>Ga0207656_10000207_pt1 | contig 21125 bp, 16 predicted proteins | sample KBSCornC12_FD_184297 | JGI IMG/M metagenome (GOLD analysis project Ga0207656, IMG submission 184297) | Corn rhizosphere microbial communities from Kellogg Biological Station, Michigan, USA - KBS Corn C1-2 (SPAdes) (version 2) | ecosystem: Host-associated > Plants > Roots > Rhizosphere > Soil ...
CTCGCGGTCGGCATCCTCTCCGACCTCGTCGTCCGCCGCCAGACCGACACCGGGCTCTCGATCGTCCTCACCGTCCTCACCGCCTACGGCGCCTACTTCGGGGCCGAGGAACTGCACGTCTCCGGCATCCTCGCCGCGGTCGTCGCCGGCCTCTACGCCGGCTACCGCTCGCACCGCTCGCTCGACGCCGACATCCGCCTCAGCGCCGTCGCCTTCTGGAGCGTCCTCGTCTTCGCGCTCGAGATCACCCTCTTCGTCCTCCTCGGCCTGCAGCTGCCCGACATCGTCGACACCCTCAACGAAACCTCCTCCGGGGTGAGCGAGCTCTGGGGCCCGGTGGCGGCGCTCGCCGCTGCCTCGATCGGCGTCCGCCTCGCCTTCGTCTTCGCGATCGGCTCAGACGCCGGCGAAACCCTCGGCCAGCGCTTCGCCGTCGGCTGGAGCGGGATGCGCGGCGCCGTCTCCCTCGCTGCCGCCCTGGCGGTCCCGCTCAGCGTCGACGCCCGCCCGCAGATCATCTTCCTCACCTTCGCCCTGATCCTCATCACCCTCGTCGGCCAGGGACTCTCGCTGCCGTTCATCGTCCGGGCGCTGGGGCTGGAGGAGCCGCGGCGCTGGTCGGACGAAGAGGCGGTGGCGCGGATGGAGGCGGCGCAATCGGCGCTCGACCGGATCGACCAGATGGAGGACGACGAACGCGCCTCGGAGACCCAGTTGAAGCGCCTGCGCGACCTCTACCGCGCCCGCTTCCGCATGTGTCAAGCGGTACTCGGCGGCGAGGACCCCGAGGTCGCCGCCCGCGAACAGCGGATCGTCGACTACGGCGAGCTGAGACGAGAGCTGATTGGAATAGAGCGGGAGGAGCTGCTGGATCTGCGGCAGGCCGGTCGCTTACGTAACCAGACCCTGCGTCAGATCGAGCGCGACCTGGACCTGGAGGAGGCTCGGATTAGGAGCTGAAGAACTCGCGGGCGCGTTCGGCGACGAGGTCGGGCATCTCGTCGGCTATGAAGTGGCCGCAGTTGTCGACTTTCTCCAGATGCATGGCGTCGGCGTGGCGCTCGTAGCCGGCTAGGAGATTGTGGTTGAGGGCGGCGTCGCCGGTGCCGAAGAGGAGTTTGGTGGGGACTTGTAGGCGTGCTTTCGCGTAGCGGCCTTTGGCGATGTCCCGCGCCTCGCGCAGGTTGAAGACCCGGTACATCTGCACTGCCGCCATTGCCCGCTCCGGCTCCATGAAGGTGTCGGAGAAGGCGTGGAGGGTGGCGTCGTCCCAGACCTCGCGTCGAACCGAGCCGCCGGCGAGGACTTTCGGCACGAACTTGCCGCTGCGGTGGAGGCGGTAGCCGATGCCGGGGCTGAGGATCAGCCACTGGTACCAGAAGCGCCAGAGGTGCGGCGCCATCGCCCGCATGCTCGTCCAGGGCGGCAGGATGTTCAGCGCCAGGTAGCGCTGGAAGCGCTCCGGCTCGCGCAGGCATAGTAGGAAGCCGATCCAGGCTCCCCAGTCGTGGCCGACCAGCTTCACCCGCTCCAAGCCGAGGTCGTCGAGGACGGCGAGCACGTCGTCGGCCAGGCTCTCCTTCTCGTAGCCGTCCGCGGGGGCCTCGGACCAGCCGAAGCCGCGCTGATCGAGGGCGATGACGCGATGGCGGTCGGCCAGCGCCGGCATCAGGTTGCGCCACTCGTACCAGTGCTGCGGCCAGCCGTGCAGGCAGAGGACGACGTCGTCGCCGGCCCCCGCTTCGGCGTAGTGGAACTCGACCCCGCGGGCGCGGACCTGGTGGTGGGTGACTCCGTCGACGTGAGGCAGACCGCTCACAAGCGACAGCCTAAGCGGTTTCCGTGAAGGGACAGCGACCGGCTGCGCGCCGGGAGGTCGCGCCGGTCGCCGACCCCCTTTCCGCTCAGTGCAGCGCGGCCGCCGCTGCCTGGCGGAAGTCGTTGAGAACTTCCTCCATTGCCCCGACCTCGCAAGGAACTCCTTCCGGCCAGGGCTTGTCCGGGTGCTCCTGAAGAGTCTTCAGGCCGTTGCCGCTGATGATCGCGACGACGACCTCGTCGGGGCCGAGCTTCCCTTCCTGGGCGAGCCGCGCGGTCGAGGCGATCGTGGTGCCGCCGGCCGGCTCGGTGAGGATGCCCTCGGTCGCCCCGAGCAGGTCGATCGCGCCCCAGATCTCCTCGTCGGAGACCGCCGCCGCCGAGCCGCCGCGGGAGCGGACCGCGTCGACGACGAGGTTGCCGTCACCGGGGGCGCCGATCGCCAACGAGTGGGCCGCCGTCTCCGGCGTCTGTGGCTCGATCTCGCCGCCGCTGCGAATCGCGGTGGCGATCGGCGAGCAGCCGCTCGCCTGGGCAATGTCGATCTTCGAGCCCGCCGTCTCGGCGAGGCCGACTTTCTCCAGCTCGAGCAGGCCCTTGTGGACGCGCGAGGAGAGGGTGCCGCCAGCAGCGGGGATGACGAAGTGGTCGGGCGCCTTCCAGCCCAGCTCCTCGACGACCTCGAAGGCCATCGTCTTCGCCCCCTCGGCGTAGAACGGGCGCAGGGTGATGTTGGCGAACTCCATCCCGGTTGCCAGCGCCAGCTCGCGGCAGGCGCGGTTGGCCCCGTCGTAGTTGGCGTCGAGTTGGACCACCTGGGCGCCCATCGCCCGGCAGGCCTTGGCCTTCCCCTTCTCCATATTGCCCGGGTAGAAGATGTAGGGGCGAGCGCCGGCCTGGGCCGCCAGCGAGGCGACGGCGGTGCCGACGTTGCCGGTGGAGACGCAGCCGACCTCGTCTTTGCCCAGCTCCAGCAGACGGGCGATCGCCATCCCGACGACCCGGTCCTTGTAGGAGAGCGAGGGCCGGTTGGTCGAGTCGTCCTTCAGGTAGAGGTTGCTGAGGCCGAGCTCGGCGCCGAGTCGCTCAGCGTGGATCAGCGGCGTTTTGCCGGCGAACTGGGCGACGCGCTGGCTGGCGCGGCGGTTGAGGATCGGCAGCAGCTCCTCGAAGCGCCAGACGTTCCAGGGCCGACCCTCGAGCCCGCGCTCGGCGATGCGCTGCTTGGCCAGCTCGTAGTCGTAGTCGACGTCGAGACCTTCGCCGCAGGCCGGGCACTTGAAGGCGGTGTCCAGCAGCGGCGTCCGGTAGCCGCAGTCGCGGCAGACGAGTTCGGTGGCGCAGGAGCTGGTCCGGAGCCCATAGGGCTCGCTGAGATGCGGATTTGCCGCGTCACTCATGACTCCTCCTTTGCCGCCGATCCCCTCGGCGCTCGTCGAACAATCGCACGGGTATAACACATGGTTAGCTGCTGCTCAATGGTTTCTGCGTAAAAAAGCCGTTACCGCCAGATGCGGCTCTCCGAGCACGGTAGCGAAACCAGGAGCGCACGCAAACGCATATACATGTGTCGTCTGTAGAGTTTCTGTCCGCAAACGCAAAGGATTTACACGAATGACCCCTCAGGAGCGCTTCGCCATCAACCTTCGCCGGGCCCGCGCCGAGGCCGGCGTGTCCCAGGAAGAGCTCGGCTACATCTGCGATCTGCACCGCACCGAGGTGTCGCTGCTCGAGCGTGCTGGCCGCGAGCCGCGCCTGGCGACGATCGTCAAGCTCGCCGGGGCGCTGAACGTGAAACCCGCGCAGCTCTGCGAAGGGATCTCCTGGCTGCCGAAGGCGCGCCGCTTCGACGTCAAACGGCCGCCGAAGCAATAAATAAGGGGCGGGAGCCACCCCATGAAGGCCGCCCGCCCCTTGGTGCGATCGAGAGGTCGATGAAGGGAGGCGGGGCGACGTCGGCCGTGCCGACGTGACCAGGATCCGTCATGACGATTTAGATCCTGGCTCAGGATTTGGTCCTCCTTTGCCACCCCAAGGCGGTTTCCCTAATCCGAGGCCCCGCCTCCTTCACCGGTTGATCGCCCGGCAGGGGAATTCATAACACACCCAGATGCATCAATCAAGGGTATTTGCTCAATCGAGCTGACTTTTGTTTTTAGTCAGGCAGGAGACCCTGCAGTACCTCTACGAAGGAGTCGGGGAAGCCGGCTGAACCGGGATCTCCGCCGCCCCAGGCCAGACCTCAAGCGCCTCGCCATTGTCCCCGACGCCAAGCGTAACCAGGAGCTCCTCGGCTACGTGGGGGGCAAACGGGACCAGCGTCCTGGCTAAGAGGACGAGCGCGGCGAGCTGGGCCTCGGCGTCGGCGCGATCGAGCTGGCCGCGACGTTGGACCACCCGCTTCTCGAAGTCCTGGATCCGCTCGAAGAGGCGGGTGATGTTGCGAATCGACTTGTGCATCTGCAGCTCGGCGGTGTCCTCGGTGATCCGCGCCAGGCCGTTCTCGCACCATTTGCGCAGGCGGTCGCGCATGTGCTCGGTGTCGGCGGCCGCCTCCGGGTCGTGGGAGAGATCCTCGAGCCCGGCGACCCGCTCGTGCGTGTATTTCCAGAGGCCGCGGAGGAAACGGGCGGCAAAGCGGACCGCGCCGTCGCTCCAGTTCAGCGTCTTCGCCGGCCCCGCCGCGTACAGCACAGCCAGCCGCACGGTATCCGCGCCGTGCTCGGCGACCAGCTCGTCGGGGTTGACGACGTTGCCGAGGTGCTTGCTCATCTTGCGCCCGTCGGCGATCACCATCTCGTGGAAGAGGCAGCCCGCGAACGGCTCCCCCTCCCCCATGAAGGCGAAGGGGCCGATGTCGCGCAGGGCCTTGGTGACGACGCGCTGGTCGAAGACGAAGCCGCCGCTGTCGTTGCCGGCGACCAGCCGCTCGGAGGGCAGCCACTTCTGCAGGTCGGGATGGGTGAACATCTGCTCGTCGCGGTCCTCGGGCGGAACCGCAGCCGGCACCCAGAGCCAAAGCGCGTCGAAGTGGCAGTCGAGGGTGTCGGTCTCGCGCTTGGCGGCGGCACCGCATTTGGGGCACTCGACGTCGACGAAGTCGGGGCGGTCGGCGAGCGGGTTCCCTTCACCGGTCGGTTTGATGTCCCGCGGCAGGACCACCGGCAGGTCCTCGTCGGGGACTGGTTGCGGACCGCACTCGTCGCAGAGGATGACCGGGATCGGCGTCCCCCAGGAGCGCTGGCGGGAGATCGAGAAGTCGTTGGCGCGGTAGCGGGTCGCCTCGCGGGCGCCCTCGACAGGGGCAGGCGCGGGTCCCTCCCCCTCCGCGGGCGCAGCCGGGGCCTCGACCCGATCGAGGCGCTCAGCGAGGTCGCGGTCGGCCTCGTCGATCGCAGGAATCCCCAGCGCCGCGGTCGGCCCGAAGCGGGCGTCGACCAGCGGCGTTACCGCGACCGGCAGCTCCTCGCCGTCGGGACCGGCGATCGAGAGGCCGGTGTCGACCAACGGCACCGAGCGGGCGTCGCGGGCGCTGCGCTCCCAGCCGCCGGAGCGCATCTTCTCCAGCTCCTCGCGCACCGAGTCGTCCGCGACCCAGGCGTCGACGTCGGGGTGGCGCGGCGAGAGCAGGACGAAGCTGGCGTGGCCGGCGAACTTGCGGTGCGGCGTGAAGACCGTCAGCGAACGGCCCTCGCCCTCGAGGTCGAGCTCGACCCCCTCGGAGCGGCCGAGGATGTAGCGCTGGGTCGCGAGCGAGAGCTCGTCCCACTTGCCACCCTGCTCCAGCACCTCGGTCTTGCGGTCGTTCTCCTCCAGGTAGGGGGTGATGCGCAGGAACCAGGTCGGGCGGCGGATCAGCCGCACCTCGTTGTGGCAGCGCCAGCAGCGGCCGTCCTCTACTTGGATCGAGGCCAGGGTGGTCTGACAGGTGTCGCACCAGTCGACCGTGGCGTCGTCGCGGTAGATCAGGTCTCGCTCCCAGAGCGTGTTGAAGAGCCACTGCGACCAGCGGTACTGGCCCTCGTCGGAGCTGTAGAAGACGCGGTCGTAGTCGAAGGAGAAGCCGAGCCGCTTCATCTGCCCGAGCATCCGCTCGCCGCACTCGGCGACCCAGTCGGCGGGCGGCTCCTGGCGCTCGATCGCCGCCAGCTCGGCCGGCAGCCCGAAGGCGTCGAAGCCGAAGCCGAACAGGACCGCGTCGCCGCGGCCGCGGCGGAAGCGGGCGTAGGCGTCGCCGATCGAGTAGTCGCGGACGTGGCCCATGTGCAGGTTGCCCGAGGTGAACGGGCTCGAGGGCTTGACGTAGACGTGCTCCTGGCCCTCTTTGGGCGCTGGCGCGTCGAAGTCGCCGCGTTGCTGCCAGGCCTGCTGGCGCGCGGGCTCGATCGTCTGCGGGTCGTAGTTGCGTTTCTCAGTCATCTCTCTAAATCATGACTGAGGCGACAAGGGCCCCGCCGGACGGCTAGTTGAAGGTCCAGAGCTTGTTGCCCAGGAAGTTGAACGGCATGGCTACCGCGACCGCTATCGCCTGAGCGGTGAGTTCGCCCGTCAGGTGATTTGAGATTAGGAGCTCCAGGACGGCGATGTTGAGGCCTAGGGAGGCGAGGCTGACGGCGAAGAAGCGGGCTGCTTGGAAGTGGGCGGGGCCGTCGCCGGGGCCGAAGGTCCAGTAGCGGTTCCAGAGGAAGTTGTTGGTGACGGCGACGCAGAAGGCGCCGACCGCCGCGACCGCGTGGTGGACGCCGAAGCTGCCCGCCAGCAGGGCGAAGACGGCGAGGTTAATCAGGTAGCCAGAGCCGCCGACGAGGCCGAATTTGCACAGCTGGACCCAGCTGGCGGGACGGCGGGCGGCGGCGCTGATCCGATAAGCGAGTTCGGTGGCAGGGCTCATCGCGACGGGTCAGGTTAGCGAGAGGGCCGGGTGCGCCCGCGATCCGCGTAGTCTCCCGCTCCGATGCGGGCAAGGACTGCAACCGTGGCGGCCGTCGCCCTGGCCGCCGTCGCCGTGACGCTGGCGCTTGTCTTCGGCGGCAAGGAGAGCTCCGACGCCGCCCAGGCGGAGAGCGGCGGGGTACCGGGCGAACCGTCGGTGGAAGTCATCTCCCCCCGTAACGGCGCCCGCCAGACCGCCCGCGCGGTCGTGGTCAAGGTCGGGGTCGAAAACTTCGAGCTGGCGCCGCAGCAGTTCGGGCGCGAACCGCAGCTCGGCGAGGGCCACCTCCGCTTCAGCCTCAACCGCGTCCCCGACTGCGTCGACCCGAAGAAGCTCGAAGACGCGATCAATAGCCCACTCGGCAAAGGCCGTTTGCAGGGGAGCTCCTTCGACTACGCCAAATACGCGGGGCCGAACGGGGCCCTGGCCGAGCGGATCGGCAGCGCCGGCAGCTACTCCCCCGCCACCCGGCCGGAGATCTACTACCACGACCTCCCCCCCGGCTTCTACCGCCTGATCGTCAACCTCGCCCAGAACAACGGCGCCGCCAGCCAGGTCCACGACGTCACCAACTTCCAGATCCTGCAGCCGCCCGGCCACCACGCGAAAAAGTGCGAAGACGGCAAAGTGCCGAGCGCCAAGGCCGCGGCCCGCCTCGAATAACTCCGCGGACGGCAATACTTCACTTTGTATAGTGAGTAGGTGCGTACCTACCGCCGCTTGATGGGATATCTGCGCCCCTACCGGGCGCAGCTGTGGGGATCGCTGGTCTTCGCCTGGGCGGCGATGGGGATGACGGTGCTGATCCCGTGGCTGATCGGTGGAGCGGTCAACGCGATCAAGGACGGGAACAAGCCCGACCTGCTGCCGCTGGCGCTGGCGATCGTCGGCGCCGGCATCCTTCGACTGGGGCTGACGGTGGTGCGGCGGGTGGTCGCCGGCAAGGTCTCGCTGGCGGTCGAATTCGACCTCCGCCAGCAGTTCTACGCCCACCTGCAGCGGCTTGACCTCGGCTTCTTCGACTCGCAGCAGACGGGGCAGCTGATGTCGCGGGCGACCGTGGACCTGCAGTCGATCCGCTTCTTCCTCGGCTACGGGCTGATCTTCATCACCCAGAATCTGCTGACGATCACCCTGGCGGCGCTGGTGATGATCGTCGTCAACCCATTGCTGGCGCTGGTGGCGCTGATCCCGGCGCCGTTCGTGATCCTCACCGCGACGCGATACAGCCAGATCTCCCGCCCGGCCCAGCAGGAGGTGCAGCAGCGGATCGCCGAACTGACCGCCGAGGCGGAGGAGAACGTCTCGGGGATCCGGATCGTCAAGGCCTTCGCCCGCGAGGAACACCAGCTCCACCGCTTCCAGCGCGTCGTCGCCCGCGTCTTCGACCAGAGCATCTACACGACGCGCGTGCAGGCGTTCTTCTCGCCGCTGATTGGCTTGCTGCCGCAGATCGGGATCGCACTGGTACTGCTGGTCGGCGGCCGCGAGGCGATCAATGGGAGCCTCAGCATCGGCGCCTTCGTCGCCTTCTACACCTACGTCGCCATGCTCGCCGGGCCGATGCGATCGCTCGGAATGGCCCTGGGGATGGCCCAGCGCGCCGTCGCCTCCGGCAACCGCATGTTCGAAATCCTCGACCGCGAACCGGCGATCCAGAGCCCGCCCGATGCGCCGCCGTTGCCGGCCGGCGGCGGCGCCGTAGAACTGCGCGGCGTGACCCTGCGCTACGACGGCGGCTCTGCCTCGCTGACGGACGTCGACCTGGCCGTCGAGGGCGGTAGGACGGTGGCCCTTGTGGGACCCTCGGGGTCGGGGAAGACGAGCCTGGTCGGGCTGATCGCGCGGCTTTATGACCCGAGCGAGGGGTCGGTGCTGGTCGACGGTGCCGACGTGCGCAACGTCGAGCTCGATTCGCTGCGCTCGCAGATCGCCTTCGTCGGCGACGACAGCTTCCTCTTCACCGCCTCGGTCGCCGAGAACATCGCCTACGCGCAACAGGACGCCTCGATGGAGGAAATCGAAGCCGCTGCCCGCCGCGCCCAAGCCGACGCCTTCATCCGCGAGCTCCCCGACGGCTACGAGACCCGGGTCGGTGAGCGCGGACTCACCCTCTCTGGCGGCCAGCGCCAACGGGTGGCGATCGCCCGCGCCCTATTGGCCGACCCCCGCATCCTCATCCTCGACGACGCCACCTCCTCGGTCGACGCGACCACTGAGGCAGCGATCAAAACGGGGTTAGGGGAAGCGATGGCCGGGCGGACGACCTTCATCATTGCCCACCGCCTCTCCACCGTCTCGCTCGCCGACGAGGTCGTGGTGATGGACGGCGGCACGATCGTCGACCGCGGCAGCCACGAGGAGCTGATGGAGGGCTGCGGCTTCTACCGCGAGATCGCCGAGCACGGCCTCGCCGACTCGGTTTTCCTCCAGCGCGACCTCGAGCAGCGTGAGGAGGTGGCGCGGCTGTGAACGACGAGGGAGGCAGGATCGCGAACGTCGGCCGCCTCTTCGCCGATCTCTGGCGGCTGATCCGCGGCGAGGATCAACGGGGGCGCAAGGTGCGCTGGATGATCGGCCTGCTGCGGCCCTACCGCACCCGCATGATCCTGATGTTCACGGCGCTGTTGCTGGAGACCGGTGCCGCCCTTGCCCCCCCTTACCTCTTGGGGAAGGCGATCGACAGCGGCATCGAAGCCGGCGACGTCGGCGCCCTCGACCTGATCGTCGCCGCCTTCGTCTTCGCCACCATCCTCTACGCGGTCGCCACCTACTGGGAGAGCTACCTCGTCGGCTGGGTCGGGACGCGCGCCCTGCAGGACCTGCGCGAGCGGATCTTCTCCCACCTGCAGTCGATGTCGATCGGCTTCTTCACCCGCCGCAGTCCTGGTGTCTTGATCTCGCGGATGACCAACGACGTCGAAGCCCTGAACCAGCTGGTCACCAACGGCCTGGTGACGATCTTCTCCAGCACCCTGACGCTGGTCGGCGTCGTCGTGATCATGCTCTTCCTCGACCTCGAGCTGGCGCTGATCACCTTCATCACCTTCCCGCTGCTGGCGGTGGCGAGCGTCGTCTTCCGGATCGTCTCCGCCGGCACCTACCGCGCCACCCGCGAGCGGATCGCCGCCGTCACCGCCTACCTGCAGGAGACGCTCAGCGGCGTCCGCGTTGTGCGCAGCTTCGGCCAGGAGCCGCGCCACGTGGCGCAGATGACCGCGCTGAACGAGGAAAACCGCGACGTCAACATGAAGACCGTCTACCTCAACGCCTCCTACTTCCCGGCGGTCGAACTGCTGGCGGCGGTGGGGACGGCGGTGATCCTGCTCTACGGCGGCACCCAGGCGATTAACGGGGCGCTCGAAGTCGGCGTCGTCGTGGCGTTCGTCGGCTACCTGACCCGTTTCTTCGAACCGATCCAGGAACTCTCCCAGCTCTACACGACCTACCAGCAGGGGATGGCGGCGCTAGACAAGATCTTCGACCTCCTGGACACGGCGCCGGACATGGTCGACGTGCCGGGCGCGATCGACCCGGGGACGCTGCGCGGCGAGATCGAGCTCGACGGGGTCTGGTTCTCCTACTCCGATGCAGAGGAGCCAAGCGAAGCCGACTGGGCGCTGCGCGACGTCGATCTCCACGTGCCGCCGGGGCAGACGCTGGCGCTGGTCGGCGCAACCGGGGCGGGCAAGTCGACCTTCGCAAAGCTGGTCGCGCGCTTCTACGACCCGCAGAAGGGGACGGTGCGCGTCGACGGCCACGACCTGCACGGGGTGCAGCAGCGGGCGCTGCGGCGCCAGCTCGGGATCGTCCCCCAGGAGGGCTTCCTCTTCAGCGGCAGCGTCCGTGAAAACGTCGCCTTCGGGCGGCCGGAGGCGAGCGAGGAGGAGATCGAAGCGGCGATCGCCGCCGTCGGCGCCACCGAGTTCGTCAAAGCCCTTCCCGAGGGCCTTGACACCGAAGTCGGCGAGCGTGGCATCCAGCTCTCCGCCGGTCAGCGCCAGCTCGTCGCCTTCGCCCGCGCCCTCCTCGCCGAACCCCGCATCCTCATCCTCGACGAGGCCACCTCCAACGTCGACGTCCGCACCGAGAAAACGATCGAGCGCGGCCTCGAGCGCCTCCTCCACGGCCGCACCGCCATCGTCATCGCCCACCGCCTCTCCACCATCCGCCGCGCCGGCAAGATCGTCGTCCTCGAGCACGGCCAAATCGCCGAGCAAGGCACCCACGACGACCTGATCGCCGCAGGTGGCCCCTACTCAAAGCTCTACGGCGCCTGGTCCGAATCGGCCGCCTAGGACCGTGGGACGAAGCGTGCCGGTATAGGGGTCCGGTCATCACCTGAGCGAATTTGTCGCGCCCCTTCGGGGCATGCTCCCCCGAGATGCTGCCCGCCTATGGCGGGCATGACATGAGATTGCATATCGCGCGCTTCGCGGACATTCGCTCAGGCGACGACCGGACCCCTTTCCACACGCATCGCGGGACAGCGGTCTGCGCTTTCAATCTCGTGGTTCCTTTCGGACGCATACCGTCTGGAAGGAACCGCAACTTCATCTTGAGCCAGATACAGCTGTTCCATGGTTCCTAACGGACCTATCTCGTCCGAAAGGAACCGCGGGACAAGGGGCGGACCGAGATTCGGCAGTTCCGTGGTTCCAAATGCACGACATAGGTGCAAAAGGAACCGCGAGGTCGCTGGGCCACGCGGACTTCGAGTTCCGCGGTTCCTTTGTCGTCTATATCCGGACAAAGGAACCACAGCTCTCGCCTACCGACGACTGCGCCAAGCGCTTCCGAGTTTGACCCCACCCTGGTGGGGAAAAGTCGGAAGCGCTTCAGGTCAGCTCGAAGTTCGGCAGCTGTCGCTGGAGGGGTGGGTGTCCCTCTCGCGCCCGGCGTCCTGTTCCTCGCACAGACCACTCAGCGAGAGACGGCTACTTAAAGGCGAGGAACCCAGGAAGCGAGAGGGACACCCACCCCTCCCTGCCGCAGCGCTAGATCAGCCGGGCCCTACGCCGCCTGATTCGGAGCCCCCGGTTTCGCCTCCGCCGCCGCCTTCGGGCGCCACTTCGGCACCGCCGCCGGCGCCGCCGGTTTCAGGGGCGGCTTCTTCTTCGGGGACGATTTCTTCTTCGGGGGCCGCTTCTTCGAATTCGGGTTCGGCTTCGACACCGCCTTCTTCTTCGACCCCGCTTTCGGGTTCTTCGCCGGTGCTGGACGTACCGCTGGGCGTCACCGCGCCAGGCCCTTCGCTGCATTTTTCGAAGCCGTAGATTTCCGCCTGGGTCTGGAATTCTTCGAGCGCCGGGGTCGCTTCGGTCGCCGCTTCGCCGAGAGCGGCGGTGTCTTCGCGTTCAGACGCGAGCTTCACTTCGCCCTCGACCTTGGCCAGCTCTTCCGCCGCTTCAGAGAACTTCATGTAGCTGCCGTCGTCGCCTTCGGGCGTCCCCAGTTCCTGCAGCCGTTCGACCATCCCCGTGTAGAGGTTGGCGGTTTTTTCGATCGTTTCCGGCACCGCGCCTTCTTCGGGTTCGGAGTCCAGCGCCCCGACCGCGGCGTTGGTCTCGGCGCAGATGTCGTCGCCCTGTTCGATCAGCTCGGCTTTCGTCAGCTTTTCCGGTTCTTCGGTGGTCGTCGCCGCAGTCGTTTCAGTTTCGTCGCCGCCGCCACCGCAGCCGACGATCATCAGCGCAACAAGCGCGGCGAGCAGAAGCAGGATCGTCTTTTTGCCGGGACTCCTCATGGGGGCGAAGCTAGCAAGGCGATTGGACGGCTAGGCGTCCTTTGCAGGGTGATTACGTGGCGTGGCTTGACTGCGGCCCAGGGACTCGAACCCCGACTACCTCGTCCAGAGCGAGGCGTGCTGCCATTACACCAGGCCGCAACGGCTGTTTCTCAGGATATCGACGCTAGATCGGCGGCGGGGTCTTCGAGCTGCGCCACGGCAGCGGACACGTCAACCCCTTCGGCCAGCATCCGCCGCGCCTCGGCCAGGTCCTCCGAGCGCCCGACGCTGAGGCAGCCGGCGACGCGGCCGCCCTGCAGGTACCAGACCGAGAACTCGCCGCCCTCGCGGTCGCCGCGCCAGACTTCCTGCTCCCACTCGTAAGCCGGCCCGACGTACTCGAGGCTCGCCCAGTCGGCGAGGTCGCTGAAGAAGTAGGGGACGACGTCGTAGTCCTCATCGGCGCCGAGCATGTTGGCGGCGGCCCTGGCGCCCTGCTGCATCGCCACGTCCCAGTGCTCGACGTGGATGCGGCGGCCGTGGACGACGCTCTCATACGAGCAGCAGTCGCCCGCTGCGTAGATCCCCGCAGTCGAAGTCTGCAGCTTCGAGTCGCAGACGATGCCGCCGTCGCCGACCTCGAGCCCCGCCCGCTGCGCCAGCATCGCGTCGGGCCGCACGCCGGCGCCGACTACGACCGCGTCGCACTCGACCGTCAGCCCGCCCTCGGCGATCACCGCCTTGACCCGCCCGTCGCCCTCGAAGGCGCTCAGGGTCTCGCCGCCATGGAAGGTGACGCCGTTCTCTTCCAGCCGCCCCTGGAACCAGCGCCCGGCCTCCTCGCCGAAGGTCCGCGACAGGGCCACGTCCTCCATCGCGATGATCGTGCACTTCGTCCCCCGCGCGGTCAGCGAGGCGGCGACCTCACAACCGATGTAGCTGCCGCCGATCAGGACCACGTGCTCGGCCCCCTCGGCGTCGGCCCGGATCGCATCCGAGTTGCCGAACGCCCGCAGGTAGTGGATGCCCTCGTTCTCGGCGCCCTCGACCCGGAGGATGTTGACCATCGCCCCGGTCCCGATCAGCGCTTTGCCGAAGCTGACCTCCTCCCCGCCCTGGACTTTCGCCGTCCGCGCCTCCGGATCGAGCGACATCACGTTGCGCCCGGTCAGCAACTCGACCCCGTTCTCCTCGTACCAGGACGGCGAGTTGACGTAGGCATCCTCGCGGCTCGCCTCGCCGCGCATGTACTCCTTCGAGATCGGCGGCCGTTCGTAGGGCGGCTCGGGCTCACGCCCGACCAGCAGGACCGAGCCGTCCGCCCCGCGCCGGCGCAGCTCCTGGGCGCAGTGGGCGGAGGCCATGCCCCCGCCGATCAGCAGGAAATCGACTTCACGATCGGCCATCGCAGAACCCCTACCCGGCTTTAGTTGCCGTTAGCCCCGTTGTCCTGGGGGCCGAAGAGCGCCTTCAGGTCGTCCTCTTTGCCCGGGTCGAGCACGGCGAGGACCTCGTCGCCCTCCTCCAGCACGGTGTCGGCGCTGGGGACGAAGCCCTTGCCCGCCCGCAGGACCGAGATCAGCAGGCTGCCTTCGGGCATGTGCAGGTCGCCGACCCGGCGCCCGGTCACGCCGGAGTCCTTGCCGAGCAACATCTCGATGATCTCCAGCTGCTCCTCCTGCAGGTCGAGCAGGTGGACCAGCCCGTACTCGGGCACCTCGTGCTCGAGTAGGCGCAGGATCAGGTCGGTCGCCGAGACCGAGGGTTTGATCCCCAGCAGGTCGAAGTGGCGGCGATTCCGCGGGTTGTTGACGCGGGCGATGATCTGGTCGACCAGGTACTTCTCCTTCGCCACCTGGCAGATCAGCATGTTGTCCTCGTCGTCGCCGGTGACCGCGATCACCATGTCGGCACGCTGGATCCCGGCCCGCTCCAGCACCCAGAGCTCGGAGGCGTCGCCGTAGGAGACGTTGTGCTCGAGCTCCTGCTCGACGGTCAGGTAGCGACGCCGGTCGCTCTCGATCAGCGTCACCTCGTGCCCTTTGTCGAGCAGCTCCCGAGCCAGGTTCCATCCCACCTTGCCCGCTCCGACGACGATGATGTACATGCTTCTCCCAGCTCTCCTAGATGGTTGGTTTCACGGCGAAGTGCGACTGGGGGCGTCCCTGGTCAAGCAGATCAAGGACGCAGGGCGCAGCCTTTGCTGGTTGCAAAGGCAAGCCCGAGGACGCAGAGATGCGCAGCGCCAGGGGCGTCATCCAGGCGTGCTTGGTCGTGGAACCAACCATCTAGACCGTCGCCGTGGCGTCGTCGGCCGCGCCGCCGCGATCGGCCGCCTCGCGCACGGCGCTCTCCAGCATGTCGATCGCGACCCGGGTCGGGCAGACCGTGTGCAGGCCCTGGCGCTGGTACCACTCGGCCCGCAGCGGGTCGAGTACCCGCGCGACCACCGTCGGCACCTCGTAGCGGCGCTGGGCGATCTGGGCGATGACGATGTTGGTGTTGTCGCCGTCGGTGGAGGCGATGAAGACGTCGGCCTGCTCGATCCCGGCCGCCTCCAGGGCCTCGGTCTCCAGCCCCGCCCCGACCGTGAACTGGCCGCCGAGGTCCTCCCAGCTCTTCTCCAGGCCGACCTCGAGCCGCGCGTGCGACTCCGGGTCCTCGTCGAGACAGGAGACGTTGTGGCCCTCGCGGAGCATCGCCCGCGCCACCGAGGAGCCGACGCGGCCGCAGCCGACGATCAAGACGAACATGGGCGGGATACTAGAGGCAGCGGGCGGCTATTCAGGTTCCGGCGGAGCCGTGAGCAGGACCCGACAGGGGGCTTTCTTCAGCACGTACTCGGTCGCCGCCCCGATCTCGGCCGGCTTGGCGGCGCCGATGCCGCCGAACACACCGCCGCCGCGGATCTTCGTCGGCGGCTCGCCGCCGATCACGATCGCTTCCGCATGACCCCGCCGCGCCGCCTCGAGGATGCCGGCACCGACCTTGCGGGCGCGGATTACGTCGGTCGTCACCTCGACGTCCTCGTACTCCTCCCCCACCTCGCGCGCCCGCGCCAGCGCCCGCCGCGCCTGCTCCTCGCGCTCCTTCGGTAGCTTCGCGTCGAGCGGCAGCGTCAGCGGCACCTCGATCACGTAGACGACGTCGAGCCGCGAGGTCCCCTCGTCGCGGTCTCCGTCCGCGTCGGCCGCCGCCAGCCGCCCGGCGGTGGCGACGATGTCGTCGTCGAACCTGGTCCCGAAGACCGGCACAAGAATGTTGCTGAATTCGATCTCCGGCACCTGCTTGGTCAGCGCCCGCTCGGTGACCGAGACCCGCTTGGTCAGCGTCGTCCCCTCGAAGACCTTGCGGTAGACGACGTAGAAGACGAGGCCGAAGGCCATCCAGCCGAGCCCGACCCAGCGCGCGGTCGAGTGGTAAGCGAGGACGCTGAGGAAGGCGAGGCCGCTGAGGACGGCGGCGGCGATCGCCGGCAGCGGCACGGTGGCGACGCCCCAGTGGAACCCGAAGGGGATCCGGAACGGCCGCCGCCGGTCGGGTTCCTTCACCCGCAGGCGGATGATCGAGAGGTGGGCGATCGTGATCGCCAGGGTCGCCCCGAAGGCGTAGATGCTGGCCAGCAGCTTGACGTTGGTGGGGATGACGAGGCCGATCGCAATCACGCCGCTGATCGCGATCGCCACGTAGGGCGTGGCGGTGCGGCGGTCGAGTTTGCCGAGCCAGCTGGGGATCTGGCGGTTGATCGCCAGCGTGTAGATGTGGCGGGAGACGCCGAGCATCGAGGTGCTGGCGGCCCAGACCAGCACCGGCGTCGCGACCACCATGACCAGCCAGCGCATCGTGTCGGCGACCCAGGCCGGGTGGTACTGCGAGACCACCCCCAGCACCGGCTCCTCGACGAATTCGCCGCCGAGCGCGGTGTGCAGGCCGTCGGGACCGGCGACCACCGGCACCGCCATCAGCGCAATCGCCGCCATCAGCGCGTAGACGAGCGGGACGCCGATGGCGCCGATCGCGGCGACCCGGCGCAGGTCGTCGCGGCCGACGTCGATGTCGGGCGCGAGGTCGGAAGCGGCCTCGATCCCGGCGTAGGCGAGCATCGCCACCACGGCGGCGTAGACGACGTCCTTGAAGCTCGGCGAGGTGAAGAGGTCGATGTGTTCGGTCAGCCGGTCGGGGTGCATCACCACCAGCGCCCCGACGACGATCACCGCCAGCTGCAGGCCGAGGTCGGCGAGGGCGAGGAAGACCAGCGAGGCCTGGCGCTCGCGACCGGTGACGTTGAGGATGTTGAGGACGCAGACCCCGACGATCACCGCCGTCGCGATGCCGACCTCCCAGCCCGGGTCGGCGAAGTCGCCGGAGATGGGCTCCAGGTAGTGCGGCACCGAGATCGCCGCCAGGGCGATCACGATCAGGTAGTCGATCAGGATCGCCCAGCCGGCGATGAAGGCAATCAGCTCGTTGAAGGCGTGGCGGGCAAAGGTCGAGGAACCGCCGCGCTCGCGGAACATCGCCCCGCCCTCGACGTAGGTGAGGGTGGTGAGGCCGAAGAGCAGGCCGGCGGCGAGGAAGATCAGCGGCGTCAGGCCGAGGCCGCGGTCGGCGACGACGCCTAGGGCGAAGTAGATCGAGAAGCCGACCGCCGAGTAAGCGGCGGCGAAAAGCCAGGGTACGCCGAGGCCGCGGTCGAGGATCGGCTCCGCGCGGGGCTCCTCGGGCCGGCGCGGGCTCTCGGCGCCGCTCTTGGCCGGGGTGCGGCCGTCGCCGCTGGCGCCGTCGCTCATTTCCCCATCCTCGCGCCCGCCCAGAGTCGGCCGGCGCCGACGCCGACGAAGGCGAGCCCCATCAGGAAGCCGAGCGAGAGCGGGCCGCCGCCGTTCGCGAGGGTGACGACCAGCACCGCGAGGCCGACCGCGATGAAGGTCAGCGAGAAGGCGCGGACGGCGCCGCGGTATACCCGTTCGCCGCTCACGGCACCATCTCCGCCAGCGCCGCGCCGGGGATCGCCGTCGGCTTTTCGGTCGGGTCGGAGACGATGATCACCCGGCAGGGGCGCTCGCTGAGGATCGTCTCCAGGGTCTTGTCGTACTGGGGCGCGCCGTTGCGGTAGCTGAGGCCCATGACGATCGCCTCCGCCTTGATCTCGGCCGCCTCCTCGGAGACCGAGTAGCCAGCCTGGCCGGGCCGCACCCGCGCCACGTGGCCGGTCACGCGCTGGCCGCCGATCAGCTTCGCCTCCTCGATCTTGCGCTGCGCTTCGCCCTCCTGATCGGGCATCTCCGCCTTTAGCGGCAGGTTCGTCGGCACCGTCAGCATCGAGTGGACGTGGATGCCGCGGCGGCGCTTGCCGGCCAGCTTGATCGCGGTCGCGACCATCTCCGGCGAGAACTCTTCGTCGTCCTCGAAGGCGACCAGGACGCTTCGGTACTCGACCTCCTCGACCCCGAGCGGCTCCGGCAACACCACCTTCACCGTCTCGGTCAGCGGCAGCCGCTGGTTGCGACGGTAGAGGACGTAAACGGCGATGCCGAGCACCATCCAGCCGGTGCCGACGAAGAGCGTGCGCGGATTGAGGGCCATAACGACGATCCAGGCGGCGAAGGTGCCGAGGCCGCCGAGGACCGCCGTGATCGGCACGTCGAAGCCGAAGGCGTGGAAGTTTCCAGGTGGCTTCCAGGTGCGCTCGCGGTCTGGGTATTTGCGGCGCAGCTGGATCACTGCGACGTGGGCGATCGTGAACGAGAGCATCGCCCCGAACGAGTACATCGTTGCCAGGAAGTCGGTCTGGCCCGGGAGCAAGGTGACGATCGCGATCGCACCGAAGATGAGGATCGCGATGTAGGGGGTGCGGTACTTGGGGTGGACCTGGCGCAGGGCCTCGGGCAGCTGGCGGTGCTGGCCCATCGAGTAGGTGAGGCGGGAGACGCCGATCAGCCCGGCGTTGGTGGCGATCAGCAGGATTACCGCCGCGAGCACGCCGACGTAGTAGCGGAGGATTTCGGTCGGGCCGTGGGAGAGGCCGAGGTTCTCGACGATGCCGAGGATCGGGTCGTCGGCGAACTTCGAGCCGAGCGCGGTCGTGTATTCGCCGCCGTGGTGGACGACCGGCATCGCCGAGAGGGCGACGATCGGGATCAACAGGTAGAGGCCGAGCACCGCGGCGACGACGAGGCCGACGCTGTGGGGGATCGTGCGGGCGGCGTCTTTGGCCTCCTCGGCCATGTTGGAGATCGTCTCGATCCCGGTGTAGGCGATCATCCCGACCGCGATCCCGAGCGCGAAGTCGCTCCAGGTCGGGGCGACGCCGAGGTGGACGTTGTCGACCAGGATCGTCGGGCTGAGGACGAGGACGATGCCGATCCCGACCAGGACCACCTGGGTGGCGAGGTCGGCGATGGCGAGGACGAGGTTGAGTTTCGCCGACTCCTCGGTGCCGCGGATGTTGATCAGGGCGAGGGCGACGATCAAGGCCGCACCGCCGATGATGTCGCCGGGGCTGTCGCCGAGCCAAGGCCAGAAGACCGCCAGGTAGTGGGGCACGAAGAAGGCCGAGATTGCGACCGTGATCGTGTAGTTGAGCATCTGCCCCCAGGCGGCGATGAAGCTGACCATCTCGTTGAAGGCGTGGCGGGCGAAGCTGGAGGAGCCGCCGGCCTCCGGGTACATCACCGTCGCCTCGGCGTAGGTGGCGGCGGTGGCGGCGAAGATCAGCCCGGAGACGACGAAGGCGACGGGCGTCAGGCCGAGGGCGAAGGCGGCGGTGACGCCGAGGGCGTAGTAGATCGAGGAGCCGACGTTCCCGTAGGCGGCGGAGAAGAGGGCGCCGACCCCGTGGACACGGCTCAGCGATTCGTCTCTGGGGATTCGCTGGGCCATCTAGACGGTGCTTGGAGAGGTCACTCAGACCGAATATACGGACGCGACGGGCGCTCGCCGCACATGAGCTCGCGATAGTTGAGACACACCGGTGCAGCCGCAGAGGCCGAGGGTCAGCTCCAGCTCCGCTCGCAGCAGCTCCAGCACCCCGGCGACGCCCTCCCTGCCGGCGACGGCGAGGCCCCAGAGGGCGGGCCGGCCGACGAGGACGGCGTCCGCGCCGAGGGCCAGCGCGGTGGCGACGTCGATGCCGCGGCGGATGCCACCGTCGACGAGCAGCGTGCCGCGGCCTTTGACCGAGTCGGCGATCTCCGGCAGGACGTCGGCGGTGGCGAGCGAGCGGTCGAGCTGGCGGCCGCCGTGGTTGGAGACGACGACCCCGGCGGCGCCGTGCTCGAGCGCCAGCTCGGCGTCCTCGGGGGTGAGGACGCCCTTGACCAGGACGGGGACGCTGCACTCGGAGGCGAGGTCTTCGACGTCGGCCCAGGTGAGGGCGTGGTTCATCAGCGCGAAGGTGTCCTCGATCGAGAGCGGCCGCTCGCCGCCGACGGCGGCGGTCAGGCTCGGCGTCCCCAGCTCCTGCGGCAACGTGAAGCCATTGCGGCGGTCGCGCTCGCGGTTGCCGCCGGGGGGCGCGTCGGCGGTGACGACGATCGCCTCGAAGCCGGCCTCGATCGCCTCCTCCATCAGCGTCCGGGTGACGGCCTCGTCCTTGAAGGCGTAGAGCTGGAACCAGTGGCGGGCGTCGGGCGCGGCCGCGGCCACCTCGGTGGGACGGGTGTTCGCGAGGGTCGAGAGGCACATCACGGTGCCGGCCGCGGCGGAACCCGCGGCCATCCCCGCCTCGGCTTCCGGGTGCGCCATCCGCTGGTAGGCGACCGGCGCCACCAGCACCGGCATCGCAACCGGCTTCCCCAGCACCTCGGCGGCGGTCGAGACCTCGCGGACGTCGTTCAGCACCCGCGGGCGCAAGCGCCAGTGGCCCCAGGCCTCGACATTCTCCCGCAGGGTGATCTCGTCGCCCGCTCCACCGGCGAAGTAGTCCAGCGGCCCCCGTTCGAGCTTCTCGGCGGCGAGCCGCGCGAAATCGGCGACGTTGATCGGCCCGTGCTCCACGGGCGCGACCCTAGCGCGCTGGGGCACTACTCCAGCGCTCAGCGACGGCCGCGACTCGGCTTCGGGATTTTGAACTTCGCCACAGCCGCCGAACCATCGACGTTCCCGGCCGTGTCCACGGCAATGACCCGGAAGGCATGCCCACCCGGTTTCAGGTGCTTGAACGTCCTCGGCGAGCCGCAGGGCTTGAAGTCCCCTTTGTCGAGGCGGCAGAAGTAGCCCTGCGCAGTCTCCGAGGCGGAGAACCAGAACGTCGCGGTGCGAGTGGCGATCCGGAACCGGCTCTTGTCGATCCTGGTCTCTGGGGCGGTGGTGTCGGGGGACGGCCCGGAGGCGGGCGGTGACGAAGCCGGCGGATCGGGCGGTAGCGGCGGCAGTTCGGCGGTGATGCTGAGGTCGAACCTCGCCATCGACGGTTCGGTCGCTCCCATCTGCGGAGTCCCATAGACGGCGAGCCAGTACGTGGCGCCGCCGTTGACCGTCACTTCGGCTGATCCCGTTGCCGCAAGCATCTCGTCTTCCAGGCCGAAGCCCCCGCTGAACAAGGCGATGTTCAGGCCCGACCCGCAGCACGGTCCACCGATGCGGTATTTCGCCGACTCCGGCGGGGTCCAGCGGTACCAGACGGACGCACCCGAGTTATTGCCG
>Ga0207656_10000208_pt1 | contig 21073 bp, 22 predicted proteins | sample KBSCornC12_FD_184297 | JGI IMG/M metagenome (GOLD analysis project Ga0207656, IMG submission 184297) | Corn rhizosphere microbial communities from Kellogg Biological Station, Michigan, USA - KBS Corn C1-2 (SPAdes) (version 2) | ecosystem: Host-associated > Plants > Roots > Rhizosphere > Soil ...
TCCGAACGCCAACTGCTGACCCCGCGCCTGACCGGCATCTGCCGGGACTCAAGATCGATGCGCGGGCTGTCGAACACCTAAGAGGTGGACGAATGCGCGAGAAGCTGAACGAAAACCCCATGGCCCAGGTCGCCGTCATCGGCGTCCTGCTGGTGCTGGCCGCTGTCTTCTTCCTCGGCAAAATGGGGGGTGGCTCCGAAGAAGAAGGGGAAGGTGGCGAATCGGCTGCCGGGAAAGCCGCGGTGGCTGCGGTTGAAACCGAACTTGAAGTCGGCTCCCAGCCAATGCATTTGCCGGCACCGGGCTCAGGGCCCGGCTCACCGCCTCCGCCGCCGCGGCCCGTAGTTGCCGCCTTCAACGCCGGGGATACGGTGGCTCTGCTCTTCGTTCGCGACGGCGGGATTGACGACCGTCTGGTCACCAAGGCTGTGGGCCGCTTGGAATCGATCAGCAAGGTGGCGACGTTCGTCGTCCCTTCCCATCAGCTCGCCCGTTACGTTTCGATCGCCCAAGGCGTCGATCTGAACCGGGTCCCGGCCTTGGTCGTGATTCGCCCTAAGAACCTTTCCAACGGCTACGACGCCGCCTCCGTCCATTACGGCTTCCAGAGCTCGGAGAGCATCGTGCAGGCGGTCGTGGACGCGCGCTACCACGGCGCAACCCTCGCCTATCACCCGTGAGCATGGATCCACGGGATTTTCCGAGCCATTTGCGGCCGGTTCCCGAATCGGGTGACTCGACCGCACCGGCGCTGCAGCCTGAGCAGTCCGGAACCCCGGGCCTGACGGCTCCTCGTACGCGAACCCGGTCCAGCGGCTTCGTCACCGACGTCATCGTCGACCTCGGCTATGTCGGCGACGAGCAGGCCCGTCTGGCGATCGAAGCGGCGCGGACCGCGGGCCGCCCTCCTGAGCGTCTGCTCCTCGAGCAGGGCGCGATCACGGCGGACCAGCTCTCCCGCGCCCTCGCCGAGCGCTACGGCCTCGACCACATCGACCTCACCGCCTACCAGGTGGATATGGCCGCGGCGAACCTGGTCGCCGTCAATACCGCTCGGCGCTACGGGGCGATCCCGGTCGGCTTCGTCGACAAGCAGACGCTGCTGGTGGCGATGTCCGACCCGACCAACGTCCTCGCGATTGACGACATTCAGATCGCCACCGGCCTCGATTGCCGGGTCGCGGTGGCTGCCGATGAGGACATCGAGGCGCTGATCGGGCGTTTGAACACGCTCCAGAGCGCCGTCACCGAGGCAACCGTCGAGGAGGAAGAAGAGGGGGATCTCGCCGAGGTCACCGACATGCAGGTCAGCGCCGAAGACGCGCCGGTGATCAAGCTCGTCTACAGCATCCTCGGGCAGGGAGTGGGAGAGGGAGCTTCGGACATCCACTTCGAGCCCTCTGAAGACGAGATGCGCGTGCGCTTCCGCGTCGACGGCGTCCTGCGAGAGGCAGCGCATGTGCCCAAGCGGATGATCAACGCGGTGATCTCCCGGGTGAAGATCATGAGCGACCTCAACATCGCCGAGAAACGCGTCCCCCAGGACGGCCGCGTGAGCGTCTCGATCGAAGACCGCCGCGTCGACCTCCGTGTCACCACCCTTCCCACCCAGCAGGGGGAGGGGGCGACGATCCGCATCCTCGACAAAGACAATGCCCAGCGCTCACTCGACGAACTGGGAATGGACGGCTCCGGGCGCAACCGCTTCGAGCACTCCTTCCATCAGGCGTACGGCGCGGTGCTGGTCACCGGCCCTACCGGCTCGGGTAAGTCGACGACCCTCTACGCGGCGCTACAGGCGCTGAACCACGTCGAGCGCAAGATCATCACGATCGAGGATCCCGTCGAGTACCAGCTGAACGGGATCAACCAGATCAACGTCAACCGCAAGGCGGGGCTCGACTTCGCGACGGGTCTGCGCTCGATCCTTCGTGCCGACCCTGACATCGTGATGGTGGGTGAGATCCGCGACGGCGAGACGGCGCGGATCGCGATCGAGGCCGCCCTCACCGGGCACATGATGCTCTCGACCCTCCACACCAACGATGCCCCTGGCGCGATCACGCGTCTGACGAAGATGGGGATCGAGGCATTCCTCATCGCCTCCGCCGTTGATTGCGTGGTTGCTCAGCGGCTGGCGCGGAAGCTCTGCAGCCACTGCAAGCGCCGAATCGTGATCCCGATGCAAGCCCTGACGGACGCAGGTCTGCGTGCCGCTGCCGACCTCGAGGGATACGAGCCGGTCGGATGCGGGCGCTGCAACAACAGCGGCTACAAAGGCCGGGTCGGGCTCTACTCGGTGATGGCGATGAGCGAGCGGATCAAAGAGATGGCGGTCGCGCAGGCGCCGGAGGCAGAGATCGCCGCTGCCGCGCGGGAAGAAGGAATGCTCACTCTGCGTGAGGACGGCGTCGAGAAGATCCGCGCGGGTCTAACCAGTCTCGAGGAGGTCTTGCGTGTCACGGCTTAAGGAATCCCCCTAGGGGGTCGATCTAGAAGCCATGGACTTCGACTTCTCCGAGGTTCTGCGCCGCATGGTTGAGGCGCGGGCTTCTGACGTACACCTCACTCCCGGCTTCCCGCCGGCGATCCGCGACAAGGGCAAGATCACTCCGATGGAGGGCTTCCCGGTCCTTACGGGGCAGGAGACCCGAGAGGTCGTCTTCAGCATCCTCAACGACGATCAGCGCAAACGCTTCGAGAACAACAAACAGCTCGACTTCGCTTACGCGATCCCAAATGTGGCCCGCTTCCGCGTCAACTGCTTCTTCCAGCGTGGCGCGGTCAGCGCCGCCTTCCGCTTGGTTCCTCAGGAGATCCCCGCCCTCGATTCGCTCGGGGTGCCGCAGGTGCTGCGCGAGCTGACGCAGAAACCCCGCGGCTTCGTCCTCGTCACCGGTCCTACCGGCTCGGGCAAGAGCACGACCCTGGCGGCGATGATCGACGTGATCAACTGCGACCGCCAGGACCACATCCTCACGATCGAGGATCCGATCGAGTTCCTGCACCGCCATAAAAAATCAATCGTCAACCAGCGCGAGGTCGGCTCCGATGCCATGGACTTCGCCCTTGGCCTGAAGGCCGCTCTACGAGAGGACCCGGATGTGATTCTCGTAGGCGAGATGAGGGACTTGGAGACGATCGGTACCGCCCTGACGGCGGCTGAGACCGGGCACCTTGTCTTCGCCACCTTGCACACCCAATCGACGGCTCAGACCGTAGACCGGATCATCGACGTCTTCCCCCCCGAGCAGCAGGGGCAGGTGCGGACCCAGCTCTCCATCGCCCTGCAGGGGATCGTCACCCAGCAGCTGCTGCCGACCGCCGACGGAATGGGCCGGGTGGTTGCCACCGAGGTCCTGGTACCGACGCCGGCGATCCGCAACCTGATTCGCGAGGGCAAGACGCACCAGATCTACGCTGCGGTGCAGACTTCCGGCGCGATCGGAATGCAGACGATGGACGCGGACCTCGCCCGGCTTGTGCGTGCTGGAAAGATCAGCCGCTCGCTGGCTGAACAGCGCTCTTCGGTCCCGGAGGAGCTCAAACGCGTGCTCGGCGGAGATGGGGCCGTAATGCCGACCCAGATGCCCCAGCAGCCCGCCTACGTTTCGGGGGGCTAGCTCATGGCGGGCGCCAACACCTTCACCTTCCGCGCCATGGACCTCGCCGGCACGGCGACGGCGGGCGAACTCGAGGCCGAGTCGAAGTCGCAAGTCTCCGAGCAGCTGCGCCAGCGCGGACTGATCGTTCTCGAGGTCAGCGAGAAAAGCAACCCGCTCAAAATCGAGGACATCATGCGGCGCTGGAAGAGCGTCGACATGCGCGAGCTGGCCGTCTTCTCGCGCCAGTTCGCGACGCTGGTCGCCTCCGGCATGCCGATGCTGCGGACTCTCAGCACGCTCGAGGAACAGACCAAAGACGAGGAGATCAAAGAGGCGGTTGCCGGGATGCGTGCCGACGTCGAAGCCGGCAGCACGCTGGAGCAGGCGATGGAGCGGCATCCTCGGGTGTTCGACAGGCTCTTCCGGGCGATGGTCCGCTCCGGCGAGCAGTCCGGTCGCCTCGAGGAAGCACTGGACCGAATTGCCTTCCAGGTGGAGAAATCCGATGCCCTCCGGCGCCAGGTGAAATCGGCGATGATGTACCCGGCGCTGGTCTTCGGTTTCGCGATCGTCGTCCTCTTGGCGATCGTGATGTTCGTGATCCCTGTCTTTGCCGGGATCTTTAAAGAACTCGCCGAAGAACACCCAGGAGAAGCGGCCGGGCTGCCGCCTCCGACCCAATTCTGCGTCAGCCTCTCGAATCTGTTGACCGGCTCGTGGTACTTGCTGTTGCCCGGGTCGATCTTGGCCTTCTGGCTCTTCTTCAAGTGGAAAAAGACCGAAGCCGGGAAAGCCCAATGGGACCGCCTGGTTCTGCGCCTGCCTTTCAAAATCGGCGACGTGATTCAGAAGGTGGCGCTGGCCCGCTGGTCCCGCACCTTCTCCGGCTCGGTTTCCTCCGGTGTCCCGATGCTGCAGTCGATCCAGCTGACGGGCGAAACGGCCGGCAACGTCGTCGTCGAGCAAGCGATGGACGACGTCTACAAGTCGGTCAAGACCGGCGGCTCACTCGCGGCTCCGATCGAACACCACGACATCTTCCCGCCGATGGTCGGCCACATGGTCGCGGTCGGGGAGGAGACCGGGCAGCTGGAGACGATGCTCTCGAAAATCGCCGACTTCTACGAGGCCGAGGTCGACGCCAAGGTCAAGGCGCTCACCGCCCTGATCGAGCCGGTGATGATCGTCTTCGTCGGCGGCATGGTGGGGTTCATCGTGATCTCGATGTACCTGCCGATGTTCAGCATCTACGAACACATCCGCTGACGCAGGATCAAGTGCTACGCTGACGCACATGACTAGGGTTGGTGTTCGTGAGTTGCGTCAGAACCTCTCCAAGTACCTCGCGGAGGTAAAGGAGGGCGAGACCTTCGTGGTGACGGAGAGGGGGGTGGAGGTGGCGCGGTTGTCGCCATCCGGTCCGGGCGACTCGCCGATCGCCCGCCTGGTTGCCGAGCGGGGGGCGACCATGCCCCGCGGCGATCTCCTGGCTTCGGCCGCGGCGTCCCGCAGAAGGCCCGCAGAAGGCCCGCCCAGTATCGAGGTCCTAGAGGAACTGCGCGAGGAGCGACTGTAGCCGGCCGGTTGGCATATCTCGACACCTCGGCGTACGTGAAGTTGCCGCTGAGGGAGTCGGGGCACGAGGGCCTGCGCGAGGAGCTCTCGCGCTGGTCAGGATTTGTCTCGAGCATGTTGCTCGGAGTCGAGGCAACCAGGGCCTGCGCTCGCTATGGCACCGACTACGCGGCGGATGCGCGGGCCTGGCTGGAGGACGTGGCGCTAATGCCGATTGATGACAAGGTGCTGGATTGGGCGGCCACCGTGGGCCCTCCCACGCTGAAGGCGCTTGACGCGCTTCATCTGGCGACCGCGCTCACGATCAAGGATGACATCGGCTCGTTCTTCACCTATGACGATCGGCTCGCGGAGGCGGCGCTCGACCAGGGGTTTACGGTGTTACATCCAGGCTACCCGGCCTGACTCATCGGTTTTCGAGGCCATTGGCTGGACGCGCGTCCAGGAAACCGATTTTTCGCGCGACGTAACCCCAATTTCAAGGATCAAGTCTCGCTCGCAGCGGCCGATGTAGGGCCTGTGATGAATCTGCCAGTGCTTCGGTGCCAAAGGCAAACTCGCTGTGAAGCGGGGGCGCAAAGCCGACGGGGCTCCCAGTCGGGAGTTAGCCGGGTTACCACCGGGGTCGACAGACACCACGTGGCTTCATGCGACGGGGCTCTGGCGCAAACGATTAGGACCATAGGAGGTCACTAATGTTTCTCCAGAATCTCCGGGCCAAAGTTGGCGCCCGGCTCAACGGCGACAGCGAGGCGGGTTTCACCCTGATCGAGCTTCTCGTCGTCATGCTCATCCTCGGAATCCTGGCCGCCATCGCGCTGCCCGCCTTCTTCAACCAGAAGCAGAAGGCCGGCGACGCCAAGGCCAAGGAGTACGCCCACAGCGCCGAGGTGGCGATGGAGACGTGCAACTCCGACAAGCAGGGCACCTACGCCGGCTGCGACGAAGGTGAACTCGAAGCTATTGAGCCCACGCTCCAGAGCGCTGAATTCACTGTTTCGGGTCCCGAAGGTGGCTCTGAACCGAATGCCACGGGCTACACGGTTACCTCGGAAGCGCCGTCGACCGAACACACGTTCTCGATCGAAAACAACGGTGGCCAGCTGACCTTCGAATGCGAACCGGAAGAAGAAGGCGGTTGCCCCTCCGAAGGTAAATGGGGCGAATAACCCGAGATCTCGAAGGCTTGACTCATAAGCCCAAGAGTTTGCGAAGGGCGGGTCCAATGGACCCGCCCTTCGCGCTTTCTGGCCAAGCCCGCCGAACTCCCTAAACGCAAAGCCGTTTTACGCCGATACCAAACTTCGATGCGCCGATTCCTGACCTTTTCCCTGATTCTCCTGGTTGCGAGCGCGATCCTGCCCATGAGCGCCTTCGCCGCCTCCGCCTTCTTCGACGGCAATTCGGCTGACGGGGGAATCGTCGTGTTCACCAGCAGCGACCAGCTCGTGCCCGGCGACACGGACCAGGAACCGGATGTGTACGCCCGTGCGTTCGACAGCGCCTTCGGCGAACTCGTTACTCGCGAGGTCTCAGTCGGTCCCCATGGAGGAAACGACACGCTGCCGGCCCGTTATGACGGGATGTCGGCGGACGGAACCAAGATCTTCTTCTCGACCAACGAGAAGCTGGTGGCAGAAGACCACGACCAGGCGGAAGACATCTACCTCCGCGATCTCACCACCAAGACGACCACCCTCGTTTCGCAGGGAGATGGAGGGTGTGTCGAAGAAGGATGCGGCAACGGCGAAGCCGGCTCGGCATTCGCCCCGCGCGGAGTATCGGCCGATGGCGAAACCGTCTTTTTCACCACCGGCGAAACCTTGAACAGCGCTGATACCGACGGCAGCTCCGATGTCTATGCCCGCAGGATCGCCGCCGAAGAAACCGTGCTCGTATCCGCCGGCGACGGCTCCTGCACCATCGGCGGGTGCGGGAACGGAGCGGAAGCGGCCACCTTTTGGGGCATCGACAAAGTCGGAAGCGTGGCGGTGTTCAAAACCGCGGAAAGCCTCTCGCCTCAGGACGTCGATTCAAGTGGGGACTTCTACGAGCGCGACCTGGACGCGGAAACGACCGAACTCGTCTCCGTTGAAGGCACCTGCCCTGAAAACCTGCCCTCCGGCCAAACCTGCAATCCGTCGTTCGGCGGAGTCTCTCCTGACGGATCACATGTCTTCTTCGAGACCAACGAACGCCTCGCCGTGCAAGACACCGACAGCGCCCAAGACGTTTACGCGTGGTCGGCCGGCAGCACTCCGGTGGTCGTCTCGATCGGCCCCGTCGGGGGCAACGGACCGGGCATTTCTCGTTACAAGGGCAGCTCCCCCGACGGGAAAGCCGTCTACTTCCTGACCGACGAAAAACTCGTCGTCGCGGATACCGACGGCGCGCAGGATGTCTATGGGAACAAAGAAGGCGGGACGACGCTTGTGTCGGCAGGGGAGGAAGGGCGGGGGAACGGCCCAGGTCTCGCCAGCTTCGATTGGGCCTCGCTTGAAGGCTCGACCGAAAGGGTGATCTTCAGCACCGATGAATCGCTCGTCGCCGAAGACGCCGATTCGAGCCAGGACGTATACGAGCATGCCGCCGGTGTGACCACGCTGATCTCGACGGGCCCTGAAGGCAGCGGCGAAGACATCAGCGCGGGCTTCGCCGGGGCTTCTGCCGATGGCTCAAAAGTCTTCTTCGTCACCAGCCAGCGCCTGGTTGGCCAGGACACCGACAACAGCGCTGACGTCTACAGGCGATCGGCCGGCGTGACCGTGCTCGTCTCGGTCGGTCAAATCAACGGCAACAAAGAACTTCAAGCCAACCTCCAGGGTGCCTCTGCCGACGGTTCGAAGGCGTTCTTCGTGACTCAAGAGCGACTTACGGAAGGCGACAACGACGCCGAACAGGACGTCTACGGATGGACCGAACCAGGGACGACGCTCCTCGTCTCCACGGGCAACGGGCTTACCCTCGGTCCGCCGCCGCCGACCCTCGAAGGGACTACGCCGAGCTCGCCCAATGCCTCGATCACCCCCACGGTCTTCGGGCAGGCGGCAGCAGGGGCTCTGGTCAAGGTCTACAAGAGCACCAGTTGCGCCGGACCGGTCGTCGCCCAGGGGACGGCCGAGCAGCTTGCCTCGCCAGGGCTGACGGTTACCGAGGGAGTTACCCCCGGCGTAACCACGTTTTTCAGCGCCACCGCCGAAGCCGATGGAATCTCCTCGGGTTGCTCCACCGCGATTGCCTACAGGCAGGAAGACGCACCGCCCCCCCCGCCGTCGGGCGAAGGCGGCGGCACGGGGGGTGGGACCAGCGGCGGCACCGGGGGGACCTCAGGTGGGGCCGGGTCGGGGTCTACCGGTGGGGCCAAGGCGGGCGGCGGCACCGGTGGGCATGGCCAGGGCGGGATCAGCTACGTGACGCCCATGCCGCGTATCACCTTCGGCCCCGGCTCTAAGACCCGTTTGCGTCGCCCGGCCTTTCGTTTCCTCGATTCGACGGGCCAGCCCGGAACCCGTTTCTTCTGTCGTGTCGACAAGAAGAGCTGGTTCCAGTGCACGTCCCCGATCAAAGTCAAGAAGTTGAAGCTCGGCCGTCACGTTTTCAAAGTCAAGGCGATCAACGCCGTCGGAGTTACGAGTGCTTCCCCGGTAATGCGCGCTTTCAAGGTGGTGCACTGATGAGTACGAGGTTTTGCCGCCTGCGCTCCGAGGAGAGCGGGGTGACGCTGATCGAGCTGCTCGTGGCCGCTGCGATGGGCGTCATAGTGATGGGCGCGGTGGCGATGCTCGTGATTGGCGCGATCCGCGATCAGCCGAAAATCAGCAAGCAGGCCCAGAACATCACGACCGCCAGGTGGGTCTTGGCACGGATGACGCGGGAGCTGCGCAGTGGCATAGCCTTGAAAACGGCGACGTCCGGCAAGGTTGCCTTCGAAGGCTACGTTCGGCATACCCCTTGCGGCGGCAGCACCCCGCTGGCGAGCACGGCGGCGCCGATTGTCTGCCTGATCACCTACGAATGTACGACCACCGCCTGCTTCCGTACCGAGGCTCCTAAAGGAAGCACCTCTGGAACCCCCCGTCAGATCTTCAGTGGAATCGACAGCAGCCAGGTGTTCACGGCGATCCCGAGCGTAAATCCCACCTACGTGAAAATAACCCTGAGGCTGCCGAACCCAAGCGGGATTGGAGCCCTCACCGTCTCCGACGGGGCCAGCCTGCGCAACGCGACCTTGGGGTACTGATGTTGTCGGCGCGTAGAGACGAGAGCGGCTTCACGATCGTCGAGGTGCTGATCGCGATCCTGATCCTGGCGATTGGCGCGATGACGACGTTCAGCCTGCTGTCGAGCGCGACCCGCAATGCCCAGCGAGCGAAGGCGAGCCAGGTAGCGCTCGAGTATGCGGAACAGGAACTCGAGTTCCTGCGAAGCATGGAAGATAAAAATCTTGCGCTGACCGCTACGCCGCCGCCCTCGAGCAGCCCCGGCAATCCCGACTACCGGGTAAGAAGCAAAGAATTCGCGCTTCAGGGCAACCCCCTCGGCGAATACCGCAACCTCGTGGTCAATGAAGGAGAACTTTACGGCGGCGGAATGGTCGAAGGCGGGACGGTCTCGCCCGGCCCTTCGCCATTCACCAATGGGGACGTGAAGGGCCACGTGTACCGCTACATCGTCTGGCGCAACGACGAAAAATGCTCGGAAATTAAGTGCCCCGGCAAACAGGACTACAAACAAATCATCGTTGCCGTAAAGATCGACAAGTCATTGAGCGAAGGGGGCGAACGAGGGTACTTCGAAGTCCAGTCGAACTTCGTCAATCCGACGGACAACCCGGAAAAGGACCCAAAACCGAACTCGAGTGGGAACGTGGTCACCGCGCAGCAGTTTTTCCTCACGGACACGCCGTGCACGCCTACCGGGGGCACCGCTCGCCAGGAAATCACCGGCAACCACCTGCTGCACAACACGCTCGGCACCTGCGCGAACGGCATGCAGACCGGCAAAACCCCGGGCGCACCGGACGCGCTGCTGCTGGGTCCCCCGCCCGATCCCGACCCAGAAGACGTCAACAACCCGCTCGAATACGACTACGCCAACGACACCTATCTCGACACGACGCCCGATGCCGGGACGGGCTTGCAGATCGCGAAAGACGACACCCCGAGCTGCCATTTCAATCCGACTGGGACGTCTAACCCGCAATCCCAGGTGCATCGTTGGGTCACCGATCCGATGACGACGGAATTCAAGATGACGGAAAAGGCGACCCTTCAGTTCTACACGGAGACGATCAACAAAGTGTCGTATCCCGGCATGGCCTGCGTCTACCTCTACAGGTGGAAAGAAGGCAGCACGCCTGAACTTCTCACGAACACCATGGGGGCGACGCAATACTGGACCTGGGTTCCCTCGGAAGGCGCCAATTGGCCGACGGAATGGTTCAAGGCGCGACTGACGATGCCCTTCAACGGATCCCCCGTGACGATCAAAAAAGAAGAACGAATCGGATTGGCGATCAGCGTCGAGCGCGCCAGTACCGGCGGCGACGCGCTTTCGTTCATGTACGACCACCCGAAATATCCGGCCCGCCTCGAGGTCGACACGAGCACTCCACTCGAAGGCGAATAGCAGATGACGCAGGCACTTTTTCTCGCCTTCTTCGGTGGGCTTATGATCGGCAGCTTCGTCACCGTGGTCGGTTACCGGGTGCCCAGGGGAGAATCGATCGTCGGTCCGCGTTCCCGCTGCACCACTTGTGGCGCGCGGATTGCCTCCTACGACAACATTCCCGTCTTCTCCTGGTTGCTTCTGCGGGGGCGCAGTCGTTGCTGCGGCGACCCGATCTCGGCGCGCTACCCGCTGACCGAGCTGGGCCTGGGGGTTCTCTACTCGGCGACGGTCGCCGTGCTGTGGGGCGACGCAACGGAAATTGTCCTCGGCCTCGTGTTCGTCACCACCTTGCTGGCGATCACGCTCACCGATCTGGACCGGCGGGTGATCCCGAACAAGGTTCTCCTCGCAGCTGCCATTGCCGGGGTTGTCATCGTGGCCATCGGCGATCCCTCGAGCCTGCCGGAACGAGCAATTGCAGCGGCTGCCGCCGGCGGTGGGTTGTTCTTGGTTGCCCTGGCTTACCCAAAAGGCATGGGCCTCGGAGACGTCAAGCTCGCAGCCGTGATGGGCCTCTATTTAGGACGCAACGTCGCACCCGCGCTTTTGATTGCACTCCTCGCTGGAAGCATCGTCGGTTTGGCCATGATTGCCCGGCACGGAGCCGAGGCCCGCAAGCGTGCGATCCCTTTCGGACCTTTTCTTGCCTTGGGTGGGGTCGTCGCCCTGCTGGTCGGGAATCAGCTGGTCGATTGGTACCTGTCGGCCTTTTAGGTTTCTCCATTTTTTGCCGATTGAGGGTTTGAGCTTTCCATGCAGCTAACCAAGCCGATATCGATGCCATCACTATCGCTGCGGCGGCCCTCGCTGAGTGTGAGTAGGCCCTCGTTCAGCCTCGGCAAAAAGAACACGGGCAGCCTTGCCGGCCTCAGCATTGAGGCTGGAAGCGTCGCCGTGGCCGAGGTGGCCGCAAATGGCATGACGCATGTCTCCGCTTCGGCCGTTCAGCCGCTTCAGCCCGGGGTCTTCCACGAGGGCGAGGTGCTCGACGCCGACGGTTTGGTGGCGGCCCTGAAGAATCTCTACTCGAGCAACAAGCTCTCAAAGCGCGTTCGGTTGGGCGTTGGCAATCAGCGCGTCATCGTCCGCACGCTTCGTCTGCCGGCGATCGAGGATCCCAAGCAGATGGAGGCGGCGATCCGTTTCCAAGCCCAGGAGCAGATCGCGATGCCGCTGGACCAGGCCGTCCTCCAGCACCAGGTGGTCGGGGGGGTCCCCGCGCAGGAGGGCTCCGGCCCGCAGGTAGACGTGGTCGTCATCGCCGCTAGGCGCGACATGGTCACTTCGTTTGTCGAACCGCTGCGCAAGGCAGGTCTGGAACCCGAGGGGATCGACCTCTCGGCCTTCGGGATGATCAGGGCGTTGGCGCCGCTTGCGGTGCCGCCGATGCCGGCGGCGGGGGAAGAGTCGGCTTCTGCTCCGCAGGACGCGATCCTCTACTGCAACGTCGGCGACGTCCTCAACCTCGCCGTCGCCCGCGGCCGCTCCTGTCTTTTCACCCGCGTTTCCGGGACCGGCATGGAGGCGATCATCGGCCGGCTCTCCAGCGAGCAAGGGCTCAGCCCCGAACATGCCGAGCAGTGGCTTCACCACGTCGGCCTGGAGGGTCCCCTCGAGCACATCCAGGGAGACCCGGAGGTTGTTGCCGCTAGCCGCCGCGCATTGCAAGAGGGCACCGTCGGCCTCGTCGACGAGCTGCGGCTCTCCCTCGATTACTACCGGGCCCTCGAGAGCGCAGTGGCGGTCTCGAGCATCGTCCTCTGCGGCGGGGGCAGCGCTATTCCGGGTCTGATCAGCACCATGGAAGAGCAGGTCGGGCTGCCGATTTCCGCACCCAGGCCCGCTGCTCTGGCCGGCGTCGGCGATGCTCTCGCCGCCCGGCTCATCCTGCCCCTCGGGCTGGGGCTGGAGAACTGAGATGAGGCCGGTCAACCTCCTCCCCGCGGAGCTGCGTCAAGGTGCCCATGCGCCGATGCGCACCGGGCCGGTGCCCTACATCGTCCTCGGTGCTCTCGTCGCCGTTCTCGCCGGCGTCGCTCTGCTGGTGCTCACCGGCAACGAGATTTCCGAAAAGAAGACCGAAGTGGCACAGCTGAAGCGCGAAGACGCGCTCGCCGTACGGGAAGCGAAAAGGCTTGCTCCCTACATTCAGTTCCAGGCACTGCACGAACAGCGGGTGATGACGATCAGCAGTTTGGCTGACAGCCGTTTCGACTGGGAACGGGTCATGCAGGAACTTGCGCTGATCCTCCCTCGCGACGTGTGGCTGACCGAACTGGAAGCTTCCGCTTCTTCGGAAACGGAAGTGGGCGGGAGCGGCGGCGGAGCCCTGCGCGGTTCGATTCACGGCCCTGCGCTGACCCTCGGCGGTTGCGCCGCAGGACAGGAATCGGTTGCCGGGTTCGTCACCGCGCTGAAGGACATCGACGGCGTCACGCGGGTCGGTGTCGAATCCTCCTCCCTGCCTTCCGAGGAAGAAGGGGCAGGGGGTTCAGAAGCCTCGGGTGAAGGCGGTGGAGCCGAATGCCAGACGCGTGAGTTCATCGCTGAATTCCACCTCGTCGTGGCCTTCGACGCTGCTCCGCTCCCGCTACCGGCGGAAGCGGAAGCTGTTCCGACTCCCGCCGAAACCGCTGAATCGACCTCGGAAACCGCATCGAGCGAATCCGAATCCTCGGAAGGCGAATGAGATGAGCGCTAGCAACAGAATCATCGTCGCCATGCTTGTCGTCGTCGCGCTCGCGGTTGCGTTCTGGATGCTCCTGCTCAGCCCGAAGCGTGACGAAGTCGCCAAACTCGATCGCCAGGTTGCGAAGCAGGAAGAATCGCTGGCGCTGCACCAGGGAGAAGTGCAGCAAGGTCTTGCTGCGGAGAAAGCATTCCCGAGGGAGTACCAGCAGCTCGTGGTGCTCGGCAAGGCCGCGCCTGCCGACGACGACACGGCCTCGCTGCTCGTGCAGTTGAACCAGATTTCGCAACACGCCCACGTCCGCTTCGAAACCTTCCAACTCGGGGGGGCGGGCGGTGAAGAAGCCGCCGAAGAAACCGCTGGAACTGCAGAAGGCGAAGAACTGGCGTCGCCAACGGAGGTCGCTGCGTCGACTATGCCCCTCGGCGCGACGATCGGGCCCGCCGGCCTGGCCGTGATGCCCTATACCCTCAGCTTCAACGGCAGCTTCTTCCGCCTCGCCGACTTCATCCACGGGCTTGACTCGCTGGTCGAGACCAAGAACGCCGAAGTCGAGGTGACGGGCCGGCTGATCACGATCAGCGGCTTCAGCTTGAAGCCTGACCAGAACAAAGGCTTCCCTTACCTGGAAGCGAGCTTCTCGGTTGTCACCTATCTGGTGCCGCCTCAGCAGGGCGTGACCGCCGGCGCCACCCCCAGCAGCCCCGAACCCTCGACCACGCAGGTCTCGACCACGACCGGAGGGACGCCGTGAAGCGCATCGGGCCCGAGCTGAAGATGCCGAAGTTGAAGGGTGGAGAGATGAAGGTTCCCCCATTCCTCTCCGACCTCTACGCCGATCTGCGCGACCGTCGCCTGCTGCCCTTGGTGGCCCTGATCCTCGTTGCGATTTTGGCGACGCCGATCCTCCTGGCCGGCGGCTCGGAAGAACCTGAACCCGTCATTCCTCCGAGCGCGGTTGCCGGTGGTGCGCCCGCCTCGCAGAGCCTGACCGTGGTCAAAGCGGAGCCTGGCTTGCGCAACTACAAGCAGAGGCTCGCCCACCGGACCCCGACGAACCCGTTCAAGCAACGCTTTGCTGGGCCGAAGAATCTGCAGGCGGCTCAGCTCAATTCGCAGCCGAGCTCGACGGAAAGCAGCACGACCTTCGAATCGGAAACGACGGTGACGAGCACCTCCGGTGGGAGCGGGGGTGCCCCCTCGGCCGGCAGCGAAAATTCAGGCGGCCAGTCGACCACCAATGAAGTCCCGCACGGCGCCACCCTGTACACCCTCCAGGTGACTGTGCAGATCACGCGGATCGAAACCAAGCCCGACGGGACCGTCGACAAGAAAGGCCCGACCCTCTACAAAAACGTCCTGGCGCCTACGCCGCTGCCGGGCGAAAAGACCCCCGTGATCACCTACCTGGGCATGGGCTCGAAGCACCACGAACCGCTCTTCCTTATCTCCAACGAAGTGACCGCCATCTACGGCGAAGCTAACTGCATCTCGGGCGGCGGAACCTGCCAGTTGATGGCCCTCGAAGAAGGGTTCCCGGTGACCTTCGTCTACGGCGACAACGACGTCCGCTACAAGATCAACATGGTCAAGGCCGAGCCGGTCGTCAACGGGCATTCCTAAGCACAGCGCCATTTGCGCAAAGCTTCAGTAAGTGAAGCTATGGCGCTACACTTGTTGAAGCGAGACAGGTCCGATCGCCCGTCTCCCTTCAATGATGAGTGCCGAGAGCAACTCCACCTGCCCCGTCTGTAGGACCGCTGAAGTCGTCTGCGGCAAGTGGACGCTGCTGCTGATCCGCGACCTGGCCGAAGGCAGCGGCCGCTTCTGCGAGCTCGAGCGCTCGCTGGAGGGCATCAGCCCCCGCACGCTCTCCCTGCGCCTCCGCGCCCTCGAGGACGAGGGCATCGTCGAGCGCCACACCTACCCCGAGGTCCCGCCCCGGGTCGAGTACGCGCTGACTGCCAAGGGCAAGGCCCTGGTGCCGCTGGTCGAGGACATGCGCTCCTACGGGACGCGCTGGCTGCTGGGCGACGCGGCCGACCGCGAGCCAGCCGCCGTTTAGATTCCGCTGCTGCACCAGTGCGAAGTCCGCAGCGAGGCTGCAAGTTAGGGACCCAATGCGGTAATCGGTATCACCCGAACCCCGTCCTCGCGGGTGTAGCCGTACCCGCCAGCGACGATCACCCCGAGAGCCGAGGGCTCCCCGCAGCGCTTGGTGTCGATTTCGCCAGCGAACTTGAGCAGGTTCGCCGCGGCTTCCTCGATTGCTTCGGGTGCTCCTAGCTTCACCTCAAAAGCTGCCCAGCCTGCGTCCGAGTCGATAATCGCGTCGATCTCTAGCCCCTTGTTGTCGCGGAACTGCCTGACTTCGCCCCGCAGCGGCTGCGCGTAGATCCGCAGATCCCGTACCACCAAGGACTCAAAGAGAAAGCCGAATAGGTTGAGATCGCGCAGGAGGCTGGCGGGAGCCGCCCTCAATGCTGCAACGGCAAGCGACGGGTCGACGAAGTGACGCTTGGGCGACTTGCGAAGGATTGAACGGGAGCGCAGGTGGGGCTCCCAGGGCAGCTGGTCCTCTATGACGAAGAGTCGCTCGAGGGCCGACAGGTACTCGGAGACGGTTTGTCGCTTCAGCGGCTCATCGCCGCCGTCGGCCGAATCGGCGGCGAGAGTGGTCGTGGTGACGTGAGTAGCAACGTTGCGGGCGAGGCTGCGCAGGAGGCGATGGACGCGGGCGGGATCTCGCTGGACTCCATCGATGCGGTTGATGTCGGTGCGGCTCACCTCTCCCAGGTAATCGGCAACGCTTTCCATCGCTGCGTCGATCGGCATCGATTGAAGCGCGGGCCAACCCCCGCGAGCCACCGCCTCCGCCATCTCTGCAAGCTCGATGCTGTTGCTCGAGCTCACCGTGTCTTCTCTTAGGAGGCCGCTAAGCGAGATCGAGCCGTCGCTCAGCCCCGACTCGCATAGCGACATTGGTCGCATACGAAGACGGCTGAAGCGTCCAGCGCAGGAATGTCGGGTTGCATCGTCGGCGGGGACCGCAGAGCCGGCGAGGATGAACTGTCCTGGCTTCTGGCGGTCGTCAACCGCACGGCGTACGTGGTTCCACACCCGTGGCTCCACCTGCCACTCGTCGATCAGCCGGGGAGTGTTGCCAGCGAGGATGAGGCCGGGGTCGAGGGCGGCCGCAGCGCGAGCCCGCTCGTCCACATCCAGCAGGACCTCGCTCGCCGCTGCCTGGCGTGCCGTCTCCGTCTTGCCGCAGGCCTTCGGTCCCTCGATCAGGACAGCGCCGCTGCTTTCGAGGCGGTTACGGAGCTCCTGATCAACGACGCGCGGGCTGTAGGGATGACTAACGGACATAATGTAAGGAAATGAGAGGACAAAATATAAAAAGGCTGGAGGACGAAAAATAGGAAATTCCGAGGACGGATTGCAAGGCAGCCCAACCTGCAAGCCTCCTTGCAAACGCAGGAGCCCCAGGCGGGGGGCGGAAGCCTGGGGCGTGCGTGACTTTCTCCTGAACGAATCGATCAAGCGACTCGCCACCGAGGCCGCGACCCGTTTCAGCTCCCTCGTCGCGATGGGGGAGGAGATTCCCTTTGACGTCGGCGCGGACGGGGGGGAGGAGATCGCCTTCTACAGCTACGTGCCGATGACTGGGCGCTACGTGCTCGAGCACGCTGAGGAGTTGCGTTCGCTGCCGAGTTTTGCGGCTGCCCGCGAGGCGACGGTCGAAGCCGGCGTCGCCGCTCCTTACCTGGAGGCGCGGGGCGAGGCCGTTCCCGCCGACCCCGGGGAGCGGGCCGAGCTGATGCTGACCACCTTCTTCGCCGAGCTTTGGGAGGGCTCGGCGGGCTTTGCACTGGACCGGGAGCGGCTGGAGGCGGCGCTCTCCACGCTCGACGCCGAATCACGCGAGGCCGACGACGCCGAGGTGCTGATCGTCCCGATCGTCGGCTTGCGGATGTCGGTGCCGCGCCTGCAACTGCCCCATGACGTCCGCATCGTCCGCGCCGACTCGATCGAGGCGCCGGTAGAGGCGATGCGCAGCGAGGGCATGGGCCGCGCCGCCTGGGAGCCGCAGTACCTGGCCGTGGCCGAGCAGGACGCCGACGGCGGCGCCGAGGCGGCCCTGCAGCAGCTGCGCGAGCTGATCAGCGTGATGAGGATCTTCAAGGGAGGCGGGATCGGTCTCGGCCCCTACGCGTTCGCCCCTACCGGCGAGGGCTGCTGGCGGCGGATCGCCACCGGCGCGCCGGCCACCCGCCCCGGCGGCTACCGGCTCGGCGAGGCGGAGGCCGAGGAGCTGGTCGAGCTCGCCGCGGTGCTGGAGGCGCGGCCGGACCCCGACAGCGCTCTCAGCTGGGCGGTCGGACGCTTCGAGATGGGCTGCGAGCGGCCGACGGCGCTGGAGGGGCTGAGCGACCACCTGCTGTCGATGCGCGCGGTGCTGGAGGGCCACGGGCCCGTCGGCGCCTCGCTGCCGCTGCGAGCGGCCGCCCTGATCGAGGACGACTCGATGGACCGGCTGCAGGCGCGCGAGCGGATCGAGGACGTGCTCGAGCTGGAGCGGGCGATGATGAACGGCCTGCCGATGGAGCAGGCCGTCGAGCTCGCGACCTGGATGGAGGAGGGGACCCGCAAGCTGCTGCGCGAAGCGGCGCTGGGCGAGCTCGGCAACGACCTCAGCACCACCGCCGACGAGACCCTGATCGTCAACGGCCTCGAAGCCGGCGACGCCGAGATCACGGTCTCGGTCCAGTCCGAGTCGCCGGTGGAGGAGCCCGAGGTGTTCTCCGAGCCGGAACCCGAGCTGAAGGTCATCGCCGAGCCCGAGCCTTCAGAAGAACTTCAGCTGCCCGTCGACGAACTATCGGAGGAGGAGTACGTGGAGCAGGAGACCCGCATCATGGAGCCGATCCCGGCCGAAGAGGAGATCAAGATCACGGCCACCCCGTGGCTGGAGGAGGTCTCCGAATCCCGCCCCGGCGACTCCCTCGAATGGCCCGCCGCCTCCGATCGCGACATTCAACACCGCGAGCGGATCGACACCCCCCGCGTCCGCCACCTCTTCCCGGTGCCCGACTCGGACTGGGACGTCGAACACCTCGAGTTCGAGTACTCGCGCCCCCGTGTGAGCTAGCTTCGCATCGCCCGGTCAACCTCGTTCTGACCGGTTGTCGCGTCATCACCAAATCCCCACGGGTTGAATGGCGCTGCTTAGGCTGACTCCGTCTCGGTGCCCCGATCCGAGCGACCCTTTGGGAAGGAGTCATGAAAAAAGCAGAGATGCGAATCGAGGCCGACGCGGAGCACATCCAGCTCCTCAAGGCCCTTGCGCACGAGGTTCGGCTGGAACTGCTCGGCCTCTTGAGCTACAAGGAAATGAGCCCCACGGACTTCGCCGCGCATCGCAACGAACCGGTTTCCAACCTTGGCTACCACTTTCGCGTCCTGCGCGATCTGGGTTTTATCGAGGTGACTCGCACCCGACCCGGCAGGGGATCGGTCGAAAGCATCTACCGCCGCATCAGGCAGATCGTCTTCAGCGATCGGGACTGGCTGATCATGCCTGACGAGGCACGTCAAATCGTCGCCTCGACGACCTTGCGCGACCTCGTAGGCCGGATCACCGAGGCCCTTCAGGCGGGGACGATGACCGCGCGCGCCGACGCGCACATCTCCTGGCGTCCGCTGATGCTGGACGAGCAGGGCTGGAAGGAAGTCACCAAGATTCTCTGGGCCACCTTCAAGGCGGTGACGAGAGTCGAACTACGCGCTGCGAGGAGGATGCGGGAGTCCGGCGAGCGGGGGTTCGAGGCAACCGTTGCTCTCACCGGCTTCGAATCCCCGCGCCGCGGGACGTCAGGGTGAGGCGATGAAGATCGCGGTCAAATCCGCCGGCCCACTCGTACGTGTTTCAAAGAACGGTTGAACCTGTAGGTAGTGCGGAGTCAGACCGAGATACGGCGAGGGAGCTGACCGAGGTACTCACTCCCCAGCTTTCTCACTCTGGCGTAGTCGCGATTGGTGAACCTGGTGCCCGACTCCTTCACCATGCCGGTGATCACTGCGATTTGGGGCTGGGCGAAGCCACGTTTGCGTAGTTCCTCGGGGCTGCCGTTGTCGAGGACGCAGAAGAGTCGGTACTGGCGCCTACCGGGACCAGTCAGGCGGATCTCGTAGTAGCCGCCCATGTCCCCGTGCATCGCCTCCCAATAGCCACCGCCACTGAACCGCGGTGGCGGGGCATGACGGACTGCATCCAAAACCGCGGCAAAACGAGCATCAACCTTTGCCGGACACGAGTCCAGGAATTCTTCGGCTGGCACTTTGCCAGCGTTTGTCATGTAGTAGACGACCCCCCACGCCATCGCTGTCAAGGCTAGATGAACTTGCGGCGTTTTGTCTGAGCTAGGCTAAGTGGGGGATGACCTCGACTCTTGCGTCAAGGACATCGGCGATCGCCGCCACGGTTTTCAGCTCTGGGTTCACGTCTGCCGTGAAGAATCGGCGGATGCTAGACGGCTCTCTGCCGATGGCGCGTGCTAGTTCGGCCTTCGACATTCCGGCCTCTTTTCGCAGCTCGTCGAGCTGGCGAACCACGGAATCGATTTGAGCGATCTGACGACGCTGACGCTCGAATTCAGCGCGAAACTCTGGATCTTCTTTGAGCCTCCGGGCAAGGCGCCGATCGTGCTGCGTGGTGTCGAGAAAGCGAGCCATCGAATCGAGAAGTAGAGCGTAACACAAGAGTTACGCTCTACCCGCCGCCATCTCCACCCGCTCCTCGGCCGTGGCGAAGAGGTAGCGGTCGATTTGGGAGAGGCCGGCTAGGTCGTGGACGTCTTCGTCTAGGTAGGGGACGCGGATGACGGAGGTGGTGCGGAGCTCGGAGGCGAGGTGGTCGATGTTGCGGGCGTCGCGCTCGGCCAGGGCTTGGTAATCGGCGAAGTTGTTGGCTACGCGTTTGGCGAGGTCGGGGTTGCCGAGTTTGTCGGCGAGGGTCTCCGGGAGGTCTTCGACCTCGGCGCGGAGCTCGTCGGCGGGGTAGTGGACCTTGTTGACGATGACGCCGCCGAAGGGCAGCTTGGCCTCGACCAGTTTGCGGTGGAAGTAGACGGCCTCGTCGATCGGCTCGCCCTGGGGGCCGCAGACGACGAGGAAGCAGGTCTCCCGATCGGCGAGCAGCTTGTTGACGCGTTTCGCCCGCGCCTGGAAGCCGTCGACCATGCCGCTGAAGGCGTTGAAGAACTCGGCCAGGTCGGCCAGGAGGTCGAAGCCGACGATCTTCTTGAAGACCGATAGCGCGACCGAGACGCCGCGGCCGGTCACCTTCGCCGCCAGCCCGGTCGGCTTCATGAAGACCCGCAGCGATTTGCCCTCGATGAACTGGGTCAGCCGTTTCGGCGCGTCGAGGAAGTCGAGGGCGTTACGGGTCGGCGGGGTGTCGAGGACGAGCAGGTCGAACTCGCCTTCGGTATGCAGCTCGAACAGCTTCTCCATCGCCATGTACTCCTGC
>Ga0207656_10000209_pt1 | contig 20978 bp, 14 predicted proteins | sample KBSCornC12_FD_184297 | JGI IMG/M metagenome (GOLD analysis project Ga0207656, IMG submission 184297) | Corn rhizosphere microbial communities from Kellogg Biological Station, Michigan, USA - KBS Corn C1-2 (SPAdes) (version 2) | ecosystem: Host-associated > Plants > Roots > Rhizosphere > Soil ...
TGATAAAAATCACAATTAACATGAAAAAGCTGTTTTTATTCGCTCTTCCTTTAGTTCTCTTGGTTGCTTGTAAAGGTGTTGAGCAATACCGCGCCGGTATCGAAGAACTTTCCGGTAGCTGGGATACCACTACTAAAGCCATCACAGATTTTGCCGGAATGGTAAGCTCTGATATGACCAACTACACCCAAGCTGCGGCTAGCATGCCAATGATGGATGAAGCCACTGCTAAGAAAATGAAGCCTGAGCAAATTGCTGCCATTGATGCTGCAAAGAAAGGTGTTACCGATGCTCTTGCTGCTTATGCTCCACTTCAGCAAACCATCAACGACTTTGTTAAAACATGGTCTGAGAAAGCTGCTGATGTAACTGCACTGAAAGACGGTCTTGCTGCTGGCAAAATCGAAGGTGACGTTACTGCTAAGCTGACAGAACTTAATGCAATGGTGGCTACAGGAAATGATAACCTGAAAGCATGGGAAGCTTCTTATGCTACGGTTAAGGGTGGTGTTGAGGCTGCTATGGCTGCTATGAAGCAAGCTATGAGTGCTGCAATGCCAGCTGCTCCTGCTGCTTCTACTACCATGAAGAAGAAGTAATTCTCACTTCCTAAAAAGAAATGAATCAAGCCTCTGCTTCGGCAGGGGCTTTTTTTATTTACTTCTATCTTTGCACCATGTATAAGGATAAAAAGGTGGTCGTTGTCCTTCCGGCCTATAATGCCTCAAGGACTCTAGCCAAGACCTACGCAGAAATTCCACATGATATTGTCGATGAAGTCATCCTCTGTGATGATGCCAGCCGGGATAACACTGTTGAAACTGCACTTAAACTCGGAATCGAACATGTCATTCGACATGAACAGAACAGGGGCTATGGAGGCAACCAGAAAACCCTGTATAAAAAAGCATTGGAAATCCAGGGCGATATCGTGATCATGCTTCACCCGGATTATCAATACACACCGCTACTCATCCCCAGCATGGTTAACATCATCGGTGAAAATCTTTATCCTGTAGTATTGGGTTCAAGAATATTAGGAAAAGGAGCACTAAAGGGAGGCATGCCGATCTATAAGTATTGGGCCAACCGGTTCCTTACTTTGTTTCAAAACCTGATGGTCAACTATAAACTTTCTGAATACCATACGGGCTATCGGGCTTTCAGCGCAGAAGTGTTACGAGCGATTCCATTTGATTCGAATTCAGATGATTTTATTTTTGACAATGAGATGTTATCTCAGATCATCTACGGTGGATTTCAGATAGCAGAGGTGACGTGTCCAACTAAATATTTTAAAGAAGCTTCTTCTATCAACCTTCGGAGAAGTATAAAATATGGTCTTGGCGTCCTGAAAGTTTCATTGTTGCATCGTCTTCAAAAAATGGGCATCATTCACCATCACTTGTACAACGGTATTCAGAAAAGAAAGCCGGCAGTCGAACCTGTTCAATTATAATATTGTTTTGCATTTTATTTCTTTTTTATGAGCAGGCCCGATCTTCGTAGTTTATCCCTTATTGATTTGCAAAAAGCATTTACTGTTTTAGGCCAACCGGCTTACAGGGCAACACAGGTATATGATTGGTTTTGGAAACTGGGGGCAAAAAGCATTGACGATATGTCAAATGTTCCCGCTGCCTTACGGGATTTACTTAAAGAGCGATATACTTTTAACAGTATTCGGCTTGATGTACAACAGCAAAGTCTCGATGGTACTGTTAAATGCAGGTTTGTTCTGCACGATGGACATAAAATTGAATCTGTCCTCATTCCTGTTAAAGAAGATAAACGAGCAACTGCTTGTGTTTCCTCGCAAGTAGGCTGCAGTCTCACCTGTAGCTTTTGTGCGACCGGAAAAATGGGCCGGCTACGAAACCTCACAGCAGCTGAAATTTATGATCAGGCCTTCGAGATGGATAAGCTTAGCCGGCAGGTATTGGGTTACCCGCTGACGAATATTGTTTACATGGGAATGGGTGAACCCTTACTCAACTATAATGCAGTGCTGGAAAGCATAGAACGGATCACCAGTCCGGAGGGAATGGCATGGTCACCAAAACGAATCACTGTCAGTACAGCAGGAATTGCTAAAATGATATACCGGTTAGGAGATGAGAAAGTAAAATTTAACCTCGCCTTATCTCTGCATGCCGCAGAAGATTTGAAACGAAATGAGATCATGCCTATCAACGAGACCAATCATCTCCAGGCGCTCATGGATGCACTAGATCATTATTACAAGATGACTAAGGGCCGTATTAGTTTTGAATACATCGCATTGAAAGGATTCAATGATACGATGGAAGATGCGGACCATCTCGTTAAACTCTGCCGTGGACAATTCCCGGTAAAAGTGAATGTCATTGAATACAACCCGGTAGCTGGAGTCCCTTTTCAAAAATCTAACGAAGACCAGGTTGATCGTTTTGCTAAACGAGTGAGGGACAAAGGCGTCATGATTACGGTGCGACGTAGCAGGGGAAAAGATATTGATGCGGCCTGCGGGCAGTTGGCAAACAAAGCATAGGTATAAATTAAGATTGCAGATTTAAGATTTAAGATTGAAAATTTAAGATTGTAGAATTAAGATTGAAAGTTTAATTGCGTCTTTGCGTGAGGAAATAATTCCTGGGATTGTTGGAGAGAAATCCAACAACAACAACAACAAGGAGAAATTAATTGCGTCTTTGCGTCTTTGCGTGAGGAAATAATTCCTTGAGCTGGTGTAGAGAACTCCAACAATAACAATTTCTAATGAAAATTTCTCTGCGTCTCCGCGTCTCTGCGTGATAAAATTTGCTTTGATTAAAGCAACTCTCTTAAAATTTTAATACTCTGCACCTCCCGAAGGGATTCAACATGTAATTGGTAATAGGTGATGAGTTGATCTACGAGGCGTCGTCGAATTTCAATAGGTGTTTTTGAATCTTTACCGGAATCATTGGACATGATGTCTTGTAATGTTTCGAAGTCCGCGGAAGACATCAGGTAATCATGTGTCGGCTTGATGCCGATGAGATGTCCGTTGAGTAAATCAAAATACGCTGCGTTCAATTCCTGGTGCGTGAGATCAATGCCGAATCCCAGGTAATAAGAAAGACCTACCAGGAACCGGATCATAAAGTCCCGGTCGTACTCTTCATCAGTATCATACCTGACTAGTTCGTCATGTAGAAACAGGAAAAGTTCAGGATGAGGATCTGCCGTGGTGATACAACGCGAACATATTTCAGCGAGGCAGGTGATCACTGCCGATTTGCGCATATCAAAAGGAATGCTGCTGTAGACATGTTCAAGCCTGACTTCTTTGACATGATGTATTTTCCGGTGTTCCTGGTGATACGCGACAAGATCCACTAGTGTCATTAATTGCAAAAAAGAAGCGGGAGTAGTGGCCTTGGCTTTCCGAACACTATGGATGATAAAGGTTTGATGACCTTTTTGCTCCGTATACATGTCAGTGATCAGGCTGGATTCGCCATATTTAACATTGCGGAGGACAACAGCTCGTGTATGGTAAATCACGAGGATAAAGATAGGTGAAGATAAAGGCTGAGGCTAAGGCTGAGGCTGAGGCTGAGGAAAGAGGTCAAATAAAAAAGCCGGCGTTGGCCGGCTTTGATTTTTATCTATTGGGATGTAATTCCTTGATCTGCTCGACGAAATCTTTGAGTTCTGCAGGATTACTGCACCCAATGGTGATTTCCTCATTATTCTTCATTTTCAGGTGAAGGCATGCATTGGTTTTACCAGAAACTACCTTGTCCAGGCTGGCCAATTGGTTCGACCATTCTGTCAATTTTGATTCCTTCGGAGATTCCACGATTTCAGAGGAAAGGACATCTTCCCATTTGATCTTACGTTTAACTGTCCCGACGGGCATCATGCTTAACTTGATCGACTTTTCATTGTATTTGGCAATGAGGCGGACAGTATTGACATAATAAAACAACCCGGAGAGGATGAGTATCCCTAAAGCCATAAAAAGCAATAGGTTACGGCTAGGATGACCATTGACCACCAACTGAATTAAGGTAATCAACCCTGCCAGGATCATTACGCCCACCAATACCAGGAAGTCCCATTGACGGAGACGTTGTTCTTCTTTATACTTGATTTGAGCCATGGTGCAAATGTAATTAAAGTTTACATGAAATTTACAATGACATTACAATTAATTGAACGAAATGGTTCGATTGTAGGTATTTCCTTTACAAATATTTAACCATATCATTTATTTCAATATATAAATCATTGATTGTTAAGGGTGTCATTTAAGGTAATTACTGAAGTTGGAAATTTAACCTAAGTCAAGGCATTGATTAGCCAATATTATTATTAAAAGCAAGAATCAGACCATTTTACATATACTAAATAATATAAATATGAATTAATGGCCAATAACTCTCAGGAATTCCTCTTTCTTTCTTCTCGAAACATCTAAAGTTTTGCCATTGCTCATCATGACCTGGCCACCTTCGCCTTTCAAATATTTCCGGACGTGATTTTTATTAATAATATAGGAATGATGAATACGGATAAAAATGGCTGTCGGTAATAATTCCTCAAAATCCTTAAGTGTTTTGGAAACCAGGTACCTGGCTTCTGGTTGTACATAGATTGAACAATAATTGCTTTCGGCTTCGAGGTAAATAATGTCAGTCATGTCCACAAAATGTAAACCTTCCTGCGATGGGATCGCCAGTCGGTGCTTTTGATTTTTTTCATTCAGCAGGTTATGCAGCAGAGTTTCAATTCGTTGATTTGGAATATTAGTTTGCTTTCTTTCTATCGCTTTCTCAACAGCATCTTTCAATCCTTGTACGTCAATGGGTTTGACGAGATAATCCAATGCACTGAATCGAATAGCCTGGATGGCGTAATGATCATAGGCAGTCGTAAAAATGAGTTCAAAATTCCGTTGTTGCAATTGTTGAAGCATAACGAAACCATTCATCCTCGGCATTTCAACATCGAGAAAGACGATATCCGGTTTGAGGTTTTCAATCGCGGCAATTCCCTCTTCTCCATTTTCACATTCCTGCAGGATGGTAATGGATGGACAATACGACATCAGTTTTTGCCGCAAAGCATTTCGACTATTACTTTCATCATCAATGAGGATGGCGGTTAACTCTTTCATATTGTCGTTGGCAGTGTGGTTAGCCATACTTCCACTTTTGTTCCTGCTGGTTCTTGCTGATCATCATAAAGATCTGTGATTTTGATCGATTGGTTTTGATGTTGATTAAACAAACTAATCCTGTCCTCGCTGATCTGCAGGCCAAATGAGTTTTGTGAGGACCGGTTCAATTTTTTATACGCTGCTGCCTTTACACGACCCACTCCATTGTCAGATATGGTGTATTTAATTTGCTCTCCTTCCAGTTTGACACTGATGTTCAAATTTTTATCGGGTTCCATTTTATTGAGTAAGCCATGATGAATGGCATTTTCTACAAAAGGTTGGATAACCATAGGCGGTACTTTATAATCGCCATGTTGAACCTGCGGATCGATGTCCAGTTGATATTGAATTTTGTTATCCCACCGCAATGCTTCCATTTCAAGGTACAATTTTAAAGTTTCAAGATCCTTCCAGAAAGGGATGACATTATTCTTTGAATTCTCCAGGATAGCCCGGATCAATTGTGCGAATTTTGAAAGATAGGTAGTTGCTTTTTCCTTCTGATTGGTTTGAATGAGATTGTCAATAGAATTCAGACAATTGAAAATAAAATGTGGGTTCATCTGGGAGCGTAGCGCCATCATTTCGGTTTGCGCGATCTGATGTTTAAGATCGGCTTCATGTCGAAAGGATTGAATCCTTTTTCGGATTCCTATATAACCTAGGATTCCAATGGCAAAGACACTCATCAATCGAAACCAAAGTGTTCCCCACCAGGGAGGAGTAATCGAGAAGGTGAAGTAGGTCACATCAGTAGGCTTCGTTGCATTTTCAGTTTTTACTTCAAACGTATAATCTCCCGGGGCCAGGGCTGTGTAGTCGGCAAATTGTTTTTCATTAGCCATTATCCACGATTTATCTACAGTCGATAACCTATACACATAATTAGTTTCCCGGATATTGGAAAAATCGAGTGATGCAAATTCAATTGAAATAAAATTCTGATCAAACGGCAATCGCAAGGGTTGTTGGTGAGAAATCAAGGTATCGATGTTCCAATATTTTCCAAAAACTTTAAATCCGGTAATTTGAGGTTTGAAGTTTACACTGGAAAAGTTTTCCATTTTTTGCGGGTCGAAACAAATTAATTCTGCAAACGTAGACGTAACCCAGCGCCCATCAGGCAATGCATAAAACCTGGGAATACCAAAAGCGGATTTTATGGTTGCATTGTCCAGGCGAAATTGGACTGGGCGAGGATTTTCTGAAGACATACTATACAAACTATAATTCGTGGTAAACCATACATTGCCTTGTGGGTCCTTTTTAATGGCATACACAGTTTGTGCATTCAATTGTTCATCGGTTAAGGGCCGTGAAAATTCATTTGTATATCGATTAAAAAAAAAGAGTCCTGAATAATAAGCTCCAATGATCAGTAAGGAATCGTTCCATTCCTCAATGCCTTGTATTCGTAACACCTTAGATTCATTCCCGTTTTGCGGTTGAAAGCCTTGCTTGAAAGTCATGGCATGCACATCAAACTCAAACAGTCCATTATCGGTGGAGACCCAACACCGATCATCCCCATCCACAAAGAGATTGGCAACCGGTGTTTTCGTTATAGACCCTTTTTGTATTTCTTCCTTACCCGAGTAAAACTTATTTTCTTTCCAATTCCACTTTGCAATATTCCCATTGTGGAGCCCAAATAAAATATTCCCATCCCGATCTTTTACCATTGTGCGTACAGTAGAATATTCCAGCTCAGGTGGATGTATGGTTTCGAAAGTATGGCGAATAGGATCATATATGTGAATGTATCCAGCCTGGCATCCCGCCCAGATCGTGCCATTCTCATTTTGAATAAATGACCAGACCAGGTTATAATCTGCGGTGCCGGGAAAATGAACATTTCGAATGAAATTCCACTGACGATCATAGATAGATATACCACCGCCCCATGTAGCAATTAATATTTCCCCCTGCTTGGTTTCAATCAGATCATCAATATCCTGTTTGGGAATGGATGATTCCAGGCCATCGATATGCCGGATAGATTGAAAATAATTTCGGTATGGATTGAATATGCTGATGCCCTGATCTGTGCCGATCCAGATATTATCCTCCCGGTCCTGGAAAATGGAATAGATTGCGAAATTATATTTCAATCCATTGCTGATCTTATCATCGGATGTAATAAAATCGAATTGATCGGTATCATGTCGATATAATAGGAGACCGGCATATTCGGTCGCGAACCAAAGGTTATGCTGCCTATCCTCATACATGGCATTGACGAGCAAAGTGAGATTTTCGTGCTCAGTATGATTTTGATTTTGTTTTATTTGTTGTAATGAATACAAAAATAATTTTTGTGAATCCAGGTTATAGCGGCATAAATGATGATCCCAAGTGGAGATCCATAAGTTATGATAACTGTCTTTGCACATATACCGATACTTGACAGCGTTACCTAATTTCTCTTTCAGCTGTATTAATAAGGGATGCGTCAAATGAGCATCATTAGTGGCTTGAATTTTGTGCGTCTTCAAATCACAGATAAACACATTCGAATAATTATGTAACCAAATCACACCGTTGGCCTTATCGCTCACTACTTCCACACTTTGATTAATTTGATTTGGATTGCGGTTGAAAAAAGTATTCAGCAGTTTGTGTGAATGATCGTATTGCATCACTCCTTTAGAACCAATCAGCCATTGTTCGCCGTTCTCATGTGTAAATAAAATGGGGGTCTCATTGGAATCTTCAGCAATAATATCCTGCACTTTCAGCATACTGATCTTGCGAGTATCCGGATCCAGCCGATACATCGTACTATTCGGTATCACGCACACTTTGTTGGTCAAGGTATCGACATAGAGAACACTGCTGGCCATCACGCCTTGTGAAGCAGCAGCAATTTGAGGAAAGTTAAGATACCGGGTACCATCATATCGTTGAAGTCCACTCATGGTCAGGATCCACATGTATCCCCTGGCATCTTGTACTATTCCACGGACCGTGCCATGCAGTAAGCCATCGTTTTGATCTATATGGCGAAACGAGTATTTACCATTGAGTTGCGCTGATGAATTAAAATTCAACCACAGGGCCAGGACAACCAGGAAGTAGCGCATAGAGGTAAGTTACTGAATGATTGGCTATTTTATTTTTCCAAAAACCACCTGAATAAATTTTAGGCTAATTCTTAATTTCTACATTTCCAATAGCCTCCAGCGTTGATGCAGAAGCTACTGTCATCGACTTGGGTAGTCCATTTTCGAAATTGTTTTGAAGGAGGGCATTCTCAAGGACCAAATATCCTTCGACCAACAGGGCACCTCCATTGGTGACTGCAGTTGCATTTTTCAATGACATATTTTCTATTTCCAAATTATATCCAGCGAGAAGATGAAAAATTCTTGAGGCATTGTTACCAGATAAAGTCAAATTCAACATCCCCAGCCCGGAGAGTGTGAGGTTTTTATTGATCACAATTTCTCCGGAGGTCAAGGTGATAGTTTGACCCATCAGAGCAGGAGCAAAGGTGATAGTTGCACCAGGTCCTGCAGAGGTAATGACATCTCTAAGCGAGCCTCCGCCATTATCATTCGTGTTGGTCACCATAGTGGCGGAAACGGCCACAAAATTCCCCGCATCAGCTCCCATATCGACAGGCGTGAGTCCTGCGCGTGTTTGACCATCAAAGTCCTCTGTTACCCCAACATCCACACCACTTCCTTCTATAGGTGTTGGATTAGCAGGATGAATGTGCAGATCAGGTATTGAATTAGATGGGTCAATGTATTGAGGATCATCCTGAATACTGGCTGCGTCCTGCCCTACAGCCGTTTGCCAATCTGATAAATTAACCACATCTGAACTGTTGAATAAACCAAAAACTGTACCTGTACCACTTATATGATATAGGTTATTGTTGATCGTTAAACCTACGGGGTTTGGCGATGTGCCACCTACCTGTACTGCGTAATTCTTGCCTGTTGCGCCGCTATTAGATCGGACATTTACAAAAATATTATCTCTATAGCTTCGGGTATTGGTTACAACTGTGCTATTGAATGCAAAAGAATTTGCCGTCCCGGCGCTGGGTGATCCACCGATATAAACATTGTTGTGATAAAAATTATCAGTTCCAAGAGGTTCATTAATACCACTGACGATACACGCATTTGAAATACCGGCTCCAATCGCAATCATATTATTCCGGTAGGTAGTGGTACCACCGGCTACTCTTATTCCATTAACCTCAGCTGCAGAACTACTGGTGGCAGAGGTAAGTGCATAAATGAAGTTACGTTCTATTGTATTTGTTCCGGAAGATCCTGTGAATTGAATACCTGTTACTATTACAGCGTCAGTTGTATTTGAATTATTAAGATTGAATATTGAATTTTGAGCAAGTGTATGGTTCAAATTCATATTAGATACACATATTCCAATGACTGAAGCATTTGAAGTTGTACCTGTTCCACCTGCAGCTGAGAGGTTCCTGATTGTATTCCCTGTCATAGTCGATGTTGAAGATAAATTGCGTATTCCTTGTACAGTGGAACCGCTCACAGAGGTTGTACTTTGAATTGAGTTTGCTACGCTCCCTCCAATCGTATTATTCAAACACGACCAAATATGATTAGTCTGAGTCGACAAGCAGTAAATCTTAGCAGCACCCGTACTTGAATTGGATGCTGTAATACCCCCAATGGTATTATTATTAGTAGTCCAGTCGGATGAACCAAAATTGCACATGCCCATGACAAACGCATCTGATGTAGAATTTGACGTAAACGTGATGCTGCCTGTTTCTGTCTGACTACCAATCGTATTGCCTGTTACATCACCTATGGTGGTAAGTCCGCTGGTTACGAAAATACCGGCCAATGAAGGACTCGTAGAGTTCCCTGACGCTCCTCCGGAAATCGCGATGCCTGCTATAGTATTTCCCTGTACACTTGATGCTGTAGTGGTGCCCACGGCAAGCCAGATTGCTCTGAAAGCAGCACCTCCTGTACTAGTCGGTAAAACAACAGTATAGGTACCTGTTCCTGCACTGTTGGCAAAACCAATGGTGTTGCCGATGATCTGGAAATTATTGCCAACTGAATTAACAATATTGATTGGCCTATGATGGAATCCAGTGCCCGTTTGCGTTCTGGTCTCTGTTTGATAAAATTTATTATTAGAAATTATTGTTCCTACCGTACCAACAAAATTGTCAATTCCGGCAGAACTATTTGTTGGGAGGAAGAAATCAAATATATTATTATTGGTTATGATAATTCCACTATTGGTTGTCTCCGGATTAGTCGTTCCGCTTAAGTAAATACACTTCGCCGGAAGATTTGTGCCTGCCGGCCCGATATCACAGTAGGAAATGGTGTTATTATCATTGCCTGTGGTTATAGCAGCAGCAGCAAACCATATATTTCCTCCAGCAGAACTATTGGGCACTGTGGATGATCCCAGGATGCTGCATCGTGTAATGGTATTATTGGTGGCATCTGCCTGAAACTTAATCGTACATGTCCCGATCGTTGATGAAACGGTGGTATTTGAAATGGTCAATGAATTTCCTTCTGTATTCAAACCATCTACTGTCACACTATCCGGACCATTAAAATCAATCAAGGGACTACCAGCCACAATGGCTCCGCTAACGACCCTTGCTGCTCCGCCGCTGGGTCGAATGAGTATGCTAGAGTAGGAGGCTGAGCCCGCTCCACTGGCATTTAACACAGCACTTGTGGTTTCATTTGTATTACCGATGAGATCCATGGTAATAGCGCCCTGATGAGCCCCTGCGTTGACTGCATCAAACGCGTCTTTCAACGTCGTATAGATAGTAGGACCCATATTACCGGCAGTCGCTGTGATGGATACCTGGGCTTGTAGACCCATAGTAAAGGATGTAAATAAAAAAGATGTAAGAATGATTGATAGGGGATTACCTATTAAACACGTTTCAAAAGAAAAGGTATTTTTTAAGAAATATCGAATTTGATTTTTCATTTGATTTTGATTAATCATCATCGTCATTTTCTTTGCCTCCATTGATGTTGAGCACGCCTTGTCCGCAGTTCCCGATCACTACATGGAGATAGGAATTTTGATAAGCTCTGAAGCCGTTTTCAAATTTAATTTTTTGGGGGCATCGAAGCAGTAATGCATTTCCGTAAGAGCCTGGGACGACTTGAGATGTTTCAATAAATCCATTAGACTGGTAAAAATTGGTGCCTTCTGTGGTCCCACTTAACAGCAGAAATGGACCGCAATCCGAATACAGATCGCCCTGCCATATACCTCGACCAAAGGTGGCTGCATTAATCTTTCCATTGGTTTCATCGACAATGAGTTCAGTCACTGGAACTACAGGAAGTCCATTACTAAACCGAGCCCAATCACTCCATGCATTATCTTTAAAATAAACTCCGGCATCTGTACCGAGATAAATATCTCCATCAGAAGTGAACTCTGCGCAATAGGCCGGCAGATCTGGCAAGCTTCCGGTTAGATTAACCCATGAATTTCCTCCATTTGAAGAATAAATAATTTTTTGACCTCCATAACCACCAAATGTGACGATGACTTCATTTCCATTATTGGGTCGGGTTTGGATATCAGTAATTATTGGAGATCCGGCTGGCCATCCTGAATTACTTGAAATCAAAGTCATATTATTTCCCTGGTTTTCAAATCTCCATGCAGAAGTTCCGTTAGCTGCATATAACCGGTCAGGTATATTTGCACTTACCGCCAGTCCGCCTGCAGCGGCGAATCCAGCCGATCCTGAATTTCCAATGGTGGTCCATGAAGCACCACCATTCGTTGTTTTATAAATATCAGAAATGTAGCCGGCGTAAACGATATTGTTATTTGTCGGATGTATAGCCAGGTGAGGAAAAAAATAATTTAGATCGTCTCCATTCCCTCCCGGCAAAAGTGTTTGTGCTGATAAATTTGTTGTCAAAGAATATTTGTAAACAATGGCATTTAAGGAATAGTAGGCCGAATCACTATTTCCATTAAAAAACTTCGCATCAAATCCATCACCTTCCGCAGCTTTCGCATAAGAACTGGATCCATTTCGCATATGAACCCCATTATCCTGTGCTCCTGCCAGAAGTATACCATTGTTCGTGGGAAAACAAGCCATGTGATAAAATTGGGAGGTATTCATTCCATCGTAAGCATCCACCCAATTCATGCCGTTATCAAAACTTTTGTATACTCCTCCATCGCATGCAGCATAGAGGGCGTTGTCAAGCAAATTGTAAGCCAGTTCATGAACATCGGCATGGATATTCGCACCTATATTCGGAAAAGTCTGACCTCCGTTCGTTGATGTGGAGATCTGAAGTGCTCCTAAAATGATATTATTGGAATTCCCAGGATTGATGGTCATGGCCGACATATAAGCTCTTGATTTCGGAGCATTACTGTTCATCAGCGTGAACGTTGTACCATTATTCATGGATTTATACATCAAACTATCGCCACCGAAATGAACATAGAGAACGTTCTGCGCATTTGGAGGTACTGAAATGTCGGTTCGATGACAATTACCATCCGGAGGTATCGAGAATAAGGAATCCGAAGCTATTGAAAAAGTATTACCCCAATTTGAAGAAATAAATACTCTTCTTTCTGTACTCGCATATATATATCCATTGTCAGCTTGCTCAATATCCATGACGACCTCACTTCCGATAGAAGCATTTTTTGACCAGGTGCGGCCATAATCATTACTTCGATAAAGGCCATTTGTTGTACAAGCAAAATAGAGATAGTGGATTTCTTTGGATTGCATCAATTTAAATCCAAAAAAGGATGTACCTGATGGAGCAATATTTGAATATACCGACCAATTCACACCACCATCAATAGATCTCATTAATCCAATACAATTTCGAGTATAGATAAGACCTCCATTCCCAAATGAATCACCGTCTCCGGAGAGCACATAGATATTATTTGGATTGTCCATATCAACGATGATGCCCGAAACTCCAAGCGCTGGTGTATATCCATTTAACGGGAACCAATAAGAACCTCCATTGGTCGATTCCCATAACCCACTGGCAGGTGTTCCTGCATAAATATGATTTGGATCCGTTGGATGGAAAGCCAGTCTATCCACCCGGCCTATTCCGTCTGAAATAGAATATGGACCATAGGATGACCAACCACCTCCATTTGTCATGCGACTATTCTGAGAACCCCCTTTTTTTTCTTCTTCTGCAATTTCCAGTAAGGGTTCAACCTTTCTATAACCGTCTACAAAATTTCCATGTTGATCCAGATGCCGCATTTCATACCAGGCCCATCGGTTCCATTTTTTGAATTCACGGAATAGAACAGGATTGGTCATGTATCCATTTTGTATATAATAATCAGTCACTGTCTGCATGACTTCCTGAAAAGAGGATTTATTTTCCAGTGCTGCTTTTAATTGAGGACTGACAGTTAACTGCGCATGACCTGTAACGAATAAAAAAATCAATAGTATTAAAAGGATAATTTTTTTCTCATGGCATTCAGTCAATTTAAGGTTAGTGGAATCATTTTTTCAATTCAGCGACATTCTCTTGTAATTCCTCAATTGTTTTTTGCTGCTGAATCAGATATAATGTCAACTCTTCAATCTTCTCCATCATCTTCTTTTGCATCTCGCCCACGCCCAATCCATTTGTTTCTATTTCAGCTGCCGATGGAATGTTCGGAAGATGCTTATGCTGTTGAATAAATTGGGCTACATCATTCAAGGGAAGCAGGGAATGATCTTTTTCAAAGACATAGTCGGGCCAGCCGATGGTTTCGATTACCAATTCTTTTGCTTTTACACTTCCGTTTATCGAAACTTTATATCCGGGCAACGGATCATTCAATCCCATGGCAATATTTCCGGCGGGATCAATATTGATCGCAGCGATTCCATTCGCAATGATGCGCATGATATGTGGCGTATAGGTACCAATACCTGCTGAGGAACCGCCAATGCGCATCGCAATGATCTGACCATCTCCCCCAACTTGCACAATACCATTTTCATTATTTTTCGTGTACACGGTCAACTGACCCTGGGGTGCATAATTATTAGGACTGATAGTGACACGTCCATCATCCAGGATTTGAACTCTACCGGTATCTCTGGTCATCAATCGAAAAGTGTGATTGGTTGATGTGCCAATCGCAGCAGAAACACCACCGATGGCTTCCCTAACAATAATTTCATCATCACCTCCAATATGCTCCCATCCGCCTGAGTTGATCGGCGTTCTCATAGTAAATTCTGACGAGGCTGCGGTTCTTGAATGGCCACGACTGGAGGAAGAACCAAGGCCGATATTATTCCCGACAACAATATGGCCATCCGGCCAAATCAACATTTTATCATTGCCTCCTGATGACAATCCCAGCACATGAAGTGATGTCGTCCCGATAGTAGCTGACTCTTCATTGATCCTGGTCACCAGCGTGATGGAATCAGGTCCTCCGATTTGCGTCAGACCTATCGAACTTGAATCTGTTTGAATGGTCAAAGGAGAAACCGGATCACTCGTTCCAATACCTACATTATCATCATAGAAAATACTGGTGCCGCTCGTGTCCCATACAGCTGCTCCTGCAGGCACCTGGTTGTTGCCAATGACAATCCATTTTAAGGCAGCAGTATCATATTGCAGATTGACCGTTCCCATATGCTCCAGGATAAGATTTTCTTTATCGCCTGTGACAATGCGATTGGAATCGATGGCTGCGGAATCTTCGCTGATCAACTCCATTGGAAAATCAGTCTCATTAATCAGGGTAATGAGGCGACCATCCATACCGGCTGTAATACCTCCAACACTAAAAGCTGAATCGGCATCCGTGATTCTATAGGAACTGAATTTTTCGGTATTGACATCAAGGGCAAGATTCACACTGTCGGTGACAGGGAGATCGGAGGTACGCATCACGACATCACCATTGATATCCAACATAGCTGTGGGGTTTTCTGTACCTATACCTACATGTTGACTCCATAATGGAGAAGTGAAAAATAAAATGGCAACCGGAAGGATGAAATGTATTTTCCTGATTTTCATTAGTTAAGATTTTAGTTTATTGGCGTTTCGATTAGAAGCCAATGGCCCAAAAATATCCTGTGTGATTAGCCCTAAAAAGCCAACATTAGTAACTGGAGTATCCATATGAGTAGGTGGCTGTATTTAGTCAGGGTAAAATGTAACTTTGCCGCCTCAGAAAATCTAAATGAACTATGAAAAGAACATCCACCGCCCATTGGGCAGGCACCGGCAAAGAAGGAAAAGGAACCATGAGTACAGCCTCAGGCGTCCTGAATAACAATCCTTATTCCTGGCACTCCCGTTTTGAGAATGCTACCGGCACAAATCCTGAAGAACTCATCGCAGCCGCACACGCTGGTTGCTTTTCGATGAAGTTGAGTTTTGTGCTGGTTGCTGCAGGCTTTACAGCTTCCTCTATTGAAACCAAATGCACCATCACCATCGAAGATGGGACTATTCGCACCAGTGATCTTGAAGTAACTGCTTCTGTGCCCGGTATTGATAGCGCTACTTTTACAAAGTGTGCTGAAGAAGCTAAAGAAACTTGTCCTGTCAGCAAATTGCTGAAACCAGGACTTACCATTTCGCTTAAAGCATCACTAGCTTCTTAAGGCTCGGAGGAGGAAAGACAACATTCTCTCTTTAAATTATTTATTTTTGAATGGCACCAAAACGCCATTTCAATGAGTGATGAAATCCATGAAGAAGAATCGTCTTGATCATCGTATTTGCTTTGATCCAGGCAGGTCTCAAAGAAATCAAAGCAGAGAAAGCCTTGACCGCCCCTTCAGGTCTATGATGTGATCCATTCTTATCTCGAGGTGTGACCACTGTTTCGCTTAGCTTTGCGACATGGAGGACACCGGAGAGGCTGAATATATTCCAGGGGCATGCAACCTGGGCAAAGAGGAGATCCGCCATCGGATGAGAATAGGCTACATAGGGGTTGGTCTGACCTTTGTTGTTTTCCTTATTTTAGAAATATTAGATTCTCCACGTTTGTATCGAATATTTATCCTTCCGCCAATCTTTTATGCACTCTCGGGATTCATCCAGGCTCGTCACCGTTTTTGTTATGTATATGGATGGGCAGGTTTATTTAGCCTCTCCGGAAGAAAACAATTTCATCGGGTAGGGGAAAAAGAAAATATTAAAAAGGATCGACGGACTGCATTGAAAATTGTGGCCATGGTGACGTTGGGCAGCGTGCTGTTAACTGCACTTTACATGATTATTTAAAAATCATTTTTTAAAAATTCTTTTGCATTTTTCTGCTACCAACCTTGTGCCGCGATGCGGCGAAGAGAATTTCATTTGCATTTTTCTGCTACCAACCTTATGCCGCGATGCGGCGAAGAGAATTTCTTTTGCATTTTTCTGCTACCAACCTTATGCCGCGATGCGGCGAAAGAATAATTTTTTTTATTCCCTTTGCTACCAACCTTGTGCCGCGATGCGGCGAAAGAATAATTTTTTTTATTCCCTTTGCTACCAACCTTATGCCGCGATGCGGCGAAAGAATATTTTTTTTATTCCCTTTGCTACCAACCTTGTGCCGCGATGCGGCGAAAGAAATATCATGAATGGCATTCCTTAGGCATCCACCTGACATTTTGCCTCTCTGAGGCTTCTAAAATTTTCTTATTTGTTTTCTACAGACATGTCGGCCCGCTAGGCCTTATAAAATCTCACTCTCTTACTCTCTTACTCTCTTACCTTCTTACTCTATGCTAGAATTGGAAGTAGATAAACGAACTCGTGCTCTCCTGGCTCAGCGCGAGCGCAACAAGCATGGCAGCCCAACCAATAGAGACTAACCAAAAAGGAACTTTATAGGCTAATTGCAAAAGTGAAGTTGATCTCATCCACCAATGTGTAACCACCATGATGGTGACAATGCTCCAGACTTTGATGATGGACATGGTGGTGAGCATGGGTTCGCCACCATTGATGATTCCGAACATGGAACCTAACATGGTCCAGGCCTGGTGAAATGTACCGGCCCTGAAAAACACCCAGGTCACATTGACTAAAAAGAAAGTGAGTAAGGCATAAATAAAGCCAAGAGAAGGTGTTCTGTCAGTAACCGTGATAGCTTCGACTTCAGGTTGTGCTTTACGCTTCGAGAATATATCGCGAAGAAATTTTTCCACCCATAAATAAAAACCGTGCAAGCCACCCCACACTACAAATGTCCAATTGGCTCCATGCCATAATCCGCCAAGCAACATCGTAATCATCAGGTTGGCATAGGTACGAACAGTGCCCTTGCGGTTTCCTCCCAGCGGAATGTAGAGGTAATCGCGCAACCAGGCCGATAAAGTAATGTGCCATCGTCGCCAGAAATCGGTGAAGCCAATAGCGGCATATGGAAACCTGAAATTCTGTGGCAGTGCAAACCCAAGACACATGGCAACCCCAATAGCGCATGTTGAGTATCCGGCGAAATCAAAAAAGATCTGACCGGAGAAAGCCAATACACCCATCCACGCATCAATTGCCGGCAATGCTTTTGTTGCTCCGAAAATTTCATTTGCTGTAGGAGCAAGAAATGCATCCGCCAGCACCACTTTAATAAATAGTCCAAAGGTGAGTAGCAGCAAACCATCCATGATATTTTTCATGGTGGCCTTATGTTCAGTTTCAAATTGTGGGACTAATTGCGGAGGACGCACAATAGGACCCGCTACGAGATGCGGGAAGAAAGTGACAAAGAGCGAAAAGTCGAGCAGGGATTTGACCGGCTGGCTCTTTTTATAATACATGTCAATGGTATAGCATAAAGTAGTGAAGGTGTAAAAAGAAATACCTGCAGGTAAAATGATATTCGGTTTCGCCGGGTGATAATTCACTCCAAATAGATTCACCAGGTCAACGAAATTTTCAAGAATAAATCCACCGTATTTGAAAAAACACAACATCCCGATATTGCCCATCAGGCTGATCACCAATAGCAATCTTTTCTTGGCCACATTTTCCTGGGTATAGAGAGCACGACCAACGAAGAAATCAACTACAGTAGATAACCATAGCAACAAAATGAAAGGTGGATTCCATGCAGCATAAAAAATATAACTCGCCAGCAGGAGATTGATCTTCTTCGCCTTCCAGGATATGGGAAGGTTGTGAAGGATCATGATGATGATGAAGAAAACGATGAATGTATAGGAATTGAATACCATTGTGAAGTTAACTTGTCAGGTGAGGAGATTAAAATGATTTTGGAAACTTCCAGCCGATCTCCTTCTCGAGATAGTTCGCCAGATGATGTGTATAGTCAATACCATCACGAGGACTTAGATGTGAAGCTTCAGGGCATTTATAATGATTGGTCTCCGGGTAGTCCATGAAGTGCATGCCTTTACACCCGGTGTCTGCCAGTAATTTGTCCCAATATTTTTCGCGGGGAAATCCTTTTTGTTCACCAGCCCAATAAAAATCGCTTGAAGGTGTCCGGACGAAAACGATTTCTCCACCACGTGATTTAATCTGATCAATCGCCACCTTTATCGTCTGCAGGATCGAATCCAGTGGAGCACCATTGATTGGTGGTTTATGTGGCCCACTGGCAAATAATTTCCATATCGATTTCTGTTTATTCTGTTGGACCGTATCAGCTACGAAGGCAGGGCGCATGCTGCTTTGCCGTTCAAAATAGGTGCGATCAAAATCACGAGGGAAAATCGGAGCCATGAAAACACCCGGACGACTTTTCAGTTCCAATTTATCCAGCAAAGCATTTAATGAATAGTTTTCTTTATCAAGGAACACCAATGAAGCTTCCATTGGTTTGTTAATGACGAAACTGGCGCGTTGAGCAGGGGTGATGCCATGGTAATATTTCAGACCATCATTAGGTCGTTGGCGATTTCCATCATTGGTGGAGAAAAACAAACCTTCCGTCACGTCGATTACCAGCTTGCCTTTAAAGCATGTATCCTTGGCGAGATCATAAAGCACGGGCAAAGGAGAGCTTCCGACGCAGGCTAATTGAACGGGTATATCGCCGGTCAGTTCTTTCCATGTAGGAATGTCAAGATCAAACTTGATGCGGGAGGAACCGATAAAGACGGTGCTTTTATCTTCAGGCTGGTAGACTTGAGTTCTTGCATGAGCCCAGAGTGAGGGGCTGTCATCATAAGCATTATTGGCGCCATCATGTCTCAGGTAGATTTCCCAGGAAGCAATAGCTAGAAGGAATAACAGAAGGGCAAGGAGGGCAGGCCTGGCCAGGGTATCATTGGTCATTGATTCTGTTTTGGTAGGTTGTAACTAATTGAGATAAAGATGTAAAAAACTTCGTGGGCGGTGCATATTTATTTTATATCCAGGAGCGGAGTTAAGCAATTGTTCATTAAACTTTTTATTATTGTAGTATAAATGTTGAATTCGATACAAGCCGGCTAACCTCCGGAGTATTCCCTGATAAACCTTGCTCCTCTCTCCAGCCATTGCGTATTGCAATGGCTGGTTTTTTTTGGAATGAAGCACACTCAGTAAAATCTATTGCTTTGGCTTTTCTACTTTATAATCATTGAACAAAAACTCTTTTGATCCGGGCAGATCAATGAGGGTAGTAGCATGAATCGGATAAATCAAAACCTCATCGATAAACATATTCTTTCCGGCGAGGACAGTTGCCTGTAACCTGCAGCCTTTAGGTGCATCAAAAGTAACTTCAGACCTGATCCACAAATTCTGAATGTCATTGCTTTTTCTTGTTTCTGTATTGATTTCCCTGATCACCTGTCCCAGGCTATCCTGAATGACAAGATGCCATTCACCTACACCAGGCTTTTCATTATCCAGTCTGCTCCAGGCGGAAAATACATATTGGGTGTCCTTTTCAACCGGAAGAGAACGATCAATGAGCAAGAATTGTCCCTTATAAACATATTTGGCTCCCGGTCCATAAAAACCGAATGCAGTGGATGTATTATCGAAAGAAAGATGAACAACATCTTTGGACAAAGGTGGATGTTGGTGATAAAGATTTTGAGCTTCCGCTACAGCCACGCTGTGCTGAAGTGTATCAAGCCGGAGCCGGTATAAAGAGAAATCTTTTGATAAATATAATGGAGAGGAAATGTCAATTAAATATTGTTCACCTGCAGTCAATGGTGGAGGTTCTCCACCAACGAGCAAGAGGATATCTTTTTGGTTGGGCAGTTTAACGATCAGGTCACGATGAACGACAGGGTTAGCAAGCATCTGGATCGCTTCTGCAGTTTGCCCCACAGACGTTCTGGACAACATAGCGCTTATCATGGGCAACCCGGTTGCCGCCGAGAGGCGCATACTATAAAATTGTGCAGCCCAATTGATATCACTCAGGAAATTATCATTCCAAGCCATCATCTTGGGTAATACCAACATGGCCTGGTATTGGGAGACATCGATATGATTATCATCCAGGATCTTTAATATTTCATTTTTTGAAGAAGTCTTCAGGAAATTGTCATAGAAACTGTTTGAATAATTATGTCCAACATAAGATTTGATCTCATAACCCCAGGTTGCTATTAAGACAATGGCTATTCCCACAATAAGGAATGAGGACTTAATTTTTTTCAATACCTGGTCAAGAAAAATGACAACGGAAACACTTATAGCAAAATAAATGGACCATCCGAGTCTTGCCGATGCCTTAAACATCAGTAATGGACCAAGATGATCTTTCATCCAATCTCTTGAAAGATCAAGAATGCTGTGGTTGGCAACTATGAAAAACATCGTCACACCACCACCAAACA
>Ga0207656_10000215_pt1 | contig 20720 bp, 19 predicted proteins | sample KBSCornC12_FD_184297 | JGI IMG/M metagenome (GOLD analysis project Ga0207656, IMG submission 184297) | Corn rhizosphere microbial communities from Kellogg Biological Station, Michigan, USA - KBS Corn C1-2 (SPAdes) (version 2) | ecosystem: Host-associated > Plants > Roots > Rhizosphere > Soil ...
CGGCCCACGCCGCGAGGTCCTCAACCGTCTCCGGGAAGTCGTAGTCCTCGTCGATCGGGGTTATCTCGACATCGGCTTTGACCACGTCGCCGATCACGAAGGCTCGGGCCTGCTCTTTTACCTGGCGGAAGAGGTTCTGCTTCGCCTCGGCGCGGAGATGGTGGATCGAGAGGACTCCGATCACGAGGTCCCAGGGGCCGTCGGGGAGCGGGTCCTCGATCCGCGCCAGCTGCACGTCGTCGTAATTCTCGCGGGCGCGGAAGACCATGTCGGGGCTGGAGTCGAGGCCGATAACCCAGCTGTCGGGATAGGCCTCGAGCAGGCGGCGGGTCGTCTCCCCCGTGCCCATCCCCAGCTCCAGAACCCGCTCGGGCGGGAACGGGATCGCGGCGATCGCCTGCTCCTGCAGCTCGTCGTAGCGCGGGATCTCGGAGCGGATCAGCTCCAGGTAGGTCTCTGGTCTCCAGTGGAATTGGCCCATCTCGTAACCTCGTCGGGAGGCAGACCATCGTAAGTCCCGACGCAGCGGAGGTGCGTGACGTGGCTCAAGAGCCGATGACGATCATCGATCTATCGCGCCTCTCGCTGGCCCACGGCGAGGGCAAGCGGCTGGAGGTTCCGGTCGCGCTGGAGCCCTTCGAGCTGGCCGGCCAGACCTACAAGCCCGGCCCCTGGTCGCCGACCGTGCGGCTCGACGTCTCCCGCCCCAGCAACGGCTTCGCCTTCCGCCTCACCTTCCCCGTCCACCTCGAGGGCCCGTGCATGCGCTGCCTCGAACCGGCGGATCTGGACCTCGAGGTCGAGGCGCGCGAGGTCCACCAGACCGGGACCGACGACCCCGAACTGCAGAGCCCCTACGTCGACGAGGACGAGCTCGACATCGGCCGCTGGGCCCACGACGCCACCATCCTCGCCCTCCCCACCCGGATCCTCTGCCGCTCCGACTGCGCCGGCCTCTGTCCGGTCTGCGGCGAGAGCCTCAACGACAACCCCCACGAGCACGAGGAAGCCACCGACCCCCGCTGGTCGGCGCTGAAAGACCTGAAACTGGAGTAGCAGGCTTCACGCACAGCGCTTCCGACTTTGGCCCCACCCCGGTGGGGAAAATCTCGGAAGCGGTGGGCCGGGGGGAGAGTTTCGGCCTCCCCAGCCTTGATGGGGCATGTCTGCCGAACGCGCCACCGGAGTCATGGTCGACTTTCTCTGGGAGGAGGAGCGGCTCGCCGTTCAGATCGACGGCCCCGGTCGGCCCTACCGAAACCCGAACGAAGGCGCGGCCGATAGAGCGCTCGAAGCAGCGGGCTACCGCGTCCTTCATCTCACCGAACAAGAAGTCGAAGAGGAACCAGAGCGAATCGCCTCTCTCCTGCGTCGCGAAATGAAGCTCGACTGACCGGCAGCGCTAGGGCTGCTGGTCGAGCTCGGGCTGCTGCTGTTCCTCCTCGCGGCCGGCGAGGCGGTCGCGGCCGCGCTGGACGGCGGCGAGGAACTTCTGCAGGTTCACTTCGAGGGTGTTGAGGATCTCGTCGGCGTAGTCCTCGGCGCCGAGGCGGATTTCACGCTCGCGGGTGCGGGCGTCCTCGACGATCTCGTCGGCGGCGCGCTCGGCCTGCTTGGTGACCTCCTCGTCGGAGATCAGGCGGGCCTGCTGCTCGCGGGCCTCGCGGACGATCCGCTCCGCCTCGCGTTTGGCCTCCGCCAGCATCTCCTGGCGCTCCTTGACGATCCACCGCGCCTGCTTGATCTCCTCGGGGATCGTCGCGCGCATCTGATCGAGGAGGTCATAGATCTCCTCGCGATCCACGCGCACCTGATCCGTCAGAGGGACGGGACGGGCGTTGTGGACGACGTCGTCCAGCTTGTCAATGAGGACCAGAACGTCCATTTTCAGGTCGTAAGCCTACGTGTATGCGGGGGTTTTGGTGTGGATGCGTGCGAAGAAGCAGTTTTTTGCAATGCGGCGCCCAACGAGACGGACTGGTCTTTCACAGCCTACCTGTCGCCCAGGCGGTCAGCCAGCGCGGTGGCGACCGACGCTGGAACGAGGTCGGAGACGTTGCCCTTGAAGGTGGCCATCTCCTTCACTCCGGTGGACGAGAGGAAGCTGTAGTGGGGCGAGGCGATTACGTAGATGCTCTCGATCCCCGGGTCGAGCTTGCGGTTGAGCTGAGCCATCTCGAACTCGTACTCGAAGTCGGAGATCGCCCGCATTCCCTTGACGATCGCCTTAGCCCCGTTTTCGCGGGCGAACTCGACCAGCAGGTTGGCGAAGATCTGCACCTCGACGTTGGCGAGGTCGGCGGTCGCCTCCTCGATGAACGTCTTCCGCTCCTCGGCGGTGAAGAGCGTCTTGTCCTTGCGGATCGGGTTGTTGACGACGCCGACGACGACGCGGTCGAAGACGTTCGAGGTGCGAGTGATGATGTCGAGGTGGCCGTTGGTGACCGGGTCGTAACTGCCGGGGCAGACGACCGTCCCGTTGCGCTCGCTCACTCGGCGGCCTCTCTGTAAATGGTGACGTCGGCGGCGCCGTAGCGGCGCTGGCGCAGCGGCTCCAGCGAGTCGACCCGCAATGGTCGGCGGGCGCTGCTCTCGATCACGGCGCGGCCGTTCGGGGCAAGCAGCATCGGCAGATGTTCGTTCAGGTGACGGGACACAGGGTCGGCGAGTCTATAAGGGGCATCGACGAAGACGAGGTTGAACTTTCCCGCTGCAGGTGCCAACGAAACCTGGTGTAGCCAGCGACCGACGTCGGCGCGGACCAGCTCTACCCGCTCGGCGAGGCCAAGGCGTTGGACGTTGCCGAGGGCGGGCCGGGTGTCTTGGTCGACGAGGACGGCGCGCTCGGCGCCGCGGGAGAGCGCCTCGATCGCCAGCGCCCCGGTGCCGCAATAGAGATCGAGGACGCGGGCCCCTTCGACCCGGTCGCCGAGGGCGGAGAAGATCGCCTCGCGGACGCGGTCGGAGGTCGGCCGCACCTTCCAGCCTTTGGGGGCGACGAGGCGTTGTCCTTTGAGATCTCCGGCGATGATTCTCATCGACAGAGAGCTTCGCTCATAACGGGATCGGGTCGGCGGCACCGGCGCCGAAGCGTCGGTGGGCGGCGTCGAGGAGTGGGCCGAGGGCTGGGTCCGAGAGAGAGCCGTGGCGGCGCAGCAGCGCGATGACCTCGCGCTGGGCCTCGATCAGCTGCGGCCCATCCTCGGGCAGCTTGGCGACGGCGAACCGCGGCAGGCCACTCTGGCGAGTGCCGAGGATCTCCCCCTCCCCCCGCAGTTCGAGGTCCTTCTCGGCGAGCTTGAAGCCGTCGCTCTGCTCGACCACCGCCTGCAGCCGTTGCTGCGCCAGCTCCCCCGCCTCTTCGGCGAAGAGCAAGCACTGGCTCGGGTGCTCGCCGCGTCCGACGCGACCGCGCAGCTGGTGCAGCTGGGAGACGCCGAAGCGCTCGGCCCCCTCGATCACCATCACGGTCGCGTTGGCGACGTCGATCCCGACCTCGATCACCGTGGTCGAGACCAGCACGTCGGTCTCGTGGGCGGCGAAGGCTCGCATCGCCTCCGCCTTCTCCTCCGAGCGCATCTGCCCATGCAGGAGGCCGACGCGGAAGTCGCTCAGCTCGCCTACCCGCAGCCGCTCCGCCTCGACCGCGGCCGCTTTACCTGCCATTTTCTCCGACTCGCTGACCAGCGGGCAGACGACGAAGGCCTGGCGCCCCTCGCGCAGTTGCTTGCGCAGGAACTCGAAGGCTTCGCCGCGCTGCTCTTCGGAGACGAGGTGCGTGCTGGTCGGTTGCCGCCCCGCCGGCAGCTCGTGCAGGGCGGTGGTGTCGAGGTCGCCGTAGGCGGTGAGCGAGAGCGTGCGCGGGATCGGCGTCGCGGTCATGTGGAGGACGTGCGGGGCCATCCCCTCCACCCCCTTCTCGTCGAGGGCGCGGCGCTGGCCGACGCCGAAGCGGTGCTGCTCGTCGACGACGCAAAGACCGAGGCGGGCGAACTTGACGGTGGGCTCGATCAGGGCATGCGTCCCGACGAGCAGGCCGAGCTCGCCGCTGGCGAGGCGGTCGAGGGTTTCGCGGCGGCGCGGTGCTGGGGTCGAGCCGGTCAGCAGCGCGAACGGCGTCGCCTCTTCGGCGAGCAGCCTGCCGAGGGTGATCGCGTGCTGCTCGGCGAGCGTCTCGGTCGGCGCCATCAGCACCGCCTGGTAGCCGGCTTCCAAGGCCCGCAGCATCGAGTAGAGGGCGACGACGGTCTTGCCGGAGCCGACCTCCCCCATCAGCAACCGCTGCATCGGCTCGCCGGAGTCGAGGTCGCCCTCGATCTCGTCGAAGGCTTGGAGCTGGTCATCGGTCGGCTCGAAGGGCAGCGACTCGAGCCAGCGGCCGACGAGGTCGCCCGGCTTGCCGAAGCGCGGTGCCGGGCGGGCGGTGCGATGGGTGCGCTTGCGGGTGGCGAGCAGCGCCTGGTGGAGGAAGAGCTCTTCGAAGCCGAGGCGCTTGCGGGCCTCTTCGACTTCTTCGGATCCCTTCGGGAAGTGGACGGTGCGGAGAGCGTCGCCGACGGCGGACAGCTTGCGGCGGGCGCGCAGCTCGCTGGGGAGTCCGTCGATTGCGTTCGGGGCAAGGGCGACGGCTTGGGCGACCCAGTCGCGGATCTGCTGGGGGCGGATTGCTTCGGTGGCTCCGTGGATCGGGACCATGGTTTCTGGCTGCGGGGCCTCTGCGGCCTCGCCACCCCCAGGAGAGTCGAGCTCCCATTCACGGACTGCGAAGCCTTTGCCGGAGTATTTGCCGGTGAGGAGGAGGGCGGTCCCAGGGGTCAGCTTCGAAGCGATCCAGGGTTGGTTGAACCACGTCGCGCGAACGTGGCCGGTTTCGTCGCCGACTTTGACGCTGACCATGCGGAGGCGGCCTTTGCGGAAGGGGCGGGGCTGGGAGCCGAGGACCTCTACTTGGACAGTTGCGGTCTCTCCAGGCTGGAGGTCGCCCAGCTGCCGAATCCGCAGGTCGCGGTGGCGTCTCGGAATGTGGAAGAGGAGGTCGCCGATGGTGCGGATGCCGGCTTCGGCGGCGGCTTCGGCCGTTTTCGGACCGATCCCTTTCAGGGCACCGAGGCCTTGCTCCAGGACGCTCGGGCGTGGCCAGTGGACGGGGGCGTCGAGCAGGTCGCCGCGCTCTAGCTCCCGGGCGCCGGCGAAGGAGCGGACTACTGGGCGGCCAGGAGCCACCACCAGCTCGGCTGCCCCCCCTCGTGGGTCTCGACCTCGACGCCGTCGGGGACGTGGACGTCGATCTCCTCCATGGCGATCGGCGCCCCCTCGCCGGCGATGATCGTGACGATCTCCGCTTCCTCGGCGAGGCGTTGCAGGGTCTTCTCCAGGGTCGAGCCGGCGCCGCCGTAGGCGACGATCTCGCCATCGACGAAGCCGACCGCGTCGCCCTTCTTGAACCGCCCCTGAGCATCGTCGCGGGCGGCCGGGGCGACGCCGCCGATCGCGACTTCCGCGATCGCCGCCCCGAGCCGCTCGGCGTTCTCGTCCAGCGAGGCCTCGGGGTCGAGCTCGACCAGCGCCAGCAGGCTCGCCTGCTGCGACGTCGCCGGCACCACCCGCGCCGGCTTGTCGGAGAGCTCGCAGGCGCGCTCGGCGGCCATGATCACGTTCGAGGAGCTGGGCAGGACGAGGACCTCGTCGGAGGGGACGCTGTGGATGCCGGCGAGGAGCTCGTAGGTCGAGGGGTTGAGGGTCTCGCCGCCGGGGACGACGTGGGCGCCGAGTCCGCCGAAGAGCCGCTGCAGGCCGTCGCCGGCGGCGACCGCGACCACCCCGGTGCGCCCGACGGCGCCGAGGCGGGCCTCGCGTTCGGCCACCTGCTCACGCATATCGGCGACGTCGAGGTTGGTCACCTCGCCGACGCCGTCGAAGACCGCGACCGCGGCCTCGGGCTCGTCGGTGTGGACGTGGACCTTGAGGGTGACGTCGTCGCCGACGACGAGGACCGAGTCGCCGAACTTCTCCAACCGCGGCAGGTACTCGCGGTTTTCGAGCCCCGTCCCGGAGACGATGAAGTTGGTGCAGTAGCGATAGCGGCTGTCCTCGTGGTGGGGCAGGCTGCGGCGCGGCGGCTCGTGATGCGGCACCTCGGGCAGCGCTGCTCCGTCGCCGCGCAGGCCGGCGACGACCCCGGCGAGGATCAGCACGAGGCCGTGGCCGCCGGCGTCGACGACGCCGGATTCGCGCAGCACCTCAAGCTGCTCGGGCGTGCGGGCGACCGCGCGCTCGCCGTCTTCGATCGCTTTCTCCAGCACTTCGGCGAGGACCGCGTCCTGCTCCTCGGCGCTGACGTCGCGGCCGAGCCGCTGCTTGTCCCGCTCGAGCCGGGCGAGCTGGCGCGAGAGCGAGTGGGCCATCTCGCGGAAGACGGTCAGCATCGTCCCCTCGGCTGGCTCCCGGACCGAGTCGTAAGCGGCGTCGGCGGCCTTGGCGAAGGCGGCGGCGACGAGGGTCGGGTCGATCAGCTCGCCGGGGCGGCTGGCGAGCTCCTCGGCGGCGCCGCGGACGATCTGGCTGAGGATGACGCCGGAGTTCCCGCGGGCGCCCATCAGCGCCGCCCGCGCCAGCGCCTGGACCAGCTCGGTGCGGCCGACCTCGTCGACTTCCTGGCCGTCGAGATGGTCGAGCTCTTCCATCACCGCACGCAGCGTCATCGCCATGTTGTCGCCGGTGTCGCCGTCGGCGACCGGGAAGACGTTGAGGTCGTTGACCTCCTGGCGGCGCGCCTCCAGCGAGGCATAAGCAGAGCTGATTACCCGTCGGAACCGGGCGATCTGGGGTTCGGGCATCTCCGAAGAATCTATTCCCCAGCCGCGACGGGTAGATGTGTCACACGCACCCGCCTGTCGCATTGGTACGTTGCCCGTTCCAATGCGTCGCTTTGCCAGTTGGATCACCAGTCACCGCAAGACGGTCATCGCCGGGTGGATCGTGGCCCTGATCGCGATCGGGATTGCCGCAAGCTCGGTCGGGTCGGATTTCTCCGAAGAATTCAGCCTGCCCAGCTCCGACTCCAAGGACGCCCTCGACCTGCTCGAAAACCGCTTCCCGGCGCAGGCGGGCGACACGGTGCAGATCGTCTACAAGGCCGAAGACGGGGTCGAATCACCGGCCGTGAAGCGCGAGATGGAAGGCGTCTTCAAGAAGGTCGTCGCCCTCCCCCACGTCAGCGAAGTCTCCAGCCCCTACGAAAAGGGCGGCGCCGGGGCGGTCAGCAAGGACGGCGAAATCGCCTACGCCACCGCCCAGTTCAACGTCACCACCGACAAACTGAACGACGGCGAAGTCAAAAAGATCGTCGACACGGCACAGGCTTCGAGCGGCGACGGGCTCCAGGTGGAGGTTGGCGGTTCGCCGGTCGAGGAAGTCCGCGGCGAAGAAGAAGAAAGCTCTTCGGAGGGCATCGGCGTCCTTGCAGCGATCGTGGTGCTGCTGATCAGCTTCGGCTCGGTGGTCGCGATGGGGCTGCCGATCCTGACGGCGCTGTTCGCGCTCGGGGTCGGGATCAGCGTGATCACGCTCTTCACCCACGTCTTCAACACGGCGAACTTCGCCCCGCAGCTGGCATTCATGATCGGGCTCGGGGTCGGGGTCGACTACGCCCTCTTCATCCTCGCCCGCTTCCGCAACGGCCTCGACGAGGGGCTCGACAAGCGCGAGGCGGCAATCGCCGCCGTCGACACCGCCGGCCGGGCGGTGCTCTTCGCCGGGATCACGGTGATCATCTCGCTGATGGGGATGCTGCTGCTCGGGCTCCCCTTCCTCTACGGAGTGGCGACCGCGGCGGCAATCGCCGTCCTCTTCACGATGATCGCGGCGCTGACGCTGCTGCCGGCGCTGCTCTCGCTGGTCGGCAACTGGGTCAACCGATTGCGCATCCCCTTCCTCGGCAGCGGCGCCCGCAGCATCGACGAAAACAGCTGGTGGTTCCGCTGGAGCGGTCGCATCCAGCGGCGGCCGTGGGTCGCGGCGCTGATCTCCGGCGGCATCCTGATCATCCTCTGCATCCCCACGCTCTCGCTGCGGCTGGGGACCAACGACGCCGGCACCGACCCGGCGGGGACGACCACGCGCGAAGCGTATGACCTGCTCGCCGAAGGATTCGGACCCGGGTTCAACGGGCCGTTCGTGCTCGCCGCGGAACTGCCGGATAAGGGGAACGACGAAGCGCTGCAGGACCTGCGGACGCAGCTGAAGAGCGAAGAAGGGGTCGAGGAAGTCACCGACGTCACCCTCAACCCGGACAAGACCGTCGGCGTCTTCCAGCTCTACCCGACGACCTCGCCGCAGAGCGTGGACACGACCGACTTGCTCGACCACATCCGCAACGACGTGATCCCGCCGGTGGAGGAATCGACGGGCGCCCAGGTCCACGTCGGCGGCATCAACGCGATCTTCGAGGACTTCGGCAACGCGATCTCCGGCAAGCTGCCGCTCTTCATCGGCGTCGTCGTCCTGCTCTCGGCGCTGCTGCTGATGATCGTCTTCCGCTCGCTGCTGGTGCCGCTGAAGGCGGTGCTGATGAACCTGCTCTCGATCGGTGCCGCCTTCGGGCTGATCGTCGCCGTCTTTCAGTGGGGCTGGGGCGCGAGCCTGATCGGCGTCGACGCCACCGGACCAATCATCTCGTTCTTCCCGATCTTCCTCTTCTCGATCGTCTTCGGGCTCTCGATGGACTACGAGGTGTTCCTGATGTCTCGGATCCACGAGGAGTGGGAGCACGGCAAAGACGCCAGCGAGGCGGTCCACCGCGGCCTCGCCCTCACCGGCCGGGTGATCACCGCCGCGGCGGCGATCATGGTCACCGTCTTCGCCTCCTTCATGCTCGGCGAAGACCGGGTGATCAAACTGTTCGGCCTCGGCCTCGCCTCGGCGGTCTTCATCGACGCGGTGATCATCCGCTCGGTCCTGGTGCCGGCGATCATGCAGCTGCTCGGCAAGCGCGCCTGGTACTTCCCGGATTGGCTCGACCGCGCCTGCCCCAAGCTCCACGTCGAGCCGGCCGAGGGCGACCCCTCGCCCACCGGCGAGCACCCGGTCGTAGTGGCTGCCGGCGCGGGCGAGTCGGACGGTTAGCGGCGCAGAGCCGCGGCGACGTCGGCGGCAACGCGGTCGGGTTCTTCTTCTAGTTGTTTTTCCGTGAAATGCAGGACCGTGTAGCCCCATTGCCGCAGGTCGAGGTCGCGAGCATGGTCTGCGTGGAAGGCGACCGAGCCCTGGTGGTAGAGGAACGAATCGATTTCGACGACGACCTTGTGCTCGCGCCAGAGGAAGTCGACCTCGTGGCGCCCGATCTTGACGTTGGTCTCTGAAGACGGAAGGCAATAGTGAACACAGAGCGCAAGGAAGTCTTCCTCGAGGTCACTGCGTTGTCGCTTGCGCTCCACTCCTTGGAGGTGGACCCCTTTGAGCTCGGCTTGGCGCTTTGCGCGACGGAGGAGGTAGGGCGGGACGGTGCCGTCGAGATCATCGATCGTGCGTTGGATCGAGGTGACGGGGATGTTGTGGCGGCGAGTGAGAAGACCACGTTGTACGAGCGAAGGGCATCTATGCAAACGGATGCCTTGGCGCGAGCGTCGTTTTTGCTGGGTGGGAATGGAGACGTGGATCGGGCCGTCGATCGGACGCAGCAGCTCCCAGAGCGCTGCCGCGGAGCTATGGCTCAAGACCGCGCCTTCCCCGCAGGCGAGGACGGCTGCCATCCAGCGTTGACGATGAGTAAGAGGGAAGGCACCAAGGGCGTAGATGCTCTGATGCACGCGGCGCAATTGTTCTTTGCGAACGCGGATCGTGATCGCCTTCGACCCCAACCCCGCCTCTTCGAGCTGTCGTCGCGTGAGGACGCCGTGCTGGCGAGCGGCAACCTGCGCTGCTCGCGCGTCGGGGCTGTTCCTTTTTGCGCCCATATGGACGCATAAGGGACCAGGGCCTCGGACTCGCCCCCCTTAACGTGCTGCTTTTGGTCGCTCTAAGCGGCCTTGGTGACCTTGCCGGCCTTGAGGCAGCGGGTGCAGACGTAGGCACGCAGGGGGCGGCCGTTCTCTTGGATCCGGACCTTTTGGAGGTTCGGGTCGAAGCGGCGCTTGGTGGCGACCATTGAGTGGCTTCGGGACTGGCCGAACGCGGGTCCCTTGCCGCAGCTGTGGCATACCTTGGCCATGAGGACGGCGGATGGTACCGAGTCAGCTGATCTGGCGCTTGAGCAGGGCCATGCGGGCGATGGTGAGGGCGGCGTTGCGGCCCTGGTCGCGCTTGTCGCCGCCGGAGCGGGCTAGCGCCTGGTCCATGTTGTCGCAGGTGATGACGCCGAAGGCGCAGGGGACGCCGGTCTCCAACTGCACCTGCTGGATGCCGCGGGCCGCCTCGGCGCAGACGAAGTCGTAGTGGTCGGTCTCGCCGCGGATGACGACGCCGAGGCAGGCGACGCCGGCGTAGCCGTTCTCGGCGAACTGCTTGGCGGCGAAGGGCAGCTCGTAGGCGCCGGGGACCGAGACCTCGGTGACCGCGGAGGCCGGCACGCCCGCCAGCTCGAACCCCTGCCGCGCCCCGCTCAGCAGCCGCTGCGCCAGGTCCTCGTAGAAGCGCCCGACGCAGACGCCGAAGTGCAGAGGAGCGAGATTCCCCCGCTCCTCCTCGCTGAATCCCTCCAGGAACGCACCCGCCTCAGCCATCGCCGTCCTTGGCGTCGCGCTCCTCCTCGTCGTGGATCATCTCCTCGTCGAGCGCCAGGCCCTGGTGGTGCAGCGAGTGGCCCATCTTCTCGCGCTTGGTCCGCAGGTAGGCCTCGTTGTGGGTGTTGGGGGCGGACTCGATCGGCACCTGCTCGGTGACCGAGAGCCCGTAACCCTCGAGGCCGACGATCTTTTTCGGGTTGTTGGTGAGGATGCGGATGCTGGTCAGGCCGAGGTCGCCAAGGATCTGCGCCCCGATCCCGTAGTCGCGCAGGTCGGCGGGCAGGCCGAGCTTGAGGTTGGCCTCGACCGTGTCTGCCCCTTCCTCCTGCAGTTTGTAGGCGCGGAGCTTGTTCAGCAGGCCGATCCCGCGCCCCTCCTGGGAGAGGTAGAGGAGGACGCCGCGCCCTTCGCGCTCGATCATCGAGAGCGCCGCTTCCAGCTGCTCGCCGCAGTCGCAGCGCATGCTGTGGAAGACGTCGCCGGTGAGGCACTCGCTGTGGACGCGGACCAGCACGTCCTCGGCGCCGTCGACGTCGCCCTTGACCATCGCCACGTGGTGTTTGTCGTCGACCAGGGAGCGGTAACCGACGGCCGTGAAGTCGCCGAAGGCGGTCGGCAGGCCGGTGTCGACGACGCGCTCGACCAGCTTCTCGGTTCGCCGCCGGTAGGCGATCAGCTCGGCGACGGTGATCATCTTCAGCCCGTGCTTTTCGCAGTAAGGGATCAGGTCCGGGACCCGGGCCATCGTCCCGTCGTCGTTCATCACCTCGCAGATCACCCCGGCCGGGGTAAGGCCGGCGAGGCGGGCGAGGTCGACGCTGGCCTCGGTGTGGCCGGTGCGCTCGAGAACGCCACCCTCTTTGGCCCGCAGCGGGAACATGTGGCCGGGGACGACGATGTCGCGCGGGCCCGAGTCGGGGTCGATCGCGACCTGGATCGTGTGGGCGCGGTCGTGGGCGGAGATGCCGGTGCTGACGCCACCGGCGGCCTCGATCGAGACCGTGAAGGCGGTTTCCAGCGGCGCCTCGTTCTTCGCCGCCATCAGGTTGAGGCCGAGCCGTTCGCAGCGCTTGGCGGTCATCGCCAGGCAGATCAGCCCGCGCGCCTCCTTGGCCATGAAGTTGATCGCCTCCGGCGTCGCGAACTGCGCCGCCATCACCAGATCGCCCTCGTTCTCGCGGTCCTCGCCGTCGCAGACGACGACCATGCGGCCGGCGCGGATCTCCTCGATTGCCTCCTCGATCGTCGCGAACGGGCTCTCCCCCGCCGCCGTGCCTTCCTCTTGTCTCTGGGTCTCGGCCATCTGGCTCACGCCTACTCCTTTCCGGCGAATGGTGCCACCAAACGCTCCACGTACTTGGCCACGATGTCGCACTCGACGTTCAACTTGCTTCCAGGCTCGGCTTCGCCGAGGTTCGTCCGCTCCAGGGTCTCAGGGATGAGGGAAACCTCAGCCCAAGAATCGCCCAAATCGGCGGTGGTGAGGCTGACCCCGTTGAGGGTGATCGAGCCCTTGTCGACGACGTAGCGGAGGAGCTCGGGTGGGAGCTCGACTCGGACGCGGCGGGCGAAGCCGTCGTCTTCGGTCTGAAGGACGGTGCCGACGCCGTCGACGTGACCCTGGACGATGTGGCCGCCAAGGCGGTCGGAGGCTTTCATCGCGAGCTCGAGGTTGACGCGGGTGCCGACGTCGACGCCGTCGAGGGCGGTCACGTCGAGGGTCTGGTTCATCGCCTCGGTCTCGAATCCGTTGGCGTCGATCGAAGTTGCAGTGAGGCAGCAGCCGTTGACGGCGACCGAGTCTCCCTCAGTGATCTCGGGAGCGAGCTGGGTGGAGATGTGTAGACGGGCGCCATCGTCGTCTCGATCGACCGTCGTCACGTTGCCCACGTCTTCTATGAGCCCCGTGAACACCTCACCACTCCTTGAATCGGGCCGTGATCAACACGTCGTCGCCGATCTGCTCAGTAGAGGATTCGAGAGCAACCAATCGATGCGCTGCGTCGTCGCCGCTGTTCGATCCGCCGAGAAGCATCGGAGCGATGAAGGTACGGGATTCGTCGATCTGGTCGGCTGATGCGAAGGCAGATGCGAGGGTCTTGCCGCCCTCTAGGAAGAGACTCGTGATGTTGCGACGGCCGAGATCGGCGAGGGCTGCGTCGATGCTCGTGGCGACGAGGACCTCGGCGCCGGCGTCCTGAAGGGCGCTGACGTGGTCGCTCGGGGCGTCGGGGGCGGTGACGGCTAGAACCGGTGCTTGATCGAGGGTCTTCAGCAGCTGCGAATCGAGGGGTAGACGCGCCTTGGAGTCGAAGATGATGCGAAGGGGCTGGCGGGCGCCGTCGATGCGGGCAGTTAGGAGCGGATCGTCCGTTAAGGCGGTGCCAATGCCTACGGCGATCGAGTCGGATTCGGCGCGCCATTTGTGGACCAGGTCGCGGCTCTCGGGGCCGGAGATCCACGGCGAGTCGCCGGGGGCCGTCGCGGTCTGCCCATCAAGGGACATCGCCATCTTCAGGACCACCAGTGGCAGGCCGGTGCGGGCGTGTTTGCGGAAGGGTTGGTTGAGGCGGCGGGCGGCGGTGGCCTCGGCACCGGCGGCGAAGGCGACCTCGACGCCGCCGTCGCGGAGGATGCCGGGGCCGCGGCCTGCGGCCTTTTCGCTGGGGTCCTCGGAGGCGATGACGACGCGGGCGATCCCGGCCTCGAGGATCGCCTCAACGCATGGCGGCTGGCGACCCTCGTGGGCGCAGGGCTCGAGCGTCACGTACATCGTCGCCCCCGCCGGGTCCTCGCCGCGCTCGCGGCAGTCGGCCAGCGCGGCCCGCTCGGCGTGCAGATCGCCGAGTTCGGCGTGGAACCCCTCGCCGATCGTCTCACCGTCGCGAACGACCACTGCGCCGACCAGCGGGTTGGGGCTGACACGCCCCCTGCCGCTCTCGGCCAGCTCCACCGCGCGGCGGAGATGCGCTTGATCAGTGGAAGTGAGCTGGGCTTTCATCGACCGATTGACTCGTCAATCAACCAGGATTCTACCCCCTGGGCGTAGCTATGGAGGTTTGTTGGCCTAATACGCTGACGCACCCCATGAAGCTGATCATCCAGATTCCCTGCCTGAATGAGGAAGAGACCCTTCCTCAGACGATCGCCGACCTGCCGCGGGAGATCCCCGGCATCGACGAGATCGAACTGCTCGTCATCGACGACGGCAGCACCGACCGCACGGTCGAGGTGGCGCGGGAGTGCGGCGCCCAGCACATCGTCCGCCTGACCAACAACCGGGGGCTTGCCGCCGGTTTCCAGGCCGGGCTCGACGCCTGCCTCAAGCTCGGCGCCGACGTCGTCGTCAACACCGACGCCGACAACCAGTACAAGGGCGCCGACGTAGCGAAGCTGGTGGCGCCGATCGTCGCCGGCACGGCCGACATGGTCGTCGGCGACCGCCGTGTCGGGGGGATCGACCACTTCTCGGGCAACAAGAAACGGTTGCAGCGCCTCGGCAGCTGGGTCGTCCGCCGCGTCTCCGGAACCGAGATCACCGACGCCACCTCCGGCTTCCGCGCCTACAACCGCGAGGCCGCCCTGCAGCTGCTGGTCGTCGACAACTTCACCTACACGCTGGAGAGCCTGATCCAGGCCGGGAAAATGCTCGTCGCCGTCGACGAGGTCGCGATCGAGACCAACCCGCAGACCCGCGAGTCACGCCTGTTCGACTCGACCGGCGCCTACGTGCGCCGCAACGCGCTCGCCATCCTCCGCATCTACACCCGCTATGAGCCGTTGCGGGTCTTCGCAACCGCCGCCGGGGTCGTCCTCCTGCTCGCCTTCGCCGCCTGGCTGCCATTCCTGCTCGACTGGGTCATCAACGGCGACAGCACCGGCCACATCCAGTCGCTGCTGCTCGGCGCCGTCCTCTTCATTGTCGCCGTCCAGCTCTTCGCCCTCGGCGTGATCGGCGACCTCCTCGCCGGCCAGCGGGTGATGACCCAGCGCACCTTCGAGCGCGTGCGGCGGGTCGAGCTGGCGCTCGGCGTCGAGCCCTCGCATTACGAGCCGGGCGACAAGGGCGAGCGGTGAGCGAGGTTGGGCAGAAGGACCGGCCGACCGAAAACGGGGCCGGGATCGCCAGCTCGGCCGACTACGGCAAGACCGCGAGCTTCCTGGCCATCGGGGTCGGCCTCACCGGGCTGATCACCTACGCCTACTTCCTGATCGCCTCGCACGTTCTCTCGAAGCCCGACTACGGGCAGATCACGGTGCTCTGGTCGGCGGTCTTCATCACGATTTCGACCCTCTACCGGCCGATCGAACAGCTGCTCTCCCGCCACATCTCCGAGCGGCGCACGAAGGGGGCATCCGTCAACGAGCCGATGCGGGTCGCCTCGACCATCCAGTTGGGCCTCTCGCTCTTCTTCGCGGTGGTCGCGCTGGCGCTGCGCGGCCCGATCCAGAACAGCCTGCTCGAGGGCAACGAAACCCTCTACTGGGTCTTCTTCTCCTCCGTCCTCTTCTACGCGGCGAGTTACTTCGCCCGCGGCTTCCTGGCCGGCGAGCAGCGCTTTGGCCTCTTCGTGGCGATGATCCTCTCCGAATCCTGCTTCCGGACGGTCTTCGCGGTGATGGTCGCGATCGGCGTCCTCAGTGGCCAGTCGGCGGTCGCGATCGGGATCACCGCGGCGCCGGCGCTGAGCCTGCTGGTGGTGCCATTCGCGTTCGCCCGCCGAGCGCAGAAGGAGAAACAGGCGGCCGAGGCGACGCCGGCCGCCCCCGGACGCGAAGCGGAGGAGGCGGCCCCTGACGAGTTCTCGTTCGCCGAGGGAGGCGGCTTCGCTGCCGCGGTCCTGGTGATCATGTTCAGCGAACAGGCCTTCCTCAACGCAGGCCCGCTGATCACCCGCGGGCTGCAGGGCGCCGCGGCGGCCGGCTTCATCTTCAACGTGCTGATGATCGCGCGGGCGCCGCTGCAGCTCTTCCAGTCGGTCTCGACCAGCATCCTGCCCCACCTGACCAGGCTCCACGCCTCGACCTCGGAGGACGCCGAGCGGGAGTTCCACCACACGGTGCGGATGGTCCTGCTCGGGCTCGCCGCTTTCACCGGCATCGCCTTCCTCTTCATGGCGGTGGCCGGGCCGAAGGCGATGCAGCTTGCCTTCAGCAACAAGTTCACCTACGACCGCGAGGGACTGCTTCTGATCACGGCCGGGATGGGCCTCTACCTCTCCTCGGTGACCGTCAACCAGGCCTGCATCGCCCAGGGCCAGGTGCGGCGCGCCGCAGCGCGCTGGATCACCTGCGCCGGCCTCTTCATCGCCTGGAACTTCGTGCCCCTCGTCGGCAACGAGTTCCGTCGGGTCGAGATCGGCTTCCTGCTCGCCGCCGCCGTCCTCTTCTCGCTGCTCTACGTCGTCTACCGCCACCCGCATGGGCGGGCGGAGGACATTCCCCAGCCGGGCTCCGGTGAGGAGCTCGAGGCGCGCCTCGCCACTCTCGACGAGAACGTCTGAGGACCTCGCCTTTAGGGTTCCCCGATGGGAGCCCATGACGCCCACCTGATCCTGATCGCCGGCGCCCTCCTGGCAGCGGGGATCGTGGGGGCGCTGCTGGCCGACCGGCTGCGGGTGCCGGGGCTGCTGCTCTTCCTGGCGCTGGGGATGCTGGCTGGTTCGGAGGGCGTCGGGGGAATCCACTTCGACGACACCGAGCTGGCGCGGACGCTGGGGACGATCGCCCTCGTCCTGATCCTCTTCGAGGGCGGGCTGACGGCCGGGTGGTCGGAGATCCGGCCGGTGCTTGGGACCGCGGCCTCGCTGGCGACGATCGGCACCGCGATCACGGCCGTGATCGCGGGGTTCGCGGCGAAGCTCCTGTTCGACCTCAGCACCCTGGAAGGGATGCTGGTCGGCGCCGCGATCGCCGCCACCGACTCGGCCGCGATCTTCGCCGTGCTGCGGCGCTCGACCCTGGAGAAGCGCCTCGCCCGCTCGCTCGAGGGCGAGTCGGGGATGAACGACCCGGTCGCGCTGCTGCTGGTGATCGGCTTCATCGAATGGATCCAGCAGCCGGGCTACGGGCTCGCCGACATGGCCGGGTTGCTTGCGTTGAAACTGGCGCTGGGGATCGCGATCGGCGTCGCGCTGGGACGGCTCGCGGTGATGGCGCTGGACCGGATCCGGCTCCCCAGCGACGGGATCTACCCGGTGGCGACGATCGCGATTGCCGCCCTCGCCTACGGCCTTGCCGAGCTCGCCCACGGCTCCGGCTTCCTCGCTGTCTACCTGACCGCGCTCGCCCTCGGCTCGGCCCGGATCCCCGCCCGGCGCACCGTCGTCGCCTTCCATCAGGGGCTGGGCTGGGTCGCCCAGATCGCCCTCTTCATCCTGCTCGGGCTGCTCGTCTTCCCCTCCAGCCTCGACGACGTCGCCCTCGACGCGCTCGCCCTCTCAGCGGTGCTGATCCTCCTCGCCCGCCCGGTCGCCACCTTCGCCGCCACCGCCCTGGCGCCCTTGAACGCTCGCGAGAAAGCGATGCTCGGCTGGGCGGGGCTGCGCGGGGCGACGCCGATCTGGCTCGCCACCTTCCCGGTGGTCGCCGGGATCGGGGCAGGCGACGAACTGTTCGCGATCGTCTTCTTCGTCGTCGTCAGCTCGACCTTGGTCCAAGGCGCCAGCTTCGAGCCGCTGGCGACGCGCCTCGGCCTCACCACCGACGAGCCGGCGCTGCCCCGACGGCTGCTCGAGTCGGGGCGGATCCGCCGCATGGGCGGCGACGTGATCGCCTACCGGCTGCCCCCGGGCGCGGCCGCCGCCGGCCATCCCGTGCGCGACCTCGAACTGCCGCGGGAGGCGCTGGTCAACGTGATCGTCCGCGACGGCGACGCGATCCCGCCACGCGGCTCGACCGAGCTGCGCGAGGGCGACGAGCTCCACATCCTCGTCCGCAGCGAGCTGCGCGAGGAAGTCGAGGCGATGACGAAGCGCTGGGCAGAGGGCCCGATCGGGCGTGAGGCACCGCCGCCGTTGCCGCGCCGGGCGGCCTCACAGGTCTTCACCGTGCGCCCGGCGCGGGGTGGCGACGAGCTCGGTAGCGAGATCGACGGGATCCCGATCGTCACTGTCCTGCGAGACCGCGGCGAGCGCGGCGCCTACCTGGTGGCGTTAGCCGACGGCCGCTTCGCCGTTACCGGCGCCGGCCTGATCGCGATCGGCGGTCGCCGGGCGCTGGCGGGCTGGTGCGAGGGACGGGTCGACCGCGGAGACGTCAATGCCGCCGAGCGCGCGTGGTGGCAGGAGGTGACCGGAGCGTTGATCGCGCGCGGACGCTCAGGCGGCGCCGGCGGCAGCAGCGATCTCGGTGTAAGCGGCCGCGGGGTCGTCGGCCCCGAAGACGGCTGAGCCGGCGACGAAAAGTTTTGCTCCAGCAGCAGCGAGAGGGCCGGCGGTATCAACGTCGACGCCGCCATCCACCTCGATCGGCGCATTGCCAACGAGCGGAACCAGGCGCTCGATCTTGTCGAACGAACTCTCGAGCAGCTTCTGACCGCCCCAGCCGGGATTGATGGTCATGCAAAGGACCAGATCGGCGTAGCCGCGAAGCTCGGCAACGCCCTCCACCGGCGTCGCCGGGTTGATCGCGAGCCCAGCGCCGCAACCGAGCTCTCGGATTGAGTGAAGGATCCGGTTGGCATGAGGAGTGGCCTCGTAATGAAAGGTGATCGAATCGGCCCCCGCCTCGGCGAATTCAGGAATCTGACGTTCGGGGTTGTCGATCATCAGGTGGACGTCGACGGCGCCGCCGGCATCGTGGACCTGATCGGCGATCCCGCTGAGGACCAGCGGCCCAATCGTGATCGGCGGCACGAAATGCCCGTCCATCACATCGAAGTGGATCACCCGCGCCCCCGCGTCCATCACCTCTTCGACCTGCGCCCCGAGCCGACCCATGTCGGCAGAGAGAATCGAAGGCGCCACCCGCGGCTCCTCCAGCAGCTCTCGCATCCGCTCGCTCATCGGCCGGAGCCTACTGAGCGGGTGCGGACGCGAGAAGCTTCGCTGGAGTGCCGCGGGCCTTACGGCTACAGAGTCCGGCTCAGCCGCTCGCGACGGACAGTGTTGTAACAGGGGTTGTCAGCGTCAGTGTCCCGCTCAATTTAGCCGTAGCCGGGCAGGCAAAATTGGTGCCGAACCTCGATGTCACGGCATTTGTATGGAGGATTGCGGGAGCGCCCTCTGTGATCTCACCGATAGAGACACCCGATGAGACTCCATAGATACAACTGCCGAAGAAGCCGGTATTGATTGTAAGTTCGGCGGTTCCGTCGCTTGTGACTGTGCCGTTAGAGGTGCCGGCGATATTGTGGATTTCCCATTTGGGGAGCGTCAGCATTTTCGTCGTGAAGGTGCAGCTTTCCCAGGTTGTTGCTTCCTCCACACCTGTGACTGTCTGCGACCCACTGCCGAAAACGGTGATTTTCCACTTCTTTGTCTGGGTCGTACATTTATCGAGCGAGTTTCCCGATGTGTCGACTATGTTGACCGAACCTCCAGAGGGGACGGTCCAGTCTAGAACAGTATTAGCTTGCCACTTCTGCCCTTCCGGGCAGAGTTCGACTGTTGTCGAGCAGAGGACGGTCGCCGAGGCGTTGCCAGCGCCGAGAATCGCTACCAGGACGCCAGCCGCCATGGCGGCGAGGCCCAACATCTTCAGATGTCTCATGGTTCTCCCTTTGCCCGAGCGCATCGGGCGCCGGGGCGACTTGCTAGCTAGGACTAGCCGTAGCAAACCCATGAGGGCATAGTCAAGAACAGCTAAGTATTTAGGCCCGCGCTAAGCAGAGCGCAGCATCGAGGCGCCGCAGCTCTGGCATTCCATGTCTGCCGTATTCGTCATGCGGGCGATCGTTTGGTGTTCGCCGCAGTTGGGGCACTGGGAGACGAGTTCGAAGCGGCTGAGGCAGTTGACGCAGCGCAGGCGGCCCGGCAGCTGGGTCGGGCGCAGCCAGGGCTCGCCGCAGTTCGGACAGGGGGCGCGGCCCAGGGGATTCGAGTCCCCCAGACTTGACTGGTTGGGGTGGCTCACGCCCTCAGACTTTACGGGTGAAGCGGGCGATAAAGAAGCCGGTGGTGCGATCGCGGTCGGGTCGCAGCTGTAGACAGCGTGGCTCTGCGGGTGACAAAAGTTGCGAATTGCGGGCGCCGAGGTCGTCCAGCTGCAGCGGCGGGACCTCGCCGGACTCCGACGCCTGCAGCAGGGCGGCGATCCGATCCTCGTTCTCGCGGCGGGAGATCGTGCAGGTCGAGTAGACGAGGGTGCCACCGGGGCGCAGGACGGCAGCGGCGCTGCGCAGCAGCTGGTCCTGCGTTTCGGTCAACCGTTCAATGGTTTTGGGTGACTTGCGCCAGCGGGCGTCGGGCCGTGAGGCGAGGGCGCCGAGGTCCGAGCAGGGGGCGTCGAGGAGGACCCGGTCGAAACCGGGCGCCATGCCGGACTCGGTCGCGTCGGCCTCGATCACGGTGACGCTGTGGAGGCCGAGGCGTCGGGCCTGGGCGGCGACTTCGCCGGCGCGGGTCGGGTCGAGCTCGACCGAGATCACCTCGCCGCGATCGCACATCCGCTCGGCGATCTGCCCGGTCTTGATCCCGGGCCCGGCGCAGAGGTCGAGAACGTGCTCGCCCTCCTGCGGGCCGAGGACCTCGACCACGGCGGCCGAGCCGCGGCTCTGCGGGGTCAGCTCGCCGGCCTCGATTGCCGCCGGGACGGTCTCGCCGATGCGGCCGTCGATCACGAGCATCTCCGACAGGGCGAGCGGCCAGTCGGCCTCGGGTAAACGCGCCTCCACCCCAGCCTCCCGAAGGCGCACCAGCACCGCCTCCCGCTCCATCCGCAGCGGGTTGACCCGCATCGCCACCTCGACTCGCGCGTTGCAGGCGGCGAGGGTCGAGCGCGCCGCCTCCTCGCCCAGCTCCTGCCACCACATCTCCGCCAACCACTGCGGAGCCGAGT
>Ga0207656_10000219_pt1 | contig 20675 bp, 24 predicted proteins | sample KBSCornC12_FD_184297 | JGI IMG/M metagenome (GOLD analysis project Ga0207656, IMG submission 184297) | Corn rhizosphere microbial communities from Kellogg Biological Station, Michigan, USA - KBS Corn C1-2 (SPAdes) (version 2) | ecosystem: Host-associated > Plants > Roots > Rhizosphere > Soil ...
AAGCGCGTCAACCCAGGGTGCTTGGTCAAACGCATGGCAATGCCTGCACCGATGCATATGCAGGAGTCAGCCGTGATGGACTACCGCAGCGAACCCCGTGAACAATACGCAAATCTGCCGGACAACCCGGTGCATCGCGTGGCCGAGACGCCGGTGTCCACCTTCAGCGTCGACGTCGATACCGGCAGCTACGCCAACGTCAGGCGTTTCCTCAACCAAGGCAGCCTACCGCCCGAAGGCGCTGTGCGACTGGAGGAGATGGTCAACTATTTCCCCTACCACTACGCGCTGCCCACCGACGGCTCACCTTTTGGCGTGACCACCGAAGTCGCTGCCACGCCGTGGAACCCGCATACCCAGTTGCTGCGCATCGGCATCAAGGCGTCCGACCGTGCCGTGGCGCAATTGGCACCGGCCAACCTGGTGTTCCTGGTGGATGTGTCTGGCTCCATGGACCGCCGCGAAGGCTTGCCGCTGGTGAAAAGCACGCTGAAATTGCTGGTGGATCAGTTGCGTGAGCAGGACCGTGTTTCGCTGGTGGTCTATGCCGGTGAGTCCCGGGTAGTGCTCAAACCGACTTCCGGTCGAGACAAGGTGAAGATCCGTAACGCCATTGACCAACTCACCGCAGGCGGCTCCACGGCGGGCGCTTCCGGCATCGAACTGGCCTACCAGATGGCCCGCGAAGGCTTTATCGACAAGGGCATCAACCGCATCCTGCTGGCGACCGACGGTGACTTCAACGTGGGCATCAGTGATTTCGACAGCCTCAAACAGATGGCGGTAGAGCAGCGCAAAAGCGGCGTGTCCCTTACTACCCTGGGCTTCGGTGTGGATAACTACAACGAACACCTGATGGAACAACTGGCCGATGCCGGCGACGGCAATTACGCCTACATCGACAACCTGCGCGAAGCGCGCAAAGTGCTGGTGGACCAACTCAGCTCGACCCTGGCGGTGGTGGCGCGCGATGTGAAGTTGCAGGTGGAATTCAACCCGGCGCAGGTCAGTGAATATCGCCTGCTGGGCTATGAAAACCGCGCCTTGAAACGTGAGGATTTCAATAACGACAAAGTCGACGCCGGTGAAATTGGCGCAGGGCATACGGTCACGGCACTGTACGAAATTGTGCCGAAGGGCGAGAAGGGGTGGTTGGAACCTTTGCGCTATGCCACTGCGCCTGTGACCGGGGATCGATCCGCTGAACTGGCGATGCTGCGGGTGCGCTACAAACCTGCTGCGGGCGGTGCCAGCCAACTGATCGAAAGGCCCATCAGCCAAGAGCCCACCAAGGCCAGCGATGACCTGCGCTTTGCGGCGGCAGTGGCGGCCTTTGCCCAACAGCTCAAGGGTGATGGCCGCTACACTGGCAGCATGAGCCTGCAGGACACCGCTGCACTGGCCCGCTCGGCCCGAGGCGATGATCCGTTCGGCCTGCGCAATGAATTCGTGCAACTGGTGGAACTGGCCCAAAGCCTGAAACCCTGATCACAGCCATGATAACAATCGAATGTGGGAGGGGGCTTGCCCCCGATGGCGGTGTATCAGCATCAAGTGTGCTACTGACCCACTGCTATCGGGGGCAAGCCCCCTCCCACAGTTAGACCAGCTTCGGCTGATAAAAAGGAGTTCGCCCCTACATGGCTGTTCCAGATGATCTACCCAGCGACGAATCGCTGCTGGCCCGCTACCGCACCGGTGACAGCGCCGCGTTCGAAGCCTTGTACGCGCGGCACCGCCAGGGCCTGTACCGGTTCCTTGTGTCCTTGAGCAACAAGACCGAACTGGCCGAGGAAATCTACCAGGAGACCTGGCTCAGCCTGATCCGCAGCGCCACCCAGCCACAAGGCCGGGCGAGTTTTCGCACCTGGCTGTTCCAGATCGCCCGCAACCGCCTGATCGACCACTGGCGCAAGCACGGCGTCCACAACCCGTTGCACGACAGCTACGACGAACAACTGCATGCCCAGGCCGACGACAGCGCCGGCCCCGAGCAGCAACTGAGCCTGAGCCGCGACCAGGCGCGCCTCGATGCCGCGCTGCAAGACCTGCCCGAAGACCAGCGCGAAGTCTTCCTGCTGCGCCTGCACGGCGACCTTGAAGTGCCGCAAATCGCCGCCCTCACCAACGCCCCGCTGGAAACCGTGAAAAGCCGCCTGCGTTACGCCCAGCAGAAACTGCGCCGCCTGCTGGCCGAGGAGATACCCGCATGATCGACTCCCGAAACACTCCCGATTCCGACGACGAATTGCTCCAGCACTATCGTCAACACAGCCCCGTCGAGCCGCCGGCGTCCCTCGACGCCTTCATCCTCAACGCCGCCCGCCGTGAAGCCCCGGCGCCGCAGCCGAACCTGTGGCAACGCTGGCTGCAAGCCTGCCAACGGCCGCGCTGGCAGATGGCATTCGCCACCGTTGCAGGGTTGGCCCTGATGATCGGCGTGGTGATGCGCTCGCCCGTGCCGCAACCCGACGTTTCCACCGCGACCTTCTCCGCGCTTCGCGACGAAGCACCGCGTCCCGCTGCGTCCGCGATGTCCGCGCCTGCCCCCGTCGCCCGAATGGCCGCCGCGCCCCAGGCAGAGAGTGCGCAGGTCATGGGCTCGATGGCGGAGGAGTCCGGCGCCAAACTCAGCAAGCGTGCGCCGGTGGTGTTGCCTTCGTTAGAGGAGGGGTTGCAGAAGATTGTGCGCTTGCGTGAAGCCGGTGAAAGCAAAGCCGCGGATGAAGAACTGCTGGCATTGCATGCGCGTTTCCCTGACGAAGACTTGCCGGCGCGTTTGGAGGCGTTGCAAAAGCGTTGATCCACAAAGGCCGTGAGACGCGATGTCTCACGGTCTCATGGCCGCCGCCTGCGATCTGGCATCACGGATCTCATTTGAGCTCAATGCCGGCTACCCTCGGGTTTTCTTCGGCCGCTCTATGAAAGGCGTGTCCAGGCGTTTTCGCGCAGCTGGCACTGGCCTTGCTCTGGCACTGGTAAACCGCCCGGCACGCCAGTGCCATCCGCTTCAAGGAGAAAAACGCCATGAGCCTCTCGAGCAATTCGCAACGCAGCATGCGTGCCGCTGTATGGCACGGCCGTAACGATATCCGCGTCGAAGATGTGCCGCTGCCCGTTTCGCCCCCTGCGGGTTGGGTGCAGATCCGAGTGCAATGGTGCGGCATTTGCGGGTCCGATCTGCACGAGTACGTGGCCGGTCCGGTGTTCATACCGGTTGATGCGCCGCACCCGCTGACCGGGATTAAGGGCCAGTGCATTCTGGGTCATGAGTTTTGTGGCGAAATCGTCGAGCTCGGTGCCGGGGTGCAGGGCTTCAGCGTGGGCGAGTCGGTGGCAGCCGATGCCTGCCAGCATTGCGGCACGTGCTACTACTGCACCCACGGGCTGTACAACATTTGCGAAAACCTGGCCTTCACCGGGCTGATGAACAACGGTGCCTTTGCCGAATGGGTCAACGTGCCCGCCAACCTGTTGTACAAGTTGCCGGCGAACTTTCCGGCAGAAGCCGGGGCACTGATCGAACCTCTGGCAGTAGGCATGCACGCGGTGAAAAAAGCCGGAAGCCTGCTGGGGCAAAACGTGGTGGTGGTCGGCGCGGGCACCATTGGCCTGTGCACCATCATGTGCGCCAAGGCCGCCGGTGCTGCTCAGGTGATCGCGCTGGAGATGTCCGGAGCACGCAAGGCCAAGGCGCTGGAAGTGGGAGCGACCCACGTGCTCGATCCCAATCAATGCGATGCCCTGGCCGAAGTACGCCGCCTGACCGGCGGGCTCGGGGCGGATGTCAGTTTCGAATGCATCGGTAACAAACACACCGCCAAACTGGCCATCGACCTGATCCGCAAGGCCGGCAAGTGCGTACTGGTGGGCATCTTCGAGGAGCCCAGCGAATTCAACTTCTTCGAGTTGGTGGCCACGGAAAAACAGGTAATGGGCGCGCTGGCCTACAACGGAGAGTTCGCTGACGTGATCGCATTTATCGCGGACGGGCGGCTGGACATCACGCCACTGGTGACAGGGCGTATTCAGTTGGAGCAGATCGTGGGGCAGGGCTTCGAGGAACTGGTCAAAAACAAAGAACATAATGTGAAAATCATTGTGTCGCCTGCCCGGGTTTGAAGCGAAGGGCGGGCGATGCGGTCTTTGCCCCACGCCCACAAAAAAGCCCCAGGCCTTTCGACCTGGGGCTTTCTCATTGTATCTGGTGCCCCGGCGTCGTTTGAACTGGGCCGGAAGAGCCCTGTATTTACTGGGCCTTCTAGGTATTGGCTGGGTTAGGCATACACGTGGGCATACAAGCCAGTGGTTACTGGCTTTCAAAGCATCGTCAGATAACTCTTAAAGAGTGCGCCTCACTGCCTGCATCAATGAGTCGTTCAGGGCTTCTCTGTCCATCGAAAAATGCGCATCCCTGTGGCAATTAGGGCATAGCGCGATGCAGTTCCATACTCGATCACTGACCTCAACGCCCAAAATGTGGTGTACGTCTAGGAAGCCACCGTACGAGCGGCTGGCCCCACACCCAGGACGTTCACAGTGCCCACCGCAACGATCTATGACAGCTTTTCGGACTTTTTGGTCTCGAGCAACCTTAGACACAGTCGACTGAAAACGTGAAGCCTGGTCTCGCCCTAAGAGCAATAGGTCGATACCAGGTAGGTCACCGAATGTGTCATTAATTTCAGTCGGCCGCCCTTCGATAGGCAACCGTTGAGCGAGGTCTTCAACCCCTGGCCATTGCCATAAAACTGCCGCAACTTTGTGTGCTTCATCGTACCGACTGTCCATAAGCCACATCGTTGGACTGCCTCCATTCACAGCGTGATTCTTTTTGAGACGTCCTAGCTTCCCCTGCGCAATTAGCTCAGCGCTTACCTCTTTTTGCCCGTTGATAATCCCGGTCATAGCTCCTACAGGGATCAGCGCCGCGAACTGGACGGTCGGACCGTAGCGTTGGATCAGCAGGGAATGGGTTACACCTTGAGGTGCCTCTCGATCAACAATCTCGGCAATGGTTTTGTCCCAGTCGCCATCACTCAATCTTGCCCGTAGCTGCGCCGCAGAATATTTCTCAGGATGGTCATCCCACCGCCAACACAAGCGGACCCGAGCTGTGAAGGTCTTACCCTCAGGGGTCGTAGCAGTGAGCAACTGAGAGTTCCCTTTTCGCATGTCGATCACACCTGTGCAGCCAATACCTTCCAGAAAAGGCTTCAGCATTCCACGGGTGACTATCTCTGCTTGAATGCTATCGGGTGTGCGGAATGCCCGTTTCTGAGTTGCATATTCCATCGTTAAGTACCGATCAAGACGCGGTGGTAGGAAATTGAGGTGGGCTCTAGGATCAGATCACGATAGGCCCATGCAGAGAAGGCGGGATGTGCAAAAACGCGCTGGGGACCCTGGGAGTATTTCATCCACACGGGGCATGAAACCCGCAGGATCGAGTTAGTGGGAGGTGCCGGAAGTTACTGAAATTTCAATCGTTGAAATTGAAAGGATCTTGAAGAAAAAGCGCCATCGTTACAGCTTCGGTAAAGGTGACTGTATCTGTTGCGCACAGTGAACACCTGCACGGCGTCAACCATGGTGATTGGTGTCAACCCGTCAACCAACTTAAAAAATTCATCCGCTAACACGAATGCGCGGGTTCTTTGCCCCGCACCTAGGAGAATGCTTCAGGGGTCCCACCATCGGACCAAAGCCAAGAGTATGACCCGCCTCAGCTTCGCTGAAGGAGCAATAGTATAGGGGCTAGGGGCATCTCTAATAAACCGTGTTACTGATGTTACGTGTGTTACATAGCTATATAAGTGTATGATTTTTAAGGATATTTATGGCGTTACACGCCTGTGATTGGTTTGCCGATATGCGTGTTACATGGCAAATAGGTGTTACATCAATGAATGCCTTGGGAGGAGCTGTTTGTGATGATTGCGGCGGGTGCCATCAAACTAGGGGCTTTTGCTTAGAAGGGCCACTACCGGCCCAGAGTGTTTAAAAAGGTTTGGCCAAAATTGAAGTGTGCGCGTCTACGTTAAGTCTGAAATTTATCGGTACGTCTGCAGATGTGGATTTCGCGTAGAAAGGCGATTTCCAGTCCGGTGTGTAGTACCTGACGCTCTCAAAAAAGTTTTTACACAGCCTCGGCCAAAAGCGGAAGGTCATTTTAAGATCGCTCTTGATTAAATGTGGCTATTGACTGTTAGCTATTTCGAGCCGAAGCTCATAGAGGAAGCAGTGGGGGCTTCACGCCAAGGATCGAATTCAGTCGGCAACGGACCATGCAGATAGGGCCGCAGTTAAAGTGAACCAAAAAATCTACAGCACCACGCCTGCCATACCTATCGGTCCGCTAGCAAGCTCTCATGCGTACAGCCGGATGGTTGTCTTTGTTCGTGGTAGCATAATTGAACTGATTTCTACTCAAGGTAAATATAGCCTGCCCATAGATGCTTATGAAGTATGCATATTCGCGAATATAACTAACAAAATAAACCATAAAAGGATTTTTAATGTGGGCCACGACTGTAACTGAAAACGCTTTTACTCCAGGCGTTGAAAAAACTATAAACATATTTCCCGTAAATGTCGGCTGGAATGACTTTGGGTTTAACTTTCATGCCCAGGCTAGATTTCTTGTAAATGGTGCGGTTCGTGAAGTCAATATTCGGATAGTTCCCTTTCCAAACGACCAACCAGAAAACACTATTAGTGCCTGGGTGAAGAAACTAATTGGCATACATAAAAAGGAGTTGCCCGGTTTTCTTCCGAATATTAAGTTTCCGGAGTTTGTGTGTGTACTTTCATCTGTAAATGAATACAAGCGCATGGCGGAGGTGCTGACAGCGGCCGATTATGACGAGATATTGCTGAGCCTCGGAGAGCTTAATGCTTTGCTCATTAATGAAAAAATTAGCAATGATACTTATCGGTCAGTTGTGGAAACTTCTCAGTTTGCAAATGGTGTGCTTCGAAAAAACGGAGCGTATAAAGCTTTTAAATACGGGTACTTTAAAGGGAACCGAGTACAACCTCCGACCGACGCTCGAATTCCATTCGATTTTACTACAAAGCCTCAGGAGGCTTCTTCCTATACGGTAAAGTTCACCTATCGGGAAAGTGATCTGATACCTGACCGTGTTCATTGTTTGATTGGGGTAAATGGAATAGGAAAGACCCGATATTTAAAAAATCTCATCTTGGCGATTCAAGAAAAAGTCAACTCTGTCTCTGAGTCTCGTACTCCCTCGCAGCTCTTCGATCAAAATGGTGATCTCGCTTTAGCAGACGAACGTGAACTCAGTGACAACTGGAGTGATTTACCGTCTTTTAGTCGTGTTTGCGTCTACTCTACCGACCCACATAACATTCTGCCGCGCCGAGCGAATTTAAGAGGGTCTTTCGATTATTTGTACTTTGACATGGGGTTAGAGGAAAAGTCAGGGTTGTCAAATCAATTGGCCGATCTGATTCGAAGTGAGGATCGGCTGGGCAGCGAGGAGCGTTTTGTCCTTTTCAAAAAGATCATGCAAAAGACTGTGCCGGACGCTCAGTTACTGATACCTGTCCACAACAAACTCCAAGATGGAGCAAAAATAGTTGACGAACTAGATAAGTGCTGGATTCCCCTGGCGGCAGTTAGAGGAAACGAGCTAAGAGTTTTGGATATACTGAACAATATTGACGAGCGCCGAGACTTAGCATTTAGAACTGACAAAAGATCAGCTGTGCCGTTAAGTAGCGGGCAAAAGATGTTTTTTCGCTTTGCCACCCATTTCTTGTCTGTAGCGGATCAAGGAACTCTCGTTTTAATTGATGAGCCGGAAACTCATCTTCATCCAAACTTAATAACAGAGTTTATGAATTTACTCTACGAAGTGTTGGTTTCAACATCTTCGGTGGCTGTTGTTGCTACTCACTCAGCTTATGTAGTCCGTGAGACTCCATCGCACTGCGTCCATGTGTTTCGTAAAAAACAAGATAGCACCATTGCGGTGGATCAGTTCTATATAAAAACTCTAGGGGCTAGCGTATCGGAGCTTTCAGAAACGATTTTTGGTGACAGCTTAGTTGAGTCATTCAATGACAAGATTGTAAGCCAAATAATCGAAAGGGAAACGTCAATCGAAAATATTATAAAACAATACAGCGATGTTCTTAGCATGGATATGCTGATAAAAATAAAAAACAATCTCAAAAAGAAGGAATCTTGAATTGAGGTCTTTGCAGTATAAAATAATACCAGACAGGTCAATACTGCCTGCTATAACCGGTCACTACGTTATTCTTCAAACGATTGAGTTGGAAATAAAAGCCGCCTATCGCCGATACGTTCGGACAAAGGGCTTACCGATCATGCAACCTTTGAAAACCTGCGACAAACAGAAAGACGCACTCATAGCCGCATATGAGAACAGACCCAAAGCAGCTAAGCTGGAATGGATTGACCTGATCTACTATAACGGGTTGGAAAGCTGCCCCTTCTGCGGTGGAGATGGCGCTAGAACCATTGAGCATTATCTACCCAAAGCGTGTTATCCTGAGTTCTCTGTATTTAGCTTAAATTTAATGCCCTCCTGTGGTAGTTGCAATACAAAACGAAACGATATTAACGAATACGGTGCGCCAACAGCATTATTACATCCTTATTTTGATAAGCTGATTCTTGATCGGATTTCACTATACGTGGATATCAAAACTGCATACGGAATTCCAGAATTTGGCCCGTTGCTTTATGAGCAAGCTGGCCTTACTGAAGAGGAAATTTGTAGGATCGATCATCACATTGACTCTTCCGTCGACGAAGTGACTTACTTCAACAAGTGTCGTGCGCTTTTCTCTGAGGTAAGGGGGAGGGCGATGCGCTGGCCAACGATGGTGGAATTCAGAAAAGAAGTTGTCTCATACGAATTTCACTTATGTAAAGAAGGAGGGGATTACAACTCATGGAGATATGCTTTTTACCACGGATTGAATAGGCTCAAAGATGAAGATATTAATATTTTGGTGGCAGATGTTTTAGGAACACGTCCAGGATGGTAATAGCCGTATGATCCTTAAACTCTAAATGGTTACGGCGATGGTCGCTGAGGCAGGATGAGAACCTGGGAGCAAAATATCGTTTAAACAATCGGTCAATGGTGGCCTGGTCCGACTATTCGCCCTGTTTTTTTAATCGCTCCGGGTCAGCGTCCGCTCTTGGTCGTCCACTGCCGGTCAGGGTTGCTGGACACAGTGCTCCAGCCAGCGGCGAGGTCAGCTAGTCTTCCCACACCAGTTACTCAAGGACGATCCCCATGGCAGAAAACTCTGAAGCCAACATAACCACAGCGGACGCTCTCACGCTGCTCCTGCACAACCAGCACGCCCTAGCAGCGGCCATTGAAGAAGTGGCCAAATGGATCTCAGAGAACGGAGTGGAAAGTGTCGCCGCTAACGCAATGGGGGCCATGGACACGCTGGACAAGAATGCACGAGCCATCACCGATGCGATTATGCGCCTACGCCAGTTATAGGCATCATTTAACGCCCTCTGCCCCCTTGCTAGCACCGAAATGATTCTGCTGAATCCGCCTTTAGTCTGTCACTCGATCCGCTGGATCTGATCATTTGAGATGTGGGGATTACCGATGCGAACTGACCAGCCTTGTTCTAAACTAGAGATTAATGCCCACAACAAATTCCGGTGCTGGAACTGCCTTGCTATAACTCGCTGTTAGAATTGCGCTGGTTTAGTGATCAGGCCCTTGAGAAGTTGCATGAACGAAGAATGGACCGAAGAAGAGATGCGCCAAGCGTTGTTCCGCAACGCTGAAATAGCTGCACCGGTGAGCACCGCCTCTTTAGAAGAAAGCCAGTCGGACGTCGCTGCTGTGCCCGTATCAAAAGTGGCGAAAAAGAAGGTACCCAAAGCCTTTAGCCCGAGGCTTCTGGTGACTCTCCGTGTGAGCAATGAGTTTGAAGGAAGGATGCGTGAGATCGTCCATGAAGCCGATACTCTTAGTACGCTGCTGGCAGAGCAGGAAGCCACCAAAGCAGCCAGGAAAAAATTCCGGTATGTAGAAGTGGTATCTGTCAAGTCGATGTAAATCATTTTTCCCAGTAGACGCCACGCCAGTCTGCTGTGGGCTGGTTAAAGCCGCAGGCCTTGTCCAGCCATGTATGGCACTCACACAATGCGACGTACGAAGGCATCACTTATCTATCGCAGAACGAGGAACCTTCGGACTGTTTAGCTGCTGCTCGGTCATACGAAGCTGGAGAGCACTGTTCGATATCTGGGGATTGAGGCCGATGACGTCCTGGAGATGGCTGAAAAAACTGAGGTCTGACCATGCATAGCAACGGTTGAAGTCAGACCGCCGCTAACAGGCCAGAAGCGAAAATTTGAGCGGCGCGGTTAGCTGAGAGGTGCAAGGACGCACGACGGGCGCCCTGCGAACCGTGAAACCTGCTACATCTACCTACCCAAAGCGGAAACCAAAGAGGCCGCCGCCCTCTCCCGCATCAGACAGCCGGGTCTCCAGCACAACGCTTTTAAGGTTGATGGACTTTGGCAAAGGGAGCCGCGCGAAAATGTCCGAATTCATCGTAACAATGTACTGCAAGCCCTTTCCCTCGGTAGCTTCCTGCCCTAGCTGTAGAGCGCCGGCAATTTGCCTCTCATCAACACCATCGAACAAGTGGCTATCGTGCAGCAAGAACCCTGGCCCGCCGCCCCAAGTGGTCACAACATTGAAAAGAGCGAGATCGAAGCAAAAAATTTCGACGTTTGAAATACCCCCACCACGATCACCTTCAATGGAAATACGGAATTCTGGGCCATTATCAGTAGCTGACACTACAAAGCGCCCCGTTCGGTCAGCATAGAGACGGGTGATGGCATCAGCAATGATCAGAATCGCTTGAGTTAGCGCCTCAGAACGGATGTGGTGATCCTCCTGCAGCCTACGCTGCAAGTTGGCGCGGTCAATATCGAGCTTTGTGGATTCACCCTCCAGTAGTTCAGCTGCTTTAAACCTCTCGCGTAATGTTGCCGCCTGCGCTTCGAACTCCGCCAAGCCACGCTGCAGGACCACGAAATCATCTAGTGCACCTCGGCCATCAAGACTTTGCAGAGTGGTACTGCGTTCTCTATCGAGCCGGCCAACTTCAGTCTCATCTGTCGCGATCTGCGATCTTAGATTGACAATTTCACTCTCCAGGTGAACACGACGATTGACGACAACAGACTCATAAAAAGAACGTACTTCGTCAAATCTGCGCAAGGCTACGTCCGGCAACTCGACACCTGCGGCAGCGTAGAGATTCTGGATGTCGGAACACTCGGGTGCCTTCTCGGACTGTAAAGCTAACTCTAAGTACTCCAAATTCTCCTTTAAAGATACAGTGCGCCGAACGATCGCTTGCATTTCTGTTTTTGCTTGAGCAGCACGGCGAGAGAGCTCTTTGTAGCTTTCATGAACTTCAAAGCTAGCGAGGCTACGGCGCAACTTTTCGGCACTAGCTTCAGCGATCGTAACCTGCGGACGCAGTTCTGCCACAGTGCCAACCACCTGCCCTAGAGCGCCAGCCTTGACAGCTTTGCGGAGCTCTTCCAACGTCTTCTCGCGCTGCCGAATCTTCGTGAACTCAAATGGGATTTGCCAATCTAGCCCCAAAAGGTAAGAAAGGTTGACTTGCCAATCGGAGCGCTGCTGTTTTTCAGCCTGCCGCTCTGGACTTATAAAACCGCCGGAATCCCGTCGACGCACAAAGTACGCAAACATTGAGCGAAAGGTTGGTGTATAGGACTCTTCAAACGCAGTGCCACGTACATCCAACGGCAGCCCAAACATGCTATGCCCAAGAAACGCCTTCCAATTAGTATTGGAGATGTAAAAGCGCTCGCTCGCTTTGTCGAGCTTCTTGAGCAAGTCCGTGCGCTCCTCTCCCCCAGCCAACAGAAATACTTTGGCAGGCTCTGCCCCTCCACGCTCGACGGTGAATACCTCGCCACCGATTCGGAATCGCCCCTTAAAGGTATGCGAGACAAGCTCAGGCACTCTAAAGAGCGAGTCTTTGTCGCAGTCAGAGCCAAGCAGGAAGTGGATTATTTCAACCAGACTGGTTTTACCTGCGCTGTTCCGGGTCTGTTTTGTAGTAGACGTCTCACTTTTATCCGACAGCAGGACATTAAGCCCCTCGTGGAACGTGACTGCTTTGAATGTGCTTAGAGAACTTTCAATACTCAGTATCATCCCAGCCCCCCGCGGCGCACGATACCTTTGCTGTACTCAATTGCTGAGATTGTATGTAGAAGACTCAAGGCCAGCACGAACCAGTCAAAGGAAAGTGGTGATGAGGTAGGTCGCCTTCCACGAACCTCACGAACACATTCCCAAAGCTCGGACACTGAGCGCGGCTCCTTCAATTGACTAAGAATTTCCGCCCCAACGCTGAGTAAGGCGCGATCACTTGAAAGGTATTTGGTCGGCAATATCATAATGTCGGCATCACTAGCTCGCGTTCGAAGATATCGCAGTTCTCAAATAGGTATGCCAACAATGCTTGAGCTGCCACCTGCTGCTGAGGCAAAACGCTACCAACACCTGTCACAAGCTCAAATAGCGCGCTCATGATTTCGCCAGGTGTTAGGTTCTGCACTTTGTAATACTCGTACTTCGCGCGAAATAGAGTGGCAACCTTATCCCCTGTCAACGGATCCGGATGCCGTTCAAAATAAGTTTCAACGAAGGGCGCATTCATCCATCCGCCAGCGATCAACATTTTCCAATGGTTTGGGAGGTTGTTGTAGGCAAGCTTATTCACCGGTACGGGCCGCAGATCGAGAGCTTCGAGTTGAGGGCCATCTGCAACTGTAGCGAGATCGTTCACAAGCTTGCGAAGGGTAGTGATGTCGATGCTCTTCGAGTCATCCTCCGAGGCGGCAGGCCCCAGCAATGATGCTATTCGTTCAGCGCTTAGACTGAAGACTCTATCTACAAACCCCTCATAACCAATGAAGCCAAACTTGATTGTCGGATTTTCCTTCTCAAGTGCTTTCAAGCTGGCGACAGCCTGAACGGGCATACCGTCAACGAGATTATGGACCATGTGCCATTCGCGCATGAGGGCACATAGTTTTGCCGCCGCCGTGGCGAAGTCATCATTCATCTTATTGATTAACTTCGCTACTTGCTTGGTTTCGCCGTTCAGTGCGCCATAGCACTGAAAGAGTTGCCCTGTAGAATGAAGATAACCATCACAACCTTGGTCACCAAGCTTGCCGAAAGGACGCACTCGGATGAAATCGTCCCCGTGCAGATGTCCCATGACAAGCGAAAAGAAGTCCTGAAACGCACCGCTATTGCTTTGGCGTAGCCGCAACTCCAGAGCGATACGCCACCAGTAGCGCTGTTGCGCGGAGATTTCAGGGTCAAGCTGCATTCTAATTTTTATCCTTCCCTGAATGCCTGCTGGGTCTATCCGGCAGACGGTTCGAGCTTCAAAAACTGAGGTCCACTTAGAACAAACGTCGGCCTAAAGCACTGAAAGATACTAACAGCAGAAATATACCAACAAGGTAAGGTCAGCTCAGACTAGCGTTTGTACTAACCGCTGGCAACAGGTACGTCTGCTAGACCTTAAAGTCCTTTTTGGCTCAGAGTGTGTAAAAACGCTCCGTCAAAATTGAGGTGCTCGCGGCTACGTTAAATCTGAAATTTATCGGCACGTCAGCAGATGTGAATTTAGCGCATATGCGCGATTTCCAGTCCGATTTTGAGTACCTGTAGCGCTCGAAAATGTTTTTACACAGCCTCGGCCGAAAGCGATCATAAGCCCAAAGCCGCCACACGTCCGAATCCAAAAATCTGGAGCCTTGCTTGTAATGGGAGGATATAACGAAGCAGAAGCTGCTTAAGCTTCCGCTTCTTCATCAACCGCTCTTTCTTTTGAGCTGGAGGTCTATGAAATCAAGCTCTGCCTTGATTGCATCAATCGTGAGCGTCTCAACCTTGGTGTCTTTGTTTGCTCTTGCGTTGAGCTTTTTCATTCCAGCCATGCCGACAATTATCCCGTTCAAATGCAGCTTTCGGGCCTTTAGGTAATCAGGCATTTGAGCACTGTTCTGTAGTGTCTTGTTCATTGTTAGACCTATGGTAGGCCCGAATCAACCGGCCCTCGCCGGTTGCTTCGGGGAAGGTTTGAGTTAGGCCGCCAACAGCTCAAGCAGGCTATGTTGGTGTGAGCGTTCTGCAAGCTCGCGGAAGGTCCAGCTTCCGAAGTTTTCACCTTGCTCAGGGATTTGCAGCTTCAGCAGCGAAACCGGCTCTTGACTGATCAGTCTTCGCGCAGCCCACAGCTTGCTGCCGGTCTCCAGCAGTGCTTTCGCCACCTCATTCCATTGTTCTTCCAGCACAGTGTTTGCCAGGTGAGCCGCTTGGTTTTCGATCTTGGCGCGTTCTTTTTGTGCCTCTGTGATGTGCTGATCAATCGTCACGAGCTCCTGCTCCAGCGCCGTGATGAGCAACTGTTGGCGGCGGTGATGCTCAACCGCCGCCATAAGGTTTTTTGCTGCCTTTTGAGCTTCGGCGTTAGCGGCTTTCTCGCCTTCCACATCACCCCAGGCGACAGCCTGCGCATAAGCGGTGGCTGCGTCCGTTTCAGCTTGTCGAGCCTTTGCCATGTCTTCCTGATCGCTCTGGCGGACTTGCTGCAACCGGGTCTCGATGCTGCTTCGCTTTTCGTTAAGCTCCATCTCGTCGGCTTTCCAGTTCGCAATGCCGCTCAGGTAACCCGCAGCCAAGCTCTCACGGTTCGCCAGAGCCTCGAGGCGATCGATTTTTTGATTCAGGCGATAGATCTCATGATCTCGTGAGTCGATGCGTCTTTTGTGATCGTTGATTTCATCTTGCACTGCCCGTTGACGGCCTTGCTGGATAACCTCCGGGTTTTCCAGCGCTTCTTCGAACGGCGCCAGGTCGCGCTGAATGCTCTCCACTTCGAGGGTCAGTTGGTCGCGGCGGTCTTTCAATTCTTGGATAGTGTTCATCTGTATTGTCTCTGGGTACTGCGGTTAATAGGGATGGTTGTCGAATGGCTGGCAAGGCCGGTAATGAGCCGGCGCTACCTCGATCAGCAGGCTCGCCGTCAGGCGGCCTTGGCCTCGCCTTCGTCCGTTCCTGGAACGGTCTTCACCACGTAGCAGCGCTGGGGCCCTAACCCGGGCAGGCGAATCAAGCTGTACGCCTTTGCGTCGGTTCCCGGCTCGAGTACACCCCGTTGCAGCAGCTCCTTGTTCACCGCACTGATATTCATGCCCTTGAAGATCTCGGCCCTCCAGGCTTCCGGCAGCACGTAGTAGGTGTTGGTGGTGTGCAGGGCATCGCCCATGCCGTGTTCCATCGTCTTGCGAAAGCCCAGCCGATCAATCGTGCGTGGGCCGTGCTCATCGATCTTGGCGGCGGCAGATTCCCAGCGGGTAAAGCGACTTTCTCCAAAGCGCTCGATGACCTGTCTCAGCCGCGCCAAAATCGCATCGCCCTCGAAGTTTCCGGCGCCGCCACGCTCGGCTAGCCACGCATGCAGACACACACGTGCGGCGGTCGTGGCTGTGCCGTCCGGCCAGCCGGTGACGCCGAAGGCGGTGGCCAACTCTCCGGCCGCTGCGGCGAGGCCGAAGCGAAGGGCGGCACGTTGCGCCTGACCACTGGCCGACGCGGGCAGGTTTTGGGTGATGAACTGTTCCACCGTTCGGCGAACGATCACCGACCATCTGAGCATTTCTCCAGGCGCGCACAGTGCGTGCAGGAAGGCGGTGAGGGGTGTGCCGTAGTATTTGGCTACACGGGCCTTGAGCGCATCGGAGAGGGCAGCAGCATCCTCAAAGCCATTGAGCACATCGAACATGCCGAGGCCTTTGCTCGCATCCGCAGGCACCGCAAGCATGCGCACCTCCATGCCCGCTTTCAGCTCCTTGTTTGCATCCGCCATGTGCTGCGCCAATGTCTTCTCGCCGGTCGAGAGAAACAGCAAGCGCCACTCCTGCACCTGTCGGCCCGCCTGTCCTCGATCATTCGCCCGTGCCTTACCGGTGCCGTTACCGAGCATGTAAACCGTCTCGCCAATAATGCGTGGGTCACACATGCCGATTTCATCTAGCACCAAGAGACCGTCTGAGTGGGCTGCGGCGATGGACTCCAGGGCGTTGTCTGTCGAGCGCCACGAACGCACTAGGCGCGGCCCGCCATAAACCGAGGCGGCGACTTGTAGGTGAGTGGTCTTGCCCCCGGAGCTGTCGCCATACAGGTGGAAACCACCTGACTCATGCCCCAGCAGGTTTAGCAGAGGCCCTGCAAAGGCCACAGAGACGACAAACGCCAAGCGGTGATTACCAACGCACAGCGCGCCGATTTGCTGCTGCCATTGCTCAAGAGAGCCCGCCTCGCTGATCGGTGGCAACTGAGCACCGGCTTCATAAAAATGCAGGTGTTCGGCGTGCGAGCCGATCTGTTGTTCGGGCAATAGAAACGCATTGTCGTGCCAGCCCAAGCGCGTCACCAAGCGTGCGCGCTGGGCGCTATCGAAGCCGCCAAGGTAACTCTGCAGGTCATTGCGTGCGTTGCGCCCTGATCGGCTTCCGGCAAGGCGCAGGCCCATGTCTACCAGCGGGCCGAGTACGTCTTTGCCGAAGTCGCCGGTCATGGTTCGGGCCGGAATGTTCCAGCGTTTTTTGGCGCCGTCTGGGTCGTCGAATTCAACAAGCAAGCCCCAGTTGTGGCCCTTGTCGTCGCGAGTGCGGGCGATGATTTCGAGAGTCGAACACACAGGGCGCGCCTCGCCATCATCACCGGAATAAAACACCCCATCCGGGGTCAGGCGAAAGCCGCCCGGCAACAGGTCATTTTTTGATTTCGCAGGACGTTTTGCAGGTGCCTTAGCCTTCGGTTCTTGGGGCTCAGTGGGCTCAGTGACGGTGCCGAAAAACTCGCTGTTACGCACCAGCTCGGTCACGTGGCCAGCGGTCCAACCTTTGGCTAACGCGTCCGCTGCGTCATCGCCATCCGCCCATTTGCCACCCTTGATCAATGTCGGCTTGCCACCTTTGCTGCTGGGCTTGAGCTTGAACACGTCGAGCGAGACTCGTTGCACTGAAGCGGCGCCCAGCTCAATCAGCTTGAGCTCGATGGCGTCCATGCAGGTCTTACCGCTGGCATCGTTATCCGGCCACAGCACCACAGTGCGCCCTTTGAGTGGCGTCAGGTCGGCCTTGTGCCAAGAGTTGGAGCCGTTCGGCCAGCAGGTGACGACGTAGTCCGGCATCAGTTCAGCAGCGGCGTCAGCAGCCTTTTCGCCTTCACACAGCACTACAGGCGCATCGGCCCGCTGTGCCAGCTCATCCAGGCGCAGCAGTGGCCGAGGCTCCAGCAATCCTTGCCAGCGCCATTGCGTGGTTTGTCCATCGGAGTGCTTGCACCAGGTCAACGGTGCGAAAACCTTTCGCGGCTTGCCGTCTTCATCGGGACTCAGGTCGAAGCGATACAGCGCCATGACCGGTTGGCCCTGAGCATCGCGATAGATCCACACTTTGGACGGAACACCGTGTTGCCGATGTTTGGTTGGACACTTGTTCATGGCCTCGGCCGGGATCGGTTGAATCGCGATCCACTCCGGCGTTGCGCTTTTGGCCGGTGCGCTTCTGGTGGTCGCGGAACCAGCGGAGACGTTGAGCAGATCCGCCAGTTTTTTGCAGGCTTCAACGTCCGTGCCGCCGTCGATGTAGCGCACCAAATCGATCAGGTCTCCGCCCTTATCGCCGGTGGCAAAATCCGCCCAGGTGCCTTTGCTCAAATTGACCTTGAGTGAGCCCGCGCGTTTGTCCGTGCGCGTCGGGTTTGGTGCTGTGTATTCCTTGCCACCATCGACGCGTTTGCCGTTCGGCAGCCAGTGCGCAAGCACACGGTCGATGTGCTTCAGGGCAACGCTTTTTACGTCGGCAAAGCTGGGGCGTTTTGAGGTGTTGCCGGTGCGTTGAATCATAGGGCGGCCCTCGACTCAAGCAACGCCTCGTTCACGTCGTCGATTAGCGCCTTGGCCATCTCGCCGAGGTAGAACGCAGGCCAACTAAAGCGCTCGCCCGCATCGCTGATGGCGGCGTCAAGGATCAGTTGATTGGCGTGGTGCAGAATTTGGGAGACGGCTTCAAGTGCGTCCTCCAGTGGGATACCGGCATTCACCCGAAACAGGTTTTGGCCGTTACCGTTGGCAGGAGAAAACTCGGAGCGTCCACGAGTGCTGGAGTGAGTCATAGCGCACCGCCTTTCTGGCTCATCGGCACAGAAGATGCGTCACCGTACATGGTGAGTGTTTTGATCAAGCCCAAAGTGCCGCGCACGTCCCAAATAACAGACGACAGCACGCGGTTGGAGAGCAGGGGTTTATCCCCGTCTAAGTGGTCCTCCAGCAGCATGAGAACGGAGTCGGCACGGTCGAGCGCACAGGTGATGGCGTCGATAGGCAGACCGGCTTCGGCGTCCTGGCTGACGCAGAGGAGATCCTCGGGCAGTGCAAAGCCTGGGAGCATGTTCAATGGGCACCCCCTGCGGCTTCCAGGGCGCGAGCCTTGGACATATGGGCGTTGTAACGGGAAAGGCGTGTAGCGAGGCTGGAGTTTGCGTGTAAAGCGGCGAGAGCCATTGCTCGATGAGCGGCGGCGCGAATTCTGGACGGATTGAGGGCGTGCATTTGGTGAAGCTCCTGTATGTGAGGAGCTGCCACTGATCGTCGCCAAACGAATTCGGGTGGCAGCTGTGCGCGGGTTGGCGAACCGGGCATACAGGACCCCGGCAGACCCGAAGGTCTCCCACGCACAGCCGCCATAAAGCAGGAATGCGGGCACAAAAAAAGCGCCTGCAATCGGTATGGGGCGCCTGTGCGCCTGTATGTACTCGGGTCGCCAAACCCGTTCGCTGAATTTGCAGCGACACCCAGAGAGTAGCGCCCGTTTTTTGAAAGTGCAACTGTGCAGATCACTGGCGGATTTTTTCGAGGCGGCATAAATTGATCAGGCATGTAGATTTACCTCAACGCCTCCGGTTGCCGCCGGGGGCGTTTTCGTTTCAGGCATGGACGTCCCAGCGCAGGGAGACAAAGGGCAAGAGGTCGCCTTCGAGGCAGGCGCGTGCATCTTCGTAGGCGTCGATTTGTTGGCCTTCGTCGACGATGATTGCTTGCGGGGCTTGGCAGGGAACTGACAATGCGCACCAGATGCCATCTCTCCATCGCATCACCATCACGTCCCGGTTCAGGCGTTTTTGCTCTGTGCGGTAACGTTCAAAACGCTGCATACCGCGTGATGAGAATCCGACTGTTCTGAGTACAGAAAAGGGCTGCAAAATGGCGTTGTTAGCGGCTCGATTTTTCATGCCGCCACCCTGTCGCGGGCTGCGATACGCGCCCGTGTCCAATTCAAAATTTCGGCTAATACCCAAGCGACCGGAGCCCCACGCGCATTGCTGTCGGTGAGCTTCACCGCTTGCGGAAAGCCGCTCTCTGGCTGGCTCATAAGTTTGTAAACCGTTGCGCGGCCGATACCTGTTAGGGCTATGACTTGATTGATGCGTATCAGCGTGGCGGCCGGATCGAACTGTCCCATTTCCGTATGAGGCGCGCTGATCGGCAAGCATGCGGATCCGCTAGGGGCCTTTTGGTGACTTTCTCGTGGAGTGGAGGGGGCGAGCCCCACAACTTTTGCAGATTGCTTTGGGGCGCTCATCAGGTCCTGTCTCCAGCGGTTTTTGCAGGTGAGCGCAGTTGGGTTTCAAGCCACGCGACCACGTCTTGGGAGCGATAACGAACCCGAGACCCGGTTTTGATATAGGGAAGTGAGTTGCTGCGAGAACTTCGCCAGGCGGCAAGCGTTCGGCTGGACAGACCTAGTGCATTAGCGACTTGGTCGGTAGTGAGCAAACAAGCAGGGGTGAGAGAGGTAGTGGAGTGGTCTGAAGTGTCGTGAGGCTGCATAGCGCGTTTCCTGTCGTAGTTCGTACAGGCCCCAGCTATGTAAACGATTTTATATTTTTTAAAAGTTTTATTTTTATAGTTTTCGACGCAGGTTTTATGGATAAGACAATTTAAGTGAGCAAGATCGCAGCAAAGTTTCAGTTTTTTCCGAGGCTGTCCTACCTTGCCCTACTGGTTTTCCATACAGTTAAAAATCGGAAAGTGAAAAATGAAACCCAGTTAAGTCCCGACGAACGGTAGTCCCCTGAGCCCCTTCTCGTAGTCCGATAACAGCGGCCCCTCCTCAGCGTGGGGCGACCAATAAGAGATGGCCGCCAGAGGTTCTGGGCGTCTTAGGCGTAACACGCTTTTGACGCGTAACACATGGTGTACGGATCTCTTTTAATACGTGTTACGCAAGAAATATTCAATAAAATCAATTATTTGGTAGGGTGTGTAACGTGCGTAACACCAGTAACACCGATTTTTGATGGGGGTGCGGTTGGCGTATTCAACCCGCCTTGCCAAACTGTCCCTGAATAATGTTGCCATCTACTAGCTCATCTAGATGATCTGCGTACCACTGCATCATCACTCTGCGCTGAGGCAGGTAAACCGCCTTGTTGTACACCCCTGCTATTCCTTCCTTTGCGTGAGAGAGCTGGGCCTCAATGTGATTTTCATCG
>Ga0207656_10000220_pt1 | contig 20616 bp, 14 predicted proteins | sample KBSCornC12_FD_184297 | JGI IMG/M metagenome (GOLD analysis project Ga0207656, IMG submission 184297) | Corn rhizosphere microbial communities from Kellogg Biological Station, Michigan, USA - KBS Corn C1-2 (SPAdes) (version 2) | ecosystem: Host-associated > Plants > Roots > Rhizosphere > Soil ...
TGCTATCCTCGCCTATTCCAACATGGGAAGATGCGTTGAATAGGTATCTAGCCATTCGAACACATTGATTTCTAAATACCATGAATTCAATTTTAAAACTTGTTCCCTTCTTATTGATGAGTATCATTTTCTCTTCTTGTTCAGCGAAAGAAAAGGATGCAAAAAAGGAAACTGACGTTATTGCACCTTTAGCAAAACAAGACAAAACGATGAGGACCTTTCCTGGTGGTTCTTGCCAGGATTGTAAGTTGATGTTCCTCGGAATGCCATTCCAATTCGGTGCTATAGATACTACTGCAGGTTGGTTTGAAGAAGGTCAAAAACTTTTGATTCAAGGCACAGTCTATTCTGCTGATCAAAAAACACCTGTTGGGGATGTTATCCTTTATTTTTATCACACTGATCATACAGGCCGGTATACTCCAGTGGAAGGCATGCTCCCTAGCGCTCGTCGTCATGGCCATTTGAGAGGTTGGGTGAAGACCGGACCCGATGGAAAATTCGCTTTATATACGAACCGTCCTGCTCCATATCCAAATGAGAAAATCGAGGCCCGCATTCACGTTTTTGTAAAAGAACCCTATCTCGATGTGCCATATGAAATTGATGATTGGATATTTGATGACGACCCTTTGGTCACCAAAGAATTACGTAGTCAACTCCAAAACCGGGGCGGTAATAGCATTTTGAAAACTACCCGCCAAAATGACGTCCAGGTGGCAAATCATGATATCATCCTGGGCCTCAACATCCCCGGTTACCCAAATTGACTCGGATACAGCCGCGGTAATGCATTAATCATGAGAGTTTTACCAAATTAATAATTAAGATTTCAAGAACCCTTACTCCCTTGATCCATTACTCCATTGATCCATTACTCCCTATCCATTCTCCTTACCCCTTATTCCTTATCCCTTAAAGCCCTATATTTATGATAGATATGGGCAAGTTTCGAGGTTTAGTATTCCTATTGTTTTTCCTGCCTCCTGCATTAACGTGGGCCACTCATAATCGCGCCGGCGAAATCACGATTAAACAAACCGGCGACCTGACTATTGAGGTCACTGTCACTACCTATACGAAAACCACCAGTACTCAAGCAGACCGCGACAGCGTGCGTGTATACTGGGGTGATGGTAGCTCTGAATTTGTCTACCGTGCCAACGGCGATGGAACACCACTGGCCAACAATCGTAAACTGAATTATTATATCGCCAGTCACACGTATCCTGGCCGTGCTACGTATACGATTTCAATGATGGATCCAAATCGAAATGGTGGGATCCTCAATGTTAATCCACCAAATTCGGAAGGTGTCCCTTTTTACATCGAGGCTACCTATACATTTCTTAATCCTCAATTCCAGGGATATAACAACACAGCCATATTACTTCAGCCTCCGATTGACTTTGCTTGTGTTGGACAACGATTTGTCCACAATCCCAATGCCTACGATCCTGATGGTGATAGCCTTGCGTTTGAATTCATTGTTCCTTTGCAAGACAGCGGACTGAATGTGCCTAATTACATTTGGCCCCAACAGATTTCCCCTGGACTGAATAATATATTAACACTGGATCCGGTGACAGGAGATATGGAATGGATCTCTCCACAGATTGCAGGAGAATACAACATTGCCATCCTGGTAAAAGAATATCGGGGTGGTTCGCTGATCAGTTCTTTTATTCGTGACATGCAAATCCTGGTTTTGGTTTGTGACAACAGTCCTCCGGATGTTACTTCACAAGAAGAAGTATGCGTGATCGCCGGTCACCAGGTCGACATTCCAATACATGTATCAGATCCTGATGTCGGGCAGTTGGTGGCGTTAACGGCAGCAGGTGGTCCATTTGAGATAACCGGAAATGAAGCTCAACTCATTAATGGAAACAATGGCTACCAGCCTCAACCTTATGATGCGAGATTGGTTTGGCAGCCTGATTGTGCACAAATCAGGGATCAGCCTTATACAGTCATTATAAAAGCTGTTGACAACTTCTTTGATACCACCGGGCTTGTCGATCTTCATGCTATTCGTATAAAAGTTTTGGGCCCACCACCAACCGGGCTCGATATAAAAAATGAAGCTTCTGTATTTCAACTTTCCTGGGATCTACCCTATGCCTGTGATAATGTTCCTAACAATTATTTCAAAGGCTTTTCAATTTGGAAACGATCTGGAAGCAATCAATTTGAAATGGATAGTTGTGAAACGGGATTAAATGGCCGGGGATACACAAGAATTGTCGCCAACTGGAAAGGAACAAAAGATGGACGCTACTATTATGAAGATCATGATATCGCTAATGATGCAAACTATTGTTATCGTATCCTCGCTGAATTCGCATTAAGCACTCCATCTGGCCAACCCTATCTGCGCGTTCAAAGTATTCCTTCTGACGAAGTGTGTCTTCGAACAAATGCTGACTTGCCTTTCATCACGCATGTCACTGTTGAAAAAACTGATGTAGCAAATGGCAAGATGCTGATCAAGTGGTCGCCACCGGATACTAAAGTTCTGGATACGTTAGTCAATCCGGGACCATACAAATACAGAGTGCTGAGAGCGAATGATGTCAATGGCACCAATTTCCAAGCTGTCAATGGAGGAGACTTTACCAGTGCAACGTTTGCCGGATTAAAAGATTCAATGCTGATCGACAGTATACTGGATACACGTTCACGCGGTTACAACTATGAGATTGAGTTTTATGCAGGCAATGCAGGCACACTTTATGGCACATCACAAACAGCCTCGTCTGTATATCTCACCACGGCGCCTTCAGACGAATCGGCTATACTCAATTGGTCGTATGTCACACCTTGGGATAATTATTCTTTTGAAATCTGGAGAAGTGACCAGGGCGGCCCGTACAACAAAATAGCAACGACTACAGCGGAACAATACATTGATAAAGATGGCATCGTAAATGGATTAGATTACTGTTATAAAATAATAGCGTATGGTGATTATGGCATTAAGGACATTCCGTCGCCATTGATTAATGTAAGTGAGGAGTCCTGTGTTACACCCTTTGATAATGTAGCTCCTTGTGCTCCTGTAGTAGCGGTCACGAACATATGTGACGAAGCTGGTCCTGGCACTCCTGCTGATGCCTTCGTCAATTATGTGACTTGGGTTCCGGGATGTAGCAATGATGACCTTGATTCCTATATCATTTATTATGCTGAAGCTCCCGGTGCACAAATGGATTCTGTTGGACAAGTTGACGGAACAGAGTTGAAATTTGAACATAAGCCTGGAGAAAAAATTGCAGGATGTTATTCCGTGGTAGCTGTGGACCTGGCCGGAAATCACAGTAATTTCTCTACCCCATTTTGTGTTGAGAATTGCCCGGTATATGAATTGCCAAATGCGTTTACTCCTAATGGAGATGGAGCGAATGATTTGTTTAAACCCTATCGCTCCCGTTTTATTGAAACCATCAATTTTTCAGTTTTCAATCAATGGGGCCAACTCGTATTCACGACGCACAATCCCGACATCAATTGGAATGGCGAAAACTTATCCGGTAAAAAACTCTCCGATGGAGTTTATTATTACACCTGCGAAGCATTCGAAAGTCAAAACGGCACCCCAATTGCATTGTCCGGTTACATAGAATTAATCAAAGGATAAGATGATTCTTTCCTCAGCCTTCATCGGATGCCGTAGCTTCAACGAAGGCATCAGCCTCAACCTCTACATATAAAATGTTCTCAGGAATCATCCAATCCACCGGCATCGTTACCGCTATTGAAATGTCGGGCACCACGAAGCGATTACAGCTTCAATCATCGATATCATCAGGATTGTACATCGATCAGAGTATTGCTCATGATGGTACGTGTCTCACAATAGTGAGCGTGGAAGAAGAGCATCATTGGGTCGAAGTGGTCCAGGAGACCTTATCCAAAACAACATTGGCCAATGTCAAAACCGGCCAGCATATAAACCTTGAAAAATCGCTGACCCTCGCTACTTTGCTGGATGGCCACCTCGTTCAGGGCCATGTGGATACTACGCTAAAGTGCCTCGAGCGAGTTGATAACAACGGTAGTTGGAATTTAAAATTCAATTTGCCAAAAGAATATACCAACCTGGTCATCCCTCAAGGTTCCATATGTTTAAATGGCGTGAGTCTAACAATTGCCGATCTCTTCGAAGAATCATTTGAAGTGGCCATTATTCCGTATACATTCAATCATACTAATTTTAAATTTATTCAACCGGGTGATGAAGTGAATGTGGAGTTTGATCTTATCGGGAAGTATCTCTTACGCCAAAAACTAATTTAGATTCGATCACTTACAAAGACCATGCTACAATGAAGATGATTAAACGTGCTGGTTTAATCATACTAAATATTATTCTAACAAGTTTCGTTTTTCGTGGAGTAGAAGTAATTTGCTCGAAGTTTGTACATTGCATAATGTAATTCGGAAGTGTATTTATTTGAAATCTTACTAAACATGCATAAGTTTCTCTTTAAAATTATTATACTTTTCTTTTTTTATTTCACCAGCGCCTATCCTCTTAAATCCCAGGTGTTTGACTGGGTATTGCCTTTTTCGAGTTATGGGGAGATTATATCAACATCTATAGTTGCGGATAATTTGGGAAACGTTATTATAGCCGGTGACTTCCATCTTAATCAGGACTTTGATCCTGGTCCAGGAGTTTTCGATCACCAATCTTTTGGTGGCTCGGATTATTTCATTACAAAACATGACTCAGTAGGTAATCTGGTCTGGGCTAGCTTTAGCGGTCCAAATTTTAATGCAATTGACAGGATCAATTTGCTCGCCATCGATTCAGCACGAAATGTATATGCTGTAGGCCAAGTCGATTTAAATTTAATTTTTGTTTTAAAACTTGATCCGGATGGGAATACCATTTGGAAAAAGGATTATCATTTTGAAAGGTATAATGGCGCCCCTCTTCCTCCTCCTACTGCCAATGCTCTTCATGTTGATGATCATGGGAATATTCTGATAGCCGGAACTTTTCTTGACTCCATGGATTTCGACCCAGGCCCGAATGTTTTCCTGATGACTACTCAAGGAGAGCAGGATGCCTTCCTCACGAAACTCGATCCAAATGGTAATTTTATATGGGCTAAAAGTTTCAGTGGAAAAGAAGATTCCTTTGATCACGTTGTATCGGCGAATGGAATAACTACAGATAATGAGAACAATATTTATGTTACGGGAGGATTCACATTTAATGTTGATTTTGATCCAGGACCAGATGAATTGATAAAAATAAGTTCGGGTAAACAGGATGTTTTTATATCGAAATTGTCTCAGGACGGTGGCCTTATTTGGATCAAGCAAATCATAAGTGCCTTTAATTCGATAGACTCAAAAGGTATGGATATCGGCATCGATCAGGCTGGCCGTATTTATGTCCTAAGCTCAAATAACAGAATGTCTACTTACGATCCCGGCGGTGAAGCATATGTTTTCCCGGATATTGGTCTCACTCGTCAATTAGTTTTAGTCATCAATGCTTCGGGTGAAGTTTTATGGCACATCGATTCGCCGGAAAATTTTTCTGATTTTGAAGTCTTTCCAAATGGAGGATTCATGATTTCAGGAATCTTACCAGAAGGTGTAGACTTTGACCCACGGCCTGAAGGTGTTTATTTCCTGCATCCTGGAGAGCAACCAGGTATAACGTATGTTAGCCAATATGATGATCAGGGTAGATTTCTATGGGCAAGAGGTTTTGTTCGAAATGGGGTAATTTCATACCATGTCTGTGCAGATGTCCTGGGCAATATTTTTGGTACTGGATGGTTCCAAGGGAACAGCTTATTTGAAACAGAAGGAGTTGAAATCCTTCTTAATGCACTAACCCCGGCCGAATTCGACGGCTATTTATTCAAGTATAAGAAAAAAGAATGCACAGGTCAGCAGGTTGAGTATTATGTCCCTGACCAAATGATGGATACTGGAGCGGAGCCAAACTCTATTAATTTACCATCCTGGAAGAGTCCGCATATCCTAAACAAGGTAAATACCTCGCTGCCCACACATCAGGATTTGGATTATTACGCTCATTCGTCCAAGACAAAGAATTATCTTCAGATCAAGGTTAAAAATTCCGGCTGCAACATGGTTTATAATTCAAAAATTGAATTATATTTTTCCATAGCGGAGACCGGCTTAGCCTGGCCGGAGACCTGGCAGGACTATCATCTCGAGGTAGGAGGAGATACAGTATTAGCAGGTGGAAAAATTTCTGAGATTGCTATACCACCGATGTATCTAAGAGATGAATGGCAAACCAATTTTAGTTGGGAAGTCCCATTAAATCCTCAATTATTTCAGGACAGTACTGTAAATGTCAGTATCCTCGCCAGAATCGTTTCAGACGAGGACCCGATGACTTTCACGGAAACAAAAAACCTGATTCAAAATGTAGCTCAAAATAATAATCTCGCCTGGCGGGTCATGCGTTTAGTATACTAATGCTTATGAAATTATTATTCACCCTTTTTATATTTCTCGCAGCTCAATACCAGGGGCATGCGCAATTTAGTGAATCATTCGAAAACTGGAGTCCTGTATCTCAGGCAGTACCATTTGTTTGGGAAGAACCGGTTGGGTGGTCGAGCTCAAATCCACTGACAGAGTTTATACATCCATCAGTCGTTAGAGATAGTGATAGTTATGATGGTGAATATGCTGCACGCATACAGAGTTCACAAATGTTTGATCTGTATCAACCAGGTATTTTAATTCTTGGATTTGCCGACAGGAATTATTTGGATTTATCTATGAAGTCTTCGGGAGAGGCCTATCCCCTAGATCGGGAACCTATCCTCCTAAGAGGATGGTACAAATATAAGGCTGATTTTAATGAAGCCAGAGCCATGGTGCAGGTATCCATCATCAGGTATATTCCCAATCCGGAACAAATTGTAATGTTAACTGATATAGTTCATGAATTAACGCCAACAATTGAATACAGTGAATTTCAAATACCGATTTCGATGGATGAGGTTTTCAATCCAAATACAGATCAGCTGAGATTATCTATTTATAGTCACAAACCGGACTCCTTGCATAACGGTGAAGCCGTTCTAAAAATGGATAAGCTGTCATTGGACTTTGTCAATGCCTCAGGTGAGCTTGTGGAAGGGAATAGTTCAATCGTGTTTCCCAACCCGGTTCTGTCAGGACAGTCATTTCAAATTGCATTGGGTAAAACCATATCCACCAATGCAATGCCCATCACTATATACAATTCCTCAGGTAATATCGTCAACTTCGTAAATAAACTTTTTTATGAGGATCAGGATATAAAGATTTCCACCCAGGGGTGGAAACCAGGCGTCTATTTTATTTACCAATATGGGAATGTTCAGGTTGAGAAAGTAGTGGTTTATTAAATGTTTAGTCCCTCCATATTGACTGCCCTACTTTGCTAATATGACCTCTCCAGAAAATTATTCACCAACCAATAGCGCATCCAACAAAATCCGAAGCCTACTCATCGACGGACGAAGGAAAATTTGCGGATTGAATCACCACTGCCCATAGCCTTGGACATTAAATGGGGCACAAAAAAAATGCCCGTCTAAAAGACAGGTGTTTCTTTATGTAAGCTGATATCAGAATTTACAGAATTCAAAAATTCATAGAATTCAAAAATTCTGTGAATTCTGTTTATTATTCCTCATCGCGAAGATGCTCCAGATACTCTTCCCCACCTTTCACACGCACACGAGGATATTTTCGAAATGAACTGATCTGGTTCAAGTGTGTACACGTTTATTTAATTCCGTAAATTTAAAGTATGGCTATCGGGTATTTAAGATTAGATACCCCAGATCTTACTGATGAAGATTAAAAAGTAAAAATATTTTGATGCTTTTCAGATGACACAAGACATCCGGGATGCTCTTTAGCCGAATTTAACTTCAACAAGTCAACTGAAATGAACAGCGAAATCCTGATCTACCAAAATCCCGATGGAAACATCAAAATAGATGTCCGCCTGGAGGAAGAAACCGTGTGGCTGACACAGGCACAAATGGGGCAACTTTTTGGGAAGGACAAACGAACCATTTCAGAGCATATTGGCAATATTTTTAAGGAAGGAGAATTGGACGATAAAGTGGTTGTCCGGAAATTCCGGACAACCACACAACATGGTGCTTTAACCGGAAAAACACAAGAGGTAGAGGTAAATGGCTATAATCTTGACGTCATTATTTCGGTAGGCTATCGGGTTAAATCACCCCAAGGCACCCAGTTCCGTATCTGGGCGACCCAACGACTCAAAGAATACATTATAAAGGGTTTCGCCCTCAATGACGACCGGTTTAAAACCGGTACCTCGATGAATTATTTCAATGAGCTGCAGGAACGGATCCGCGAGATACGGCTGTCGGAGCGGTTTTTCTATCAGAAAATCAAGGACATCTACACCACCAGCATCGATTATGATCCCAAGGATGAAAAGACAATTGAGTTTTTTAAGGTAGTGCAAAACAAACTGCTGTGGGCGATCAGCGAGCAGACAGCTGCCGAGTTGGTGTATCACCGATCGGATGGCAGCATGCCCTTGTTGGGGATGCAATCATATGACAAGAAAAATTTGGTTCCCATAAAGAAATCTGATGTTAGCATTGCCAAAAACTACCTGAATGAAGATGAAATCAGACTGCTTGGGCTATTGGTTGAACAGTATTTGGCCTTTGCCGAAACCATGGCACAGCAGCGCACGCCTATGTACATGGCAGACTGGATAAGCAGATTAGAAAGTATTTTACAACTGAACGGCAGAGAACTGCTAAGTCATGCAGGTAGCATCAGTCACGAAATAGCTTTGCAGAAATCAGAAGCAGAATTTGATAAATATAAAGAGATTCAAAAAGTAATCGAAAAGGAACAAAACCTCAAGGAAATCGAGGAAGACATCAATAAATTGAAGAAACAGGAAGAATTTGAATGAATGGAATTCCTAAAATAAAATTAAACCACGTCTGATTACAAAGATCATATCCTATGTAAAGCAGGAACACCAAAAAAAAACGCCCATCTTAAAAGACAGGCGTTTTTTTATGTAAGCTGATAAACTATCACTTATTCTTCATCGCGCAAATGCTCCACATACTCTTCCCCACCCTTCACACGTACGAGAAGATTTTCAAATTGTGCAGATCCCGTTCCTGCAGGAATTCGTTTCCCAACAATTACGTTTTCTTTCAATCCTTGTAATTCGTCACGCTTCGCGGCAATCGCGGCACTGCTCAATACCTTGGTCGTTTCCTGGAAAGAAGCAGCTGAGATCCAGCTCTTGGTTCCCAAAGATGACCTGGTAATACCTTGCAACATCGGACTTGAAGTCGCAGCTACCGCATCCCTGTATTCCATGATCTTCTGGTCATTACGTTTGAGGTAAGAATTCTCTTCACGTATTTGACGAAGAATGACTACAGCACCGGCATTGTGTTTCTTGGAATCCCCAGCATCGGTAATGACCTTACGATCAAATATCCGATCGTTCTCTTCAAAGAAATCATGACGGTCAGCGGACTCCCCTTGCAGAAAGTTAGTATCCCCCGGATCCATGATCAATACACGACGCATCATCTGCCGCACAATGACTTCAATGTGTTTGTCATTGATCGCAATACCCTGCGAACGATATACTTCCTGGATTCCATTCACGAGGTAAGATTGTACTGCAAACGGACCCTTAATGGCCAGGATATCACCCGGAGCAATTGAGCCGTCCGACAAAGCCATTCCTGCGCGTACAAAGTCACCTTCCTGTACCAGTAAGTGCTTGGACAATCCAATCAGGTACTTACGGCTTTGATCAGTTTTTTCATCCACCACAAATACTTCACGGTTACCACGTTTGATAGTACCGAATTTAACAACACCGTCGATTTCAGATACGACAGCAGGGTTAGATGGGTTACGGGCTTCAAACAATTCCGTTACCCGAGGCAGACCACCCGTGATGTCCTGGATCTGACTTGTCTTACGTGGAATCTTTCCAATGATCCTACCAGCTGTGATTTCATCTCCATCAGAAACACTGATGTAGGATCCCACCGGCAAGTTGTAGTTACGTAATTCTTCTCCATCTCTTGAAACGATACTGAGAGAAGGAATCTTCTTTTTGTTCTTTGACTCGATGATCACCTTTTCTTCATATCCTGTCTGATCATCACGTTCGGTGCGGAAGGTCACCCCTTCTTCAATCGAATCATATTTCACGATACCGGCAAACTCAGAAATGATAACCGCATTGAAAATATCCCAATGACAGATCATGTCGCCTTTGCGGATCTTTTGCTTATCCTGTACCATGATTTTTGCTCCATACGGAATATGGTGAGAAGCGAAAACACGCTGGTTTTCAGGATCAGTAATCCTGATTTCACCGGAGCGGGAGATGACAACCTCTTGAGGGCCTTCATCATCCTTAAATTTCACGGTACGGATTTCTTCAAACTCGATCACGCCATCAAACTTGGAAACCAACTCTGATTCTTTCTTCGAGAGTGAAGCAATACCACCCACGTGGAATGTACGAAGTGTAAGCTGTGTTCCAGGCTCACCGATACTCTGTGCAGAGATGATACCAACGGCATCTCCCATTTCAGCGATACGGCCTGTAGCGAGGTTCTTACCATAGCATTTCGCGCAGGTACCTCTTCTACTTTCGCAAGTCAGTACTGAACGGATCGTTACTTTTTCAATTCCGATCTCTTCAATTCTTTCTGCAACAGTTTCCGTAATGTATTCGCCAGATCCGAGTAATACTTCATCGTTTACCGGGTTAACTATATCGAACAAAGAATATCTTCCCTGGATACGGTTAGCGAGACTCTCAATCACCTTCTCATTATCCTTCAATGCCATGGTTTCAATTCCACGCAAAGTCTCACAATCCTCTTCCATCACCACAACATCCTGTGCAACGTCAACGAGACGACGTGTCAGGTAACCTGCATCAGCTGTTTTAAGAGCCGTATCCGCAAGACCTTTACGCGCACCGTGTGTAGAGATAAAATATTCCTGTACACTCAATCCATCAAGGAAGTTGGAAAGAATCGGATTTTCAATAACCGCTCTTCCTGTATCACCGGATTTTCTTGGCTTAGCCATCAAACCCCGTAATCCACACAACTGCTTGATCTGGTTTTTAGAACCTCTCGCACCGGAATCCAACATCATAAACACAGAGTTGAATCCATGATTGTGATGCGAAAGTTCTTTCATCAGGCTTTCGGTAATCTTGTTGTCAGCGTATGTCCATTTATCAATAGTCTGGTTATAACGCTCATTCTCCGTTATCAAACCCATGTTGTAGTTAGATGAAACTTCATCTACATCATCCTGTGCCTGCTTCAACGTTTCTTCTTTGATAGAAGGCGTGATCAGGTCACCGAGTTTGAATGAAAGACCAGCTCTGAACGCCCAGGAGAAACCAAGGTCCTTGATATCATCCAGGAAGTGAGCTGTTCTTGGAAAGTCAGTACGATTAAGAATATCACCAATGACTTTACGAAGATTCTTCTTGGTCAACAGGATATTGATAAATGGAACTCCTGCAGGTACAACTTCATTGAAAAGTACCCGACCGGTAGAAGTCTCAATAATTTTCTTGACCAGCTTTCCGGACTCATCTTCAACCATGGCCCGCACATTAATCATAGCATGCAAATCAAGCTTGCCTTCATTGTGCGCAATCACCACTTCTTCTGCACTGTAATACGTGCGTCCTTGTCCCTGAACTTTTTCACCATCTTCAGAACGACGTTCCTTAGTCAGATAATAAAGTCCAAGTACCATGTCCTGTGAAGGAAGTGTAACAGGTGATCCATCTTGTGGATTCAACATGTTGTGTGATGCGAGCATCAACAATTGTGCTTCCAGGATAGCAGCCTGACCTAGCGGTACGTGAACGGCCATTTGGTCACCGTCAAAGTCAGCATTGAACGCTGTACAAACTAACGGGTGCAATTGAATAGCTTTTCCTTCCACTAATTGTGGCTGGAAAGCTTGAATGGAAAGCCTGTGAAGTGTAGGAGCCCGGTTCAACAATACCGGATGTCCCTTCAATATGTTTTCAAGAATATCCCAGATAACGGGTTCTTTTCTGTCGACGAGTTTCTTTGCAGATTTCACGGTCTTGACTATACCCCGCTCTATCAGTTTGCGAATAATGAATGGCTTGAATAATTCTGCCGCCATACCTTTTGGCAAACCACATTCATGCAGCTTCAGTGTAGGACCAACAACAATTACAGAACGACCGCTGTAATCCACACGTTTACCTAAAAGATTCTGACGGAAACGACCTTGCTTGCCTTTCAGGATATCACTCAATGATTTCAAAGCACGTCCACCTTCTGCTTTTACAGCATTTGATTTACGTGAGTTGTCAAAGAGAGAATCTACAGCTTCCTGCAGCATCCGTTTTTCATTACGGAGAATAACTTCAGGTGCTTTGATTTCAAGAAGACGTTTCAGACGATTGTTACGAATGATAACGCGACGATACAAGTCATTTAAGTCAGAGCTGGCGAAACGTCCTCCATCCAATGGAACCAATGGACGCAATTCTGGTGGAATGACAGGCAGGTATTGAATGACCATCCACTCAGGACGATTTTCAGTAACAGCATTTCCTTCACGAATGGCTTCAACAACGCGCAGACGCTTTAATGCTTCTGATTTACGTTGCTGAGAAGTTTCAGTAGCTGATTGGTGACGCAGGTTGTCCGAAAGTTTTTTCAGATCAAGCCTGGCCAACAGATCAAATACGGCTTCTGCTCCCATCTTCGCAATAAACTTGTTGGGATCATTGTCATCCAGCATTTGGTTGCCTTCCGGTAGAGTATCCAATACTTCGAAGTATTCCTCTTCCGTCAGCAAATCCATGTGGTCAACACCTTCATCCCCTTTTACACCGGTCTGAATCACTACATATCGCTCATAATAAATGATCGATTCCAGGTTTTTGGATGAAAGGCCAAGGATGTAACCGATTTTATTTGGCAATGATTTGAAAAACCAAATATGAACAACAGGCACCACGAGTTTAATGTGGCCCATACGTTCACGGCGTACTTTCTTCTCCGTTACTTCTACACCGCAGCGATCGCAGACGATGCCTTTGTAACGAATTCTTTTGTACTTGCCGCAATAGCATTCGAAGTCTTTAACGGGACCGAAAATGCGCTCACAAAACAATCCATCACGCTCCGGCTTGTACGAACGGTAATTGATGGTTTCCGGCTTGAGCACTTCCCCATAGGAACGCTCCAGGATATCATCCGGAGACGAAAGGCTCAGTGATATACTGCGGAAAAACTGCTTTTGTTTGACGTGCTTTTTTTTCAGCGACATGGTCTATACCTATATTAGTAATAGAATGAAATCAATCAAATTTTACATCCAGTGCAAGACCGCGAAGTTCATGCACCAATACATTAAAGGACTCCGGAATATGCGGCTCCGGCATAGTGTCACCCTTGACAATGGCTTCATATGCTTTTGCACGACCGATGATATCATCTGATTTCACCGTGAGTAATTCCTGGAGAATATTCGAAGCACCATAAGCTTCAAGAGCCCATACTTCCATCTCACCAAAACGCTGACCACCAAACTGAGCTTTTCCACCCAATGGCTGTTGCGTAATCAAGGAGTAAGGACCAATAGAACGAGCGTGCATCTTATCATCTACCATGTGAGACAACTTCAACATATAGATGACACCGACTGTAGCTTGTTGATGGAATTGATCACCAGTGTTTCCATCATAAAGGAAAGTCTGTCCTAATTCAGGAAGACCTGCTTCATTGATTTGAACCTGGATCTCATCCAAGGATGCACCATCGAAAATCGGCGTTGCAAACTTGACACCCAACTTTTCACCTGCCCAACCTAATACAGTTTCGAAAATCTGTCCAAGGTTCATACGAGAAGGTACACCTAGTGGATTCAATACGATGTCCACCGGAGTTCCATCAGGAAGGAAAGGCATGTCCTGCTGTGGTACGATGCGGGATACAATACCCTTGTTACCGTGACGACCAGCAATCTTATCCCCTACTTTCAATTTACGTTTGCGGGCGAGATAAACTTTTGCAAGCTTCAATACACCAGGAGGTAATTCATCACCAATGCTGATGTTGAAGCTTTCGCGTTTGTAGCGACCTACTTCTTCATTCACCTTGATGCTATAATTATGCAGAAGTCTTGAGATCAAACCATCAGTGTGTTTGTCTCCAGTCCATCCTGTATAATCTACCTGGCTGAAATCAATTGACTTCAAAGCTTTTGGTGTAAACTTGGTTCCTTTATTGATGATGGATTCACCATAGATGGATTTGACACCATTAGAAACCTCACCCTTAATGAGTATTGATAATTTATCAATCAACAGGGTTTTCAATTCATTGATCGCTACTGCATGTTTGTCATCCAGTTGATCAATCAATTTCTTCTCCTGTGCTTTTTGGAATTTATCCTTTTTAGCTCTTGCAAAAAGTTGTTTGTCAATGACAACACCATCTGTGGATGGAGGTGCCGTGAACGAAGCATCTTTTACATCACCAGCTTTATCACCGAAGATGGCCCGTAAGAGTTTTTCTTCAGGAGTAGGATCAGTTTCTCCCTTCGGTGTGATTTTACCAATGAGGATATCACCTTCATTGACACTCGCACCGATGCGGATGATACCGTTTTCATCAAGATCCTTGGTGGCTTCCTCGCTAACATTCGGAATGTCATTTGTGAGTTCTTCCTCTCCAAGTTTAGTATCCCGAACTTCAAGTTCAAAACTCTCAATGTGAATGGAAGTGAAGATGTCTTCTCTTACAATTCTCTCAGAGACCACAATGGCATCTTCAAAGTTGTAACCTTTCCAAGGCATGAAAGCAACTTTGAGATTTTGTCCCAAAGCCAATTCACCTTTCTCAGTTGCATATCCATCGCAGAGGATGGTTCCTTCTTTCACCCTGTCCCCTTTCTTCACGATCGGTTTCAGGTTGATACAGGTTCCCTGGTTGGTACGTTGGAATTTAGTCAGGAAATATGTTTTGAAATCATCTTCAAAACTTACTAACTGATCCTCTTCACTACGGTCATATTTGATAGTGATCCTTGTTGAATCTACATATTGTACTATACCAGGACCTTCAGCATTGATCAACATACGACTATCAAGAGCAACCTTAGCTTCAAGACCTGTTCCTACAATTGGAGAAGCAGGTTTGATCAAGGGTACAGCCTGACGTTGCATGTTCGATCCCATCAAGGCACGGTTAGCATCATCGTTTTCAAGGAAAGGAATCAAGGATGCAGAAACACCAACGATTTGATTTGGTGCAACGTCCATGTATTCAATTTCCTCCGGGCCCAACATTGGGAAATCACCGTGTTCACGGGATTTGATCCTATCGGTCATGAACAAACCAACTTTATCAATTGGCGTGTTGGCCTGCGCTATTTTCAAATAATCTTCTCCCTCTGCAGTCAGGTATTCTGCATTTCCTTTCAATACCACTTTACCGTCAACTACTTTGCGATAAGGTGTTTCGAGGAAACCCATTTTATTGATCTTCGCATGCACGCAAAGTGTAGAGATCAGACCAATGTTTGGACCTTCCGGAGTTTCGATTGTACACAGACGACCGTAATGCGAATAGTGTACGTCACGAACCTCAAAGCCTGCACGCTCCCTGGATAAACCGCCTGGACCTAGTGCAGAAATACGACGCTTGTGCGTGATTTCTGATAGCGGATTGGTTTGATCCAAAAATTGCGATAACTGGCTTGTTCCAAAGAAAGAGTTGATCACAGAAGACAAGGTCCTCGCGTTGATCAAATCGATTGGAGTAAAGACTTCATTATCGCGAACATTCATACGCTCACGAATAGTCCTTGCCATTCTCGCCAGACCTACACCAAACTGAGCATACAATTGCTCACCTACTGTTCGTACACGACGATTGGACAAGTGATCGATGTCATCCAGTTCAGCTTTCTGATTGGTAAGACTAACGAGGTATTTGACAATAGAGATAATATCTTCTTTGGTCAGAACCTGCAGGTCCTTGTCGATATCGATATTGAGTTTGCGATTGATCTTGTAGCGACCTACATCACCCAGGTTATATCGCTTATCAGAAAAGAATAATTTATCAATGATACCGCGAGCCGTTTCCTCATCCGGGGGATCAGAACCTCTTAACTGGCGATAGATATATTGAACAGCTTCCATTTCAGAGCTGGTCGGGTCTTTTTGTAAGGTGTTATAGATGATCGAATAGTCTTCCCCGATATCTTCACGTTGGAGGATAATGGTAGGCTCATTCGCTTCCAGGATCATATCGATGTGTTCTTCATCGATGATGACATCGCGTTCGAGAATGATCTCATTACGCTCAATAGTGACTACTTCCGCTGTATCCTCATCCACGAAGTCTTCTGTCCATTTGCGAAGAATACGAGCAGCTAGTTTTCTGCCTATTGCTTTTTTCAAAGAAGCCTTGCTCACCTTTACTTCCTCTGCCAATTCAAACAAGCTGAGGATCTCACGGTCAGAGTCATACCCGATGGCTCTCAACAACGTCGTGACCGGGAATTTCTTCTTACGATCGATATAAGCGTACATCACATTGTTGATGTCCGTTGCGAATTCCATCCATGCTCCTTTAAACGGAATGACACGGGCAGAATAAATTTTAGTACCATTCGGGTGATAAGACTGGCTAAAAAACACACCCGGAGATCTATGCAATTGGGATACAATGACGCGCTCTGCACCATTGATCACAAAGGTGCCTTTAGGCGTCATGTAAGGGATATTGCCGAGGAATACATCCTGGACAATAGTTTCAAAGTCGATGTGTTCTTCATCATTACAGGACAATCTCAACTTTGCTTTCAGCGGAACACTGTACGTCAATCCGCGATGCATACACTCTTCTATTTTGTAGCGTGGCGGATCGATGAAATAGTCCAGGAACTCGAGCACGAAAATGCTTCGGGCATCAGAGATTGGAAAGTTCTCCTGGAAAACTTTGTAGAGGCCTTCGTTAATCCTGTTTTCGGGAGTCGTTTCCAATTGGAAAAATTCCTGGAAGGATTTCAATTGGATCTCAAGGAAATCAGGATATTGGGTGTTAAGATCAATTTTTCCAAAATTGACCCGGTCTTTGGTATGGGTTTTTGCAACTGTGCTACCGGCCATAGAGGTTAGGATTTAGATAGAAAACGCGAATGTTCCTAATTCAAACTGACACAAAATGGCTGAGCCGGAAGATGTAGAACACCGTCCGGCTAAGCCTTGTATGGTTACTTTGTTATATCTCAATGATGCACTTGTAATTTGAGTAATGCCATCAGTTTAAGATGAAGTAATGTTGTTGTCTGCGAAGTCCCGCTTACTTGAGCTCAACTTCTGCACCAGCTGCTTCGAGGGCTGCCTTTACAGAGTTAGCTTCATCTTTGGCCGCACCGGTCTTTAACATAGTAGGTGCACCATCAACGAGGTCCTTAGCTTCTTTCAAGCCAAGTGCCAGTAAGGTTTTAACTTCCTTCACTACCTGGAGTTTGTTGCCACCGGCATTCTTCAGGAAGATATCGAATTCAGTCTTTTCTACCGGAGCAGCGGCTGATGCGCCTCCTGCACTAGGAGCGGCTACAGCTACAGCGGCGGCTGCAGGTTCGATACCGTAATCGGATTTGAGAATGTTTGCCAGTTCGCTCACTTCCTTAACGGTAAGGTTGACTAACTGTTCAGCTAATGCTTTAACGTCTGCCATGATTTGTGTTGTTTTTAGATAATTGTCAAATAGATATGAATAGAAAATTGGAAGCCTTATGCATTACGCTCTTCAAGCGTTTTAACCAGTCCGGCAATTGTATTTCCGCCGCTCATCAGTGCAGAAATAACATTCTTAGCCGGAGACTGTAGTAAGAAGACAATGTCGCCAATGAGTTCATTCTTAGATTTCAGCGAAATCAAAGCATCGAGACTCTCTTCTCCAAAAAATACATCGCTGTCGATGTAAGCCGCTTTCAATGCCGGCTTTTTACCCTCTCCGCGAAACTCTTTTATCAGTTTTGCTGGCAGATTCGCTGTGTCGGTCAACATGATGGCAGTTGGTCCGGCTAAAGCAGGGAAGACAGAAGTGAAATTTCTTTCTGCTCCTAATTGCTCCATTGCTTTTTTGGCCAGTTTATTTTTGACCACTGTCATCTTGATGCCTTTGTTGAAACACATGCGTCTCAACTTATTGACCTCTGCTACTGTCATAGAAGAGGCATCGGTAAAATATATATACGAGCTGTTGTTGAACTTCTCCTTCAAGTCCACAATCACCTGGTCTTTTTCTTGCTTATTCATCGACGTTTACTTTTTGAATTGAATTAGATATAGGATGATTAGACGACTTTAGGATCAATGTTAATACCTGGGCTCATCGTCGATGCAACGGAAATAGTTTTCATGTAAATGCCTTTAGCGCTGCTGGGCTTCAGACGTTGAATAGTATGCAGCAATTCAAGTGCATTGTCATGCAGTTTTTCTGCAGTAAAGGAAACACGGCCAACAGGTGAATGTATAATTCCGAATTTATCAACGCGGAATGCGATTTTACCACCTTTCACATCATTCACCGCACCAACGATATCCATGGTTACGGTTCCTGATTTTGGATTTGGCATCAAACCACGAGGACCGAGAATACGGCCTACTTTACCGACTTGAGCCATTACTGAAGGCATAGCGATGATGACATCAACATCGGTCCACCCTTCCTGAATTTTGGTAATGAATTCATCAAGACCAGCATAATCAGCACCAGCAGCTTGTGCTTCCTGAACTTTGTCAGGGGTGCAAAGCACTAATACTTTTTTGGTCTTTCCTGTTCCGTGAGGCAAGCTCACAGTTCCGCGTATAGCCTGGTCGGCTTTTCTTGGATCAACACCAAGGCGGATATGGAGGTCAACTGAAGAATCAAATTTGGTGAGGTTGACTTCTTTCACCAGTTTCATGGCCTCAACGAGGTCATACAATTTTGCACTGTCGACTTTTTTAACAGCGACAGCCATTTTTTTGCTAAGCTTAGCCATTCAAAATGTGTTTTAAAGGTTTTGGCGTAACCGCATTGGTTTCAGCGGAATACTCCCTTTTAATGAAAATATCTTGTTGATCAACTTCAACTTTCTGAAATTGACCGTGCTCTCTGGTAGTGTTAAATTTTCACCGTGATACCTGCTGGAGGAGTACCGGTTACTGTAAGTCCCATGCTTCTCGCTGTACCGGCTACCATTTTAACAGCAGATAGTAATTCGAAAGCGTTGAGGTCTCTCATTTTATCCTGAGCAATAGCTGTCACTTGATCCCAAGTCACAGTGCCTACTTTTTTGCGGTTTGGTTCAGCTGATCCGGATTTGACCTTTGAAGCCTCTAGCAGTTGAACTGCTGCTGGGGCCGTTTTGAGTTCAAATTCAAACGACTTGTCTTTATATACGGTGATAATGACCGGCACCAATTTGCCTTGCAAATCTTGTGTACGGGCATTAAACCTTTTGCAAAACTCCATGATGTTGACACCCTTGGAACCCAAGGCTGGTCCAACCGGAGGAGCAGGATTGGCAGCGCCACCCTTAACTTGCAATTTGATGAATGTTTCTATTTCCTTTGCCATAAACGACTTCAGTACTTAATGAATAATCGGCTATAAATCAGGAGGTTTTCTCTACTTGCATGAAGTTGAGCTCTACCTCTGTTCCTCGCCCGAAAATCTTAACTATGACTTTTAGTTTCTTCTTTTCTTCGTTGATTTCTTTGATATCCCCTACAAAATCGTTGAAGGGTCCATCTATAATCTTAACCATTTCACCTTCAATGAATGGTTCTACCATGGATTCTACCAATCCCTGCGATTCATCAACCTTGCCTAACATTCGGTTGGCTTCGCTTTCCTGCATAGGGATCGGCTGATTCCTTCCCAGGAAATGAATGACATTCGGCATGTTGGAGATTCCTTGAACAATCTCAGCTGAAAATCGTTCAGGATCGGCTTCCAATAATATATATCCAGGCAGAATATTGCGATCCAGGATCACTTTTTTCCCGTTCCGGATTTTATACACTTTCTCTGAAGGTACCAGGACTTGTGTCACCACATTATCCCAGCCTGCTCGTTTAATCTCCAGTTCAATGCGCTCTTTTATTTTGCGCTCTTTGCCGGAAATCACCCGTAAGGAATACCATCTTTTACCTTCAGACATTGTCTAACTGTATTATATATTATATAGCAAACCAGTAAACTGTTTGCTCACTGCATCCATGATCAGTACAATAATGGCAATAATGAGGGCACCAATCAGCACCACCCGGGTACTTCCCAAAAGGTTAGCCAAAGTCGGCCAGGTCACTTTATTGACCAGTTCATTGTAACTCTCGATGAGATATATCTTGATCTGTTCCATCGTCTTTTTATTTAATCCTATTTCCCCCTCTCACTGTCTCACTTTCTTACGCTCTCACACTAAAAGCAGGGAGGACAGGAATTGAACCCGCAGCCTACGGTTTTGGAGACCGCCGCTCTACCAATT
>Ga0207656_10000222_pt1 | contig 20532 bp, 17 predicted proteins | sample KBSCornC12_FD_184297 | JGI IMG/M metagenome (GOLD analysis project Ga0207656, IMG submission 184297) | Corn rhizosphere microbial communities from Kellogg Biological Station, Michigan, USA - KBS Corn C1-2 (SPAdes) (version 2) | ecosystem: Host-associated > Plants > Roots > Rhizosphere > Soil ...
TATTGCGTCGATTCGCCTTGGGGATTGACCGAGCCGTTGATGGTCCCGCTGCTGGTGGTCCTATTGCTCGCGCCTTCGACCTGCACGAGCGGATGCCAGTCCGGAGTGGTGAATTCTAAATTGTATCCGTAAGTAATGCCTGCGGCATTCTGAGCCCGGACTCGATATGCGTAGGTACTGTTGCCTTTAAGCCCTCCAACTTCACCGTTCACCGGGTGCCTACCCCATGCAGATCCGGCATCCCACGGTTCCGACGTTTGGTTATACGTTTCGTTCAGACCGTACTCGAATACAAATTGCGTTAGGAGAGCATGCGGACCAACTTCGCCCTGCAGCATCGCCCGATGAGGGCCGGTACAACAAGCGGACTGCGAGGTTTCTGCGAACGGCGGGGCACCAAGCCTCGGCGCCACATGCACCCCCATCGAGTCCGCCGCTTCGGTGATCTCGACAAACAGGCCATATTGCTGCCCGCATTCACCGGCAGGTTCTATGCGCGCCGACATAATCCCTATGGCGACATGATCGTCAAAGACTGGTCCGCCACTGTCGCCCGGGTTTGCACACGTCGGGCCGAACATCGCTAGATGTTCCCGACCCTTATTCGGCGCGCTGACGTTCTCATGGAGAATCTGCCCGCACCCGCTCGAAGCGACCCCTGAATGACACACGACCTCACCTTGGTAGCTCGCGGTTTCAGCTTCAATTTCCCATTCCTCGTCATTCCCCCAGCGCGCCACCCAGACGGGCCAATGTTCAGTGTCCCACCAGGAGCCATTAGCTTTGACTTTCGTCCAATCCCCGGGCTGCGTCTGCATTTCTTCGACCAAGCCAATTTCTTTCGCTTCGCCGCTGACCGGATCCCAACTACCGACTTCCTCTCCGACCGAATCTACGCAATGTCCCGCCGTTAGGAGAAAGCGGTTACCGAATTGATTCCCGATCCCCTTAAATCCCGCCGTGCAGTCGAAACTATTGAATTCATTTTTTACATTCAGTCCGATCGCCTGCCCGCCACGGAGAGGGCGGTTACATATCCGGAAGTATTCTTCAGGCCGGCAATAGGTGTCCGCGACTTTCAATTCTGCCCCCGGCCACCGCTCGAGTTCCGTTCTCGGCCCTATGACTGATGCCAATTGCTGGCGAATTTCCTGTTCCTGATTTGCGGAGGCGCCGGCGGCTAACCCAACCACGATCGCGTTCGTTTTGGGATCTAGGTAGGTCAAGGCAGCATTCTTCAAATTAGGGCTAGTCAGGGCGGCTGCCAGCCCTTTTTGGGCTCTTTCAAGCGATTCCCATGAAGACGGAACCACAGGCGTCCGAAAGTCACTTTGCGCCAAGCCGGCCGCCTCGGCAGCACCCTCTACGGTCGACGTAGGGAATCTCTGCAGATGCGGGATAACGAATTCGCCGGTATCCGGATCAAACCAGAGTCCAGCAAAATCACGGCCCTCCACGTTCATCATCTCGGTAGCGATCGCGGGAACCCGGTGCTGAAGGTCGAGAGCCTGTTCAGCTGATTCTCGGGAGATACCTGCTTCCTGCTGGTATTCGCTTACTTCGCCTCCCCCTTCGGCCGGAGGCCCTACCGCGGCAATCGCCACGCTGACACAAATCAGCGCGAGAAACCCAGTGACACAAGCAGCCATCAATAGAAAGAGCCGTTTTGACCGCTTCATCACGGATACTCCTCGTTTCGGTAGGGAAGCAAAAAGGACAGAGCGCCTCAAGATGCGGCGTCCCACGTTAGCTACGGACCCTACACGCTGTTGACATCCTTAGCCCTACCGACTTTTTACCCTTAAATCCCTGTTGCCGCCGCCTAAACATGACACGGTGACTAGAAGCATTTCGTCCTTCTTTTCACGGTGACTGCTCTACACGGTCACGAAGCCTTGCTGCCTTATCCCCCCGGTCGGCCCCCTCGCCTTCCCGAGGTTGGACGCAATGTTTAACAACAGTGGTTCGCTCCACTGCAATCCCCAGTCTTTCCTTGAAGTTCCCCCACTCTTCCTCTTTCTTGTTTATCGCAAGGGAGGGCGATCGCCACCCGCGTGGAGGCCATCGGTGTCAAATCTAGACTCGTCGAGACCAGGAAACACGAAAACCGGGTGGGCATTTTGGCCGAAGGAGCGCGCGCTCGCCAAGCAACCAAAGCTATCGGCCGCCAGGGTTTTCGCTCAACTGAGCTGGGGCGGTTAGGCGTGCTGGCGACATGGCCGCACCAGGCGGCCACCTTCAATTTTCGACCCATCGTTGAGCCGGTATGGCATGACTTCGGCGGTTAAACGTCCCCGAGAACATCGAGCGGTCAGCGTTGCCGATGGGCCTGCATCGGAACGGCGACGAGGGAGCGTAATGGCTAGTTCGAAGAGTTCACCGCCATTGGATCTGGAGGCAGTAACAAAACGCCAGGTGACACCGCCCGACGAAAGTTCGCTGAGAAAGATTTTGCCAATATTCCTGCCATTTTCGCCCCGGATAAGGAGAGTCGCATTTTGGCTGCCGCCGTCCAGGAAAAAGACCCGAATCGGTTCGGAGGTATGTTCGGTCGTTTCAATTTCGCCAACTACCGCAGCACCGCGGCCGATTACTTGGGGTCTGCAAGATCCGCGCGGACGCCTACAGGTGGGAAAGCCCACCCCGTCGAGTCCGAAGGACCGATCAAGCACGATCTTTTGTTCTGCGATGCCTACCCAATTCCCAGAAGTTTGCTCCACGGAAAGGTGGACCGCCACGGGAACCTTGTGATCGGCTGGCAGAGCGGTCGGCATGAAACCGCCGTTCGTGGTCAGGGGTGGCCAACCTGCTTCAGCTACCGGTGGCGATCCGGTGGCAGCGATCGACCGGGGTACGACGCCAACGATGGTGCCTAGGAGGAGAACTATTTGCAGGCCGATCAAGTACCGCCGACGTTGAGTTTTGGTCACAGACACCGGGTGATCATACCCCTCTGCGCCATTCTGTGGGAAATCGGTCTGAGGTTCCTTATGCACATAGCTAAGAATCTGTCGCTGGGTTAACCTGTTGGATCACGAATCCTAAGCGCAACTAGGCGCCGGGACACCTAACAGCCCCGGCGCCCACCACTTATTGTGAAGCGGCACTATTATATCGAAACGTTACGGTGTTGTGGGCTTAAGCGCTCTGTTAGCCCCATTTCTCAACTCTGTTGTTGCCTGGGTCGGTGATGTATTGGGCTCCCCCAGGGGTAGCGGCAACACCGCGGGGGGCCGAGAACTGGCCCGCTCCGGATCCGAGGCTGCCGAACTGGCGCTGGTATTCGCCGGCGGTGCTGAACTGCTGGACGCGGTTGTTGCCTTTGTCGGCCACCGAGAGTTTGCTGCCGACGAGAGCGACACCTGCCGGTTCTTGGAATGCGCCGTTGCCAGAACCTTGAGTGCCGAACATCGAAGGGGCGGAGATGGTCCAACTTCCGAGTTCGATCGCCGGCGGCGAGAGTTTCATCTGGGTCACGCGGTTGAGAGCGCCGTCGGCCGCCCATGCGTTCCCCGCCCCGTCGGCGGCGATGCCGGTCGGGCTGCGGAAGGCGCCGCGTTCGGTGCTTTCGCACGGGTTTCCGACGGGTGATGAGGCCTTTTGCTGGGCGAGGAAGTACTTTTCGTTCCCGGAGGTTTCGGTGAAGACCTCCACCGCGCAGTTGCCGGGATCGGTGACCCAGACGTGCCCTTCGGAGCCGATCGCGAGCCCATAGGGTTCTTTGAGGTGGTCGACCGGTTTGAGGACCGTCCCTTCGTTCACCCCGACCTGGCGGATGAAGGCCCCGGAGGAGTTGAACTCCTGCAGGCGGCCGTTGCCGGCGTCGGTGACCCAGATATTGCCGGCGGAGGTGACGGCTACGTCCCGCGGTTCGAGGAACTGCCCGTTGCCCGATCCTTTCGAGCCGAACTGACTCAGATATTGGCCCGAGGCGTTGAACTTCTCGAGGCGGTTATTGCCGCGGTCGACCACCCAGACGTTGCCGCTCGCATCGACAGCGACGCCCCCCGGCCCGTTGAACTGGCCGTTGCCCGAGCCGGCCGAGCCGAACGCGAAGTCGTAAGGCGGTCCGATCGTGGAGAAGGTGCGATCCTGACCGTAGACGGTTCCTTCGTTGCTGGTCGCGACGATGCGGTAGTGGTAGGTGGTTTCAGCTTTCAGCCCGGTGAGGAGCTGACTCTTTGCGACCGGGTCGGCTCCCGAGCCGGCGCTGCCCGGCGTGGCCGGTGCTTTGCTGCCGTAGGAGGGGCTGCTGGGGCCGTATTCGAACTGGTAGGTGGTCGAGCTGCCGGCCGGGTTGATCGTCGCGTTCAAGGTGGCTTCGGTCGCTTTGACGCCGGTGGCGGCTTCGGTCGTGGCTTCCGGGGTCCAAGGCTGGTTCCACCTCTCCACGCGGTTGTTGCCGAAGTCAGAGACGTAGATCGTCCCTCCGCGACCGGCCGCGATGCCCCGCGGCCCGGAAAGCTGGCCCGCACCCGCGCCGACGGAGCCGAAGGAGGCGAGCCATTCGCCTTCGGGGCTGAACTGCTGGACGCGGTTGTTGCCTTTTTCGGCCACCAGCACGTTGCCGGAGGGTTTGACGGCGACTCCGTAGGGCGCATTCAGCTGGCCGACGCCACTACCCGCCGCTCCCGCCCGAAGATAGGTCTTGCGGATTGGCACTCCCAAGATCACTTCTTCCTTGCTCTCGCAAAGCCAGTTGTTGACGCTGTCGACCACGAAGACGTCGCCTTCCTGATCGGTGGCGACACCTGCTACGCCCGCGAATTCATTTTCCCCGGGGAGCCCGCCCGGACCGTTGAAAGAGCCGCGGTAATGACCTTCGATGCCTTCTTTTTCCTGGAAGTGGTCGACATTCTGGTCCCTGCTGTCGCTGACCCAGATGTCCCCCTGGGGATCGACTGCGATTCCCACTGGTTTGCCGAGGAAGTCTTTCCCGAACATACCTTCCGGTCCGGCGCCCATCTGTTGGAGATATGCGCCCTGCTGGGTGAACTGCTCGATCCGGCCGTTACCGGAGTCGGCGATCCACAGGGTTCCGTTCGGACTGAGTGCTACGCCAGTCGGTTCCAGCATCTGCCCGGCCGAGCTGCCTTTGGTTCCGAACTGGAACAGGAATTCTCCTTTCCGGCCGAACTTCTCGATCCTGTTGTTCGCGCTGTCGGCAACCCAGACGTTGCCGCTCCCGTCAACCATCTGCCCAACCGGCCCGTTAAATTGCCCTGCCCCGGAGCCCAGAGCGCCGAACGAGAAGTCATAGGTCGGCGGGAGCGCAAGCGTGGTAAACGTCTTGTCGCCGCTGACCGTGGTCCCTTCGCCGTTCGTGGCGACGAGCCGGTAGTGATAGGTCCGTTCCGGCTTCAGGCCGGAGATCGGGGCGCTTACCGGCACGAACTGAGTCCCGCTGCCGACCTGCCCGTCAGGAACCGGGACGCTCGAGCCATAGGCACTCGTGGGACCCCATTCGAACCTGTATTGCGTCGATTCGCCTTGGGGATTGACCGAGCCGTTGATGGTCCCGCTGCTGGTGGTCCTATTGCTCGCGCCTTCGACCTGCACGAGCGGATGCCAGTCCGGAGTGGTGAATTCCGTCGTGCCGCCCTGGAAGACCTTCGGGTGGCCAAATTCGCTGGCGGCCACTGGACTCGTAAGTGCGCCTACGCTGTCAAGGCGCACATAGTAGGTCGTGTTCCCTTTCAAGCCTCCGACTTCTACCGAGACGGGTTGCATCCCAATACCCTGACCTGCCGGGGCGAAGCCGAACCACTGACTCGCATTTTCGTTGCGATTCGGTAGATACTGCGTTCCGGACGGACCGGTAAATACGAAGTCAAAATAGGCTGGCCAGCCGGCGGGGTTGATTGCCCCTCGGAGGATCGCGGTGTGCGGAGAAATTGACGGCGGGATGGGTTCGGTGGCAAATCTTGCGGGGCTGCTGTCGGCAACCACGCAACGACCGGCGGTGCCGGCGCTCGCCCATTGATAGTCGTCGAGCTGTTTGGCCACATAGATTCCAGCCGTGGCTTCCCCGTATTCTTCCGGAGTTCCGGTGTTGCAAATATCAGTAATCTCGCCACCGAAATCTTCATTGGTCCATCCGTAATAATCCGGGATCGGAATCGGGTCGGTGACACTCTCTGCCCACTCGTGAGAGGCCGACACCTGCATAGCACCCCAATCAGGTAACCCGCGCCGACAAGCCATTGGAGACCACGGAATCATCGTCCAGGAAAAGGAGCCGCTCCAACCGTGTGCAGCACATGCTTCCGGACCCAACGCAGTACCGGGCGGCGTGATCACTACATATTGATCTTCATAGGTTGGCGATCCCCATCCGGCCTGATGCCCGATCGAGTAAGCCGCCTCTTCTTGAGTCGTTTCGCTGTTAAGCAGGGGCGGATGGCTGACCCGGGTGTCGGTATATGAGCTCAGATCGGTTTCGCTACCGACAAACCCATTATGGTCAAAATATTGCGTGAGTATCGCCTGGTATGACGACCCAGATATCCACCGATACATGCCGAGAATCTTTTCTTTGACTCCCGGGTATTCGTTCCATTCGCTGCCCCAGAAAGTGACGAAGACGTGAGGTCGATGCTGAACATAGCCACTATTGAATGGCACTGGACCCGGCTTTTCCCACGGGGGGACTACTTCGACGAAATTCGCTCCTGAGCTGTTTGAAGGCAGGCTCCCTTCCGGCAGATATATTCGTGGTTCGGAAGCAGGAGCCTCACTCGGGGGAGGTGGCGGGTCATTTGGACCGAGGGCCGAAGCCGCCGGCAAATCTCGGCCAGCGAGAGCGCACAGCATTACCGTTGCCACCATCAGGACTTGTAGCCTTCGCACCCTGCGACCCCTTTTCTCGTAAATGCTTCACACACTTGTCGAAGCTGTTCGGTCGCGCACTAAACAGCAATCGAAGGCACCGCGCCATCCCTAATTTCGGGATAAATTTGTTTTAAGACAGGGCGTCTAGTTCGGCAATGGAATCTTGAAGACCCGTGTTGAATTTTTGCATAAGGTAGACGAGAATACGTTAGCCCAGGGATTTGAGAATTCAACTTCGAGGACGGGACGAACCAATGATCGGAAGCAGACTAAGGGTCCATCCTATGATTGAGATAGGGATCCTGATGGCCCTAATGCTGGCTTTCTCGCAGGCGAAAGCCGCTTCTTCGGCGCCGCCCTGTAACTCCAGTAAGGCGAGAACCCTCGCATCATCCGGACAGATCCGCATCTTTCGTTTCCCGGCCCAGGGCAAGCAAGGTCCCGTCTTTACGTGCCGCCGGCCTGATGGCAAGTCGTGGCGGCTGGGGCCCTCTCCTGAGAAGGGGTGGAGTGCCGCGGTGCCGGGGCCATTTGCAATCAAGAACCAATGGGCTGGGGGCGTCGAACGTAGACAGGTTGGCCAGGACACGGTCGAGCTGTTTTCAGCCGCGCGGAACGCCATCTCTGGTGGATCGAGGGCGCATTGCCTAATCGGCGGTGCAGACCGACCCGAACAGCTACCCGATGTTCTCCGTCTTTTCTCCGCCCCGGATGGGTCCATTGTTTGGGTGGTGCAGGCGAGGCACGGAACCGCAACCAATCAGATAGCCGTATGCGAAGACAGCGGCACGAAAGTCATCGCTGAAGGGCCGGGCGTGCAGGCGCAGTCGGTAACGCTTACGAACTTTGTCTTGACCTGGCACGATGAAACGGGAAAGCATTCGTTGACTTTGAAATGACCTTGCAAAGCGGAGCAGCATGCACCAAGCCCGGCCTCGGCCAGAGCGAAAATTCACAAGAGGTTGTAGCCGCCCTGCATCACCCGATTCGGCGAAAAATCGTGAAGCTCGGGAACGAGAAGGGAGAGGTGACGGTCCGGGAACTCGCGAAGCTATTAGGCCACCCGCTTGCCAATGTGAGATATCACGTCAAAGTTCTTGCGAAGGCTCACATCTTGCGCCCCGTAGGGCCGCGCGTTGTAAAGGGCACGCGAACTCAATGCTGGGGGGTGACGGCGATCGTCTACGAGACAGCCTGGGTGCGAGAGCTTATCCAGCTCCCAAGCGACTGAATTTTCCGGGTCTCGCGCGCCGCGGGCCCTCCGGGGCTTGGTCGCCCCCGGCGAAAGCGGGCGTGTAGGGCGTCGCGGGCGTGACCGGTTGTCTGCGGCGTCCTTCACGCCCGCATCGGTAGACCCTCCTTGGCGGGAGCCGTTCGCCGTCGATGGCGTGGTCAACAAGGCGGTTGGACTGGACGCTGCCTCTTCACTCCTCCGTCGTCCGGCACGAGGCAAACCGGGCAGATGAGCACCCAGTCCCCCTCGCCCACGTCGCCGAGGACCCTCCACCCAATCGGAGGCGCAAGCTCGGGATCAGGGTTCGGCCTCCCGCAGCGCCCGCAAAATCGGTCCCTGTCTTCTGCTTCGACCATACCTATAAATGGTAGGAGAGGGGCGAAATTGACGGTTTGTTTCGTGGTTTCGGGCAAAAAAAGGGAGAGGTGGATTTGAGGGCCAGATAGTGACCGCTCGATCGCGGAGAGGCGGCGAGCGAAGAGTTGTGTTTCACGCCTCATTCGCTCGCCGCTCTGCCTAACTACCTTCGATTGACCGCATCGCTATTGGCGCATTCTCGACCTTGACGATCCCAAACTTGACCATCTACGGGCATCTGATCGAGAATTCTTTTCAAGCTCGGCCACCGGCGAGGACCGGGCCGAGGGGCCCGAGCACGTCGTTCACCTCCTCGGCACACGCGAGGCAGAAGATGTCGGTCAGCTCGCCTCCCTCGGCGAGCACCGGACTCCCGTCGGCGTCGAGGCCGAGCAAGTCGTAGCGGTACTCGAAACGCAGCTGGCCCTCGACCTCGCAGCGTGGGCAACGTGCTGCCGCGTGGACCGGGCGCCGAGCGCCGCCGCTCTCGAGCTCGCGCACGTCCGCAACGGCGCCGTTGGCGAGCTCGATCGCGGCCTTGGCGATCTCCGCGGTCAGGGCGACGTCGTCGGCGCCCACCCAGAGCTCATGCGTCGCCAGCTTTCGCAACTCCTCCGAGGCAGCCACGACATGAGCGTTGGGGCGCAGGTTCGAGAAGACCGTGATGAGCGCCACGTCGGGTTCCTCGACCGCGCTTGGATAGACGATGATCTCGAGGTTCTCCGGGCACTCGAGAACCCCGGCTCCGCGCATTTCGTCTAGTACGCGGTTCAGGTCATCAGCGGCGGAGAACCGATCCAGGCAGCCGAAGTCCTGTTCGAGCCTTCGTGCCAGGTTCGGCTTGGATTTCAGGCGAAACTCCTCGCCCATCAGAAGCCGTGCTCCCAGACCGGCCAGTCCCCGCCCTCGGCGATCTCGATCGCGAGCCTGGCAACTCGGCTTGGAATCGGGTGAAGGATGTCCTCCTGCCGTGCCCCCTTCTTGTAGTCGACAGTCGGTTCTTCAGTGATTACCACTACACGCTCGACCCTGTTCTTCTGCAGGTCGACGATCACCTCTACGGGGACCATGTAGGCGACCTGGACGCGGTAGTCGACGTCGGTCTGCTCGCGCTCGGCGAGCGCCTCTTTACTCATCGCTTCTTTGCTCCTCTCAGCGTGTTTCCCCGGGACGCCCCGGGACTCTGGCCCCGCGCCAGCCCCTCGACGCGGTGCGGGGCAGGCCACCGCCTGCCCCGCCCTCTCTCAGTCCTCGTGTTCGAAGCCGGCGGCGGCGAGGACGCCGCGCACTGCCCGCAGCCGGGCGATCACGTCCCAGACCCTGGTGGGGCCCTCGCCCCAGCTCATTCCCCCAGTGATGTAGAGGGTGGCCCCACGCATGTACAGCAGCGTGAATTCGGTGTAGGCGTCGATTGCCTGGCGCAGCGCCCGCAGATCGGCGTGCAATGAGGTGCGGATCTGCGCGAGCCCCTCCGGCTCGTCAGGATCCTCGTCGAAGCGGTCAGGCTCGAGCACGTCGCTTCCGTCGAGCGCCGCGATGGCACGATCGGCGGCATCAAAGTCGAGCTCGCCGTCCTCGTCGGCGACCAGCGCGGTGATCAGCAGATCAGCGCTCATCGCTCCGCCCCTACCAACGCCGCGGCGGCCCTGCATCCGTCGAGGATCCGGGCGACTCGAGCGAGCACCTCGTCGTGCTCACCCCCTTGCACGCAGCTGTACGGGGTCCCATCATCGCGCCGGCCGAGCGGCCCTGGCTTCCCGATGCCTTCCGTAAAGGAAGAGGCGCCGGTTCGGAAGTCGAAGGGAAAGCGAAGCACCGGATCGAAACTTCCGCGCGGCTGCAGCGAGTAGTAGCCGCTGTTCGGGTAGGTGACTTCGACGATCAGCTCAAATCCGCGCTCCTCGGCCAGCTCCCCCACCGCAGCGGTGAACTTCTCCTGGGTGTCCAAGGATCATCTACCTCCTTTGCTCGTCGTGGTTCCAGACGACCCCGGATCGGGCGTCTCTTCCTCCCCGGCGGCGCGGGCGAGTTCGGCGAAGACGTGGCGCTCGAGAGCTGACTCGCTGACCGTCTCGATCGCGATCGCTTCCTGCCATTTCGCAGGCAGGTAGATGCCGACCTCATACGGTTTCGCCTCTTCTTCGGAATCCGAGATCCAGGCGTAGGGCGCGTCCTCCTCTTCGTCGATCTTTACGACCTCGCAGACGACGTATCCGCCGCCGGCGTCGCGGATGTGGGCGTGCCAGCCCTCACGCCCGTCGAGCAGTCGCTGCGCGCGCTCTTCGGGGGTTAAGACCATCTTCGGCTCGACCAATCCGCACCTCCTTGTCTGCGGTCCTCGACCGCGGTTCTTTCGTCAATTCCGTTGCGGTGAGGAGCACCAACCCCGAGCGGGGCTGGCCCGCCGCAATCGGCAATGTCTCCTCGAGGCAGGGCAGATACCTCCGTCAGAGTGGGCTTCGTCGCCGACCGGCTTGCCTGCCGGCGGACGGCGAAGGAACTCACGAGGAATGGGCCTCGGCAAGGCGCTCGGACAAGGCTTCTTCGATCTCCTCGATCTCCCATTCGGCCGGGATCTCATAGATCCGGCTGCCGCCGAGCCCGGAGAAGGTCTCCCCGTCGTCGAGCACGAGGATCCGGCAGGTCTCGACGCTCGCCGGGGTCGTCGGAGGTCCCGGTTCATCCTCGCCCTGCGCTGCCTCGGCGGCGGGAAAGGCCGAGCGGATCTCGGCCCAAATCTCATCGGCGGCACAGACCTCTTCGGAATCGACGACCGTGGAAGGCTGTACCAGGCCGCACACCGTGCGAAATGCCTCCGGGCTCAAGGCGACCAAGGACACCGGTTGCATCGCTTCACTCATCTGCTTGGCCTCGTTCCTTTCGGATCGCTGGGTTGTCGGGCCGTCTCACGAAAACGATCGGGAGCAGCTGCTCGGGGCGGGCGCTCGCGGCGCCGCTCCGGGTGGGCCGAGCCATCCCGGGGCGACGGAGAACCGGAAGGGTCCCTGGAGCGGGCGCGCGCCAGCTCCGCCCTCACCAGCTCGACGCGACGCCGGCGCGTTGCCGGGCTCTCCTCCACCGTCGGAGCCCGACCTGGCGAGGACGTCGGGGATACGACTCGCCTGAGCATCAAGTCGACGGCTCTCGTGCGGCAAGAGCGGTCATCGCCGCAAGCCCTTCGGCCGCCGCCAGGCGCGAGCGCTGGGCCTCGATCGCCTGGCGCTGTTCGCGCAGCGCGCGCAGATACCAGTCGGGCTCGGCGAGACTGTTGGCGCAGGCGATCACGACCTGGTGGCCGAGGCCCCAGATGTGGGCGTTGACGGCGAGCCCGGCGACGGCGATCGGCGTGATGTCGCACGCGAACCAGCGGTACTCGCCCGGGTCGCGCCCCTCGGCGCGCAGAGCACCCGCGGCCGCCCGCAGAAGTCCACCGGTTCCCGCCGCCGGCTCGCAGATCGACTGCCCGGGCACAAGGCCCGTCACGCTGATCTCGGCCATCAGCTCGGCGACCGAGGGCGGCGTGTAGAACTCGCCGCGCGCGGCCTTCGCGCTGCGGCTGCTCATCATCGTGTAGAGGCAGCCGAGGAGATCGACCTGCCGGGAGACCTCGACGTCGAGGGTCAGCTCGAGCAGGCCCGCCTTGACCGCCGCGCGGGCGACGGCGCCGGCGCCGGCAAGCAGATGGCGCTCGGGTGGCTCTGCATTCAGCCACTCCCCGAAGGGCCCGCAGCGAAATGCGAGCTCGGGGCGGGCGATCGTAAACAGGCACCAGACCTCCCGCAGGAGCTGGCCCACCTCCTCATCGCTGCAGGCGAGAACCCGATCGCGCGGATCGGGACCCTCCGGGTCGGCCCGGCCGAGCAGGGCGAGTGCGGCGAGGACGCCGACACAGGCCCCATTGTCGCTTCCCCCGCCGGCACGGTGCCAGGCCCGCTCGGCGACGGCGGCGACCTGGTGGGCCGCCCTCTGGGACTCGTTCACACGGGGCCCTCGGCGCCGTGGGCCGCGCTCGCGGCAGGTCGGTCTTCCTTCATTGATCCCTCCTTCTTCAAGGGGTTGGCGCGGGCAGGGCGAATCGGCCGCTGCCCGCTGTGATCTGGGAGAGGTCGCCTCGCTCAATCGCGCGAGGCGGCCGAGCGGCGCCAGTGCCCGACCACCTGGGCGGCGCTCAGCAAGCCCGTAGGGATCGGGCGGCCGGTCAGGGAGGTGACGATGAGTACCCGGCGCTTCAGCACCTCGTTCATCGCAACCGGCTCGGTGACGAGCCCGTAGAAGCGATCCCCTCGCACGTCGGCGAGGACGATGTCGCGGGCCTTTATGGATCCGAGCTTCACGGCTTCGGCTCCCCGGGCGGGGCGCCGTTGCGCCGTGCCCTCCACTCGGCGCGGACCTCGGACTCGGGCCTCGGCCGGCGTTTTCGGGCGTTACGCCGCACTGCGCACTCCTCTCCGTCGACGCAGCGCCAGTGCCAGTAGGGGCGGGTGCCGTGGGAGCCGCCGCCGCGGGACTTGTCGGGCGTCTGGTGACCGCAGACGATGCAAGGGCCTTCGGTCACGCAGTCAGCCATCGGGCCGCGCCTCCGCGCGCGCCGGATAAATGAGGAACGGGCTGTCGGGGCTGGTGGTGGGAATCGGGGTCTCCTCTTCTTTCTTCACGCGCGTTAGGCCGAAGCCGCCACCGGCGGCTCGGTCTCGGCCACTGCCGCCTCGTCCTCCCCGACGCCGGTCTCCGGCGTCAGCTCGAGCGCTTCGACTGAGACGTCCTCGCTGCGGGCAAGGCGGTCGCGGGCCGGCTCGTCGGGGGCGTCGGGCGTCGTGAACCGCGGGCGCAGCTCCTCGGCACGCTCTTCGCCGAGGCAGGCCTCGACCTCGCGCCAAAGCTCCGCCGGCGCCAGGCCTTGGAGCTGCTCCTCCCGGCCCAGGGCGTAGGGGAGCTCGAGGCTCGGCCGGGCAGCGGCGCCGAGCACGCTCTGGTCGGCGAGCACCGCGCTCGAGCAGGCGGCGAAGAGTCGGCCGATCAGCGCCGCGCCGGTGGTCGCGGTTCGCAGTTCGGCCTCCAGCAGGGCCGTGGTCTCGTCGACCGAGGGGTACTCCTCGATCGTGCGGATGCCGCCGCGGGAGTGCCGCACATCGCGTTTCAGCCACGCCTCGCGAACGACCCTGTGCCCGGCCGCGAGGTCGCGCCCGAGGTACTCGAGCATGAACACCGCGATCACCCGCGCCTGACCGAGGCTGACCTCGCTCTGGTAGTCGAAGCGGTTGGTCAGCTCGCGGTCGAGGTGGGAGTTGGAGGCCTTCGCCTTGAGCGCCTCGGCCCTGCGGCGCTCCCGGGCGGCTTTCGGGTCCTCGCGCTCGGGGGGCATCTCGAGCGCCTCGCGCTCGTCCTCGGTTTCCCCGCCGGTCTCGGCGAGGAGCGCAGCGGCGCCACGGGCCCAGTCGGCGGCGAAGGCGGGATCGACGAGCACCCCGGAGCGCCGGTAGGCGCCCTCGCGATACTCGATCAGGGCCTCGAAGGCGCGAGCCCGGTCGGCGTCGGCCTCGCCGACCAGGGCCGTGCGCAGCTCGCGCGGCACCGGGTCGAGCGAGTCCTCGACGGCGCCGAGCGCCTCCTCGACCTCCTTCAGGCGTTCCTCGGCGATGAGGCCGTGGGCGGCCGCGGCGCGGATCCGCTCGCAGACCTCGTCGAGGTTGACGGTGTCGTGGGGACCGAAGGGCAGAAGGAAGACCCCGTCGGGCTGGGTCTCCTCGTCGGCTAGGCGTCGCAGAGCCGCCGCCGGGTCGTTGTCGAGGGCGCCCTGATCCTGGGCGCCGCTCGCCACCCGCTCGGCCAGCGCCTCGGCGACACCGGGCGCCTTGGCGGCGATCGGCGCCAGGGTGGCCGCGTTTCTGAGGTTCAGCTCACCACGGTCGAGGTGCCCGCGCACCGCCTCAGGGAGGTCGAGCAGCGCGATCCGCGACTCGGCGAGCTCCCGGCTCATCCCGATGTGGTCGGCGGCACCCTCGAGTGCGTAGCCGAACCGCGAGATCAGGCCCGCCAGGAGCTTCGACTCCTCGAGCGGGGTGAGCTTCTCACGCAGCGCGTTCTCTGCGAAGGCCATCGCCAGCCGGGTCGGCTCGTCGATCTCCTCGTCGGGCCCCAGCACCATCGCCGGGATGCTCGGGCGACCGACACGCCGCGCTGCCCGCCAGCGACGCTCGCCGATGATCAGCTCGAACTCCTCATCGCCTACTTCACGCACGACGACGTTCTGCAGGGTTCCGATCCGCTGCATCGAGCTCGCCAGGCCGGCGACCGCCGGCTCGGAGAACTCCCGGCGCGGGTTGGCCCCTGGCCTGATCTGCTCGACCGGCAGATATCGGAGCGGGCGCTCCAGCTCCCCCAGGCCGGACTCGATCTGCTTCTGGCCCTCGATGTGGACCGGGGGCTCCTCCATGACAGTGGCGCTACTCATCGCCACCTCCTCTCGGTTGGTGTGTGTGCGGCGCGGGGTCCCGCACCGTTTCCTCAGCGCGCACCGAGCGCCTCGACCGCGGCGCCGCCGATCACGGCGGCGATCTCCAAGGGATCGGAGACAGCGACCGTGGAGCTCTCGCCGTGGGCTCGCGGCTCAGAGCCGATCCCGGTCGAGACGACCCCACACCCCGCCGCCCGCAGCTCGGCGATGTTGCGCTCGCCTGCCTCGGCCCACGGCTTCGACGTCCAGAGGCCGTCGCCGATCAGGACGAGCAGGCGCGGCCGGCGGCGGTCGTGCAGGGGCAGCGCCGCGCGCAGCATTTCGATCCCCTCGCCGACGTCCTCCGAACCGCCGACGGCTTCGATCTCCGGCACTTCGCCGAGCCGGCGGCCCGGGCCGCAGAGCAGCTTTGCCTCATCGCCGAAGAGCGCAACCGCGGCGCGACCGCCCACCTGCTCGACGGCGGAGTGCGCCGTCCACAGCACCGAGCAGATCGCGCCCTCGTGGGGCCGGTTGGAGCCCGAGACGTCGACCGCGATGCCGACCACCGGCTGCCAGAGCTCGGCGAGGACGGTGCGCTTGGTGGCGAATGCCAGCCCCCGCACCGGTGCACCGCGCTCGAGCTCTGATGCCTGGCGCATCGCCCCGCGCCCAGAGAAGCGGCCGGGCGGGGCGATGCGCCCCTCGCGGATCAGCCGCTTGGAGCGGGCCTCATTCAGGGCGTGGGCTAGCCGGCTAGCGGCGATCCGCTCGATCGCGACGGGCGGGCGGCCGCCGGCGTCGGGGATCCCCGGCCCGAGGCTGAAGCCGTGGCCGCCGAAGAGCGCGAGGCGCTTGGCCTCCGCGGCTCCGCCCTCGGCGATCTCGCGGGCCAGCTTGCGCAGCTCGGGGTCGACCCCGCCTTCGCGGGGATCCAGCTCGGCGGCCTCGGCGCGGGCGTTCCGCTCGGGCTCGTCCAGAGTGCCTCTGGCCTCCGACCAGCTGGGGGCCTCACCGCCGCCCTCGCCCCCTCCCCCGCTTCCGGGGGTGGCTTCGGGGTCGGGCGGGGCGAGCTCCTGTAGGCGCCTGGCGCCGCGGATCAGCGCCTCGACCGCCTCGCCGTCGGGGGCGGCGCAGACGTCGGCGACGATCTCCTTGACCGTCTCCAGGTCGGCAGCGCCCAACACCTCGGCGAAGCGCGCTTCGCTGTCGACGACGTCGGCGGCCCGCAGGGTGCCTGCAGGGACGCGCGAGCAGATCAGCGCCGCTCCCCGTGCCGCACGAGCACGGCTCATCGGCACCAGCGGGTCGTCGGGCTGGTGCTCGAGGAGGATCTTCGAGATCGCGCCGCGCAGGTAGCGGGCGGCCCGGGGCACGCCTTCGATCAGCCGCGCCTCCATCCGCCCCTCCTCGAGCAGCTTCACGTCGGAGAGCAGCTCTTCTGGCACCTCGGCGAGCGCCCGGGGCGTCGGGCTGTGCTTGACGTGCCCGCACTCGTGGAAGAGCACGCCGAGGACGACGACAAGTGCCTTCAGCTGATCGCCGTCCGGTTCGGCGGGGATCTCCTCCGGCTCGCAGCCGAGCAGCTCGCCGTCGATCAGGATCACGTTGGTGAGGCGGTTGACGAGCCCGGCCACCGGCGCGGAGGCCTTCGGGTAGCACTTGACGAGGACTCCCGCGACGATTCCGAGCGCGGCCTGGGTCAACGCCGCGCTGGCTCTGCCCCAGCCGCCCGGCAGAGCAGAGGGCTGGACGCGTTCGGCAGGGATCCGCCGGAACGCCTCCTTCCAAGCGCTCACGCTATTCGACCCGCAGGGCCTTGAGTTCAACCCCTCCGGTGACGTAGCCCTGCAGGGCGTCGCTGAGCACGCCTCGCGACCCCTCGGGACAGAGCCCGAGCAGATTGCGGGCGGCGGTCAGAGGGTCGAAGACCTCGGAGACCGCCTTGAAGGCGAGGAGCTCGCGCAGTTGCGGCGCCCAGGTGGCAGAGCCCGCGTCGGCCGGCGCCAGGCCGGCGAGCGCATCCTTTACCTCGGGCCCGCCGTTCAGCTTCTCGGCCGCGTTGACCGCGTCGACCGGCACCCCGAGCCGCCGCGCGGTGTCGGCGTCGAAGCCGACGTAGATGTGGATCGCGCAGCGCGAGGCGAGCGCTTCGGAGAACGTCGTGCCCGGGAGGTTGGGGTTGTAGGCGATAACCGCCCCGAACCCCTCGGCGGCACCTATCACCTCCCCCCCGCACTCGTTCAGGGTCAGCTGCCGGCGCGAGTCAAGCGCCGGGAAGACGCGGCTCTGCACCCTGGGGTCGCCCTGGGTGATGTCGTCTCCGAACCAGAGTTTGCCCTCGCGAAGCGCGCGGGTGAGCGAGCCGTCGCCCCACTCCCAGCCCTTTTTTGGGGCCGGGAAGAAGCTGCCCGTGATGTCCTCGACCTGGGTGCCCTCGGAGAACTCCTGGGTGATCACCCGGCCCTCGCCGAGGGCGGCTTCGACGAGCGTCGTCTTGCCGGTCCCCGGCGGACCGTACAGGCAGACGTTGAAGCCCGCCTCGATCGCGGTGCGGATGAACTCGACGTCGTCCATCCCGGCGATGCGGCGGACGCTGTAGGGCTCGCGGCCCTCGCCGAGCGCGATGGTCCGGCCTGACGAGGATTTCCCGTCGGGACCCTCGAGCGGGCGGTCGTCGATGACGACGCCGGCCGCGTCGGCGGCCATGGCGCGAAGCGTCGTGACGCCGCCGCCCGGGGGGCTTGCGGTAGCAGTTGGCAATTCATGCTCCTCTCTGAGCTGATGGCGGGCCCGGCACCGGTTGCCGGCGCCCGCGCTTGGTCTGGGCTCCGCGCCGGCGGCGCAGGCCCCATCGGTTACGCCGCACTCAGGCGGCGAGCGGGTCGGACCCGCGCCGGGCGGCGAAGATCTGCGCGGCGATCCTCAGCCGGGTCGAGTCGCCCTTACGGGAGGCAAGCTCGCCGGCAAGGGCGGCGAGCTGGCGCGAGAGCTCCTGCGCGGCCCCCGGCCCCGACCGCGAGTCCCCCTCCTCGCCGCGGTTGAGCGCGCCGTCGACTTCGGCGGCGCGGGGGATCAGGATCTCGGCGCGGTGCATCTCACAGAGGCAGTTGAGCAGCGCCAGCAGGACCCCGACGGCGGCATGAGACGAGCCGGTGCGGGTCGCCCGCCCCGTGCGCTGCTCGAAAGGGCGCGGGACGTATGGGAGGTCGTAGTGGGCGACGAGCGAGGCGGGGAGGTTGGCCCCCCGCCGCCCGACCGGGCTGAGCAGCAATAGTGGGAACTCGGCGCGGCGGAAGGAGCGGCGCAGCCGAAGTCTCTCGCGCTCTGGGACGCCCCCGACATAGAGGGGGGCCTCGATGCCGTGCGCCTCGGCCATCTCGCGCGAGAGCAGCCGCAAAAGCTCGACGGACTCGGCGAAGACGAGCGTCTGCTCGCCGTCGGCGGCGGCCGCGGCCAGGGTGCCGGCGATCCAGGTGCGCTTGGTCGGCTTGGTCTTGACGACGGCGTCGATCAGGCCGTCTGACTCGAGCAGCGCCGCCGCGACCGCCTTCGATGCCCGGAGGGCCTCGGCGTCGGAGGCGGCCAGCAGCGCCACCTCGGTCGCCGAGAGCAGGAGACCGCGGGTGGAGGCCATGCGCGAGCGCAGGACCTCGAGCTCGGAATCGTCCGGTGCCAGGACGGCCGCCCGCTCGACCTGCTCGCGGAGCTGGCCGAAGAGCGAGGCGATCCGCTCCTCGGCGGCGTCCAGCAGGGCGCGCTCGGCGATCGAGGGGTCGATGATCCTGAACTCCGGTTCATCGAGCGCGGGCATGTACTCCTTCATCTCCTCGCGCGTGACCCGCGCCATCGTCGGGCCCATCGCCCGGCGCAGCCGGCGCTGGGAGACTTCGTCGAAGGTCGCGTAGCGGCGCGCCAACGGGCGCCGGCGCAGGGCCTCGCGGTTGCCGCGGGCGAATGCCTCGATCGCGTCGATTTCCTCGTTCGACTTGCCCCGCGGGGTCGCGGTGAGGACGTCGGCGACCTTGCACCGGTCGCGCAGCCTCCACATCGCCCGGCCGAGCTGGGTGTTTGGGTTGGCGAGCGCTTCATCGCCCTCCTCGACGACGAGGTCGTCATAGGTGAGGACCCGGACCTGCTCGACCTGGGTGCGGATCTGTTCGAAGGTGGCGACGACGATCCCCGGCGAGCTGCCGAGCTCGCGGTCGAAGGCGACGAGGCCGGCGGCGATCCGGTTGCCCTCGGGAATGTGGACTGCGACGTCCGGCCAGAACTTCGGGATCTCTTCCTCGACCCATTCGGATCGCTGGTAGCTCGGCAGCGCCAGGCACATCCGGTAGCCCTCGAGCTCGGCCGCCTTGCCTCGACAGGCGATCAGGGTCATCGCCGTCTTGCCGGTCCCCACCTGGCTGAAATTGGTCAGGCCGCGCTCGGTAGCCCGGTGGCGGGCGACCACGATCCGCTGCGGCGGCAGCAGGTCGCCGTCGAGCGCGGGACGGGCGGCGGCCATCCGCAAGACGTCGGCGACTTCGGGGTCGAGGACGACGCGGGCGCCGCCCTCGCGGGCCCGCAGGACCTCGCGGCGCGCCTGCTCGGCGCTGACCTCGCGATCGGAGGAGAGCGGCCAGCCGCTCTCCTTCCCGTGCACGACTTCGGCGAGGCCCGGCAAGCCGGGCACGGCGCGGGCGACGAGGTGCTCGCGGGCGAGCGCCTCCAGCGGCTCGAGGATCCCCTCGGGGTCGTCGATCTCGATCTCCGCCTCGGCGATCCGATGGGCGAGCTCGAGCGCCTCGTGGGCGAGGAGCGCTTCGGGCGGGCGCGGCGTCTTCTCCGGCCACGCGTTCGCCGGGCTCGCCTCCGCCAGCCACCCGCCCGGGCGGGTGAGAACCCTGCCGAAGAGGCCCTGCGTGGCGTTGGCGCGCAAGACGACCGCCATCTGCGCCAGCGGGCTCTCCTCGTCGGGGTGCCTTCGCGCTTCGATCCTCGGCGCCGGGCAGGCTAGCTTTGCCAGCTCGACCGCGAGCTTCTCCTGGCGCGTGGAGGGGCGGCGGTTCTGCGCCCCCCAGGCGCCTCTGGTGTAGGTGATCTCGGGTGGGATCAGGTCGAGGACCGCCTTTATGGCGCGGGCGTCGCTGCCCGGGACCTGGAAGCTGCGCTCGCCCCGCCAGGTGCCCTCGCGGGCGGTGATCCCGAGTGCGAAGACCTCGCGGATGTAGGGGCGAACGAGGACGGAGCGCGACAGCAGGGCCGCCGGTCCGAGATCGCAGCGCTCGGGGCCCTCGAGGGTGAAGCGGAAGCCGAGCGGCGCCTCCCGCCTGAGGCGGGCGCTCCCGAAGCGGGCGGCCAGCTCGCGCCGGGCCGCCGCGGCTTCTCGAACCCGCTGTTCGCGACCCCGCTCGCCGACCGCCCGGCCGCGGGTCGCCGTCGAGGGCGTACCGGGCGCGTTCGGTGACGAAGTGACCCCGGTCGCGCTCAAGCTGCACCTCCTTCGACAAAGATCACGAACCGGTGCATCCGCATGCCTCCCCGCCACCCCGGCCGTTGCCGGGGCGACTGTCGATCGGCACCGCAAGTCCCTGCAGCAGGGCCGCCGCGTAGGGCGTTGCGTCGCCGACGCGGAGGGTCAGCCAGTCGGCTTTGTCGAAGCGCCATCCCTGCGGCTCGATGGCCAGGACCC
>Ga0207656_10000223_pt1 | contig 20509 bp, 17 predicted proteins | sample KBSCornC12_FD_184297 | JGI IMG/M metagenome (GOLD analysis project Ga0207656, IMG submission 184297) | Corn rhizosphere microbial communities from Kellogg Biological Station, Michigan, USA - KBS Corn C1-2 (SPAdes) (version 2) | ecosystem: Host-associated > Plants > Roots > Rhizosphere > Soil ...
CTTGCCGTTGCTCCTCCGTGATTTGCTAACCAGGCTATGTAATCTGTATTCGCATCCGGGTCTGTTCCCTGACATTCTGAATTACCTGCCGATGCCGGTGTTGTGATCGATGGAGGAGTGACATCATTAACTGTGATGACCTGGGTGCAGGTATTTGTATTTCCACATACATCAGTTGCCTGGTAAGTACGTGTAAGGGTATACCTATTGGCACATGTTTGATTGGAAATAACATCATTTACAAATGAAATAGTTGGATTACCACCGCATAGGTCAGAGGCTGTTCCACCCTGGGCTATGAAGGTTGCATAGTCAGTTGCACTGGCCGGCACTGATGTTGCACAACTCACAGTAACCGGTGCAGGACAATTGATTGAGGGAGGAGTTACATCATTAACTGTGATGACCTGGGTGCAAGTATTTGTATTTCCACATGCATCTGCTGCCTGGTAAGTACGCGTAATGGTATACCGACTGGCACATGTTTGATTGGAAATAACATCACCTACAAATGAAATGGTCGGATTTCCGACACATAAATCAGAAGCTGTTCCACCCTGGGCTATGAACGAAGCATAGTCAGTAGCATTGGCTGGCACTGATGTTGCACAACTCACTGTTACTGGTGCAGGGCAATTGATCGATGGAGGAGTTATATCAACCACTGTCACCATCTTAGTGCAATTCGATACACAACCATTCGCATCAGTCACAGTGACAAACAACGTATAGGATGTATTACATCCGGAAGCTGCTGAAACCGTAATGGTTTGAATATTGGTTAATGAAGTAATTGAACTACCTGCTCCGGTGATCGACCATGTATAAGTAGATGCCGCCGGTACAGAATACATATTGGATGAAGATGGACACACGGTTGAAGGTCCAGTTATCGTACAATCAGATCCCGGATTAACAGTCACTGTTACAGTAAATGCGGATCCTGTACAGGGGCCTGCTGGCGAGGTAGGTGTTACTGTATACGTTGCTGTTTGCGCTATTGTGGTTGGATTGATGAGTGTTCCGGAAATAGAGGTTTGATTTGTTCCACTAGCACCTCCCGTCAATCCACCGGTAACAGATGGAACTCCCCAGCTATACGTTGTACTCGCCGGAACGATACCATTGGTTATGTTAACCGGTGCGGAATTAAATGGAACTCCGCTACAAGTGGCATTCGTCATGTTGGTTATTGCAGGGGTAGGATGCACTGTGAGTGTAAGCGTAAAATTTGCACCAGTACAAGAACCACTGATTGAAGGAGTCACCGTAAAGGTTGCGGTTTGATCCGCATTAGTGGGATTAATCAGGGTACCCCCATTGATTGAAGTTTGATTAATGCCGGCTACCCCGCCTGTAATACCACCAGTAACTGTCGGTGCAGGCCATGTGAATACTGTTCCCGCTGGAACGTAACCATTGATTCCATCCAAAATGCTTTGAAGGAATGGAGCCCCTGAACAATCACTCACACCAAATGAAGCTATGGACGGCGTTCCCGCTACGGTGACGGTTACAGTCTTAGTAGCCATACATCCGGCACCATCTGTCACTTTGTATTGAATAGTGGCCACACCAATAGAGAGACTGGTAGCATCAAACGTAACTGTTCCCGTTGTTGAATTCAATAAATTTGCAGCAGTTGCCCCAGTTCCACCTGCGTTAGTTAATGTCCATAAATGGGTATAACTACCGGATCCACCTGATGGATTTCCAAGAATGTTTAGAGTTGTGCCCTGACAAACAGACACAGCAGTGGGTCCACCAACGGTGAGAAGCGGATTGACTGTTACTGTTATGCAATTACTATATGCTTCGCAGGCTACCGAATTTAATGTTGATATGGTAACTCTACGATAGTAAGTCGTGGTGGTTAAACCTGACGGAACATCATAAGTTAAACCCGTTTGACTCGGGATAGTATTGAAAGTAGAATTACAACCGGTAATGTTGGATTCCCATCGGTATGTGATGGTGCCACCATTATTGCTCGCACCTGGTGTTACGCTGGTAAAGGCTGCCGGGTCATCATTGTAACATATGTTTTGACTGGCGCTAATGCTGCCAGGAGTAACATTATTTACAGTGACAGTTAGGCAGTCCGTATAAGCTTCACAGGCCACAGAATTTACAGTGGATATGGCAACCCTGCGATAGAAAGTCGTTGTTGATAAACCTGATGGCACATCATAGGTTGCACCGGTTTCACCAGGGATAGTAGTAAATGCATTACCACATCCAGTGGTGTTTGATTCCCATCTGTATGTGATAGGACCTGATCCGCTTCCCGCCAGGGTGCTTGAAAAGAGAGCAGGATCACCGCCTGAACATATGGTTTGGCTTGCAGCAATAGTACCAGCTGAGACCCCATTGACCGTGACCGTTGCTGTACCCGAAACTGTTGTTAAGCAAAATGGTGCTGTTTGATACTGCGCATTAACCAGATTGTAATTGAATACACCAGCTGTTCCTGTCGGAGCAGCTATATTTACCGTTGAACTTGCTGGTACATTTACAAATAGTGTTGCCCCACCATTAATATTATAGCCAATTGTTTCCGCAAGAGTCTGGGGATTAATAAAGGCTACGTTAGGTGGAGTAGAATTTTGACAAACCGTGGTAGTGCCACTGATAGAAACAGAAGCTGAAGGCGTAGCCTGAACATTGACGGTAATCGTTGTATTCACTGAAACTGTTCCTGTACATCCTGCTCCAAGTCCAACTGTAGCAGTTACAGTATAATTCCTGATGCCCGTTGTTGATGGTGTTGCGGTTGTCGTACTTGCAGCATTGTTTCCGTTTGGACTGAAGGTTGTGGTTCCAGGTCCACTGGTTTGTGCCCATGTATAGGTAGGAGTTCCACTAAAGGCTCCAGAGATAGTAGCAGTTAAGGTGAAACTTCCAAAACAGACAGCTCCATTTGAACCGGAACCAACAGCAATAGTCGGTGTAACTGCTACCGTTCCACCTTGTTGAATCAAATTATCAAATATCAAACACACATTACCACCCCCTGTACATGCTGAATATTTTGTGGCACCAATGAAAATGGCGATGTTATTGTTGCAATTTGATCCTGCTGGAGCTAAGGCCGCGCCTACAGTGCCAGTAAGATCTATGATATCATCAATTTGAATTGAAGTATTCGGTGCGAGGGTAATAGCCTTATTTGCACTCCAAGTGATATGCCCACCATTATTGATAATCACTTTATTAATTCCGGAAGGGAAAGTCAAATCCGCATCAATGGTAAGGGTAACACCGTTTGGAATAGTCAAAATACCTGTGCACCCTCCATATGTTCCAAGAAAGGCACTTGCATTAATACTGGTTGTAACAGTACAATCAGCCAATGCATTCGCATATCCAAACAGCAAAAAGCTACCAACTATCGCAACTCGATATAAGGATCTAAGTAATCCGAAATGCTTAATTGATGATGTCCGCTGACTTTTTGGGGTAGATAAATTTTTCATTTGGGGTAAGGATTGGTAAGGAGTAGATTCCATTGGGTTGAAATGCAAGTAAAGGGTAAAATGGTCTTTTACGATAATCAAACACTGGTACTTTTTACCAGGGGTGGTGCTGATAGTGTAGTTCGATTATTGATGAAATACAGCTGAGATGTTCTGCAGATTACGGAGAGTCGGATGGGCGCAGGAACACCTTATTGGTTTTGGGTAGTGTTAGGTTCATACTTAATAAAGGGTTGGTGGAAATCAAAAGGCCACAGACCTGGGGACGCCAGCGACTCTTTGATTTGGATCAAAAATAACTTTTTAAATGTAAAAACCCAGTGTTTATACGCCCAGGCATGTTAAGATTGGGTAAGTCATTCAAATACAACAAATTGCAATATATAAAAGCATAATTAATAGGGTAAATAGTAAGGGAGTAACGGAGTAACGGAATAAGGAAGTAACGGAGTAAGGGAGTAAAAGAAAGGCAGTAAAGGCGGAAGTGGCAGAAGTGGCAGAAGAGGCATAGGAGAAATCCTGAGCCTTAGCCTTAGCCTTAGCCTCAGCCTTAGCCTTAGCCTTTTTATATCTTGCACCGATGCACGCCAGCGGAATCACGCCCCTCACCATCCTCACCATCGTAGCAGGTTATTTCCTGCTGCTCATCTTCACCGCGTGGATCACATCACGCAACTCCAACACCGATGATTTTTTTATCAACCGCCATAAATCGAAATGGTGGATGGTGGGTATCGGAATGATCGGCAGCAGTATTTCGGGAGTGACGTTTATTTCTATTCCTGGTGTTGTTGGAGCAGGCGGTCTCAACCAGGCCTTTTCGTATGCCCAGGTAGTGCTGGGTTATCTGCTCGGTTATATGGTAGTTGCGTTGATCCTGATGCCACTGTATTACAGGTTGAAATTGATCTCTATTTATGGTTATCTCGACAAACGTTTTGGACCAGTATCGTATAAAACAGGTTCCGCGTTTTTTATCCTCTCCCGGTTGATTGGTTCCGCATTCAGGATGTTCCTGGCCGTGATGGTGCTGCACACTTTGTTATGCGTCCCATTCGGCATTCCATTTCCGGTGACTGTGATTGTAGCCATTGGTTTGATCTGGGTGTATACTTTCAGAGGCGGTATCCGCACTATTGTATTTACCGATACACTCCTTACCATTTGTTTGCTCGCAGCTATAGTCCTCACAATAATCGCTATCCTGCATGCTCTTGACTTAAATTTATTTTCATTACGCGGTGCTATACATGATGCGGGATATGGAAAAGTTTTCTTTTTTGACCGGGGATGGAGCGATGAAAATAATTTTTTCAAACAATTTTTAAGCGGTGCACTCATCACCATTGTCATGACCGGACTGGACCAGGATATGATGCAAAAAAATCTCAGTTGCAAAAACATCGGCGAGGCACAAAAAAATATGTTCCTCTTTTCTATGATCCTGGTAGTCGCTAATCTGCTGGTCCTTACGCTTGGCGCGCTGCTTTGGATGTACCTGCATCACCTCCAATTACCGGTACCTGCTCACTCGGATCAATTATTTCCCATGCTGGCGATGCAGCATCTACCCGTCTATATCAGCCTGGCCTTCATCATTGGATTGGTGGCTTCTGCTTACAGTAGCGCAGATGGCGTATTGACTGCATTGACGACCGCGGTCTGTGTGGATTTCCTCGGATTTGAAAAGAATGCTTCGACTCCGCTCCCTTCGACTACGCTCCCTTCGACTCCGCTCAGGGACCGGGAGTATTCCGATGAAGAAGCGCGTGAGATTACCTCGACTACGCTCGGTAATCAAATACTATCAAAAAGATTTCTTGGCATTCGAGTTGGTGGTTATAGTGATGAAAAAGAAAAGACGAAAGTGAGAAAGCGGGTACACCTTATCGTTTCGGCGGTATTTGCCATTGTTATCCTTTTATTTCAACTGATCAACAAAGGATCAGTCATCAATGAATTGTTCCGTGCAGCAGGATTCACCTACGGGCCGTTGTTGGGATTGTTTGCCTTCGGTATGCTGACCAAGAGAAAGATCATCGATAAATATGCCCTCATCGTGTGCATTGCAGCGCCAATTATTTCGTATTTTCTGAATGCATATTCAAAGGAATTATTTGGTGGATTTACGTTTGGGTTTTTGATACTCGCGGTGAATGGGCTGATTACGTTTTTGGGATTGTGGATGATTTCAAAACGGAATCTCCTCTCCCCCCTAGCCCCCTGAAGGGGGAAAAATTGACTCATTTTTATTTCTTCTTTTTCCCTGCATCCTTCATCAGTTTTACGTAGAGGATCTTGATGTACCAATGAATGGCATAACCTAATTTACCAAGCCTCTTATAATAGCGATACAACCAATAATAGGTAGTGACCTGTCGGGCAGTCTTTTGCTTTTGGTTGACCATGGACCAAATGCCGCCACTATGGTTTCGATACACTGCTTTTTCAATTTTATCGCCCATCCATTTTCCCTTGCCGTATTGGCCCAACATAGAAATCAGGAAGGTATCGCCGTTAGTCACCTTGTATTTTTCAGGAGGAAATTCTTTTATCAAATTCCGGAAGCAAAGGGTAAGGGGCATCGTCATCCGGGTACCAAGAATTAAATCTTTCTGGCTGGCATCTTTTTTCTGATCGGGTTCAAGTGGATCTTCATCAATGAGTTGGCCTTGATCGTTTACGACATTGAAGTCATGAAAAGTTAAAACATAATCATCGTTTGCTTCGAGAAAATCCACCTGCTTCTGTAGCTTAAAAGGATCGGTCCAATAATCATCACCTTCACATATGGCAATGTACTTGCCGCGACACCGGGGATAATTATAGCGGGACATAATGCCTCGTTGTCCCTTCGAATATTGATTTTCTGTTTGAAGCAAAGGGAAAATAATGTCCGGATACCTGGAGGTATATTCTTCAATGATTTCTTTCGTCCCATCTGTAGAGGCATCATCATGAATAATGATCTCGATGGGAAAATTTGTTTTTTGTGCCAGGAAACCATCGAGGCATTGCCGGATAAACGGAGCATGATTATATGTCATGCAGGAGATGGAAACAAGCGGTGTGATGCTCCCTTTCAAATCGACCATTTCTCATTCGGTTTCACCACTTTGCAAGGATTACCATAAGCAATACTGTTGGGCGGAATATCACTGGTGACAACACTACCGATGCCGATATAACAATTCTCACCAATGTTGATCTTGTGCCGGACCACAGTGCCCGAACCTAAAATTGTTCCGCGACCAACATTCACACTTCCGGATAATACAACACCCGGATTGATGTCCACAAAATCACCAATAACATTATGATGGCCAATCAAACATCCTCTTTTCATGGTGACGCCAAAACCAATTCGACTTTGTGAACCAATGATCACTCCTGGTTCTATCAGGATACCATGATCAAGAATTAAACTTGGGGATAAATAAGCTGCAGGATGAATGACATTTACATACCGCTCTTTGATCATGCCTGGAGTCTTTAGAAAAAAATCGAATACCGGTGATTTGTTATGGGGTCCTGAAACTCCAAACACCACAGGTTTCGCCGTATCCGGTAATTCACCAAAAGGCATGATGGTATATGAAAATTCTTTCGTGGTAATATTGGGGCCGAAGTCCAACGGGATGTTGTAAAAAATATCCATGTGATCGGCGATACCCGCATCAGCCAGTGTTTCTGATATGGTGCACACAAAATCTGCGGAAAGACCTACTACCTGAATCGATTTCATTTGCTATGATTGTAAAATCCCAGTGAGCCTAATGCTGTAGATGGATAAAGTTCTCTTTGATGAATCTCCAGTAATTGATGAACACGTTGAAGTAATTCTGTATTGGTCGCTAACCGTGTTCGTTTTTCATCCCACCAGATATTGTCTTCGATACCCACTCGCACACCATATCCCATTGCTACTGCAGCTGCATTTACTTTTAATTGGTTAGAACCTAACCCGGCAAAAGCGACAAAGTGATCATTAGGGATTTCACTGGCGGTGACTCCCATTTGCAGAAAAGTGCCCTGGAACCCGGCGATATTGCCAAACAACAGATTCCAATAAAATGGTCCTTTATGCACTTCCTTGCTGATCAGGTATTTTCCATAATTAATCATCCCTAAATCAAAACATTCAAATTCCGGTGTGACTCCATATTCTTTCATTTTCGTCGCCAACTTCATAATCATATCGGGTGGATTGACTGAGGCTTGATTTGAAAAATTTAAAGAGGACAGCGTCAACGAAGCCATGTCGGGTTTCAATTCAATGACTTCAGAACGTTTTTCAAATTCAGGAAAATTTCTGCCTGAAGTGCTGCCGCAAATGATCAATCCCGGGCAATGTTTTCTTACGCCTTCAAAGATTTCCTGGTAAACACTTTTCTTATAGGTCGGCTGCTCATCTTCTGCCCTTGCATGTAAATGCGCGATGGTGATCCCGATTTCATAAGCCTGGTGCGTTTGTTCAATGATTTCGTTTGGCGAAACAGGTACGTGGGGTGTATCCCGTTTCATCGGGACCATTCCTGTAGGACAAAAGTTGATTATTGTTTTGTTCATTATTTAGCTCCTGGTTTTCAGCCACGAATTATATGAATTCAATTTTATTTTTCTCATTCTTCTCATTCCTCTTATGCTTCTCATTCTTTCAGCCACGAATTACACGAATTAACACGAATTCTTTTCAATATTCACTGATCACTGTTCACTGATCACTGTTCACTGAATACTGATCACTACTCACTCTTCACTATTATCGTTATTCCTTTCATTCCCTCAACGCCATACTTTGGCGTTAACCATTGCTTATTATCAACCGGTTCATTTTGCAACCAGGCGATAATAGCTTTCGGCAAGTTAATACCGGCTGCATGACTAAATGGATACCCACCTCCAAAACGTGGATTCAACTCAAGGATATATGCATTCTCTCCATCCCAGAATACATCCGCATCCATGTTAGCCGGATGCAGGGTCAGGGCTGCAATTTCCGCGCCCAATTGTTCCAGTTGCGGGTGATGGACCGTGATGGCCTGGTCTGTTTCTCCGGATCGCATAGCCAGTTTTTGCTTCACCACAGTGACTATATGTTTCCCATTCAGATCGTTGATAATGTCCAAACCATATTCCTGTCCGGGAAACATGCCCTGGATCAAAACTGATTTGTCATGTTCCATATTCATCACATATTTTAAATACGAGGACGAAATGGTTTGCCTTGTTTTTTTGAAATAAAAAATCAATTCTTCTTCGTTCTCTGCCTGATGCAGCGCGATAGATCCCATTCCCCATCTTGGCTTGACAAAAAGAGGAAACTGCACTTCGCCATTTCGGATCGCCTCCAATGAGGATTGTAAATCGATGTACGTCGGGACCGATTGAAATTGATGTTTGACCAGGAATTGATGAGTGAGCCATTTGTCATGAGCCATGTCGACTACCCAGGGATCTGCTACAATGATGGTGATTCCGAGTTTACTAAATCTCTCTTTTTGTCCGGCCAGTACCGGAAGTTCAATATCTAAAAATGAAATAATGGCTTTGATGTGATGGGTGATACAATAGTTTTCCAAAAACCCAGGATACGCAGAATCATTGACTAAGGGAGATAATACAGGAAAATCGGCTTGCCAGAATGCAGCTGAATTCGAATCACTATTGAAAGCATGAACTTTTCCGCCATAGGGATGAAGGGCTTCTTTAAAATAGTCGACGAGATAATTTCTCCTGCCAACACAAGTGAGCAAAATGTTCATCCTCAAAGATAGGTTTGCCAGACCACATGATGTTCTTGTTCTTTAAAAAGCCTGCTAAAGAAATCAGGACTGATCAGTGAAATGCACAAGAGTAATGCCACCTGCATGAATCCCAACACCCCGACGAAGTATAAAAAGAAATGCATGATAAAGAGTAAGACGAAGATGACTCGATGAAAACGATTGGTAAATAATATCAGGATGCAACTCAATTCGATCAACAAAGAGGCTATAGACAAAAGGGAGAAGATCCAATGATGTTCCGTATAATCAAATAATGGTCGTTTGAAAAGATAAAAATAGATGCTGTTTAAAAACCGGTGGACCATGAGTTCCTGGCTGGTACCGCCTTGCAGCCAAAGCCACGCTTTGTAAACAGGAAGGAGTTTCGCCAAACCGGCTGCTACATAGATATAGGCCAACCAGGCCGCTATAACTTCCATTGGCCATCGGTACTCCTGGGATGAATAATTAAGTATTGGTTTTATCCTGCCAAGTAATTTATCTAACGATAAGGCATCGCTGCATTTTGTAAAATTCAACAGCAATAATGGAAACCATAAATAAAGCCAGGGGTGCGGTGCATTGTGCCTGGAATAATAAAAACTGAACAGAAAAATAAAACTGGTAAAAAGCAAAGGCAAAATATACCGGGTGAATAAACCCAGGACTAAAAAAATACTCAGCACTTGCGTGATCGGCTGCAAATAAGGAACGGCGATGGTGTCAATGAATTGATTGATAAAGGGAGGAAAAATATTCTTTGTGTCAGCTGTATCGTGCACCTGCTGTACAAGTTGAAAAATCTTGCTACTGGAAGAATAAAAGATCTGCACGCCCAATAGAATCCGGAACACGGCCAATTGATGAACGGAGCCTGGTAGCTCCATCCGGGATAAAATATTTTCTTCTTTGAATGCTATTTTCATTCCTTTTTATAGAGTTCTGTTTATTTGGTCCCTGAGCTTGTCGAAGGGAAGAAAAAAAACTTTTGTTCCCCCACCGACTTCCTCGCGCCTCCTGAGCGAGGAAGTCGGTGGGGGAACCTGATAGATCGCTTCTTCCCTTCGACAAGCTCAGGGACCGAAATAATGATTTCAGAAATGCCATTAATATTAATTTCTGTCATCACACTTCTTAATTTGATATTCAGGTATATAAATCGGCCCGTAATACAAGTTCGACGTTTGATTGATCTTAATGGCATTGCAGACATCAGGATCAAAAGTCACTTCACGCGTTTTAAAATTGACCGAATGAACGCCAACCCAAAGCGTATCGATTCCTTTTTCTTTCATCGTCTTGCTCAGGAATTCAAAATTTTCCTTTTCCGCTTTATGAAAATAGGAAGTGGCGTAAGCGAAATCATTTGCATAGCCCCACCTGAAATGTTCGGCTAAGAAAAAAGAAGGCTCTTTGCGTAATTCAAGGATTTTATACTGGCTTTGTTGCCAGTAATAATATTTCATCTCATAAAATATTTTATCGCTGCTGGTGAAGTTGACCGGCCATCTAAACATCCCGACATCATAAAATGGGTATCGTTGCATTCCAAAACTGATGTCCAGTAGCGTAGCAGAAAAAACAAGGACGATGACCAATTTCGCAGCCCGCGGAATACGTAAGGACCTGAACTTTTGTACACAGTAATAAAGGACACCACGCTTGTGTCTATAGCAACGAACCAAAATAAAAGCCCACAAGACTATTACGCCGATGGAGACCAGGAAAAAGATCTTAAACAGTAAATAGGTTTTGAAATAGAAAAATATTTTTGGAGTCTGCAGTAAATTCATCAACAAGAAAAGGGCAATAAGCGAAAAGCCTAATTCTTTAATGGTTCTGTATTTATCGTGAGTGGTGAATCGTGAATCCTGAGACATCGTCAATCGTCATTCGTGAATCGTAAGTCATCTTCAGTCATAAATCTTAAATATAAAAATCAAATCTTAAATCTTCAATCTCAAATCTTAAATCGTGACGGTTCTCCCTTCTTTAAAAAGCTGATTAAAAAATCCTGGTTGTATCAATGAAATACAAAAAACTAACGCCAGCTGTAAAAAACCCATGACCCCGACGAGATATAAAAAGAAATGCATGCCCAGGAGCAAGGCGATGATTAAGCGATTAAAACGATTAGTAAACAGGATCATGATGCAAAACAATTCGATGAACAGGGAGGCAATGGAAAGTAAAGCAAAAAGCCATTGATACTGTGTGTAATCAAAGAGTGGATGTCCGAAAATATAAAAATAGATGCTGTCTAAAAAACGATGATAGATGATTTCCTGGCTGGTCCCTCCCTGCATCCAATGGAATACTTTATAGACAGGAAGGATTTTGGCCAATCCTGCAGCGACATAGATATACGACAGCCAGGCCGCAATGGCCTCCATGGGCCATCGATAAGCAGTTGCAGTTTTGTCTTGCAAAGGTTTTATCAAACCAAATATCTTATCCAGCGATAAGGCATCACTGCATTTTGTAAAATTCAAAAGAAGTAAAGGCAACCAGATATATAGCCACGGGGTAGGCGCATTGTGCCGGGAATAGAAATAACTGTAGAGGACAAGAAAACTGATAAAAAGCAAAGGCAAAATATACCGCGTGAAGAGTCCCAGCACTAAAAAGATGCTTAAGATCTGTGTGATGGGCTGCAGATACGGAACCGCTATCGTGGCCACAAATTGATTTAAAAATTCAGGAAAAATATTTTTGGTGCCTGCCATGCTTTTCACATGTTGTAAAAGCTGGAACACTTTACTGCTTGAAGAATAAAATATTTGCAACCCTAATAAAATTCGAAATATGGCCAGTTGATAAACTGAGCCTGGCAGGGACATTCTGGATAATATATTTTCTTCTTTGAAATTCATGCTCAATTATCTCATCCTATGTTACTTTCTGGTCCCAGTGCTTGTCGAAGGGAAGAATTCTTCTTAATTCAATTACAATTATCTGACCCTGAATTATTTTTTGGTCCCTGAGCTTGTCGAAGGGTAGAAAAAAGCCTCTTGTTCCCCCACCACCTTCCTCGCGCCTTTTGCGCGAGGAAGGTGGTGGGGGAACCTGGTAGATCGCTTATTCCCTTCGACAAGCTCAGGGACCGATATAATGGTTATACAAATGTTTTTAATATGAACCTCTTTCATCACTCAGGGACCGATATAATGGTTTTACAAATGTTTTTAATATGAAACTCTTTCATCACACTTCTTCATTTGATACTCCGGAATATAAATCGGCCCATAATACAATTCCTTCGTTTGATTGATTTTTATTGCATTGCAGATATCCAGATCAAATTTCACTTCCCTGGTTTCATAATTAACGGAATGAATGCCGACCCAAAGGGTATCAACTCCCCTTTCTTTCATTGCACTACTCAGGAACTCGAAATTTTCTTTCTCTCCCTTATGATGATACGCTGCTCCGAAAGTAAATTCTTGCGTATAGCCCAACCCTAAATATTCCGCCAGGAAAAAAGAAGTCTCTTTCCGCAAATCCAGGATTTTATACTGGCCTTTCTTCCAATAATAATATTTAGGCTCGTAAACTATTTTACTATAGTCATTGAAATTAGTGGTCCAGCGAAACATCCCGACATCATAAAACGGATATAGTGCTTTTCCCCAGCTGATAGCGATAAGATTCGCAGCAAAAACAAATACGATGACCAACTTCGCCGCACCAGGAATGGATAAGGACTTAAATGTTTGTACGCCATAGAAGAAGATGCCGCGTTTACGAATGAAATCCCTGGCCGAAATAAAGAGCCAAAGGCAGATCGCAGCTATGGATAAAAGGAAAAAGATTTTAAAGAGCAAATAAGTGCGGAAATAGAAAAAAGTATTTGGTGTTTGAATCAAATTCATTAACAGGAAAAAAGCAAAAAAGGAAAAGGCTATTTCTTTAAATGATTTGCTCATGCTAAAGAGATTCATTTTATGCAGGAAGCAATAGCCTCCAGTTCCGAATCAGACAGCCCGACATACAAAGGCAAGCATAAAATCCTTGAAGCCACGCTTTCTGAGATTTTCATCTTTTCAGTCTGCAGGTAAGGCAACAGGTTGAGCGAAGGATAAAAATATCGACGCGGGAAAATGTCTTTTGCATTCATCCGTTCCTGGACTTTCAATAATTCCTGTTCACTTTGAAAAATCACAGGGTAATATCCGTAGTTCCAATCTGTGTTTTCCCGGATCTTAATTTTTTGTAATCGCGAAAAATCCAGATGCTGATCATAAAAATCGACGACCTTTTTACGCTCCGATAAAATTTCCGGCATATAAGGCAACAATGCTAAGCCTAAAGCTGCCTGTAATTCAGAGATTTTTCCATTGATGCCTAATCCATGAAATTCCAGCTTTCCTTTGTGTCCGAAATTATGGGAGTAAAACATTTTGCGATTCAATTCATCATCCGCACAAAAGATAGCACCTCCTTCTCCCGTGTGAAACAATTTAGTGGCATGAAAACTACAGGTGCTGACATCACCGTAATCAAAAACAGACTTTCCATTATATCGCACCCCAAAAGCATGGGCTCCATCATAAATTACTTTAAGGTTATGCTTTCGCGCAATATCCTCAATGGCTTCAACTGCACAAGGATTGCCAAATACATGGGTAGCCATTATTGCAGTTGTCTTTGATGTGATGGCGCCCTCAATCTTAGTTTCGTCAATCGTCAGATATTCCGGATGGATATCCACAAAAACGGGAGTGCAGTTTTCCCAAACAATCGATGCCACAGTTGCTACATAACTAAACGGAGTAGTAATCACCTCACCCCCATTTGCTAAGAGTTTCAAAGCTATCTGAAGAGGAACAGTCCCATTGTTCGTAACAATAATATTTTTTACATCAAGATACCTTTTGAGTTTTTCTTCCAGTTCCAAAACCAATTCACCACGGTTGGTCATCCACTGTTTATCCCACGCACGCTTCAATACACGCTGGTATTCTTCGATCGGAGGTAAAAAGGATTTGGTTACAGGAATCATTTGGCAATGGCATTATAGATCATTTCCCACTTTGGTTCCAATTGCATAGTGGCCCATCCATGCTTTTTACTGTCCACAATAAAATAAATGGCGGATTGATAACGAAAGATCATTTTGCGAACTCCGTTATCATATTCGTTCAACCCGATCGTAATCGAATATTGGCCTTGCGAAAATTGTATATTAGGAATTACAGCTCGGAAAGTAACAGCGCCACTCATTTCCTCCAATTGCATTTGATCAGAAAAATTAAATACCTCTGCGAAATTTCTTTGCTCTTTATCATAAAACGCTAAATAAATAGTGGGACGATTGATTCGTTGATGACAATACAGATCAATCGTCAGAACAAGGTCTTTTCCATTGGAGATGGTCACCGTTTCGCCAGGGCCAAATTGACAACCTTCAGAGCCTAGCGTTATTTTTTTGATCTCGACAATATCCATTCCGTCATACCGGCCGAGTTCGTTTTTAAATCCTTCATAATATTTGGTGATACCGGCAGACACATCGTTGGATTGGAATGTGGTTTTGTCTTCCATCATAAAACAAATGCTCGTACACATGCGGGAGACAAAAGGCATGGCATGTGAGACAAAGATCATCGCGGTTTTACTACGCAGTTCATCCATCTTATTCAAACACTTCAGTACAAACCCGATATCTCCCACTGCCAATACTTCGTCGATCAACATCACATCGGGTTCCATTTGTGCTGCTACTGCAAAACCCAATCTCACCTTCATCCCTGAACTATAGTTTTGAACAGGTGAATCGATGAATTCGCCGATTTCAGCAAAATCAAGAATGGCTTCCAATTTATTATCAATCTCTTTTTTGGTAAATCCAAGAAGTTGTCCATTCACATAAACGTTTTCGCGACCTGATAACAAAGGATTAAATCCTGCGCTTAATTCAATAAGAGCCCCAGTTTTACCTCGAATAGTTATAGTGCCTTCATCAGGTCGAATCAAACCATTCAGCATTTTGAGCATGGTGCTTTTACCTGCGCCATTGCGACCGATCAGCCCGAGACATTCGCCTCTTCGCAGAGTGAAACTTAAATCTTTAACAGCCCAAAATTCTCCTTGACGTAAAACAGAGCGATGATTATTAATTCCCAACACAGCACTTCCTAAATCTTTCAGGCCATACCACATGCTCTGCTTCAAACTCTTGCTGAATTTTTTGGAAACATGATTGACTTCCACCAATATTTCATCCTTGTCACTCATCATGTCCCCATCCGTTCGATTAAAATTTCCATCGCGATTCGTTGCAGGATCATGCCCATCAGTAAAATGAATATGGAACCAAGCGTTATCAATATCAACGGCCCAAAGGATGGATTTAGATTTACACCCAGCAACCAATCACGGGCACTGGTCAACACAGGACTGACAGGATTCAACGCTAATATTTTTGAGAAGCCACTAAAATCTGTTGCAGCATAAACTACAGGTGTGGCGTACATGGCCAATTGCAAAAAAGTGGGTAATGCAAACTGCACATCTTTATACAACAATGCTAGTGGCAATACCATAAGACCAAAACACATGCCCAATAAGATCAGCACCACCATCGCCGGGAAAAATAACAATGTGTATAGTGTAACAGGCACTTTGAATATAACCAGTTCCGCTACGATAATGACCAGCGAAATCAAAGCATTAAATGAGATTTCATAAAAGGCAGTGATGATCAAGGATTCACGAGGAAAATTAATCTTCACGAGGATGGGTGCATTCGCCTGGATGGTTTGAATAGGTTGAATGACGGCTGTTGAAAAAACTGACCATAGCATGGTGCCCGTAATCACAAATAATGGATAACTACTTCCAGTATGATTCAGGGTCACAATATTTTTCTGGTTCAAAAAAATCCAAATGGCAGCAGTGGCTAGTGGAGGAACAAGAGCCCACAACACTCCTAACAAACTTTGACGATACCGGGCCCTGATATTTCGCTCAGCAAAACGAAATCCCAGCGCATGTGCAACAGGGAATTCCTTGCTTATTTTTTTAAGATTTTTAAAAATGCTTGTTCTGCCAGAAGCAGAATAGACATGAACAGGCATCTTTGAGGAGGCTAAAGAATCATTTTCCATCGGGGCAGTGTGGTATCATACTTTGATGTTTTCAATGTTATTCCTGTTTTGATTGAAAATAGTAGCAGGAAGGTACCGATATAATTTAAAAAGTGATTTCATTGCTACACGGAAGCTGACTGGCAATGGAATGTTCCGGTCGGATATAAATGCCATGCTGATTTCCATGATAAACATTTTCGTCCACCGATCACTTTTATCAACCTGGTCATAGATGTAGGAAAGCATCTTATCAAATTCGGCTTTATTAAAATTGGCAGTGACCGATTGGTTACTTTTTTTATTGTACCAGTAATAGGCATCCTTTACCAGGCCGATGTGCAACTCTTTTTCATTCATCATATCGACAGTAAAACAAATATCCGAGTAGAGGAAAGGTTTGAATTCCAGGCAGATCTCTTTTTTAATGAATTTATTGCAGGCACTTCCACCGTAATGGCCGAAAGCGCGTTTGTCTTTTACCGACTTTATAGTTTGCCTTAGTGTATAATCAGGAAATTCCCGCATAAAAGAAAAAAGATAGCAATTATAGCCAGGTTGAAGAGTCTTTTCGAATTTACTGTAGAGATCGGAACCTACACGATCATCACTGTCCAGAAATTGGATCCATTCACCGCGAGCGAGCCTGAGACCTTCATTTCGCGCATTAGCCTGTCCCTGATTTTTCCCTAACTCAACCAGCCTGATGTTTTCGTTCTTTAGTTGCCTGACCACTTCAGCAGACCGATCTGTGCTACCATCGTCCACCACTATGATCTCCAGTTGCAATCCATGGGGCTCTTGTTGCAAAACGGACTGGATTGCATTTTCAATAAACGACTCCGAATTGAACATCGCAATGATGACGGATATATCTATTTTTTGCTCCATGGAAGTCTTGCAGAGCTATAATACGGACAAGTTTTTGGATTAGCTTGCATCAATTATTTTTTACCGTGCAAATTGCCGTTATCGTACCATCACTTCGGGATCTGGCACCAGTCCAGGTGGCTATCTCTATTGCTGCTCAGCTGGCACACATGGGTCACAAGGTTACTGTATATCACTTAAGTCCGAAAAAAGAATTGACGCAGCCGGAAGGAATCAAATTTGAAAAAGTATCATTTTGGAGCAACATCGATTGGGGGAAATATGACATCATCCACAGTCATGGTTTTTTACCGGATGCTTTTGTTGCATTTAGAAAACCAAATCGCTCAACAGCGAGGACAGTTTCCACGATCCACAATTATGTTTTTGTGGAATTAAGAATGTTGTATAACCAGATTGTTTCGAAAATTTTAGGAACACTTTGGTTGAAGGCCTGGTCGGGCATGGATCAGTTAGTCGTGCTCACAGATGATGCTTTGCAATATTATAAGTCCATATCAAGGAATAAGAATATTTGCAGAATCTATAATGGCAGAGATATCACTCCGGATCCAACCTTGATTTTGCCGGAAAACAGGTTGCTTATTGAGGAAATGCGGAAGCGGTTCCAGTATGTCATTGGCACCTATTCGGCTTTAATAACCAGGAAGCGAATTGATATCCTGATCCGTCATTTGAGCAGAGTCGATACAGGTTGCCTGATTATCCTGGGTGAAGGACCGGAAAGAAAAAACCTGGAAAACCTCGTGACTAAATATAAACTACAGGACCGAGTGAAATTTTTAGGGCATATACCACAAGCTCATCAGTATAATTTTGAATTTGACATAAGCGCGCATCCTTCTTCCAGCGAAGGATTTAGTTTGTCGCTGATCGAAGCGGCATTACACAAAAAGAAAATCGTTTGCTCCGATATCCCCAGTTTCAAAGAAGCTTTCAATGATACAGAAGTGACTTTTTTTAAAAGTGATGATGAACTCACCATTGATCAGGCTATTCAGGATGCTCTTCGCGATGACTCCAAAGCCAACAATGCTTTTATCAAGGCCAGTACCATTTATACGGAAGAGAGGCTGGGAAAAGATTATGAAGAGTTGTTCAAACAACTTCTGCCCCCTAGCCCCCTAAAGGGGGTTCTTGGTTCCGATGTTCGGTCCCCCTTTTAGGGGGCTAGGGGGTAGAGGAAATATCCATTCTTTTAGAAAACCACTTGACCATGCTGTCATAATAATGATGATGATGAATGGAATATTAATACCAACAGACACCGACTTCCATTTCATCATTCCTCTAATTGAAAAATAAAGAAGGAACAAAAATCCGCCTAGTATAATGATTGATAAGAAAAGAAAATATTTATTCAAAATAAGAAATAAGAGAAGCAAAAGCGCAAGCGGCAAACTGAATCCAATCAAAATATGCATCGGATTCAATAACCGTTTATCTTTTTTACCAACCTGTAGACGGCCAATTGCATACCTATAAAATTGTTTCCACAATCGTTTTGGTGTAGGTCGGCGATAATGCAATACAATGACATCCGGTGTATACAATAGTTTGTACCCAAAATCGATGATCTTCCTGTTTAATAATGTGTCATCGCCGGTCAGCATGCTTTCATCCAGCGGCATCACCTTTGCCAACACCGCTTGCCTGTAGATCGCATTACATCCCGGAATACTACTGACTTCTTTCACCTCTTTGAGTTCTCGCGCATGGATGGAACCTGCAGCAAAAACAGGTTGATCAAAAACAAATCCAACCGCTTTTCCAAAATTACTTTCGTCTTCCGGTGTAAAATTCGGGCCTCCGACGCAAGCCACACTTTCATCTTTTTCAAAATAGTTGACACATGAACTCAACCATTTCTGATCGACGATGCAATCCGCATCCGTGAAGGCAATCAATTCACCTTTGGCATTTTCAAAACCAATGTTCCTGCCTGGCGAAACTGTTTGTTTTTCATTTCGTATGACTGTTGCACCTAAAGAACGAGCAACATCAACAGTATGATCTGTGGAAAGTCCATCAACTACAATGATTTCTAATTTTTCTTTTGGATAATCAAGAGCATTCAGGCTTGCGATGCAACTCCGGATCAACTGCTCTTCATTCTTTGCAGGAACAATAATGGAAATAAATGGAAGAAGAGTCATGTCAGCCATAAGATGAATTCAAAAATCCCGACAGCCACATTCCATTAACGATCCTGGTCGAGCGTATTTTCTTTCTGGTTCCTCCTGATTTGAGAAAGTTGCTCGGTAATCAGGCCAAGAAAGAAGAAAATCAACGTCGACACCACACCAAGAAGAGTTCCTGTACTCACTCCCCTTCCGGCCAGGATCAATGGAATACCCCATGCCATCGTGATGCAAAAAGTAAGAATGGAGATCGGTAAAAATATTTTCATGGGGTTGAATAAAACGAGAATATTGATGATCTCCATTACGGTTTGAAAAAGCGTTTGCACACCAATGGTGCTTTTCCCTTTTAAACGGTTCGCTATCGTAATGGGCTCTTCCAGCACAAGGTGACGGTTGTTAATAAAGACCAGGGTGATGATATCACTATACGCCATGGTATCCGGCGCAAGATGAATGTATTTCCGTGCAAGTTTGGTCGAATAAATTTTCATCCCGGAATTAATATCATAAATCGGAACCGGCATCAGGATCTTGGCGAGCAAGCGTATTATACTTTTTGCCATGCCACGGGAAACAGTCGCCGATTTGGTTCCCTTCCTTGAACCCACTACCATATCGGCATCATTCTTTTTAAGACATGCAAATAGTTTGGCGACATCTTCAACGCGATGCTGTCCGTCAGCATCCAGTGTGATCACATAATCCGTATCACTCGCCAAAATTCCACTTTTGATTGCAGCTCCATAACCTTTATTGAGTTTATGATGAACGACCGCAAAAAGATCCGGATCCTGGTAGGAATCCAGTATGGCTTTAGTATTGTCTGTAGAGCCATCATTCACTACAATTATTTTCCAATGTTGCTGCCGGCAAGATTCTACCAGGGATGGCAGGATGACGATCAAATTTTCTGCTTCGTTGAAAGCCGGAATTACGATGGTCAAAGCCGATTTTTCATTCATACGCGGGAGTAGAATTGCGCCACAAACAAAGATAGATTAATCCGGCAGTCAGCCTCTATTTACAGTTGCGGGCCATTACCTCGGCAGCAGGTTTAAATCCTAAATTCACAGCCTGCTGAAAATCCCCACAGGCCAGTTGCATATTACCCATGTTCATTTCCGCCAAACCCCGGTTACCAA
>Ga0207656_10000226_pt1 | contig 20150 bp, 23 predicted proteins | sample KBSCornC12_FD_184297 | JGI IMG/M metagenome (GOLD analysis project Ga0207656, IMG submission 184297) | Corn rhizosphere microbial communities from Kellogg Biological Station, Michigan, USA - KBS Corn C1-2 (SPAdes) (version 2) | ecosystem: Host-associated > Plants > Roots > Rhizosphere > Soil ...
CGATGTTGCCCCCGCAGAGGTGCTGGTACTGCAGGGCGCGGCGCATCACCCCGGCGTCGATGATCGGAAGGCCGTCGTCGGAGAAGCCGACCGCGCCGGCTTCGCGCAGTTCGACCATCTCGGTCAGCTCGGCTCCCTGCATGTCCTTGGTCACGGTGGCGAGGAACCCGACCGGGACCGAGGCGCCAGCACGCGCCTGCTCGCGCAGGGCGGAGACGTCGGCGGCCGTCGATACCGGCGGCTCGGTGTTGGCCATTGCCAGGATCCCGCAGTAGCCGCCGGCGGCAGCCGCGCGGGTGCCGGTCTCGACGTCCTCTTTGTGCTCATGGCCGGGGGTGCGGAGATGGACGTGCGGGTCGAAGAAGGCGGGAAAGGCGTGTAGTCCCTCGGCCTCGATCACCTCGGCGCCGTCGGTCTCGGCCTCGCCGGGCGAGGCGAGCGAGGCAATCTCGCCGCCGCGGATGACGACGTCGTGGACCGAATCGATCCCGGCGACCGGGTCGAGCACGGTCGCTCGGCGCAGGACTAGGTGTGCGTCCTCGGCCGGGCGCAGGTCGAGCTGCTCGCGCAGGCTCACGCTGAGGTTCCGATCGGGGTCGGGTGGCTGCCCTCGCCCTCGGCGGCGGGGGTCGAGGCGTCGCCGCCGGCGAGCAGCTCGTAGAGGATCGCCATCCGCACCACCAGGCCGGCGGCGACCTGCTCGGCGATCAGCGACTGCGGCGAATCGATCGCCTCGCCGGAGAGCTCGACGCCGCGGTTGACCGGGCCGGGGTGCATCAGCAGCTGGCGCGGGTTGAGGCGGCGCGTGTCGATCTGGAAGCAGGCTGCGTACTCGCGCAGCGAGGGGACGAAGCTCTCGCTCATCCGCTCCTTCTGCATCCGCAGCGCGTAGACGACCTCGGCCTCCTCGATCCCGTCGAGGCTGTAGGAGACGTCGCAGCCGAGCTCCTCGATCCCGCGCGGGATCAGGGTCGGCGGGCCGCAGACGGTGACCTCGGCGCCCATCTTGGCGAAGGCGATCAGGTTGGAGCGGGCGACGCGACTGTGGAGGACGTCGCCGACGATCCAGATGCGGACGCCGTCGAGCGAGCCGAGGCGGCGCCGCAGCGTGTAGACGTCGAGCAGTGCCTGGCTCGGGTGCTCGTGCTTGCCGTCGCCGGCGTTGACGACGGCGGCCTCGGTCCAGCCGGCGACCATCTGGGCGGCGCCGGCGTAGGGGTGGCGGATGACGATCACCGCCGGGTCGTAGGCGGAAAGCGTGGCGACCGTGTCCTTCAGCGACTCGCCCTTCTCGACCGAGGAGCCGGAGGCCTTGACCGAAACGAGGTCGGCGGAGAGGCGCTTGGCGGCGAGGTCGAAGGAGCTGGAGGTGCGGGTGCTCGACTCGTAGAAGAGCGAGACGACGGTACGGCCGCGCAGGGTCGGTACCTTTTTGATGTCGCGGCGGCCGACCTCGGCGAAACTCTCGGCGCGGTCGAGGATCGACTCGATCTCCGCTCGCGAGAGCTGCTCGATCGAGAGCAGGTGCTTCATCGGGTCACCTCCATGGGGGTCTCCTCGGAGATCGTCACCCCGTCTGTGCCGTCGATCTCCTCGAGACGGACGTTGACGCGCTCCTCGCGCGCCGTCGGCAGGTTTTTGCCGACGTAGTCGGGGCGGAACGGAAGCTCGCGGTGGCCGCGGTCGCAGAGGACCGCCAGCTGCACCCGCCGCGGGCGGCCGTAGTCGAAGAGGGCCTCGATCGCGGCGCGGACGGTGCGGCCGGTGTAGAGGACGTCGTCGACGAGGACGACGGTGCGCTCGCTGAGGTCGAAGTCGATGTGGGAGGCGTGGACGACAGGCTGGGAGCCAGGTGCCTTGGCGCCGACGTCGTCGCGGTAGAAGGAGATGTCGATATCGCCGATCGGCAGGTCTGAGCCGGTCAGCTCGCCGAGGAAGACGTGCAGGCGGCGGGCCAGGACAGCGCCGCGGGTGTGGATGCCGACGACCGCCAAGCGCTCCGCATCGGGGTTCTTCTCGGCGATCTCGTGGGCGATCCGCCGCAGCGTTCGCCTCAAATCGTCGTGCTCCAGCACGACCTTCTCGTTCACTTCGGTTGCTTTCTTCCTGGCCTCACAGGACCGGGTTAAAGGACGGCTGCACAGTAGCAGTGGTTGCGGCGGGCCGGGATAGGCCCTCCACGCAGCAACAGATTGGGGAGGCTGCGTGGAGGGCCTATCCCGACCCGTTCCTGTCCACGGCTCCGTTTGGGACGAGATGGGGGTCTCCTCGCTCGGGGAAGGGGAGTTCGATGACGTCGAAGTCTTTGGGGGCGACCGTCGGTTCGAAGACCTCCCGCGCCTCCTCGATCACCTTGCCGACGTGGTAGCGGGAGGAAATGTGGACGAGGGCGAGCAGCTTCACGTGGGCCTCGGCGGCGACGGCGGCGGCCTGGCCGACGGTCGAGTGGCCGGTCTCGGCGGCGCGCTGGACCTCCTCCTCGGCGAAGGAGGCGTCGTGGATCAGCAGGTCGGCATCGGCCGCGGCGGAGACGGTGGCGGGGCTGGGCGCGGAGTCGCCGGTGATGACGATGGTGCGACCGGCGCGGCTCGGGCCCATCACCTGGTCGGGCGCGACCGAGCCGGTGCTCCCTTCGACCGTCTCGCCCCGCTGCAGAGCGGCGTAGGCTGGCCCTTCGGGGACACCGGCCGCGGCGGCCGCGGCGGGGTCGAAGCGGCCGGGCCGCTCCTCCTCGACCAGCGCGTAGCCGAGGGCGCGAGAGCTGTGGGCGGCTTCGAAGGGCCGGATTTCGTAGCCGTCGTGCGGAATTGGATCGGTCTTCACCAACTCGATCAAATCGAGCGTGAACCCAAGGCGCCCGAGGAAGGGCGAGAAGACCTGAAACAGCTCCGTCAGCCCCGGCGGCCCGTAGATCTTCAGCGGCACCTGCCGATCGGTCAGGTCATAGGTCTTCAGCAGCCCCGGCAAGCCCAGCACGTGGTCGGCATGGAAGTGGGTCAGGTAGATCTCATCCGCCTGCACCAGCCCCAGCGACCGCTGCATCTGCCGCTGCGTCCCTTCCCCACAGTCGAAGAGCAACCGCTCCCCCCCACGACTCACCAGCACGCTGGCCGTCGAGCGCCGCGCCGAGGGCACCGACCCCCCGGTCCCAAGAAAAGTCACCGCCAGATCCATAGGGCGGCGAGCCTAAGCGACTCCGAAGTTTGGTGCCCTATAGGGACCCAAAGTTCGGAGTCGCCAACTAAGCTCCGTCTCGGGCGCCCGTAGCTCAGCTGGATAGAGCGCTTCCCTCCGGAGGAAGAGGCCACAGGTTCGAATCCTGTCGGGCGCGTTGTTGCTGATGCCTGCTGCCGTCAGTTTTCGGCGGCTTTGAACCTCGCCACCCACTCGTCGCGGTCGAACTGGGCGGGGTCGGTCTCGGCGAGGAAGCGCTGGAGGGTGGCGATGAAGCGGCCGGGGCGCTCGAGCATGGGGACATGGCCGGTGTCTTCGAAGATCTCGAGGCGGCTGCCGGGGAGCTGGGCATGGGCTTCGCGGCCGTGCTCGACGGGGATGATCGGGTCGTTTTCGCCCCAGAGGATCAGGAGCGGCAGGGCCTCGGCGAGGTAGAGGCGGTCGAGGGCGGCGATGCGCTGCCCCTCCATGTCGACGACCGCCCGCAGCGTCGCCAGGAACGCCTTGCGGCGCTCAGCGTCGCGCAGGGTGGCGTAGCCGCGTGCGACCTCGGCGAGGTCGGCGTTCGGGCGGAACCCGATCGCGCCGATGCCGCGGCCGATCACCGAGCCGATCTGGCTCCCCACTCCCGCCGTAGCGGCGATGAAGATGTCGGCGCCGGGCAGTGCTGCCGCCCGCAGGATCGGGCTGACGTCGGGGCCGAGGCCGCCGCTGGAGACCAGCGCCAAGCGCTCGACCATCTCCGGGAACTGGTAGGTGAACTGCATCGCCACGCCGCCGCCGAGCGAGTGGCCGACGAGCGTCGCCCGTTCGTGGCCCAGCGCCAACATCAGGTCGCGCAGGCTGCTCGCCAAGCCGCCCAGCGAGTAATCGCCGCCGCCGGGAGCCGAGGCGCCATGGCCGGGGAAGTCAGGGGCAATCACGGTGCGGTCGATCGCCAGCGGCTCGATCACCGATTCCCAGTTGGCACAGGTGCCCGCCATGCCGTGGATCAGCAGCAGCACCGGGCCGGAGCCAGCTTCGACGAAGTTCATCGGCCGCCCGTGGACCTCGACCGCCCTCGGCTTTGCCTCGGCCGCGTTCGCCTGCCTCGCATCGACTGCCACGGAGGGAACCTACCCCGGAACGGCACCGAGGTATCGCAAGCCCGCGAATCCGCTCCCGATTCCAATACTGTCGCGCCGTGGCCGACGCCGCCCAGCCCGCCAGCCCCCAGGACGACCGGCCGCCGCGCGGCGCGCTGATCGTCGTCGCGATCGGGTTGGTCGCCTGCATCGTCGCTGCCCTGGCCGCGACCGGCAAGGGCTCGGGTGAAGCGGCCAACCTCGAATGGGTGCAGTCGGGAACCGGCGCCGACTCCCGGACCGCCGCCGTGCCCGGGGGCAAAGGCGAGATGCAGCTCACCGACACCAACATCCGCGCCACCGGCACCAATGTCAGCGGCTACTCGCTCTTCACCGTCGGCTCGACCCTCAACGTCTCGGCCGGGTCGCCGATCGGCGGTGGCCGCGTCATCTGCACCATCCGCGCTCCCGCCGGCACCGAAATCGCCCAGAGCAGCGGCGGCCTACGTGCGACTTACCCGCGCTCCTCCGAATCGGGCATCTACAGCCAGGAAGTGCCGGAAACGGTGCTGATGGACTTCAGCTCCCACAGCAGCGAACTGGCGGTGCTCGAAGTGCTCGACCGGCCCCAGCGCTTCACCACCGAACAGGGGGTGAAGCTCGAATGGCCCGCATACGAAGTCGGCAAGGAGCACCTCAAGTACTTCATCGCCGGGAAGCCGAAGAAGGACCTGCAGCTGCCGTTCTTCACGATCTGGAAAACGACCAAGGTGCCCGCAGCGGGCATCAGCTGCACGCTGGAAACCAGCGCCGGCGAAGCGACCGTGCAGACCCAGGCGGCGCTGAAGAAGCGCTCACCGCCGATCGACGAACAGGCCGAAGAAGAAAAGCTCGAAGAAAAAGAAGAACAGGAAGAACGGCAGGAAGGCGAAGAAAGCTAGACGTCGAGCTGCTCCTGTGGCGCAACCAGCAGCTCCGGCCCTTCCGCCATCCCTTTTCCGACTTTGTTCAGCGCCGGGTTCGCCGGCGCGCCCTCCATCCGCCGCGGGTCGAGCGGCCCGCACATCGCCACCGCGTCCTCGGCGCTCAGGTCGGGGCGCAGCCAGGCCGCCTCGGCCTCCGCGCTGGGCAGGATCGCCGGCATCCGGTCGTGGACCGGGGAGACCACCTCATTCGGCGTCGTCGTAACCAGCGTGCAGGTGTAGAGGTAGCCGTCGTCGTAGCCGCGCTCCTCGGTGTCGTCCCATTTCTTCCGGGTGCAGAGACCGGCGAAGGCGAACGGCTCGCCGCCGTCGACGGTGAAACGCCACGGCTGGCGCGGCTGCTTCGGGTCCTCGGCCTTCATCCACTCGTAGAAGCCATCGGCGACGATCAGGCAGCGGTGCCGGTACTTGTCGACCAGCGGCGAGTAGGCGCGGCTTTTCAGCAGGTTCTCTTTTTTCGCGTTGATCATCCGGTAGCCGACCTTGAGGTCCTTCGCCCAGACCGGCACCAGCCCCCAACGCATCAGCTTCGCCTCGCGCGCTCCCCGTTCGGCCTCCTCGGGCTCGGGTGAGGCACGGACGACCAGCACCTCCTGCGTCGGAGCGACGTTGAAGCGGCCCATGCCGGGAGGCGCTTTGCCCTCCCCCCCGTCCTTCGCGCTCTCTTTCGCCGCCGCCCCGGCACCCCGTTCCAGCGCCTTCTCTAGTTCGACCTGGAAGCGATCGGCGATCTTCTTCGTGTCCTTGGTGGTGTTGGTAAAGCGCCCGCACATGGGCCCAGCCTAGCTGGCGCGGCCGGCCGCCTCGGGCCTCAGCTCGGCGTGGTCGCGGTACCAGTCGAGGGTGCGGATCAGGCCGTCGCGGAGCTCGATCTCGGGGGTCCAGCCGGTCATCTCGCGGAGCTTGGTCGAGTCGACGTACTGGCGGTCGATCTCGCCGCTGGGGTTGCCGGTGCCGAGGAATTCGGGTTGCAGGTCGGTGCCGGAGACGTCCACCACGGTCTGGAGGACCTCGGCCACCGAGTAGGGGCGCTCGCCGCCGGCGTTGAAGGCCTCCCCCGCGCCGGGGCCGCCGGCGCCGACCGCGTGCTCGACCGCCAGGTAGGCCGCGACGGCGTCGCTGACGTAGAGGAAGTCGCGTTCGGGGCTGCCGTCGGAGCGGATCTGCGGGCGGCGGCCGTCGAGGACGGCGGCGATCGCCTCCGGGATCAGGCGCGAGAAGTTGGGGTCGCCGCCGCCGTAGATGTTGGCGAAGCGGGTGACGGCTACCGGCAGGCCGTAGGCGGGGCGGTAGCTGAGCGCGATCGCGTCGGCGGCCGCCTTGCTCGCCTCGTACGGCGAGGCCGGCTGCAGCCGCATCTCCTCGCGATAGGGCAGCTCGTCGCTCGGGCCGTAGGCCTTGTCGGAGGAGGCGACGACGACCGCCGGGACCTCGGCACGACGGCAGGACTCGAGCAGGGTCCAGGTGCCGCGCACGTTGACTTCGAAGGTCTGCGTCGGGTCGGCCATCGCCGGGCCGACCAGCGTCTGCGCCGCGAGATGGAAGACGACGTCGAACTCTCCCGCCGAGATCGCTGCCTCGACCGCTGCCGGGTCGCGCAGGTCAACTTCGAGCAGCTCGACCTCGGAGCCGATCCCCTGCAGGGCCAGTCCCGAGCGCGGCGGCGGCGCCAGGTCGAGGACGCTGACCGCGTCACCGCGTTCGAGCAGCGCCCGCGCCAAGTTGGAGGCGACGAAGCCGTGGCCGCCGGTGACCAGCGAGCGCTTCAAGGGGCGTCCACCGGCGCCGTGTCCCAGATCCGCCAGGCGGCGCGGCCACCGGCCCAGAGGTCGTTGAGCACGACCGCGTCCTTGTAGGTGTCCATGCAGTCCCAGAACCCCTCGTGGCGGTAGGCGCGCAGCTCGCCCTCGGCGGCCAGACGCTCCAGCGGCTCGCGCTCGAGCACGCTGTCGGGGTCCAGATAATCGAGGACCCCCGGCTCGCAGCAGAAGAAGCCGCCGTTGATCCAATGCTCGCTGCGCGGCTTCTCGACGAAGCCGGCGACTGAGCTCCCGTCGAGCTCCGCCACCCCCCACTGCAGGTTCGGACGCACGACCGTGACCGTCGCCAGCGCACCTTGGTCGCGGTGGAAATCGAGCAGCGCCCCGAGGTCGATGTCAGCGACGCCATCCGCGTAGGTCACGCAGAAGCGCTTCTCGGCCAACCGATCCCCAAGCGCCGCCACCCTGCCCCCCGTCGGCGTGTCGAGGCCGGTGTCGACGCACTCCACCCGCACGCCCTCTGGCCAGCGCTCGGCGGCGGCGAACTCCGCCACCGCATCGCCCATGTAGCCAGTCGCCAGCAGGAACCGCTCGAAGCCCTGCGCCGCATAGATCTGGATCACGTGCCAGAGGATCGGCCGGCCGCCGATCTCGACCAGCGCCTTCGGCACCGACTCGGTCCGCTCGCGCAAGCGGGTCCCACGTCCCCCACAGAGGATTACGACTGGCGGTTTCACTGATTCCGAGATTGTGGGGGTTATAGCCCCCAAAAGTTCGGAGAGGCTCAGCCGCCCGCGACGGCCGGGAGGATCGTTACTTCATCCCCGTCGTTGATCGAGGTCTCCAAGCCCTGCTGGAAGCGGATGTCCTCGCCGGAGACGTAGACGTTGACGAAACGGCGCAGGTCGCCGTCCTGGGTGATGCGGTCGCGGAGGCCGCCGTGGGCGTCGAAGACGGCGTCGAGAACCTCGCCGACGGTCGAGCCTTCGACTTCGAGCTCGGCTTCGCCGCCGGTCGCGGCGCGCAGCTGCGTCGGGATCTTCACGGTGACGCTCATTTAGACGGCTACCTCCTGGCGGAACTCGGTCTCGAAGCTGTCGAGACTGGGGTCGATCTCGTGCATCTGGAACGTATCGCGGGTCGCGTCGAGCGTCTTCAAACCCTCGCCGGTGATGTAGACGACGACTCGCTCGCCGTCGGAGAGCTCGCCCCGTTCGGCCAGCTTGCGCAGGACGCCGACAGTGACCCCGCCGGCGGTCTCGGTGAAGATGCCGGTCGTCTCCGCCAGCAGCTTGATCCCTTCTCGGATCTCCTGGTCCGTGACCGAGTCGACGCCGCCGCCGGTCTTGCGCGCGTGCTCGACCGCGTAGGGCCCGTCGGCGGGGTCGCCGATCGCGAGGCTCTTGGCGATCGTCTCCGGCCGCTGCGGTTTGCAGACTTCCCAGCCTTCGGCGAAGGCGGTCGCGACCGGGCTGCATCCCTCCGCCTGGGCGCCGTTGAAGACCGGCTGCTTGCCCTCGACCAGGCCGAGGTCGAGCCACTCCTGAAAGCCGCGGCCGAGTTTGGTGAAGAGCGAGCCGGAGGCGATCGGACTAACCACGCGGTCCGGCAGTTTCCAGCCGAGCTGCTCGACGGTCTCGTAAGCGAGGGTCTTCGAACCCTCGGCGTAGTAGGGCCGCAGGTTGACGTTGACGAAGGCCCAGGGTCGGGTTTCGGCCAACTGGGTGCAGAGGCGGTTGACGTCGTCGTAGTTGCCGCGGACGCCGACCAGGTTGGTCCCGTAGACGCCGGTCGCGAGCAGCTTCTGCTCCTCGAGGTTGGCCGGGACGAAGACATACGAATCGAGGCCCGCGGCGGCGGCGTGGGCGGCAACGGCGTTCGCGAGGTTGCCGGTCGAGGCGCAGGCGACGGTGTCGAAGCCGAGATCCTTCGCTTTCGCGACCGCGACCGCGACCACCCGGTCCTTGAACGAGTGGGTCGGGTTGGCGGCGTCGTTCTTGATCCAGATCTCGGCGCCGGTCCCCAGTCGCTCGGCCAGCCGATCCGCTTTCAGCAGCGGCGTCAGACCCGGCTCCAGCGGATCGCTGGCGCGCTCCTTGAACGGGAGGAAGTCGCTGTAGCGCCAGATCCCCTGCGATCCGGCCTGGATCCCACGCTTCACCTCGGCCGCGTCCAGGCTGCTGTGGTCGTAGGAGACCTCCAGCGGGCCGAAGCAGTTTTCACATACGTAGCTGGCGTCCAGCTCGTAGGTGGCCCCGCACTCCTTGCACTTCAAGCTCTCGACTGACATCCGATCCTCTTTTCGCTCTTACGAAAAAACCTCGCCATTTGTGGGGCGAGGTCCGGTCGGACATCCCCCACATCTTCCAGGTCCCTAATCAATCTTTGACCTGCTGGAGTTGGCACCTGTCTCGACCTTGCGGTCGCGATGGTTGCCGGGGCTTCAATGGGCCAGTCCCTCCACCCCTCTAGATGTGGCGCTTATGTGCAGGGAACCTTACCAGGCACCCCCGATTCCTTCCAGCGCGTGCAAGGCGGCTAACCTAGGCACCGCGATGAGCCCGCTGCACGACGAGACGATCGGACTAAACGATGCCGAACCTTCCGAAACCGAGGCTGCGACGGCCCGGCCGGCGCGGCGAGCTCGTCTCTCAGCCGGCGGCGCCTGAGCCCCAGAAGCCCAACGTCGAGGAAATCGAGTCGAACGGCCTGCGCTGGGTCAACATCGAGTGGCCGGGATCGCTGGAGCGCACCTGGCTCGAGGAGCACTTCGAATTCCACGCGCTGGACCTCGAGGACGTGCTCTCGCGCAACCAGCGGCCGAAGATCGACGTCTACGACGACTACCTCTTCATCGTCCTCCACCTGCCGATCTTCGACCCCGCCGCCGGGCGGCTGGGTGCCGGCGAGCTCGACCTCTTCGTCGGCCCCGACTACGTAGTCACGATCCCGAACCTGCCGCTGCAACCGGTCGAGTACCTGTTCGAGCGCTGCCGGGCCAAAGAGGAGCTGCGCGAACAGCTCTTCTCGCGGGGGTCCGGCTACCTGCTCTACCGGCTCGTCGACGACAGCTTCGACTACTGCTTCCCGATGCTGCGAAAGATCGGCAACAAGCTCGACGCGCTCGAGGACGACATCTTTGAAGAGGCGGCCGAGGCGGTTGTGCGCGACATCTCCAACGTCAAGCAGGAGATCATCAACTTCCGCAAGGTGATCCGACCGCAGCGGCCGGTCCTGCGCGACCTCGAGAAGGTCAAACAGCGCTACCTCGCCTCGGACTTCGACCTCGAGATCTACTTCGACGACATCGTCGACGCCCACGAGCGGATCTGGGACATGCTCGAAAATTACAAGGAGGTCGCCGAGGCGCTCGAGGAGACCAACGAGTCGGTGATCTCCCATCGCCTCAACGACATCCTCCGCGTCCTCACCTCGATCAGCGTCGTGATTCTGCCGCTGACCCTGATCGCCAGCGTGATGGGGATGAACACCTGGGTCCCCGACGAACACAACCACGCCGGGTTCTTCGTCGTCCTCGGGGTGATGGCGCTGGTGCTGATCGGGCTGGTCGCCTACTTCCGCAAGCGCCGCTGGCTCTGATCAAGCGCCGTGTCCTCCGCTCCGCGTCCGGGCACGGCTTGGCGTCAATAGGATGAATCGCCCGTGGCAAATTTCCGCATCTGGGCGCCCTGGCGCCTCGCTTACGTGAAGGACGCGTCGAAGGACATCGAGGAGGAGTGCATCTTCTGCGCCAAGCCGGCGGCAGATGACGACGAGGCGAACCTGATCGTCCACCGGGGTGAGCACTGCTTCGTGATCCTCAACCTCTTCCCGTATACGAACGGACACCTGATGGTGGCGCCTTATGACCACGTCGGCCGCCTGCAGGAGATCCCGGCCGAGACGCTGGCGGAGATGATGGCACTGGCGCAGCGAGCGATGGAGCGGCTTGAGAGCATCTACCAACCGCACGGCTACAACGTCGGCTTCAATCAGGGACGCGTGGCGGGCGCGGGGGTCGAGCACCACATCCACATGCACGTCGTCCCCCGCTGGGCCGGCGACAACAACTTCATGCCGGTGATCGCCGACACCAAAGTGATGCCGCAGTCGATCGAGCAGAGCTACGAGGCTTTGAAAGGAGCGTTTTGAACGACCAGCCACCCTTGGCGCCGCCTGGGATCTTCAAGGCTTACGACATTCGGGGTCTGCACGGTTCCGAAATGGACGAGTCGACGGCCGGGGCGATCGGCCGTGCCTTCGCCCGAGTGCTGGGACGACTGCGGGGCAAGCAGCCGAACGAGCTGCGGGTCGGGCTCGGGCGCGACATGCGGTTGACCGCGCCGGCGATGGCGGGCGCGGTTCGCGAAGGGCTCGTCGCAGAGGGGGCGACCGTGATCGACGCCGGCATGGTCGCAACCGAGATGCTCTACCACCTGGTCGGCTCCCACGAGCTTGACGGCGGCGCGATGGTCACCGCTTCGCATAACCCCAAGGTCTACACCGGGGTGAAGCTGGTCCGCGAGGGGGCGCTGCCGCTCTCCGGCGACGCCGGCATCGGCGACGTCAAGGCGGAGATCGAAGGCGGGCTCGGCGAGGCGCCGGGCGGGGGTTCCACGGAGGAGGTCGACATCTGGGACGAGTTCCACACCCACGCGCTCTCCTTCATCGATCCGGCGAACGTGAAGCCGATGAAGGTCGTGGTCGACGGCGGCAACGGGATGGGCGGGCCGATGGTCGGCCCGATCCTCGAGCAGCTGCCGTTGGAGCTGGAGGAGATGTACTTCGTGCCGAACGGCGAGTTCCCCGACCACGAGCCGAACCCGCTGCTGGAGGAGAACCGGCGGATGATCATCGACAGGGTCAAAGGCAGCGGCGCCGACCTCGGGATCGCCTGGGACGGCGACGCCGATCGCTGCTTCTTCATCGACGCGACGGGGACGTTCTGCGACGGCGACTTCATCTGCGCCCTGCTGGCGCGCTCGATCCTGCAGAAGAACCCCGGCGCGACGATCCTCTACGACCCGCGCTCGAGCCGCGCGGTGCCGGACCTGGTCGCCGCCGAGGGCGGCCGCCCCGACCTCTCGCGCGTCGGCCATGCCTTCTTCAAGGCGCGGATGCGCGAGGAGGGCGCGGCCTTCGGCGGCGAGGTCTCCGGCCACTACTACTTCCGCGACTTCTGGAACGCCGACTCGGGGACGATCCCGGCGCTGCTGGTACTGGAGCTGCTCTCGCTCGACGGCCGCTCGCTGGCCGAGCTGATGGACGAGTTCCGCTCCAGGTACTTCATCTCCGGCGAGATCAACTCCGAGGTCGCCGACGCGCAGGCGAAGATGGACGAGATCGAAGCGCGCTACTCCGACGGCGAGATCACCCATCTCGACGGGGTCTCGGTCGACTACCCCGACTGGCACTTCAACGTCCGCCCCTCCAACACCGAGCCACTGCTGCGACTGAACCTCGAGTCGCTGAGCTCGCGCGAGGACATGGAGCGGCGGCGTGACGAGGTGCTCGGCCTGATCCGCTCGTGACGGCGACGCCCGAGCAGGCGCTCGAGCAGGCGGCGCTGGCCGGCATCCACCGCTTCGCGATCCCGACCCCGTTTGCGGTCGGGCGGGTCAATTGCTACCTGATCGAGGACGAGCCGCTGACCCTGGTCGACACCGGGCCGAACTCGGGCAAAGCCCTCGACGAGCTGACCGCGCGGCTGGCCGAGCGCGGCCACCAGCTCGCCGACCTGGAGCTGATCGTCGTCACCCACCAGCACATCGACCACCTCGGCCTGGTCGAGATCCTGGTCGAGCACTCGGGCGCCGAGGTGGCGGCGCTGGGGGCGGCGGCCAAGCGGCTGGCGGCATTCGACGAGGATGCCGAGAAGGAGGACGCGTTCGCGGTCGAGGTGATGCTGCGCAACGGCATCCCCGAGGACGTGACCGTGGCCTTGCGCAGCGTTTCCCGCAGCTTCCGCGGCTGGGGCTCGCACGTCGAGGTGACGCGGCCGCTGGAGGACGGCGGCACGCTGGAGCTCGGCGACCGGCGACTGGAAGTCCTGCACCGGCCGGGGCACAGCCCCTCGGACACGGTCTTCTGGGACGAGGAGCGGCGGATCCTGATCGCCGCCGATCACCTACTGCCGAAGATCTCCTCCAACCCGCTGATCACTCGGCCGCTCGACGGCTCCTCGCGCCGGACCCAGGCGCTCGCCACCTACATCGAGTCGCTACAGAAGACGCGCGAGATGCCGGCCGAGATCGTCCTCCCCGGACACGGCGAGCCGATCACCGACCACGCCGAGCTGATCGACTCGCGGATGGCTGGCTACGACCGCCGCAAGGAGAAGATCCACCGCCTCGTCGCCGAGCAGCCCCGCAACGCCTACGAGCTGGCGCAGGCGCTGTGGGGCAACGTCGCCGTCACCCAGGCCTTCCTCACCCTCTCAGAGGTGATCGGCCACGCCGACCTGCTCGTCAACGAAGGCCGGGTCCGGGAAGTCGACGACGGTTCGGTGATCCGCTACGAAGCGAGCTGAGCGGCGCCGGCGCTCAGTGCACGATCACCGAGAACGGCTCGTTTTCGTCGCCGCCCGCCTTGTTGTAGGTGAAGATTTCCACCTGGCATTCGGATTCGGCTGCGGACCGGATCGCGGTGGCGGCGGTGCTCCCCTGTTCCGCCCCGGTGTCGACCGATGCGACCGCCGTGCGCGGCGCCGGGTCCAGCCCCTTGAGGCAGTAGATCCCTTCGCCGGTGTGGAGAAAGTTTTTGAAGCCGACGCCGTCGCTTTTCGCCGCCACGAGCGCCCCGATGGAGTCGACGGTGGCGCTGCGCACGACCGTCGAGGCAGCGTACGCCGAGGCCGGCTTGCCGCCGAGGGCGTCGGCGTTGGCGGCGTTCCCAGCCGTGCCGGCACTGCCGGCGGTGGCGGCGCTGTTCGCGCTGCCCGCGGTGGTGGCGGTGGCTGCGCTGCTTGCGCTGGGGACCGTGCCGAGGGTGGAGAGCTTTATCTTCTGGCCGGTGATCGTGCCGTCCTTGATTTTGGCGGCGGTCACGGCGCTCTTCTTCAGCTGCTTGGAGCCGACGCTGTTCTTCGGCAGCTGGATGGCGGCATATGCACTGCCGCCGAGGGCGATGAAGACAGCGATCGTCGCCATCACGTTTGCGTAGCTGAGTTTCCTGCGCAGCGCTTCCATGCTCATGCCTTTCGCTCGTGCTCTGGGGTCCGGAGGGCCGACTCTCGCATACGGGAGCATCACAAGGGCCGGGCGCTCCTGGTCACAGGTGGGTTCCGATCGCGTGGCCGAGGGCGACCGCGCCGAGGCCGAGCGCCAGGCTGAGGGCGACGTTGACGACGGCGCCGCGCCTTTCGTCGCGTGCCTCGAGCTCCTGGGTGTCGAGCATCCAGGTCGAGAAGGTCGTGTAGGAGCCGAGCAGGCCGACGCCGGCGAGGAGGTAACCGTCGCCGTGGAGCCTGCTTCCCGCCAACACACCCAATACAAAGGCGCCGCTGATGTTGACGACGAGGATGCCGTGGGGGAACCGGAACCCGGCTCGCAGCGAGACCAGCCAATCGACGCTGAAGCGCAGCACCGCCCCCACGCCGCCGAGGACGGCGACCCCGATCCAGACGCCGATGCTCACTGGACCTGCGGCCTCCGCGCCAACGTGATCCCGGCCTGCACGCCGATCAGCCCGGCGACCACGCTTGCCCCCGCATAACCGAGCGCGATCCCAAAATGCCCGGCTTCGAGCATCTTCAGCAGCTCGACCTGCAGCGTCGAGAAGGTCGTCAACCCGCCGCAGAACCCGGTGGTCCAGAGCGGCCGGTGGCGGGTCACGGGCGGCAGCGCCGTGACCAGGTAGCCGAGCACGAACGCCCCGACGACGTTGACCACGAGAGTCGCCCAAGGCCACCCCGGCGCCCCCTCCCCCATCGCTTCAAACAGCCCCGCCCGCAGCAACGTCCCCAACGCCCCGCCGACGAAGATCGCCCCCAGCTCGCGTCGGTCGATCATCGGCGGCAGCCTAGGTGAAGCGGCGGCATTAGGCTCCAGCGTCCGTGTCTGCCCAGCTCCGCCACCTCCGGCGCCGCAAGTCGGCGAAGAAACGGATGCTGCTGATCGTCAACCCTTATGCGACGACGGTTTCCGATCGGCTGAAAAACCTCGTGGTCTATGCGCTGCAGGGGCGCTTCGACGTGGAAGCGGTCTCGACCCAGGCGCAGAACCATGCGACCGAGATCGGGCGGGAGGCTCTGGACGGGGGCTACGACGTGGTCGTGGCTTTTGGCGGGGACGGGACGCTGAACGAGGTCGTCAACGGGTTGGCGGGGACGGACTTGCCGGTGGCGATCCTGCCCGGGGGCTCTACCAACGTGGTCGCGCGGACGCTGGGGATGCCGAACGACGTGGTCGATGCCACCGAGCATCTGCTCTCGCTGGCTGACGACTGGCAGCCGCGCAGGATCGACCTCGGGATGGTCGACGACCGCTACTTCGTCTTCGCCTGCGGGGCTGGGATCGACGCCAGCGTCGTCAAACGGGTCGATCGCAACCCGACGATGAAGGGGAACGCCGGTCCCTACTACTACTCCTGGGCCGGGGTCTCCAGCTTCTACCGCAAATATCTGGTCAACCCGGTCCGGATGCGGACGACGGTCGAGGGCCGGGAGCCGGTCGAGGGCGTGACCACGGTGGTCCAGAACTCAGACCCCTTCACCTACTTCGCCAGCCGCCCGATCCGGGTCTGCGAGGGGGTCGCGATCGACGACGGCACGCTCTCCCTCGCGGTGCTGAAACGGGCGACCCAACGCGACATGCCGACCCTGATCAACCGCCTCTTCAGCGCCAGCCGGCCGGCGGCCCGCCACAAACAAATCGCCCACTTCGATGACGTCACCCATGCGGTCGTGGAGACGATCTCCGAGGAGCGGGACGGTTCACTTCGGCCGCTCCCGATCCAGGTCGACGGCGATTACATCGGCGAGCGCGACAGGATCGAGCTGCGCGCGGTCCCGGCGGCGCTGACGGTCGTCGCCTGAGCGGGCGGCGGCGCTGGCGCGGCGATCGGCGGCACCTCGTCGATCACGGCCGCCAGGGCGGCGCGGCCCGCCTCCCGCCGTCGCTGGTCCCGCCCGCGACCGGCCGGTAGACCCGCTCGCAGGGCATAGCGAAGCGCCATCGCCCAGCGGTACGGCGAAACCCGGGAGAAGTGCTTGCGGGCGAATTGGAGGCGGGCGTACGCGGCCTGAGCTTCCATCAGCGGGCTGGCGGAGCGCTCACTCTCGAAGTGTCGGATCGTCACCAGCGGCAGGTGCACGATCCCCCAGCCCCCGCGGCGCAGGCGCCAGCAGAGGTCGGTCTCCTCGGAGAAGAGGAAGAAGCACTCGTCGAAGCCGCCGCAGACTCGCAGGGCTTGGCCGCGGGCGAGCATGAAGGAGCCAGAGGTCCAGTCGCAAGGAGACTCGCGGTCGTAGCGCTGCGGATCGAGCACGCGCTCGCCGAAGTGGCGCCTGAACAACGGCACCTTCTCCACCGCCAGCGCTTCGGCGACCATGTTTGTGGTGGATGGAAAGCGGCGCATGCTCGGCGCGAGCTCGCCGCTGCCGCCGACCTGGCGCACTCCGACGAGGCCCACCCCCGGCCGACGGTCCATCACCGCGATCAGCTCGGCGAGGTTGCCGTCGAGGAATTCGGTGTCGGGGTTGAGAAAGAGGACGTAGCGGGCGTCCGCCGTCGCCAGGCCCTCGTTGTTGGCCGCCCCGAAGCCGCGATTGAGGCAAGTGATCGCGCGTGCCCGAGGAAAGTGCTCTTCGACGTAGGCGGCCGAGCCGTCGCTGCCGTTGTCGACCACGACCACGTCGAGGTCAAGCCCGCCCGCACTGGCGAAGAGACTCGACAACGCGGCGTCGAGCCAGCGCTTGCCGTCATGGGAAACGATGATCACGCAGACGTCATGCATCACGAGAAATAACGCGCCACCGCAGCTGCAGCTTGCGCCGATTCCTGCTGGGCAAGGGGGAGAGATTCAGCCTCTCCGAACTTAGGGCCCCTATGGGGGACCAAATCTCGGAGTCGCGAAGCAGGGACGCCTGGGAGTTGGCTCGACGGCAACACGGAGTGCTCACGCGCGGCGATTTGATCCGGCTCGGGTACAGCCCGAAGGCGATCAAGCATCGCGTCCGGAGTGGGCGCCTCCACCCCATAGTTCGTGGCGTCTACGCGGTGGGTCGCCGCCACCTGAACCGCGAGGGACGCTGGATGGCTGCCGTTCTCTCCTGTGGACCCGGCGCAGCCCTGAGCCATCGCAGCGCCGCTGCTCTCTGGGGCTTCGGCAAGGAGCATCCGGACTACATCGACGTCACCGTCAGGCGCGCCTCAGAATCTCGTCTACGCGGTGTCCGCTGCCACCGCCGCCCAACCTTGCCCGCCAGCGTCATCACCACCCGCCTGAATATCCCCCTTACCCAGCCAGTTCAGACGTTTCTTGACCTCGTGCCCATGATGGGCCCACGTGACCTCGAGCGGGCGATCAATGAGGCGGACAAGTACAAAGTGATCGACCCCGATTCCCTGCGACGGGCCCTCGACCACCATCCGGGCGAGCCGGGCATTCGCCCCCTCCGCCAGATCCTCGACAAGCACACCTTCCGCCTCTCCGACGACGAGCTGGAACGGCTCTTCCGCCCGCTCGCCACTGAGGCTGGACTGCCCACGCCGCTCACCAAAGTCGAAGTCAATGAATTCGAGGTCGACTTCTTCTGGCCCGACTTCGGCCTCGTCGTCGAGACCGACGGCTGGCGCTATCACCGCACTCCCGCTGCCCAGACCCGTGATGCCCTGCGCTTCCAGGAACACACTGCCGCCGGCCTCACCCCGCTCCGCTTCTCCCACTGGCAAGTGAAGTACGAACCACGGCACGTCCGCCGGGTCCTCGAAAAGACGGTGAGCCACCTGGCGTTAGGATCCGCGCCTTAATGCCTGGTCCCGTCCTTACCCCGTCTGACCTGGCCCCCGGACTGCTGCTCGGCGAGGACGTGGAGATCGGGGACGGGGTTCTGGTCGGGGGGCATGTGGTGATCCACTCGGGGGTCCGGATTGGAGCGGGAGCTCGGGTCGGCGACCATGCTCAGATCCGGGACGGGGCTGTGATCGGGGCTGGTTCGACGGTGGGCAGCTACGTCTCGATCGACCCTGGCGTCGTGATTGGGGAACGGGTCAGCGTTCAGACCCGCTGTTACATCACCGGCGGGACCAGGATCGAGGACGACGTCTTCGTCGGTCCTGGCGTGACCCTGACCAACGACAACACGATGGACCGGCACGGGCCGGAGTTCGAGTTCGAAGGGCCACTCTTGCGACGTGCCTGCCGGGTCGGCGGCGGGTCGACGATCTGCCCGGGGGTCGAGATCGGCGAGGAGGCCTTCGTCGCCGCCGGTGCCGTGGTCACCGCCGACGTCGCTCCGCGCACCGTGGTGATGGGGGTACCGGCGCGAGCGGTACGCGAGGTCGCCGAGGCAGACCTACTGCAGCACTGGCGCTGAGCTCGCCTGCCGGTCGGGAAGGACCCGCGCCGGATTGCCGACCACGGTGGCGCCGGCGGGAACGTCAGCGACGACGACGGCACCGGCCCCGACCGTAGCCTCGGCACCGATCCGCACGCCGCCGAGGATGGTCGCTCCGGAGCCGATGCTGGCGCGCCGCTCGACCACCGTCTCCTGCAGCTCCCAGTCCGCCTCGCCCTGCAGGGAGCCCTCGGCGTCGGTCGCCCGCGGGTGCTTGTCGTTGACGAAGACGACACCGTGGCCGACGAACACTTCGTCCTCGATCCGGACACCGTCGCAGATGAAGGTGTGGCTCTGGATCTTGCAGGCCGACCCGATCGATGCCCCACGCTGAACCTCGACGAAGGTGCCGATCTGCGTACCTGACCCGACCGTGCACCCGTAGAGGTTGGTGAAGGAGTAGATGGCGACGTCTTCGCCCAGCGAAACGTCGTCGAGCAGACGGTACGGAGCGTCGTTCGCAGGGGCTACCGGCTCGTTCCCACCCATTGCCCTCTCAACGGGTCCTGCGTGCGCAAGCTTTCGGTCACTTCGTCCGTTTGTGATCCGTGGCCGTCCTCAGTGAGCCAACCGCTGCTACCCAAACTTCAGCCGACCAGCTATGCGTGGTCTTCGGTGCCGATTCGGAGAACACCCGCCGCCGCATCGAGGAGGCGTTGGAGCGGCTGGAGCGAACTGCGGCCCTGATCTTCGTCGACGGAGCCGAAGAGCTGATCGGCCTCGGCCTCGAGGCGCCGGCGATCACCGTCCTTGTCTGCGATCTCGACCGGCCCGCCGAGGTGGCGACACTGCGCCGCGTCCGGCGCGAGATACCAGGAGTCGCGATCATCGCGATCTCGCCGCCGGCGACCGGCACCGGCGTCCGCCGCGGCCTCGACGCCGGCGCCGACGCGATCGTCTTCGAGCCGCTGATCGAGTCGACCCTGGCGGTGACGGTCAGCGCCGTCGGCTCCGGCCAGTCGGTGGTGCCGCGCGAGCTGCGAGCCACCGTCCAGCCGCCTGCCCTCTCCCATCGGGAGCGGCAGGTGCTCACCTACGTCTCCGAGGGACTCACCAACGCCCAGATCGCGGAGGAGCTGTACCTCTCCGAAAGCACGGTCAAGAGTCACCTCTCCTCCGCCTTCGCCAAGTTCGGTGTGAGCTCGCGGCGCGAGGCCGCCGCCCTGTTTCTCGAGTTTGACCAGTCCACTCCCAGAGAGGTAACTACGTGAGCACCGCAACCGCTTCCAATCCCGTTCTGCCGCTGGCCGCGACCGAGGGCACGAGCGTGCCGTTCATCCGCCTCGACAGCGCCTTCCCCGAGCTCTTCGCCGAGCTGATGGAAGTTGTCGAGCGCATCGCCAGCAAGTCCGCCTTCACCCTCGGCCCCGAACTCGAGCGCTTCGAGGCGGCCTTCGCCGAGTTCTGCGGCACCGAGTACGCGGCCGGAGTCTCCTCCGGCACGGCGGCGCTGGAGATCGCCCTGCGGGCGCTCGGGATCGGCCCCGGCGACGAGGTCATTGTCCCCACCTACAGCTTCATCGCCACCGCCGAGGCGGTCAGCACCGTCGGCGCGACGCCGGTCATCGTCGACGTCGAGGACGACACCGCGCTGATCACGGCGGAGATCGTC
>Ga0207656_10000232_pt1 | contig 19701 bp, 11 predicted proteins | sample KBSCornC12_FD_184297 | JGI IMG/M metagenome (GOLD analysis project Ga0207656, IMG submission 184297) | Corn rhizosphere microbial communities from Kellogg Biological Station, Michigan, USA - KBS Corn C1-2 (SPAdes) (version 2) | ecosystem: Host-associated > Plants > Roots > Rhizosphere > Soil ...
TAACGGAAAAGCATCTCTCAATCGCTTTTCCAAAACTTCCCAAGTCTCTTTTCTTGGTCAACTCAATAATATCAACGAACAAGGATTCTCGTTCAATGATCGCATGAATTTTTCCGGAGGCATGATGGGCATGTCCGGTGGAGGCGGTGGTGGTACACGAAGCTTTGATAGCCGTTCAGGCAGCACCTCTTCAGTGCCCATCAACAATGGATCCAGCAATGGTTTAGTGAATACAGGCGCAGCGGGTTTGAATTTTAATTACCAAAAAAATAAAAACTTCAATATCCGGAGCAGTTATTTTTATAATGCGGTGGATAAAGATTTATTGCAAAACTCCTATCGTCAAAATCTTACGGACGATCCATACAATACGAATGAAGACCTGGATCAAAACACAAAAAATCATTCAAACAACGCAACCTTAAATTCGGATGTACAAATTGATTCTACGTCACAGCTTCAATTTACATCCAAACTCGGTTTTGGAAATGGTTCTTCCGACATTCAATCTTATCTTCAAAATATCTCGGCCCTCACCCTCTCCGATACCCTCAATCAATCCAATACTTTTAACAACAATACGGATGACAATCTCTCGCTGACCGCAGGCCTCACCTACATGAAACGATTAGGAAACAAGGGTCGTAATTTTTCTCTCAATGGCACTTATACTAAAAATGACGACAAGACGAACAGCGGATTGGATGCGTTAACCGAATACTTCACAACGGGTGATGTCAGTGCCATTAATCAACTTCAGAATACCAATTCGAATGACAATCGCATGGAGGGTACAGTATCTTATACCGAACCTTTACACAAACGTCGCTTCCTGGAATTCAATTATTACTACAGCAAGTATGATGCTAATTATGACAAAGTGGTGTCGGATATTACAGATTCAACTTCCGTGATCAATCCTGTGCTGACGACGGATTACAATTCTGTTTTCCAATTTCATCGCCCCGGCGTCACCTTTAGATACAGTGGCGAAATTCACAATCTCAACATTGGACTCAACTACCAGGTCTCTGATCTGACCGGGCATATTCAATTGGGAGAAAATGAAATCAAGAAGAATTACAATCACTTTTTACCCCGGGTAATCTGGCGATATGATATCGGCAATGGTAAAAACATGAGGTTTAGTTATACCACTCGTGTCAATCAACCGTCCATTACACAACTCTCACCGGTGTTTGACAATTCAGATCCTTTGCGCGTATATGTTGGAAATCCAAACCTGAATGCAGAATACAATCATCAGTTAAATCTGAACTTTCATTCTTTCAGCCAATTTTCCTCAACCGCTTTTTTTGTGTCACTCAACGGCACCATCACAGAAAATAAAATTATCAATTCACGTACAGTGGATGCTGAATTCCGTGAGTTGACGACACCCGTCAATATCGACAATGAAACCAGGATCGGATTTTATACAAATTATGGACGACCTTTCAAACCCCTTCATAGCCGTGTTAGCGTTAATGCCAATATCAGTTATACCAACACCCAAAACTTTATCAATACTGATCTGATTGATGTCAATCGATGGACACGAGCAGGAGGGATCACCTTCACCAATATGAATTCAAAAGTGTTGGAATATAATATTGGTGGTCAATGGACATCAACCGGTAACTATTACAAAGAGAATGATGCGCTGAATCAGAACACATTGCTCAGTAATTATTTTGTTGACGCTACGGTGACCGTTTGGAAAAAATGGAAGATACAGGCCAGTTATAATTACAATTTATATTCTGATGATCATTTCCCGGATGATCAATCGATTGGCTTGATGGGATTTTCGATTTCAAGATTCGTATTGCCGATGGATAAGGGCCAAATCAAATTTTCCGTTTTCGATGCTCTCGACGAGAACAAGGGCATTTCCCGCACCGCCGATATCAACTATATCGAAGAGGTCAATTCCAATTCCATCGGCCGCTATGCAATGCTGTCCTTCATTTATTCTCTCCGTGGGATGAACCAACCCGGACAGGGCCCTGGTGGTATGATGAGGATCATGGAGCAAAGGCACTAATAAGCGATTAACGCCTTACTTTTGCCCCTGCAATTAGTGAATGGGGCTTTTCCTTCCGGTTTTTCATGAGGGGGAAAGTTAAAATTCAGCCTTCCATTATCTTTTTATTAAAAAACATCATTACCGATTATAACGTTAATTAATCCTAATACGGCAATAAAACTTCATCTCTTACGCCGTTTTCAGCCTACAATGAATCGATCTTACCGTTTATTCTCCTTCCTGGTCCTCCTATTCAATGGCCTCTGTCTCAACTTCCAGGCCCAGGATATGGTGCCTTTGGTTGACCGATGCAAGGCTATTGATCAGAACAGCCCGATCCATAATATCTGGGTCGATGATGATAATATCAAATGGGTGGCTAACAGCCAGGGCCTTTATAAAGTCCTTGCATTGGACCTCGCCCAAAAAGTTTCTATCGCTTCAGGCAAAACTTCCTTACTCGATATCCGTGGCGGCAATGCCAAGATCGAATGGAACACTGCCGATATGCAAAGTATTGTCGGCAACAGCACCATCACTTGTGCGTCCTATGATGCGAAATCAAAAACAGTTTGGATAGGAACTAAAGACATCGGTGCATTTCAATTAACACTTGATCCTTTGCGCGTAGTGCAAAAGTTCAATATGGATAATAAACGTCTCACAACGAATCAAATCAATGACATCTTCATTCAGTCCAGTGGAAAAACATGGATAGCAACAAACGATGGAATGCTCACCGGAAGCGGAGATAAATGGACACTGGAAGAACGCTATCTTAATTTCATCGGTGTTGATGCCTGGGATCAAAATCTTTGGATCCTGGCCGACGGTCTTCTCTGGCAAGTGGATGGCAAAGGCAAATGGCAGTCTATCGCCATCGATCCTAAAAATGTTGAAGGTCCGCTACGCGACATTGCAGTTGACAGTAAAGGACGTGTTTGGATCGCATCCAATATGATGACTGGCTTTGATGTCAGTGCAAATCGTTATCAGCGATTCGGACCCGGTCAATATTTTACCAGCCAGTTCGTCAATTGCCTTGATGTTGATAAAGATGGTTCAATATGGACAGGCACTGATGATAAAGGGCTTTACATGATTCAATGGGAATCTTCGATGGTGGTAAATCTATCAATGGATGCTCCCCTGGATTGCAAAACAAAAGCTAATACTGCAATTCTATCCGTCACGGTTGCCGGTGGAACACCGCCTATCACTTATTTGTGGAGTAACGGACAGACAACAGAAAAAATAAATATGCTGGGACCTGGAAAATATTCGCTTACAGTGACCGATTCCAAAGGTGTTGTGAAGAATGCGAAATATGAAATCCCTGATCCGAACCTCAAGATCACAACAGAATTGGTCACCGCCTCTACCGGAAAAGCTGAAGGAGACGCGAGTGCAAATCTTTTAGTCGATGGTGGAACGAGTCCGTTGACGTATAAGTGGGATAATGGCGAAACGAAACAAACGGCAGTAAAACTTACATCAGGCATTCACCAGGTAACAGTTACTGATGCATCAGGATGTTCTTCGACAGCTTCCATTGATATTCCCGAGAAAAATTTACCCTTAACTGTTTTTGCAAAATTTATTGCAGAAAATAAATGTGCTGATGCTAAAGATGGTGTTGCTGAAGTCGAAGTCACTGGTGGTAAAGGTCCATTCACTTATAAGTGGAGCCCAGGAAATCAGACCACCAGTAAAATTACAGACCTGGGAGCAGGACTATACAGTGTATTGGTAATGGATGCTAAAGGACAAACGGCTTCAACATCCGTCAATATCCCTTCCCCTACTCCACTGCTCGCCTCCATAAGCATGTTATCGCTGGCGTCTGTCAATATGAATAATGGAGTTGCAGAAGCAAAAGCATCTGGTGGCAAACCGCCTTACACCTATCATTGGGATTCTGGTGATTTGGTGGCAAAAGTTTCGACGCTAGCCGGTGGTAGTCATTCGGTGACCGTCACCGATGGGAATGGATGCAGCGCCACTGCAAGTCTCAGTGTACAGGAAAATGTAACAGCGTTGGGAGTCATCATTAAACAACCCGTGAAAATCAGTTGTCACGGTGCAGGTGGTGCGGAACTTAAAGTAGAGATCACAGGTGGCAAGTCTCCATATACCTATAAATGGAGCGATGGACAAACTACCGCCACTGCTGAAAAATTAAACGCTGGAAAATATACGGTCAAGGTAACCGATGTGTTGGGCAATTCATTCAATGCCGAATTCACTGTCAACGAACCTGATGCGATCACTATTACAACATCTATTGATGCACCGGCCACACCCAATATGGCTGATGGTAAAGTAACAGCGAAAGCAACAGGCGGAACTGGCACCTATCAGTATGCCTGGGATGATGGTGAAAAAATCAACAAAGCAGTCAAACTCAATTTAGGAAAACATACTGTGACAGTAACAGATGCTGCAGGATGTTCGGCAACTGCTGATGTAACTATCACTGAAAATATTTCAGAGTTGCAATTGACCATTGAACAAGGATCGGAAGTGAAATGTGCCGGGACAAATGAAGGCACCATCAAAGCTGTAATTAAAGGTGGTAAATCACCTTTCACTTATCATTGGGGCGACAATCAAACTACTCCTGAGTTGTCCAATGTTGGCGATGGCGTATATAAACTAACGATCACAGATGCTGCGGGTTCCAGTGCCACATCAGTGATCACAGTTTTTTCTCCTCCAGCATTAGTAGTCGATGTAAAAGCTGATCTGGCAGCCAGCACTGGAAAGAGTGATGGCAAAGCAACGATCACCGCCACTGGTGGTACAGGAAAATATACCTATCAGTGGGACAACAATGAAAATGTTGCCAAAGCAATTACATTGAGTGCCGGCAAACACAGTGTGACAGTAACCGATGCCAATGGTTGTAGCGTTACAAAAGAAATAAGCATCACTGAAAATATTTTACCGATCACAGTGAAAATCACACAGAGCAGTAAGGTCCTCTGTGCCGGGCAACAAAATGCATCGCTGCAAAGCCAGATCTCTGGCGGAAAACCACCATACACTTATACGTGGAAAAGTAAAGACAAAACATTCAGTGGGGAATCCATTTCCAATGTCGGTGCCGGAAAATATTCTCTGTCAGTAACTGATGCTTCCAATTTATCTGGTTTTGCGGAATTTGAAATCATCGAACCTAAGCCTCTTGAACTTACCATTGATGAGATCACCCCGGCAACCACCAACAATGCTGATGGAAAAGTAATCCTCCGCGCCACTGGTGGAACTTCACAATATTCTATGGATGGTAGTGCTGTTGCTGCAGGCACCAATACATTTACCATCGATCGCTTACATCCGGGAGATCAACTTTTAGTAGTGAATGATGCAGCAGGATGTTCAGCTCAAATAAAAGTGACCATTCCGGAGAATGTGCTTCCACTGACGACCACTATCAAACAAACCAATGATATCCTTTGCAGTGGAAAAGCAGAGGCCACACTGGAAGCTTCTGCTAAAGGTGGAAAGACACCACTATCCTATGTGTGGTCAACAGGAGATAAGCAAGCCACTATTTCCAATTTGAAAGAAGGGAATTATTCGGTCACCGTGACAGATGCTTCCGGGCAAAGCAATAAAGCAGATTTCAATGTTAAAGCACCTGCAGAAATTAAATTGACGATCAACAATATCCGTTCGGCTACGAATGATCGCATCAATGATGGTAAAGCCAATGTTGAAACAGCAGGGGGCACTGGTGCATTTTCTTTTAAATGGAGCGATGGAGAAACGGATCACCAGGCCGTGAAACTTCCGATGGGACCAGCTTATGTCATTGCAACAGATCAAAATGGTTGTTCAGCCAAAAGTGAGTTTACCATCAATCAAAAAGTATTGCCGGATCTCACTGCTGCCCGATTAGCTACTGGCGAACCTATTCGTGTAGATAAAATTCAATTTGCTGCTGACAGTACTAATATTAATCCTGAGGCTATTCCTTCTTTGGATGAGCTTTATGATTTCCTCTATGATAATCCTACCATCGTCATCGAAGTATCAGGACATACAAATGGATTGCCTGCCGATGATTATTGTGATCGTATCAGTGCCGAGCGTGCAAAGTCGGTCGCTGATTATCTCGTCAACAAAGGCATAGAAGCTCGTCGTGTGATGTCAAAGGGCTACGGCAAACGCAAGCCAGTGGCGACTAATCAAACGCCGGAGGGAAGGAAGAAGAATCAGCGGGTGGAGATTAAGTTGATTAAGATAGAAGAATAAGGTCCTCACATCCTCCCCTGTCTGAATCAGAATTCACAGAATTTGAAAATTTACAGAATCAGGACGTTTGTTAAGTCAATTCTGAAATTCTGAAAATTCTGATTCAGACTTTTTGTTCCGCAAGTGGGCCCACCTGGAATCGAACCAGGCACCTATTGATTATGAGTCAATTGCTCTAACCGAATGAGCTATAGGCCCTCAATAAGTGGGCAAATATAATCTTTACAATTTAGTCGTGAAGTCCTTCGAGGATTGAGTAATCTTTCCGATTTTTCAGTCATGGACGATAAAATTCAACTGATCCATCCGGCAGGGAAACATCTTCCCAAAATCGATAAGTCAAAATATGACCTCTTGTCCAGTGCTATCCGGGAAGGATTGAAAAGCGGACCATTAACTCATAAAGGTCTGCACGAAGCAGTGTTGAAATACCTGAAGTCCAAAAAAATCAAGTTCGAAGGCTCCGTGGAATGGTACATGGAAGGCACCAAGCTAGACATGGAGGCCCACTATATCATCGAAAGGATCACCGATAAATCCACGTTGAAATTTCAGTTGAAGAAGAAATAATAAATAATCGTTCTTGACGCACTAGCAATCTATTATAGCTAAATACCTCGCCGCATCGCGGCATAAGGTTGGTAGAAAAAGAGAGTAATATTTGATTAAAGCTCTCGCCGCATCGCGGTATAAGGTTGGTAGAAAAAGAGAATGAAAAAATATTCCCAGATAGCATCGCGGCGCGATAGTTATTGAATGCTTGGCAAGGTCAATTTTTAAGGTCTTTCAAAAGACATTATTAATAAGACTACAATTTGATTATTTTCTCAATTCCAATACCATCTATAGTTTTTATCCTGACGTAATAAATTCCAGAATTCAAATTGGTCACTGTTAATTCAACTTGACTTTGATGCTGAATGGTTTGATCCAACATCAATTTTCCTTCCACAGAATACACTTCCACTTCAGTTATATAATTGTCCTTATCAGAACATTCTATTTTAACTTGATCAAAAGATGGATTAGGATAAATGGCAATACCTTGATTATCGGCGGAAGGCCCAGTTGTCGCTGACGGTTCCGTAGTAAGGTATCTTACAGGAGTAAAATCGTTCTGAATCCAAAGACGATTTTGAGCATCTCCATATAAAACACTATTTGGATTCCATTCAGTAGCTCCCAGGGAAGCAAAGGGAACGGTGGTAAAGGTCCCTGTATACCTATAAAGTCCTAAACCATATTCGGAGGACCAAATTTCATTACCATGAAGTACAGCAAGGTTTTCAACTGTTTCAAGCGGACTAAAAGTGGAAGTAAACGTAGTCCAGGTTGAATTTTTGTATTTCCCAATTCCTCCATAAGCACTTACCACCCATACAGTATTTTCTGAGTCAACAATTACATCGTTTAAAGATACACTGAGTTCAGGTGGAACAGACTTCACAGAAAAAGTGGTTCCATTCCATGAAATTAAACCAATGTCAGAAGCGATCCATAATAGGCCAGTTTGGTCAAGATCAAGATCATATATATTATTCGTTGGAATGGTAGAATTAGAAGTTAAAAGATTTTTCCAGGTCGAACCATCCCAATAGTCTAATCCGTCCATCCAATCTACCCCATACAATTTTCCTGCATTTCCGGATACTAGTCGGTCAGACCGCAAAGAAGTTACCACTTTTGTTGAGTCGCCGAATCTCTTTACGATTCCGGATCCATCACAAGCGATGTACATGGTGTCTGCAACCATGGCAACATCTCGTATATCATTACAGATACTACAAGTAAAAACATTAGTCACCTGATTGATGAACGTATATATTTTTTTTCCCGATAGCAATAATGTTTCATCCAAGTTGTTTCGGGAAACACCTTTGAGTTTCGTGTTTCCTAATAAAGGGTCAGACACTGTTGTTAATGTAAGTTGGCTGGATACTTCAGAATAAGAAATTATCCATATCGCAAGAGCGATAACAATTTTGATTAGTTTAGGCTTCATGGATACCAAATTAAAAATTAAAAATTAAAAATTAAAAATTAAAAATTAAAAATTAAAAATTAAAAATTAATTTATTCACGCCATATTGAGTAATAAAATATTCACTCTTAAAATTGTGTTATAAATCCATATTCAACTCATTATCAAGCAATTCAACATTCGAAATTAGAGACTCTATCATGTTAGCAAAGCATAAAAAATAAATCTCATATATTTTATTTTAAATCCTTTGTTCGAACAAATTGCATCACCTGCGCCAACTCTTTCTTTACAGTTTCCAACTCTTTCCCCTGTGCATCCAACTGCACTTGCTGCGAAGCAATGACATCCTGTTGCTTATTAATTTGCTCTTGTTGTTCCTTGATAGCTTCAACAGACAACACAGCAAAGTGATCATAACAAAGGGATTTGTAGCCATTCTTTTCTAAGACCATGTCGGGAAATTGTTGCTCCACTTCCTGCGCCATGAATCCAAATGACAATGGTGAATCATCAGGAGCATCTTTCATGTGATAAGTATAAGCTTGCAACTTTGTCAATCCAGCTAATACATTTACGAAGGGCTTGATATCTTTCTTCAACCGGCTATCAGAACTGTTATGATAGGAACCATCGGTATCCGAGATCCAGGCTCGCAATGTTCCATTGTTGGCAAAATTCATATCCTTGGCTGCATCAATATATTGACTCCATTGTGTCAGGAGAGTTTCAAAGCCCAAGCCGGTACCCATTCCGCCGTCATTGTCAACAAGCTCAAGTCCATGTCCGCCATTAGAAACGAAACGACCAACCGGGCCAGGACCATATTGAAGCCCATAAAAACACCTGCTGTTACCATACCCATATGAGGTGACTACCGGATCGCTTTCACCAGCACTATTATTGCCTGTAACGCGAACTCTTCCATGAAGAACTTCAAAATCAACATTAGGAGAAGTCGTACCTATGCCTACCCGTCCATGTTCTACAATCAAACCTAATCCGCTACTTGAACTGAAATACCCTGCCGTTCCAGTCAAGGTGGTAAATGAACCTCCGGTACCATTGAGCGACGAGGCATTGATAGCTGCTCCTGTACCATTACAATACGATTTCAAAGCATCTGCAGCACCAGGTGAATTAAAACTACCGGCTATAAGATTGCCAGAGGCTACAACATCCAGTTTGGCATTTGGACTACTCGTCGTTCCGATACCAACATTGTTAGTGATCGGATCATTGTAAGTATTAGTTCCATTGGTGGTCCATGATGATGTTCCTCCGGGTAGTTGCACAGATCCTCCTCCATTCGATAATGAAAGCTGCTGACCATTCAAACTTAAAGTTTGTATTTCATTCGTCGGACTGATATCTAAGGCCGAAATTGAATTGCCATTAATATCAATTCCTGCGCCTTCCGTATACGTAGTCCCTGTTGGAAGTTGTACGGATCCTCCGCCATTCGATAATGCAAGTTGCTGTCCATTCAAACTTAAAGCTTGGATTTCATTCGTCGGACTTATGTCCAATGCTGAAATTGCATTTCCATTGATATCAATTCCTGCACCTTCTGTATACGTGGTACCCGTTGGAAGTGTGACTGAATTTCCATTTGAAATAGCAAGTTGATTGCCGTTGACACTCAATGTCTGCAATTCATTGACATCACTGAGATCACCGGTATTGCTGATCACACCATTGCTGATGCTGATGCCGGGACCTTGGATAAGGTGATCACCAGATTCTTTTGCATACATCGCGTATGGAACGGAGAGCAATTGCGATGCACCCATTGCTGTGAAATCATTTGCTCCCGGAGTTTTCATTTCCACCTTGAGCCAGTATTGATGATGAGCCCAATCTATATTGTCCAGGTTTCCTGAGATGATACTTCCTTTTCCGACGGTCAATTCAAATACGCCTTGTGCATTCGTTGCTGCAGTATGAGTTTCTTTATACCGCGCAATTCCACTGGCATCATCTTCAAGCAAACTAAATCGAATATCAATATTGCCTGTGATGACAGTTCCACCGGCATCTCGTGCTACAGCCTGGTAACGGAATTGTGAAGGAGCTTGTGCAGAAAGAGTTTGCAGGATGCCGCAAAGAATGATTAGGAAGAATATTTTTTTCATGATGACGATTGATTTCAGCGAAAGCATTTTGTTTCGCCATCAAAAATGGCATGGTCATCATGTTATGGATGGGAAGAAATTAGGGAACGGGAATTTTAAATGAGGGAAAGGCCCCTAAATCCCCTGGAGGGGACTTCCTAAACATCAACTTCGCTATTCACTATTCATTTCTTACTTCGATACTTGTGCTGAGCGAAGTCGAAGTATTCGTTATTCAATATTCCCTATTCATTTCTTACTTCGATACTTGTGCTGAGCGAAGTCGAAGTATTCGTTATTCAATATTCCCTATTCATTTCCCACTTCGATACTTGTGCTGAGCGAAGTCGAAGTATTCGATATTCTCCTTTCATTTCTTACTTCGATACTTGTGCTGAGCGCAGTCGAAGTATTCACTATTCGTTATTCGCTCGCCTTTTTCCCCACTTATACTTGTGCGTCACATACGCCAATTTCATCGACAGCATCCCCACTCCGGCGCCTACCAATACATCACTGATATAATGCCTGTTATTCGCCATGCGAAGGAGTCCGACTGATGATGCAATGCCATAGGCGAGATAAGGCATCCATTTGATTTTGTCTTTGTATTCCTCGCTTAGGAAAACAGCTCCTGCGAAAGCTTGTGCAGTATGCCCGGAAGGAAATGAATTATAAGCACTGAGATCAGGCCTTAATTGATGCGTTACATTTTTTAAACCATAGACCACTACGGACGTCACCAATTCACCTTTTACTAAAATGACACTTTTGTTGATAAAATCATTTTTTGACTTACATCCAAACACATCCAGTCCATAAGCAATGACTATAGGTGCATATTGCAGGTAATCATCAGCATGGGTGTGAAAGTTGGGGATCGTCTCATTTCGCCATTCAACTATTTCATTTTTTATACTCTCCGGTCCGTTCCCATTCAATGCAATACCACTGACAATTAAAACTGAAGGGGCGATGAGCCACTCCAGGCTTTGACTCTTCGGCATGTTGAAAACTGCACTGTCAACCTCTTGCGCCTTCAAAAGGCAACAGGAAATTGACAGTATCATCAAACATGGAAATAACCTCCTGATCATCGCGAATTCTTGTTAAGCATAGATTAAAGCTAGGAACTATTCAGAAAGCCAGCAATCTTGATCATCAAATCACCAAATCTCGCAATCACTCTCTCACTAAATCATAAATCTCAAATCTCAAATCAAATCCCAAATCGTAAATCTCAAATCAAATCTTAAATCATCAATCTTAAATCTTAAATATTGTCCTTGGTCCTTCCTATTCTTTATCTTTAGAGCAACCCTTTAAATATGGAAGACCAATTCATACATCAAAATAAAATCAGGCAGATCTTCTTCCTTTGCGTCCTGGTCGCCCTTGGCGTATTATTATCCTACGAACTCTATGACTTTCTTCCGGCACTACTCGGAGCCATTACGCTCTACGTGATCTGCCGCAAGTGGATGTTCCAGCTGATCTATAAGAAAAAATGGAAACCTGGCGCTGCTGCTGCACTCCTGATGATTTCTACGTTTATCATCATCCTTATTCCCATCTGGATCCTAGTTAAAATGCTAACGTCAAAAGTCACCTATGCGATCGAACATGCCAATGAACTCGTCGCAGCTCTCCAGACTTTAGTACAGGATTTCGAAACCCGGTATGGTTTTCATGTCATGAATGCGGACACTATTGATAAGGTTGGAAATTTTATCACTAATGCACTCCCCGTTATTTTAGGTGCCACCTTCAATACACTGGCCATTCTCTTTTTTATGTATTTCATTCTCTACTTCATGCTCGTCAACGGCAAGAAAATGGAATCTCAACTGCACAATTACGTGCCGATGAGTGACGAGAATGCGAAGAAACTTGGAAAAGAAATGAAGACCATCGTGTTCAGCAATGCACTTGGTATTCCTGGTGTTGCTTTTATGCAGGGCATTGTAGCAGTCATCGGGTATTATATTCTCGGTGTCAAAGAGCCTTGGTTCTGGTTTGTTGTCACTTGCATCACGGCCATGCTGCCCGCAATCGGTGCTGCATTTGCATTCGTTCCGTTAGCCCTCATCTTCTTTGCCAACAACCAGGTATGGCAAGGTGTTGTGATGTTGATCTATGGATTCGGGGTCATCGGCACCGTTGATAATATTTTCCGTTTCACCTGGGCCCGCAAAATCGCCAATGTGCATCCTCTTGTCACCATCTTCGGTGTGATCATCGGCATCAAGCTCTTCGGTTTTGTCGGATTGATCTTCGGACCGCTGTTAATCTCCATGTTCATTCTCCTCTTGAAAATTTACGGGAATGAGTTTATGGTAAAACCAGAGGAGCCAGGATTCAAGGGTAAAGAGTAAGCGTAACAATAAAAACTCTCGCCCCAGCGCCTCCGCTGAGTAGCTTCTGCGCTCGCGGATCGCGGCATACGGTTGGTAGAAGAAAAAGCATAAGAAATAATCTCAGGATAGCCGCATCTCGGCGCTACTGCATAATCCGTAGGGAAATTTGCTGATTCTTGAAAAAAGATTGGTTTCAATGGTAATATTTGGGGATCTCAAGACACTATCCTATGGAAAAGGATTTCGACGAAATCATAAAGATCTTGTCGAATACTAATCTTATGTCCGGCCTGGAACAGGATAAAACAGATTTCTACGAAATCTTAAAATGACTTCGTTGCGGACCCTCTATGCCAAACACTGAGTTAAATTTTTAAATTAATCGAGGTAAACGGGTAACATTTCGCGATCTCAAGACACTATCCTATGGAAAAGGATTTCGACGAAATCATCAAGATTTTGTCGAACACTAATCTTATGTCGGGCCTAGAACAGGATAAAACAGTTTTCTACGAAATCTTAAAATGACTTCGTTGCGGACCCGCTATGCTCAAGACCAAGTCAAATTTGTAAAATATTCGAGGTCAACCTTAGCCTATCTGTTCCTCATCCTGTCTAATAATTCATCCACATCTTCTTTGCGACATAATGCCGTTCCTGTGTTCAATGTAGCTGCTGTACCACAGGCTACTCCATACTGAACTGCTTCTGATAAAGTCATGCCATTGGCCAATGAGAAAACAATTCCGCCAACCATACTGTCCCCTGCACCCACCGTACTTTTTCTTTCCACTTCAGGCGGAACGAATTGCTCTATCACATCTTTTGTGACCAGCATAGCACCACTTGCTCCCATAGAGACCACCACCGCTTCGCAATTTCCTTTTGAAATCAATCCTGATGCAATCTCACTGATTTGCTCCGGCTTCAAATATTCATAACCTGCGAGGGTACTTAATTCTCCCAGGTTAGGCTTGATTAAATAAACCCCTGCAGCAATTGCCAGCTTTAAGGGTTCACCGGAAGCATCGACGATATATTTTGAATTTTTCTTTTTTGCAATTAAAGACAACTGCGCATAAATATCATTCGGCACACCGGGAGGAAGGCTTCCACTTGCGATAAGGAAATCGATCTGCTCCATCTTTTCAATTGTTTTCATCATCTGCTTCCATTCACTTTCTCTCAACTCCGTTCCCGGCATTCCAAACCTGTATTGTTGATGAGTCATGTCATCGACGATGATAAAATTTTCCCGCGATTCATTTTGGGTTTCAATAATGATGGATGGCACCTTTTCTTTTTCCATCAATTGATTAAAATATTTTCCTGTAAATCCTCCGGAAGGAAAAACTGCTGTGGCGATACCACCCAGATTTTTAATCGCCCGCGCAACATTGATGCCCCCACCACCAGGATCGAGATGAGGCGCTGCACATTTCAATTTCTTATCCGGCACCAGTTTAGGTATAGATGTGCTTTTATCAATGCAGGGGCTGAAAGTGACAGTTATAATGGAAGCCATAATAATCAAGTAAGAGAGTAAATCTAAGGCCTGAAGGGCCGTTATGAATTAGCATTGGGTGTAGCCCAATGCAAAGTATGAAGTGAATGAAAAATTAATTCGTGCGAATTCGTGTAATTCGTGGCTTAATTATTTTTTAATTCCAGCAACAATCCTCAACGGCGCTCCACTTCCATTCTCCAGCAGCATCGGAAGCGCCATCAGGTAAATATCTTTCACGGGCAATTGATCCATATGAGCCACATTTTCAAACACCGGAACATTCTCTTTCAATAAAATGCGGTGCGCACGAAAATGATCACTCTGACCATAATCAATGCTCGGTGTATCAATACCAACTGCTTTCACTTTCCTGCTGGTGGTAAGAAATAAAGCAAGTTCTTCACTCACACCAGGAAAATGTAATTGTGAAATGGCTTCCTCTCCTTTGAGATCAGTTCCGAAATATTTTTTTCGATCGGGATAATATTTTCCATATCCTGTCCTGAAGAGTATGATGGTATTGGGATCTATCGGACCATTCTCTTTTTCCCAATTCACCACATCATCAATACTGATCAGGTAATCGCGATCAACCAGTGCTTTCGCAGAAACATCGATAACCACTGCATTTCCCATCAATTGGTCTAGCGTCAATTGATCTACCGTCTTGTTCCCTTCTGCAAAATGACTAGGTGCATCGAGATGCGTTCCGCCATGTTCCGGTGCATAAAAACTAAAAGCAGAATAGTAATAGCCCTTTTCAGTCAGCCCTTCATGCAAGGTATCTCTAGTAAATCCTTTTGGATTATTCGGCCAATACAAAGTCTTTTCTGAAAAAGGATACGTAAGGTCGATCCATTTCAGGTCCTGGATAGTTTGTCCTTCACAGATTTGATGGAAGAAAAGAAAGCTAAAAAGCATTCCTAAAACAATTTGGCCTGGCTTCATGATCTTAATATTTGTGAGTGTCTATTCGTGTAATTCGTGTAATTCGTGGCTTCCATTTGCCCCCTAGCCCCCTGAAGGGGGTAAAAGGAGTTTATGCTTTGAATCCTACAAGCTAGAATGATATGTCTCAAAATTACATTCAAATCAGAATATCCTTTTACCCCCTTCAGGGGGCTAGGGGGAGAGATGGGCTCAGCAAACGCGAGATTACGCCTAGAACAGGAAACAATTCAAAAATCAAAAATCAAAAACTCAAATCCAAAATCTAAACTCAAAAATCAAACCTTAATTCTTAAATCTTAATTCCAAAATCATCTCACATTTTCTTCCCATCCTCTCCCAAAATCCACATCCCTCGTCTCACTACTCTCCATCAGATTTCGAAAACTCTGGTAATAAAAATTAAACCACTTGCGATGTGTTGATTTTCGCAAAACAAAACTCGGCCTCGCATGAAGATCCATTTGAAATCCGGTGAGTGTGATGAAAAGTACACCTTCTTCACTTTCCGGATCTACAAAGGTCATGATCGGATCTGGAAGATGTTGCGTCAATTTAAAACTCACTCCCGCGTTTAGTCCGCGCAACTTTTGAAATGCAAGTTGCAACTGCCCCTGCACATAAGTGATATCCGTTGCCGCACCAGCCTGGCGTTCCGGAGAAACTAGCAAGCCCTGGCTATCAGGATGAATCATCACACATTCAAATTTTCCGCCTCGTTGAACAAATGTGCGCAGCTTGCTATAATTGTAATTGATAAAACCATAACTGCAAACAGCCTGCTGACAAATCAATGAAGCTTTTGATAAACGCAATACTAACTCCTGGTCATCCCATTCATCAAAGACGATGATGTCCTTGCGCTCCATGATCTTGAACTTGCCGGACACCAATTCGCGATCCGGTATTTTCAAACATGGATTTGCAACTGCATAAACTTCAATCGGTTTCTCTACATTTTTGAAAGCAAAACTGCCGAGGGACACAAATACAAAATCAGATTTTCCCAAAATCGTATCCACTACATTTCGGGACAACAATACAGATCCCGGCTCAGCCATCGATTCAATCCGCGAAGCCACATTCAATGCACTACCATATACGAGATTATCTTCTCCCCTGATCTCCCCGATATGAATTCCAATTCGCACTGGCACCAAGGGTTCCTGGTTGAATTCCCACTGCAGATCAATACTACACTGCACACAATCCGATGCAGCAGAGAAATAACTAAGGCTTCCGTCGCCTATGATCTCGTATACGGTGCCATTATTTTGCTCCACCAGCTTTCGCAACACCTGCTTATGCTTCTCGTTGAGCACCATAGCTGTAGCCTCGTTGTCCTCCATGATGGAGGTGTATCCGACGATATCGGTGTACATGACAGCTACCAGCCTTTGCATTTTCGGGACTTTAGTCCACGAAAATAGCAAAGGCTTGGGTAAAGGGCGGAAAGGCGGAAGGGCGGAAAGGGTAATATTTACCCTTCCGCCCTTCTGCCCTTCTGCCTTTTCCCTATCTTTGAAGACCCCCTTTGGCCCCTGATTTGCAGGAAGAAACTACGGATATGAATACCCGCCCATACAATGGTCTTTTTTACCGAAATGGACGCTTCAATGAGGTGCAGGATACCCTTGCCATCGAGGTCGGACTGAGCGTGGCTATTAATGGCATCCCCTATACCGTGACCATGCAAACTCCGGGTTTCGAAAAGGACCTGGTGCGCGGCCTCCTCTATGCTGAAAATATTTATCGCCAACCCGGTTCCCATCCTCAGATGGATGTGACCGATATCGACGAACAGGGTTTTATCACAGGCATTAATATTCTTATTCCTGCTGAACACGTGCTTAAAGATTTCGCAGGAACAAGAAATGTAATCTCTGCATCCTCTTGCGGACTATGCGGCAAGACTTCACTTGAAGATGATACTGCACAACCAATCGTTCATCAAGGTCTGCTTGATCCTGCGATTGTCGGAAGCATGTTTGACCAAATGAGTGAGGCACAACAATCATTTCAGAAATCCGGTGGCACACATGCTGCAGGCATCTTTACACTCGAAGGCAAGTTACTTTCTCTGCGGGAAGACATCGGTCGTCATAACGCAGTCGATAAAACGATTGGTGATTTATTAAATCGTGATTTGCTTCATGAAGCAAGATGCCTCACGGTGAGTGGCCGCATCTCTTATGAAATCGTCAGCAAAGCACGAGCAGTCGGCATTCCATTTCTTGCATCGGTATCTGCACCATCATCACTCGCTGTAGAGACAGCAGAAAATTGCGGCATGACCTTGTTAGCTTTTTGTCGGCAAGACAAATTGACGGCATATGCACATCCTGAACATTTAAATTTGAACAGCCCATCATTGACTGAGGGCAATAACTATCATCTCGCTCATGTCGAAAAATCTAAGTGACCTTTCCGGCCGGCATGGCCTTGACTATAACCTGTTTGAGGAACTCGGTATCGTGGCGAAGGATTCTGTCACACCCGATGCAGAGGCTATCGAACAACTGAGAGATGATTTCCTGATTGGAAAATCAAATCTCTTTGGCTCCATTTCCTTCTATGATTTTCTGCGTCCTGAAAACCAGGGCAAGAAAGTATATGTCTGCAATGGAAGTTCTTGTCTTACAGCAGGCACGCAAGATGCTTTGAAAGAAAATCTTTTAAAGTATTACAAGCCAGAAGAGATCGGCGAAATGTGCTGCCTCGGTCGCTGTCATGAAAATCATTCCTTCCATGTTAAAGGAAGAAACTTTTCTGGCAATGACATTAACAATATTGAAAAGATCAAACAAAACGGCACGCTGACGAAAGAGCATTATCATGTTGGCTCTTCAGGTGCTGCGATACTCACTACTCCTTACGGCACCGTGACGGATTTCTACGAAATCCTACGGAGTTGCCTTCAACGTGATCCAGTTGCATTGCTTGATGAACTCAAAGCCTCTGGTTTACGCGGTCGTGGTGGTGCAGGTTTTGCCATGTCGTTCAAACTGGATTCCTGCCGCAATGTAAAAGATGATGTAAAATTTATTGTCTGCAATGCTGATGAAGGCGACCCAGGTGCTTACACCGATCGCTACGTCATGGAACAACGTCCTCATGCATTACTAATGGGCATGATGATTGCCGGTTTTATCACCGGCGCAAAACATGGCGTGGTCTATATCCGCGGTGAATATCCTGAGTCGGTTAAAATAATTTCAGACGCTGTTGCAGAATTGAGAAAGGAAGGTCTTCTTGGAAAAAATATACTGGGCAGTGGTTTTGATTTTGAATTTAAAATCATCGAAGCCCAGGGCGCTTATATCTGCGGCGAAGAAACTGCCCTACTCTCTTCGATTGAAGGTCAACGACCGGAAGTGAGAGTGCGTCCTCCTTATCCAACACAACAAGGTCTTTTCAATAAACCTACAGTTGTGAACAATGTTGAAACACTGGCATGTGTTCCGTGGATCATGAAAAATGGCGGCAAAGCTTTCGCAGCGATAGGCACTCCAAAATCAAGCGGCACTAAACTGATGTCACTCGATGGATTTTTTAATCGTCCAGGAGTTTACGAAGTAGATATGGGTACTCCGCTTCGTAAAGTAGTGGATGAATTAGCACAAGGATTTCGCGTACCGGTGAAAGCATTGCATATCGGGGGACCACTCGGAGGATTGGTTCCGATTTCAAAAATAGATAGTCTCACGGTCGACTTTGATTCGTTTGCCAAAGAAGGTTTTTTATTGGGTCATGCATCTGTGGTTTGTGTGCCTGAAACTTTCCCGCTCATTGAATACATTGAACACCTTTTCCGGTTTACTGCACATGAAAGTTGTGGAAAATGTTTTCCATGTAGAATCGGATCAACACGGGGATATGAGATGATCGAGAAAGCGAGGACCTCCGAATACAAAATGGATCTGACGTTAATGAACGATTTGTTAGAGACCCTGGAGACAGGATCATTATGCGCATTAGGTGGTGGTGTACCATTACCGATTAAAAATGCGCTTCAATATTTTAAAGAAGAATTATCACCCTATTTCACAGCTTAGGCGTTATGGAAACTACCGCATTTATCAATGATATAGCCTACACGGTCAAACCGGGAGAGACGATCCTCAGCTTTGTGCGTCGTCACATGGGCAAGGATTTTGTGCCTACACTTTGCGATGCACCAAATCTCGATCCGTTTGGTTCCTGCAGAGTCTGCAGTGTTGATGTTGCTTTAGCAAAAGATGGTCCGGCCAAAGTGCAGGCTTCTTGTCATACACCTGTTATCACAAATTCCTACATCTATACCGATAGTGCAAGAGTTACTCGCCTTCGTCGTAACATCATTGAACTTGTTCTCACCGATCATCCTTTAGATTGTCTTACGTGTGAAGTCAATAACAATTGCGAATTACAAACTGTAGCAGCCCGCGTTGGCATTAGAGATGTTCGTTATCCAGCAGGGAAAAATCACCTGGATTATAAGAAAGACAAGAGTCATCCCTACATGA
>Ga0207656_10000238_pt1 | contig 19353 bp, 7 predicted proteins | sample KBSCornC12_FD_184297 | JGI IMG/M metagenome (GOLD analysis project Ga0207656, IMG submission 184297) | Corn rhizosphere microbial communities from Kellogg Biological Station, Michigan, USA - KBS Corn C1-2 (SPAdes) (version 2) | ecosystem: Host-associated > Plants > Roots > Rhizosphere > Soil ...
GGCTGTGCCTGCGTCGGGGTGTCAGCAAATTTCTGATTTGCGTGAAAGATCGCGTCTCGGCCTCCTGCCCCATCCAATTCGCACGTACCTGCGAATTGTCGCCCCTGTGTTCCTCCGCTGTTTTCTCTGCGAGAAAAATCGCTTCGGAAACCCCGGGGCCTATGGTAAATTCATTAGAAAAAATCTATAGAAGAATAATTAATGTAATATGCCTTCGCCGCATCGCGGCATAAGGTTGGTAGCAACGAAATGCAAAGAAAAATCTTTAAGTAGCCGCATCGCGGCGCGACTCATATAGTCCCCGGGGTTTTCGGAGCAACATCACGGCATTTGCGTGATGAGCGTAGAAACACAGGGGTGAAAAATTTCGCGAAGCAGGAAATTTTGATGGGGCAGAAAGCTGCGAAGCAAACGTTATCTCACCAACGTAACATCTCCATTCCTGACTTCCCTTCGTCCGTCTTTAAATCGTGCGATCATCTTATACGCATACACCGCAGGATTCATCTCTGCACCCCTCATCTTCCCATCCCACGCATACGTCGGATCACCTGGTAGAAAATTTTTGGCGGCAAATACCAAATTCCCCCAGCGGTCAAATATCTCCATCGACTCAATCTCTTCAACATCGGATGCTGCACTGATCAATAACCGATCATTGATTCCATCACCATTGGGAGAAAAAACATTCGGGATGTAGATGTCGACATTCTTTTGAATAAAGACGACTACGGAATCCTTATCGGAACATCCTTGTGAATTTGAAACAGAAATCGAATACGCAGTGGTGATGATCGGAGCAACAGGTTGTGTCAAACAGGTAGGACAATTTGGATTTAATAATCCTGACCAGGTAATGGTGGATAGTGAATCAAATGGAACATTGACGATAGCTTCGAGGATGACAGTGTCGCCGGGAAGAATGATGTGATCGGCGCCTATATCAACATGCACCATCAAGGGAACATTGATCCAGATGATCTCCTGGACATCACAATCATTGGCATCGATGGCGGTAACGGTGTAGGTGCCGGAATTCAATCCAATGAAAACAGGCGAGGATTGAAAATTGATGCCATCGATCGAATATCGAATCGGAAGCACTCCGCCAGCTTGCATCACTGTGATGCTTCCTTGATTGTGTCCAAAGCAATCGGGCTGCGAAACTTCAAAGCCTATCGAAAATTCTGCAGGTTCGGAAATAAAGACTGAGCTATTGGTTTGACATCCATTTCCATCGGTGATGGTGACGAAATAATCGCCGCTGCTTAATCCTGTGATGCTTTGATCAGGACTACCGGTTGACCATAAGTACTGGTATGGACTAACACCTGTCACATTAGCGATTGCACTGCCGTCGCTTTCACCGAAGCAACTGATGCCGTAGCCATTGAAATCGGATGTGACTTGTACATTGACTTGTGGCAATGGAAATAATAAGGTCGTCTGGATCACCAGGCTGTCACATCCATCCTGGTTAGTGAAAGTATGTTGCATACTGCCGACCTGGTTCGGATCGCAGGTCATGGAAATCAATTGTGTGGTATCAGCCGGAATCAAGGAGACTATCAAAGTCACTATGCTATCACAGCCGTATTGATTCTGCAGTGTCGTGACGAATGTCCCGGCTTGTGATGATGTACAAGTTGAAGATGTAAGAAAAGTTGTGCTTGATGGCAAAAGTGAAACCGTCTCATGCACGATGCTGTCGCAGTCAAATTGATTAACCAGCAAATGATCAAAGTTTCCTACAGAAGAAGGATCGCAGGTGGTGGAGGAAATAAATGATTCGCTTGAAGGAAGCAATGAAACCGTCTTGGTCACAATGCTGTCACATCCGAATTCATTAGTTAACATTTGTACAAATACACCTACATCTGCAGGATTGCAGGATGAACCGGCAATAAAAGTAGAATCCTGTGCTGAAAAAGTAATAGTTGTGATCACCAAGCTATCACAACTCTGAGTGGTCGTGTAATGGTTTTCAGTTATGCCGAGACTGGAGGAATCACAAGAGGTCTTAAAGATCAAAGTAGTATCTGGCATCCCTGCTGTGATCGTTGTGATGACCAGACTGTCACAGCCTATTTGATTTGAAAGCAGGTTTTGAAATACACCAATACTTGCAGGGTTACAAGAGATACCTGACAAATAAGTAGTATCCGAAGGTGCCTTTGTCACTGTTGTGATGACGATACTATCACATCCATCTTGTGCGATCAGGAACTGTGGAAAGACACCGAGCAATGAGGAATCACAAGTCATTTGATTTAAAAGTGTTGTATCCGCAGGTGGTGTCCAGTTCGTTGTCGTGATGATCACGCTATCACATCCGGATTGATTCGTTAGTGTCTGTGTGGATATTCCTACACTTGAAATATTACAAGAGCTTAGATTGATCAAAGTTGTATCCGAAGGAAGCAAGGTCACTGTCGTCGTCACCATTGTGTCACATCCGTTTGGATTGTTGAGGAAGGTGATGAAGACTCCGGCGGAAGAGGAATCGCAAGTTGTAGCAGATTGCGTGATCTGAATGGCAGGAAGAACAGTCAGATTAGTGGTCACTACACTATCACATCCAAAATAAGTGCTCAACGTATTTTCATAAACACCCGGCTCACTTTCCCAAAAAAATCCAAGGAAGATGCTGTCGCCGTCACAAATGGAAGCGTCTACTGATAACACATAGGTGGGATGCACATCCACGACCTGTATCGGATCCGTGATCTCGATGCAGGCATCCTGTGAGGGAGTCACATTTGTAATGGTGTAAGTGGTGGTTTGAGTTGGCAAATCAGTGAATGGAAAATCACCATTGACATTCGGAAAAGTAAATGGAGAACCAGGATCAGATGAAATATCCACGCTCAGTGAAAAAGGAGTATCCGAATTGATGATAAGATTTGCTTGCTGATTGTCGCAGATCTCGAAATCACCATCGAGTGAGACGTGGATGATGGGAAGGATTTCCAATTCAACCGTATCATGTCCGGGGCAATTGACTCCATCAGTAACGGTCACGATGTACTCTCCAGACTCACCAACTGTGATCGTCTGATTATGTGATCCGGTGGACCAGGTGTAAACTGCTCCCGGAATACCAGCATCGAAAGTAGCAGTCTCTCCATCGCAGGCTTGTTGGTCCAGACCGAGATCGACTAAAGTCTGAGGCAATTCGATGACCTCAATAAAAGCAGTAGCGATATTGCTCATTGCACCAGACTCAGTTGTGAACTGAACCTGAACAGTGCGTGGACCGGGCGTGAGAGGCTCTGCTGTATTTTGATAAACTATTAATCGAAGAGCGTCTTTAAAGTCAGTTGATTTTGCACCACCTGCATTTGAGAGTGTGATCATATCAGTACCTATGCCAGTTGCATTGATCCCTGCGACCGATCCTGTCATGTTGAGTATTTCATTTGGAGCGTCGGGTATATTCCCAACGATTTCAATAGTCATCTCTGAGATGATCGCATCATAGAGCATTTTGATATCTTCATCAGCGATTCCCACTCCAGGTGATAAGCAATCGTACTCTGGTGAATTGTAATCGGCGTCGGTGGCGCCGGAAGAGTCGTCGCAGTCGAGATCTAGTAAGACCTCACAATCTGAAGAAGTACCAAATTCTAACATAGAGGATATAAACTCAATAGGCCACAGATTCCCGGGCACAGTACAAATTTTTGAAATTGTGCCATCGATAAGATTAATTAAAATAAGTTCAGGTGTTTGATTTGCATAGCCCCCAATCCCAAGAAGAGAATTACAAACATGCGATGCTGTTATCCCGGCTATTATATAGGCCGGAGGTAATGGTACAATTACTGTGCTATTTGTCAAATTGTTTGTGTCTAAGGATATGATCCCTTCTATACCTGAATAATAAATATTACCATTAAATAAGCAGATATCAGCTATGGCAATATGACCTGTAGCACCCATATCTGTAATAGAACCGGTGTTGATATTAATTCTGTACAAATTGTCATCATTACCGGAGATAGAATAAAATATTCCATTCCCAACCCCGAGTAAAGCATCAAAAGCTGGATATCCAGGAGGGGCGATGAAAATTGGGGTTTCCGCTGCTGTCATTGTATCTATTTCATTGAAAAATAAGGCACCTGTATTTCCAACAAAACTTGAATCGGGGCAAAAAGTTATCCCATTGTATGTTGTTCCAAAGTTTCCAATAAAATCAAAGGAGCAAGCCCCACAATTGGTTTCATCGATTTCCACTTTATACAACGCGGTCGAAACTGTAGCATAATAAGATTGTGCCTCTATGTCAATATTAAAAGACAGAAAGACACACCACAGAAATAATATTCGAAGAAAGATTTTATTTCGCCACATGGCCGAGCTGCCCATTGAATGGATGAAATGAGGGTTTTTGCGTTAACAAAGTAGGGAGAATTTCGGTGAAAAGCAGCAGCTCAATTCGTGACCCGTGATCCGTGAACCGTCACCCGGAATTCTGCCCCATCGAATTTCCTATTGGGAAATTCTCACCCCTGTGTTTCTCCATTCGCTCCTTCGTCGCATCATTCCGAAAACCCCGGGGCCAATGGAATATTACATTTGTAAAAATCGATAAGAAGAAAACTTTATATGCCCCGGGGTTTTCGGAGCAACATCACGGCATTTGCGTGATGAGCGTAGAAACACAGGGGTGAGAAATTTCGCGAAGCATGAAATTTCGATGGGGCAGAGAGCGGAATTATCGCACTAACGTAACATCCCCATTCCGAAATTCAAATCTACCATCCTTAAACCTAGCCATCATCTTATACGCATACACCGCCGGATTCATCTCCGCACCCCGCATCTTCCCATCCCATGCATACGACGGATCATCAGGCAGAAAATTTTTAGTTGCAAAAACCAAATTCCCCCACCGGTCAAATATCTCCATCTATCAGAATTGACAGAATTTAAGAATTGATTCATCAGATGCACCGAGGAAGCGTTATACTGAGCGTGTCAAAGCATGCGTCAAAATTAATTACCTCACAAGTGTAATGTCACCATTTCGTACCTCTTTTCTGCCATCTTTAAATCGTGCAATCATTCGATATGCAAAAACAGCTGGATTGAGCGAAACGCCATCTCGCCTTCCATCCCAAGCATGTGTTGGATCTCCAACCTGGAAACTCTCAGCTTTAAAAACTAAGTTTCCCCAGCGGTCATAAATCTCCATGGATTCGATTTCCTCTACCTCCGGTCCAGCGCTGATCAACAATCGATCATTAATACCGTCACCATTCGGAGAAAAAACATTCGGGATGTAGAGGTCGATATTCTTTTGAATAAAAACGACGACGGAATCCTGATCGGAACATCCTTGTGAATTTGAAACAGAAATCGAATACGCTGTGGTGATGATCGGAGCAACGGGCTGTGACAAACAGGTAGGACAAGCTGGATTTAATAATCCTGACCAGGTGATGGTCGACAAGGAATCAAACGGAACATTAACTATCGCTTCAAGGATGACAGTGTCGCCGGGAAGAATGATCTGATCGGCACCTATATCCACATGTACCATCAATGGAACATTGATCCAGATGATCTCCTTTACATCACAATCATTCGCATCTAATGCTGTCACGGTGTAAGTGCCGGAATTCAATCCACTGAAAACCGGTGAAGATTGAAAATTGATGCCATCAATAGAATATCGAATGGGAAGCACTCCACCTGTTTGCATCACTGTGATGTTTCCTTGATTGTGACCAAAGCAATCAGGTTGAGAAACTTCAAAGCCAATTGAAAATTGTTCTGGTTCGGAAATAGAAACTGAGCTATTTGTCTGACATCCGTTACCATCAGTAATGGTGACGAAGTAATCTCCGCTACTTAATCCGGTGATGCTTTGATCAAGACTTCCTGTCGACCATGAGTATTGAAATGGACTCACTCCTGTTACATTAGCGATGGCACTGCCATCGCTTTCACCGAAGCAACTGATACCGTAGCCGTTGAAATCAGAAGTGACCTGGACATTCAATTGTGGAAGAGGAAATAATTCTGTGGTCTGAATCACCAGGCTGTCACATCCGTCCTGATTGGTGAAAGTATTTTGCATACTACCTACTTGTGCCGGATCACAGGTCTTTGAAATCAATTGTGTTGTATCGGCCGGAATCAAGGAGACTGTCAGCGTCACGATGCTGTCACATCCATATTGATTTTGAAGTGTGGTGACAAATGTCCCAGCTTGTGATGAAGTGCAAGTAGTTGAAGAAAGAGAAGTTGAACTGGATGGCAAAAGTGATACCGTCTCATGCACAATGCTGTCGCAGCCAAATTGATTGACAAGTAAATTATCGAAATTTCCTGCAGAAGAAGGATCGCAAGTGGTGGACGAAATAAATGATTCACTCGAAGGCAATAATGAGATAGTTGTAGTTACAATGCTGTCACACCCAAATCCATTAGTCAGCGTTTGAACAAATACTCCAACATCTGCAGGATTGCACGATGATCCAGAAATGAAAGTTGAATCCTGAGCGCTGTAAGTCGTCGTCGTGATGACGACGCTGTCACATGCATTCACAGTCGTATAATGAATTTCAGTAACACCAAGGCTGGAAGAATCACAAGAGGTTTTAAAGATCAATATCGTATCCGGCATACCTGCTGTGATCGTCGAGATGATTAAGCTGTCGCAACCCATTTGATTGGACAACAGATTTTGAAATACACCTATGCTGCCGGAATCACAAGAGATGCCTGTGATATAGGTTGTATCTGATGGCGCCATCGTGATGGTCGTGATGACGATACTATCACATCCATCCTGCGCGACCAGGAATTGAGGAAAGACACCGAGTAAAGAGGAATCACAAGTAGTTTGATTTAAAAGTGTCGTATCAGCTGGGGGTATCCAACTTGTAGCCGTGATGATCAGGCTGTCGCATCCGGATTGATTCGTAAGTATCTGTGAGTTTGTACCTACACTTGAAATATTGCAAGAGAGGAGATTTACTAATGTCGTATCCGAAGGAAGCAAAGACACAGTCGTCGTAACCATCGTGTCGCATCCGTTTGGATTGTTGAGGAAGGTGATGAATACGCCTGCAGAGGCGGAATCACAGGTTGTGGAAGATTGAGCAATCTGGATCGCTGGGAGAACAGTGAGTGTAGTAGTCACTACGCTATCGCAACCAAAGTAAGTACTCAGTGTATTTTCATACACACCAGGATCACTTTCCCAAAAGAATCCAAGGAAGATGCTGTCACCGGCACAAATGGAAGCATCCACCGATACGACATATGTGGGATGCACATCCACTACCTGAACCGGATCGGTGATCTCGATACAGGCATCCTGTGAGGGAGTCACATTGGTGATCGTGTAGATGGTGGTTTGAGTAGGCAAATCAGTGAAAGGAAAATTTCCATCAACATTTGGAAAAGTAAACGGAGATCCTGGATCAGATGAAATATCCACACTCAGTGAAAAAGGAGTATCCGTATTGATGATGAGATTCGCTTGCTGATTGTCGCAGATCTCGACATCACCGTCAAGCGAGACATGGACAATCGGAAGGATTTCCAATTCAACCGTATCATGTCCGGGGCAATTGAATCCATCAGTGACAGTCACGATATATTGCCCTGACTCACCCACTGTGATCGTCTGATTATGTGATCCTGTGGACCATGCGTATACTGCTCCGGGAACACCTGCATCAAAGGTGGCAGTCTCTCCGTCACATGCTTGTTGGTCCGGGCCGAGATCAACTAAAGTCTGTGGTAGCTCAGTTACTTCGATGAAAGCTGTGGCGATATTGCTCATCGCGCCTGACTCTGTTGTAAACTGAACCTGCACCGTGCGTGGACCAGGCGTCAATGGCTCAGCAGTGTTTTGATAAACAATTAATCGAAGGGCATCTTTAAAGTCGGTTGATTTTGCGCCGCCTGCATTTGATAAAGTGACCATGTCAGTACCTAAGCCAGCCGCATTGATCCCGGTGACTGATCCAGTCATGTTTAGAATTTCATTTGGAGCATCTGGCACATTGCCCACTATTTGAATTGTCATGGTGGAGATGATCGCATCGTAGAGCATTTTGATGTCTATATCTGCTATGCCCACTCCAGGAGATAAGCAATCATACTCTGGTGAATTGTAATCGGCGTCGGTGGCACCGGAGGAGTCGTTGCAGTCGAGATCAAGGGAGATGTCACAAATTATAGGTATTTCATGCTCGTATATTGAAGTAATCCGATCAAAAAAATTTGGCAACATGCAAATAGGCTCGATGGAACCATCAATTAGATTAATAGTCAATAATTTTTGAGAAACTTGGTCAATTCCTATCAATGTATTGCATATTGGAGAAGCCGTAAGACCATCAATTAGCATTGATAGAGGGTATGCAAATAACATTGTACTATTCCCTGGATTATTTATATCTAATAAAACAATACAGTTGGTAATGGAATTATCTACATTATGCAACCGAGCAGAATAATAAATATTGCCATTAAAATATGTGAGTTCACCCTGAATTTCAAATCCGGTGTAACCTAAATTAGTTACAGTACCTGAAACTAAATCCCATTGAAGCAATGCTCCCTGATTCTCGTTTGAAATTGTATAAAATAAACCATTGCTTGCACACAATAAGCCCTGTGAGTTTACCAAATTAATAGGAGCCGGGAAAATTAAATTGCTAGCACCACTCGCAACATCAACGCTCCAGATGCCAAGATCAGTTTCAACAAATAACTCTCCATCTTGACATAATGACATACCCCCTAAGAAATCTGCAGGAGCTGTTATTGAATAAGAACAAGAACAATACGAGTCATCAATTTGAAGTTGATACAAAGAAGGTCCAAATCCAAAATAAGGTTGGGCTCTCACATCACTATCGCTTTTCATGATGATGCACAATGTCAAGACTATATGGTATAAGAAAATTATACGCCTCATGGCCGAGCTGCCCATTGAATGGATGAAATGAGGTTTTTGCGTTAACAAAATAAGGAAAAAATGCGGGAAGATCGTCACTCGGCATCTCCCTCTGCCCCCGCCCCCTGCGTTTCTCCATTCGTAACACTTGTCAATTAGCCAAAAGTAAATTAGCCGTCGTTGGTGTTTTGTCACCAACGACCAAGTAGAGTCCCAGGAGATGCATTAACGGGATTCAATTACCTAAGGCTATACCTGGATTTCGTGCTATGAATCCGAAAGGATTGCGTTGGTGAAATCGCCTGGTTGTTGGTGACAAAACACCAACAACGGCTAAGAACTGTAGAGCTTTCATTGCATTACCTTACTAACGTAATATCTCCATTCCTAAATTCAAACCGCCCATCCTTAAACCTCGCCATCATCTTATACGCATACACCGCCGGATTCATCTCCATTCCCCGCATCTTCCCATCCCATGCATACGTCGGATCATCCGGCAGAAAATTCTTAGCTGCAAAAACCATATTTCCCCACCGATCAAAAATCTCCATCGACTCAATCTCCTCGACTTCCGACGCAGCACTGATCAATAACCGATCATTGATGCCATCACCATTGGGAGAAAAAACATTCGGGATGTAGATGTCAATGTTCTTTTGAATAAAGACGACGACGGAATCCTGATCGGAACATCCTTGTGAATTGGAAACGGAGATCGAATACGCTGTGGTGATGATCGGCGCAACGGGTTGCGTCAAACAGGTCGGACAATTCGGATTTATTAATCCTGACCAGGTGATGGTCGATAAGGAATCAAACGGAACATTGACGATCGCTTCGAGGATGACAGTGTCGCCGGGAAGAATGATATGATCAGCACCTATATCAACATGCACCATCAAGGGGACATTGATCCAGATGATCTCCTGCACATCGCAATCATTGGCATCGAGCGCAGTCACGGTGTAAGTGCCGGAATTCAATCCACTGAAAACAGGCGAGGATTGAAAATTGATACCATCGATAGAATAGCGGATGGGAAGTACACCACCTGTTTGCATGACGGTGATGCTTCCTTGATTGTGACCGAAGCAATCGGGTTGCGAAACTTCAAAGCCTATTGAAAACTCTTCAGGTTCGGAAATAGAGACTGAGTTATTAGTTTGACATCCATTTCCATCGGTGATGGTGACGAAGTAATCTCCGCTGCTTAAGCCTGTGATGCTTTGATCCGGGCTGCCTGTCGACCATAAGTATTGATATGGACTAACACCTGTCACATTCGCGATGGCACTGCCATCGCTTTCACCGAAGCAACTGATTCCGTAGCCGTTGAAATCAGAAGTAACCTGGACATTCAATTGTGGAAGAGGAAATAATTCGGTGGTCTGGATCACCAGGCTGTCGCATCCGTCCTGGTTAGTTAAAGTATTTTGGGTGCTGCCGACTTGTGCCGGATCGCAAGTCTTTGAAATCAATTGTGTGGTATCGGCCGGAATGAGTGAAACTGTCAATGTTACAATACTATCGCAGCCATATTGATTTTGGAGTGTGTTGACAAATGTCCCAGCTTGTGATGAAATACAAGTTGTAGAGGAAAGAGAAGTCGTGCTTGATGGTAAAAGTGATACCGTCTCATGCACGATGCTGTCGCAACCGAATTGATTGACAAGCAAGTGATCAAAATTTCCGGCAGCTGATGGATCGCAGGTGGTGGAGGAAATAAAAGATTCGCTGGAAGGCAGCAATGACACCGTCGTAGTCACAATGCTGTCACATCCGAATCCATTCGTCAGCATCTGCACAAACACACCGACATCTGCAGGATTGCATGAAGAATCATCAATGAAAGTTGAATCCTGTGCGCTGTAGGTCGTCGTCGTGATGACGAGGCTGTCACATGAATTCACAGTGGGGAAATGGATTTCAGTTACACCTAGACTGGAAGAATCACAAGATGTTTTATAAATCATCGTCGTATCCGGCGTCCCTGCTGTAATCGTCGTGACGATTAGGCTATCACATCCCATTTGATTGGACAATAGATTTTGAAATACACCTATGCTGGCCAAATCACAAGAGATGCCTGAGAGATAAGTTGTATCCGAGGGTGCCATGGCCACTGTCGTGATAACGATACTGTCACATCCATCCTGTGCGATCAGGAATTGTGGAAAGACGCCGAGCAAGGAGGAGTCACAAGTAGTTTGATTTAAAAGTATCGTATCCGCTGGGGGTATCCAACTTGTAGTCGTGATGATCAGACTGTCACATCCGAATTGATTCGTAAGTGTCTGTGAGGTAGTTCCAACATTTGAAATATTGCAAGAGAGCAGATTAATCAATATCGTATCTGAAGGAAGCAAAGTAACAGTCGTCGTCACCATCGTGTCGCATCCATTTGGATTGTTGAGGAAGGTGATGAAGACACCGGCAGAAGCAGAATCACATGTCGTAGAAGATTGAGTAATCTGGATGGCTGGAAGAACAGTCAGTGTAGTGGTCACGACACTATCGCATCCAAAATAAGTGCTCAGCGTATTTTCATACACACCCGGCTCGCTTTCCCAAAAGAATCCCAGGAAGATGCTGTCACCGTCACAAATTGAGGCATCAACAGATACCACATAAGTAGGATGTACCTCCACTACCTGAACCGGATCCGTGATCTCAATGCAGGCATCTTGTGAGGGAGTCACATTCGTGATCGTGTAAGTGGTCGTTTGTGTAGGTAAATCAGTGAATGGAAAATCACCATCAACATTTGGAAAACTAAATGGAGAACCGGGATCTGATGAAATATCCACGCTCAGTGAAAAAGGAGTATCCGTATTGATGATGAGATTCGCTTGCTGATTGTCACAGATCTCGACATCACCGTTGAGCGATACATGAACGATGGGAAGAATATCTAATTCAACCGTATCATGTCCCGGGCAATTGAATCCATCAGTAACGGTCACGATGTATTGTCCTGACTCACCAACTGTGATCGTTTGATTATGTGATCCGGTGGACCATGTGTAAACTGCTCCTGGAACACCTGCATCAAAGGTGGCAGTCTCGCCGTCGCATGCTTGTTGGTCCGGACCGATGTCAACTAAAGTCTGAGGCAATTCGATGACATCAATGAAAGCTGTAGCGATATTGCTCATTGCACCTGACTCTGTTGTGAACTGAACCTGCACTGTGCGAGGGCCAGGTGTCAGTGGCTCTGCTGTGTTTTGATAGACTATTAATCGAAGTGCGTCTTTAAAGTCGGTTGATTTAGCACCACCTGCATTTGACAAGGTGATCATATCTGTACCTATGCCAGTAGCGTTAATTCCGGCGATAGAACCTGTCACGTTTAGTATTTCATTTGGAGCATCCGGTACATTACCTACGATTTGAATAGTCATCGTGGAGATGATCGCATCGTAGAGCATTTTGATGTCTATATCTGCGATTCCAACACCTGGAGATAAGCAATCATACTCTGGTGAATTGTAATCGGCGTCGGTGGCACCGGAGGAGTCATCGCAATCAAGATCGAGTTCAATTAGACAAGGAGGTGGTGGAGCAAATTCTAACATTGAAGATATTGGGCCATAAAAACTTGGATTATTAAACGCACAAACTTCAGTAAGTGAACCATCGATCAGATTAATTAGAAAAATATTTCCCGTGTAACATTCAAATCCTATCAAAGTGTTACATATAGGGGATGCAGTCAGATCACAAAACGCAACATTCATTGGGTAATAAACAACAACCTGGCTATTTGCTGGGTTGGACACGTCCAATGCTAAGATGCCGTTCATGTTTGGCGCAGCATTTTCTATACCGTAGTAGATAGTACCCCAAGCCATGGTCATTTCCGCAAATGGATTATATCCGGTTGTTCCAATAATTGTAACCGTCCCAGCATTTATATCCCATTTCCAAATCGGATCAGAAACTGGAACACCTTGATTTGAATAAAAGATCCCTCCTCCCACGCTGACAAGACCATCCATAACAGGAAGATTTTGAGGACTTGTAAATATTATGGTATAATTTCCAGTTATCGTATCAATTTCATACATATTGGTTCCATTAGGTGCCCATTGTATAGAATACAATATACCATCTGGTCCAAACGATAAACCCTCACATGGAAATCCTGGACTAATAAGTTCATATGAACAAGCACCTCCACATCCAAGGGCATTTATGTTTAGTTTGATAAAAGAGTTTGATTGCGCATTAAATATTTTTTGGCAATTGATATAAGGAATCAATTGGAATATTAACCATACTACAATTAATACTTTTCGACTTATTGCTGAACTGCCCATTGAATGGATGAAATGAGGTTTTTGCATTACCAAAATAAGGAGAATTTCGGTGAAAAGCAGGAGCTCAATTCGTGAACCGTGACCCGTGAACCGTGAGTCGGCATTCTGCCCCATCCAATTCGCAAGTACCGGCGAATTGTCACCCCTGTGTTTCTCCATTCGCTCCTTCGTCGCATCATTCCGAAAACCCCGGGGATAATGGAATATTACATTTGTAAAAATCGACAAGAAGAAAACCTTATGCGCCCCGGGGTTTTCTGAGCTATAAAATTTTCCTGCTGCAAGCGAAAATTTTAAGCGAAGAAACACAGGGGTGAAAAATTTCGCGAAGCAGGAAATTTTGATGGGGCAGAAAGCTGCGAAGCAACCATTATCTCACTAACGTCACATCCCCATTCCTGACTTCTCTCCGTCCATCTTTAAATCGTGCGATCATCTTGTAAGCAAATACACCAGGGTTCATATCAACACCCTTCATTTTTCCATCCCAAGCATGTGTTGGATCTCCAGCCTGGAAACTCTTAGCTTTAAAAACTAAGTTTCCCCAGCGGTCATAAATCTCCATTAGTTCTATTTCCTCTACCTCCGGTCCAGCGCTGATCAATAGACGATCATTGATACCATCACCATTGGGAGAAAAAACATTCGGGATGTAGATGTCGACATTCTTTTGAATAGTGACGACGACGGAATCCTGATCGGAACATCCTTGTGAATTGGAAACAGAAATAGAATACGCTGTGGTGATGATCGGAGCAACGGGCTGTGACAAACAGGTAGGACAAGCTGGATTTAATAATCCTGACCAGGTGATGGTCGATAAAGAATCAAACGGAACATTGACGATCGCTTCGAGGATGACAGTGTCGCCGGGAAGATTGATGTGATCGGCACCTATGTCCACATGCACCATCAATGGAACATTGATCCAGATGATCTCCTGCACATCACAATCATTTGCGTCAATAGCGGTCACGGAGTAGGTACCGGAATTCAATGCACTAAAAACTGGTGAGGATTGAAAATTAATTCCATTAATCGAATATCGTATCGGAAGCACTCCACCACTTTGCATCACAGCAATAGTGCCTTGATTATGTCCAAAACAATCAGGTTGTGAAACTTCAAAGCCAATTGAAAATTCTTCCGGTTCTGAAATCGAAACTGAGGCATTGGTTTGACATCCATTTCCATCTGTGATGGTCACGAAGTAATCACCACTGCTTAAGCCTGTGATGTTTTGATCGGGACTTCCTGTTGACCATAAGTATTGATATGGACTGACACCTGTTACATTCGCAATTGCACTTCCATCGCTTTCGCCGAAGCAACTGATACCGTAGCCATTGAAATCGGAAGTGACTTGTACATCAACTTGTGGCAATGGAAATAAAGAGGTGGTCAGGATCACCAGGCTATCGCATCCATCCTGGTTGGTGAACGTATTTTGTGTGCTTCCGACCTGGTTCGGATCGCAGGTCATGGAAGTCAACTGTGTCGTATCAGCAGGAATCAGGGAGACTGTCAGAGTCACTATGCTATCACAGCCATATTGATTTTGCAGTGTGGTAACAAATGTTCCGGCTTGTGATGAAGTGCAGGTAGTTGAAGAAAGAAATGTTTGACTGGATGGCAAAAGTGAAACCGTCTCATGTACGATGCTGTCGCAGCCAAAGTGATTGATCAGCATATGATCAAAATTTCCGGCAGAGGATGGATCGCAGGTGGTGGAAGAGATAAAGGATTCGCTGGAAGGCAGTAATGAAACTGTTTTGGTTACAATGCTGTCACATCCGAATCCATTCGTCAGCATCTGCACAAATACACCGACATCTGCAGGACTGCACGATGATCCAGCAATGAAAGTAGAATCCTGTGCTGAAAAAGTTACTGTAGTAATCACCAAACTATCACAACTCTGCGCAGTCGTGTAATGGAATTCAGTCATGCCTAGGCTTAAGGAGTCGCAAGAAGTTTTAAAGATTAGAGTAGTGTCTGGTGATCCAGCAGTTATCGTTGTGATGACCAGACTGTCACAACCCATTTGATTCGATAGGAGGCTTTGAAAAACACCAATGCTGGCGGAATCACAAGAGAAGCCTGACAAATATGTCGTATCCGAAAGTTCCATTGTCACTGTTGTGATGACAATGCTGTCACAGCCATCTTGTGCTATCATGAATTGTGGGAAGACACCAAGCAAAGAGGAATCACAGGTCGTTTGATTTAAAAATGTTGTATCGGAAGGTGGAATCCAACTTGTAATAGTGATGATCAGACTGTCGCATCCGGATTGATTCGTAAGTATCTGTGTGGTTGTTCCCACACTTGAAATATTACAAGAGAGCAGATTTATCAAAGTCGTATCTGAAGGCAGTAGAGTAACTGTCGTCGTCACCATCGTGTCGCATCCGCTTGGATTGTTGAGAAAGGTGATGAAGACACCGTTAGCAGAGGAATCACATGTCGTGTAAGATTGAGCTATCTGGACTGCCGGAAGCACTGTCAGTGTCGTAGTGACTACACTATCGCAACCAAAATATGTGCTCAATGTATTTTCATACACACCAGGATCACTTTCCCAAAAGAATCCGAGAAAAATACTGTCGCCTTCACAAATGGAAGCATCCACTGATACGACATAAGTAGGATGGACATCCACTACCTGAACCGGATCGGTTATCTCAATGCAGGCATCTTGTGAGGGAGTTACATTGGTGATCGTGTAGGTTGTCGTTTGTGTAGGCAAATCAGTGAATGGAAAATCTCCATCGACATTTGGAAAATTAAAAGGAGATCCGGGATCAGATGAAATATCCACACTCAAAGAAAAAGGTGTATCCGTATTGATGATGAGATTCGCCTGCTGATTATCGCAGATCTCGACATCACCGTCGAGCGATACATGGACGATGGGAAGTATATCTAATTCAACCGTATCATGTCCGGGACAATTGGTTCCATCGGAAACTGTAACGATGTATTGCCCCGACTCACCGACTGTGATCGTCTGATTATGTGATCCGGTGGACCATGTATAAACTGCTCCGGGAACACCTGCATCGAAAGTGGCAGTCTCACCATCGCAGGCTTGTTGGTCCGGGCCGAGATCAACTAAGGTCTGTGGTAGCTCAGTTACTTCAATGAAAGCTGTAGCGATATTGCTCATTGCACCTGACTCTGTTGTAAACTGCACTTGCACAGTACGTGGCCCAGGAGTTAGTGGCTCTGCATTGTTTTGATAGACAATTAATCTAAGTGCATCTTTGAAGTCAGTTGATTTTGCGCCTCCTGCATTGGATAAGGTGATCATATCAGTACCTATGCCAGTAGCATTGATTCCCGCGACTGAGCCTGTCATGTTGAGTATTTCATTTGGAGCATCCGGAACATTACCCACGATTTGAATAGTCATCGTGGAGATGATCGCATCGTAGAGCATTTTGATGTCTTCATCTGCAATACCAACTCCCGGTGATAAGCAATCATACTCGGGTGAATTGTAATCAGCATCGGTGGCGCCGGAGGAATCGTTGCAGTCGAGATCGAGTTCAATTAGACAAGGAGGCGGTGGAGCAAATTCCAACATGGAAGTTATTGGGCCATAAAAATTTGAACCATAGCTACAAATTGTTGTCAAAGACCCATCTATAAGATTGATCAAAACCAAATCTCCAGTATAACAATCCCATGCTATCAATGTATTACAAATTGGCGATGCTGTGAGATTACAAAAAAGTATATTCATTGGATAATAAACGACAACCTGGCTATTTGCTGGATTGGAGATATCTAGCAATAATATGCCATTCATATTAGGGGCCGCATTAAGCACAGAGTAATAAATATTCCCCCATGCCATAGTCATTTCACTTTTTGGAATATATCCTGTTCCGCCAATCGAAACAACAGTCCCTGCATTGATATCCCATTTATACACTAAGTCAGATGCAGAAAACCACAAAGGAATTGAATAAAAAATTCCTCCTCCGACAGCCACAAAACCTTCCATTAAATCCAGACCTGGCGGACCAGTAAAAATTGGAGGGCCGGCATTTCCTGTGGCAGGATCAACAATATAAATTTCCGAACCGGAAGGATAATATTGCAAAGCATAAAGAATACTATCAGGACCATATGATAAAATACCATGTGCATTTGGACCAATGTTTTGAATAGTACAATTGTTGCCTCCTTCGCAAATACTGGTAACTTCAAGCATCCAAAATGTTCCATTAGGACCAACCATGTGATAAATCTGAGCCTTTAAAACATAGCTCATTGAAATTATGAACCCTACTATTAAAAATGATTTTCGCCACATGACTGAGCTGCCCATTGAATGGATGAAATGAGGTTTTTTGCGTTAACAAAATAAGGAAAAAAGGTGAGAGAGTAAGGGCGGAAAGGCAGAAAGGCGGAAAGGCGGAAGGGAATGAATGCTTCCAAACCGGAACGGAAAAGAGGACACCTTTTTCCATATCTTTACATAAAACTGATAAGATGCTTACCAAGGAAAAGTTAAACAGAACGATTGGAACCTTGCCGGATTCATTCACCATTGATGAATTGATAGAGCAATTAATTTTTATGGAGAAGGTTGAAGAAGGAATGCAGCAGTCTGAAGAAAGCAAAGTTGTTTCCAATGAAGATGTCAAAGCCATGATTGATAAATGGTCACAATAGAATGGACTGAAATATCAACTGAGGATCTAAAAGAAATATTTGATTTTATTGCTGACGATTCTATTCGATATGCAGCCATAACTTCCACCAAGATTTATCAAAAGGTTCAACTGGTAGCTCAAAATCCTTATGTCGGAAGGATGGTTCCAGAGTTAAATGAAAAGTCGATTCGGGAGGTGATTGAGGGTAACTACCGGGTCGTCTATAGAATAAAGAATCCGAACCTGGTCAACATATTAAGGGTGTTACATTCAGCAAGATTATTAAGCATTAAAGAATTAGGCAGCTAACTCAAATGCGGAGTCGTGAAGCCTGAACCGGCCTTCTGCCCCATCGAATTTCCTATTGGGAAATTCTCCCCCCTGTGTTTCTTCATTCGCTCCTTCGTCGCATCATTCCGAAAACCCCGGGGACAGAACGAATAATGAATAATGAATAGCGAATAAGGAAGTGGAAGTTGAAGTAGAAATGTGAAGTAGAAATGGAATGAGAATCCACAATAAACAGAGGAATAAACTGAAATAGGATCTCGTTGGTTGGCGGAGATAGTTCGACTACGCTCACTACAGGAAACTCCAGCCAACGGCCAAGTGCTTTTTGGATCTCGTTGGTTAGCGGAGATAGTTCGACTACGCTCACTACAGGAAACTCCAGCCAACGGCCAAGCTACTTATGATAAGAGAATCCAATAGTCCCCGGGGTTTTCTGAAGGACAAAATTTTCAAGCTGTAAAGCAGAAAATTTTGGATGAAGAAACACAGGGGTGAAAAATTTCGCGTAGCATGAAATTTTGATGGGGCAGAATGAATAAGGAATAGCGAATATCGAAGTGGAAGTTGAAGTAGAAATGTGAAGTAGAAATTGAGTGAGAAGGAGAAGTGGAATCTCAATTATGGTGTGCAACCACTAATGAAGTTACCTGTTGGTTGATTTTCAAAATATAATACCCATTTGGAAGGTCACCAATACTTAAATAATAATGATCCTGTGACATATCGAGTAATTCTGTTTTACAGATTTTTCCTTCTAAAGAATAAATGATTGCCATCAGGGCATTATTTGGATCAGGTAGATTTGAAATAATTATTTCGTCAGAAGCTGGTTGTGGATAAAATGAAAGAGAAGTCTTCTGAAGGTCATGAGTACTGACTATCCTGTCAACGCATTTTGAATCATCTTGTGGAATATCGTCAGGCCTTGCTGAAGGTCCACTCGTCCAAAAGCAATATTGACCGGGCAGTGAAAATTGATTAATGGCATAGATGTCTCCAAAATCAACCCAGGCAGATTCGCCAGGATCAAGGTGGTTGTGATACAAAACATTTTTACACATATCAAGGCCACAAAACCAAATAAACCAGGCACTTTCAAAACGCGTATTGATCCAAAATGAATCCACAGGCTGGTCACCAGTATTGG
>Ga0207656_10000240_pt1 | contig 19119 bp, 16 predicted proteins | sample KBSCornC12_FD_184297 | JGI IMG/M metagenome (GOLD analysis project Ga0207656, IMG submission 184297) | Corn rhizosphere microbial communities from Kellogg Biological Station, Michigan, USA - KBS Corn C1-2 (SPAdes) (version 2) | ecosystem: Host-associated > Plants > Roots > Rhizosphere > Soil ...
TCATGGCGGCTCGGTCTTGCAAGGGAAAGGCACGGACCGCACAATGCGCCGCACGCTGGGCAGTATACTGCGCACACCCACCCATTGAGCAATATAGTGCACAAAGAAAATCCCCACCGGGCTTCGGTCCTGCAGCACGTCAGCCAGAACGTCCGTCGCCTGCGCCATGCCGCCGACCTCAGCCAGACCTTGCTCTCGGAAAAATCCGGGGTCAGCCGGCGCATGCTGGTGGCCATCGAGGCGGGGGAAAAGAACGTCAGCTTGTCCACCCTCGACCGCGTGGCCGAAGCGTTGGACGTGGCGTTCAGCGACCTGATCCAGGCGCCGGATGTGCGTGACCATAGCCGTATCAATGAGCTGGCCTGGGCCGGTGAAATTCCCGGCAGCAAGGCGGTGTTGCTGGCCAAGGCCACGGCGCGGCGTGAAGTCGAACTCTGGGAGTGGCGCCTTGAACCTGGCGATCGCTACTGCCCGGACCCAGACCTTGAAGGCTGGAGCGAGCAGCTGTTTGTCTTTGAGGGTTGCTTGACTCTGGTGTTGGCAGGTGAAGACAAGACAATTGGTACGGGCGAGTTTTTCATGTTTGCCAGCCATCAGCCTCATGCCTATCGCAATGATGGGGGCGTCGCAGTAAAGTTTGTACGGAATGTCGTTATTTAGTTTGTCAACTGTCAAAGTTCACAGCTTACTTTTTTGAGTTCCCTGTTTATATTTGAAGGGCGCTTTAGTTTCACTTGCCTTGTTTTTGTACAGTGGTTTTAAAATCGATATTCGTACCAAATACGGCAGGGCGCACCTTTGACTTTAATTAGTGAGGATTTATTAATGAACGGAATTCTAGTATCTCGCTCTGACCTGCTTTCTGCCCCCTCTATTGTGCCCTCAAGTAACAATGTTATTTCTCGTGCAGCAATTGCAGGTAACAGAGCACGGCTCTGCATACCGCTGTATCCAGGGATTGCAGTTGGGGACGTGGTTTATGTTCAGGTTTCTACCGATGGTCAATGGATTTTCTTCTCGCAAGCGACGGTCACTGATATCGACCAGATGCTTGAATTTAAACTTTTTGATGCGCTCTTTGCTTCTCCCGCAACGACTGCTACCGCCAGCTATATCGTCAACAATGTTAACCACTCGGCAGAAGCTGTGTATACGATCGAGGATTAAAATTTTAATAAGCGTCAGTCCCACATTTTAATCAACAGGAGACTGTTGCTGGAGCAACACTTGTCAGGCAGTTTGCTGATTTCAGTGATGTGTTGCTCCGTTTTCTACAAGGCAATCAGCCGGTTTCATGGACTGTCACATTCAGGCACGACTCCTGCAATCACCCAGGTAATCCCCTCGGAGCCTGGAGTCGGCCCATGTCAGCCCACCCTCAACACCCTGCCCATATCATCCGCTCGGACGCGGAAGCCATCGAGGTCGCCACGCGCCTGGCCAAACGCTTTGCCGTCGAGGCCAGCGCGCGCGACCGTGAGCGGCGCCTGCCGGTGGCCGAGCTTGACGAGTTCTCCGCGAGCGGCCTGTGGGGCATCACTATTCCCAAAGCGTACGGCGGCGCAGGCGTGTCCTATGTGACCGTGGCCGAGGTAATCAAGCTGATCTCCGCCGCCGATCCGTCCCTGGGGCAGATTCCGCAGAACCACCTGGGCGTGGTGGACATCCTGCTGCAAACCGCGACCGAGGCACAAAAACGGTACTACTTCGGCAAAGTCCTCCAGGGCTATCGCTTCGGCAACGCCTTCTCCGAAGCCAAGAGCAAGAACGCCGGCACCTTCGACACGCAGATTCGCTTCCATGGCGACACCGCGCAAATCAACGGCGAGAAGTTCTACTGCACCGGCGCGCTGTTCGCCCATCTGGTGCCCACCGTCGGCAACAATGAAGACGGCCAGGCCTTTATTGCCTTTGTCGAACGCGACGCGCCCGGCCTGAACGTGATCGACAGCTGGGACGGCTTCGGCCAGCGCACCACCGCCAGCGGCGGCGTGACCCTCGATGGCGTCAGCGTGCCCTTGAGCGCGGTAATCCCGGCCCACCTGGCCTTCGACCAGCCCACTGCCAACGGCCCGATCTCGCAGATCATTCAGGCGGCGGTCGATACCGGTATTGCCGTTGGCGCGTCGGAGCAGGCGAAAATCTACGCACGCCAGGCGCGGCCCTGGATCGACAGCCAACAGGATCACGGCTGGCAGGACCCGTTCACCATCGCCGCCATCGGCGACCTGGAATGGCGCGTGCACGGCACCGAAGCCATCCTCGCCAAAGCGGGGGAAGCCGTGGACCGCGCCCTCGCCGAGCCCGGCGAAGACAGCGTCGCCCACGCCTCACTGGTGGTCGCCCAAGCCAAAGTCCTTTCTGCCGAAACCGCCTTGCTCGCCAGCAGCAAACTGTTCGAACTGGCCGGCACCCGCTCGGTCACCGGCAAGCACAACCTCGACCGCTTCTGGCGCAATGCACGCACCCACACTCTGCACGACCCGGCGCGCTGGAAATACCACCTGATCGGCAACTATGTGCTCAACGGCGTAAAACCTGCGCGCCACGCCTGGAACTGAGGAACCTCACCCATGACTGCACTGACCCTTGCGCGCCAACTGCTGGACAGCACCCGCCGTCACGTTGAAAACAGCACTGACCCCTACGTGATCAGCCGCTTCGGCGACTTGCAGATTCGCGTCGATGTGGCCGCGGCCTTGTTTGAACGCGCCGAAACCCATCCAGGCCCGGTGGCGTTGACCGAAGCGCAAATCGCCGCCGCAGAGGCGCTGATCGCCGCGAGCAACGCCGAGTTCGAACTCACCGGCCAACGCACCGCACTGCCGTCGAGCCTTGATGACCCGCTGCGTACGAAGTACCAGATCGTCGGCAACTACCACCTCAACGGAGTGCTTTGATGTCCCGTGAAATCCGCTTGAACGCCTTCGACATGAATTGTGTCGGCCACCAGTCGCCGGGCCTGTGGGCGCATCCGCGTGACCGTTCGTGGCAGTACAAGGACCTGGAATATTGGACCGACCTCGCCAGGATCCTTGAACGCGGCAAGTTCGACGGCCTGTTTATCGCCGATGTGCTGGGCATCTATGACGTGTACAACGGCAACGGCGACGCGGCGATTCGCCAGGCCACCCAAGTGCCGGTCAACGACCCGCTGTCGCTGATCGCACCGATGGCCTTGGTCACCGAACACCTGGGCTTCGGCCTGACCGCTTCGTTGTCGTTCGAACATCCGTACCCGTTCGCCCGCCGTCTCTCGACCCTGGACCACCTGACCAAGGGCCGCATCGGCTGGAACATCGTCACCTCCTACCTGGAAAGCGGCGCCAAGAATCTCGGCCAGAAGGCCCAGACCGAGCACGATGCGCGCTACGACTACGCCGAGGAATACCTGGAGGTCTGCTACAAACTCTGGGAAGGCAGTTGGGAGGAGGGCGCCGTGTTGCGTGACCGCGAACGGCGGATTTTCAGCGACCCGAGCAAGATCCACGAGATCCGCCACGTCGGCAAACACTTCCAGGTGCCCGGCATTCACCTCTGCGAACCGTCGCCGCAGCGCACGCCAGTGCTCTACCAGGCGGGCGCGTCGAGCCGTGGCAAGCAGTTCGCCGCCGAACAGGCCGAGTGCGTCTTCGTTGCCGCGCCGTCCAAGGTGCTGCTGAAAAAGACCGTGGCCGACATCCGCCGACGTGCGGCCGAAGCCGGGCGCGATCCGAAGAAAATCCTGATCTTCAACTTGCAGACGGTGATCGTCGGCGAAACCGATGCCAAGGCCAAAGCCAAGTTCGAGGAGTACAAATCCTATGTCAGCTATGAAGGCGCCATGGCGCTGATTTCCGGCTGGACCGGCATCGACTTCAGCCAATTCAAACCGGATGAGCCACTCAGGCACGTGCATACCAACGCCATTCAATCGGCGGTAGAGGCGTTCTCTACGGCCGATCCGAACAAGGTCTGGACCCCGAATGAGCTGGCCGACTGGGTCGGTATCGGCGGCTTTGGCCCGCTGTTCGTCGGCGGCCCGGAAACCGTCGCGGACCTGTTGCAGGAATGGGTCGAAGAGACCGATGTGGACGGCTTCAACCTGGCCTACGCCCTGACCCACGAGACCTTCATCGACGCCGTGGACCTGCTGGTGCCGGAGTTGCAGAAGCGCGGGGTGTACAAGACCGAGTATGCCCAGGGCACGTTGCGCGAGAAGTTGTTTGGCGACGGCGCAAGGTTGGCCTCCAACCACCCTGGTGCCGGCTACCGCAATTTATCTGACGCGCACATAACCAATGTAGGAGGGGGCTTGCCCCCGATAGCGGCAGTCCAGTCAAAGCACTTGTGACTGACACACCGCCATCGGGGGCAAGCCCCCTCCCACAGTAGATCGGTGTTGATCCAAATAATCCAGCCAGCGGACCACCGCACGCACACACACCAATAGGAGCACTACCCCTATGAGCGTGCACGAACTCAAACGCCCACTGGCCGTGGAGTGGCCCGCCGAATGGCTCGGCCACCTGCCCAAGGCCCTCGAACAACTGCACCACTGGGCGCAGATTACGCCGCTGCACACCGCCCTGCGCCACAAGCGCCAGGGGCAGTGGTACGCATGGCGCTGGATCGACGCCTTGCGCGATGTGGAGCGCCTGGCCGATGGCTTGCGCCAGCAGGGGGTCAGCGAGCAATCGCAGCTGGCCCTCAGCGGGGCGTTCGAGCCGAACCTGCTGTTGCTGGCCCTGGCGGCGCAATCCATCGGCGCTCAGGTGCTGACCCTGGCCGATGACCTGGAGCCCGAGGCGCTGCAACACCACCTGTGGCGCATTCGCCCGACCCATTCCTATGTGCAGGGCCGCCAGACTGCGCGGCACTGGCAGTCGGCCAACTTGTTGGATTTTGCGCAGTTGCTCGGCCCGTTGGCGCCGACGCAACACTTGGCACGCTGGTGGCAGCCCACGGGTGAAACCCTGTTGTGGAGCGAAGAGGGCACCCACTGGCAGGGCGGTCTGGCGGTGGTGCTGGAGCAATGGCTGAACAGCGGTCACGGTCTGGCCTTCCCTGAAAGCCTGGCCTCGGCGCGGCGCGACCGCAGCGAAGTCGCACCCACCGGCCTGCTGTTGTCGCCCGCACGCTTGCAGCACCTGGCCGACGAGATCGAAAGCCGCCTGGCGCCCCACGGCACCTGGCGCCGACGCTTATGCGACTGGGCCATCGCCCACCCGCAAAGCGGCCTGCGGCGCCTGCTGAAAAACCGCGTGCGCCGGCTCCTGGGTTTCCAGCGCCTGGCGTACATCTGGCAACCCGTCAAAGCCGCCCCTTCACCGGTGTGGCTGGCGGAATTCAAACGGGACATCGCATGAGCCAGGCCATTTTGCAGGTGCGGAATATCTCGCTGTCGTTCAAGGGGGTCAAGGCGATCAATGCCTTGTCCTTCGAGGTGTTGCGCGGCGAGATCTGCGCGTTGATCGGGCCGAATGGTGCCGGCAAGAGTTCGCTGCTCAATGTGCTCAATGGCGTGTATCGCTTCGATGCCGGCGAGATTGTGTTCGAAGACCAGCACTTTCACCGTATCGATCCGTTGGGCGCCGCGCGCCGCGGCATTGGGCGCACGTTCCAGAACAACGCGCTGTTCAAGAAAATGAGCGTGCTCGACAACATCCTCACCGGCCTGTCGCGGCATATGCGCAGCAGCTTTATCGAACAGGCCCTGGGCTTGCCTCGCGCACGCCGGGAAGCCGAAGCGTTCCGGTTGCGCGCCCAAGGCATTCTCGAATTCCTGGAACTGCAAGCCCACCGCGATGTGCTGGTGGGCAACCTGTCCTACGGCCTGCAAAAACGCGTGGAACTGGGCCGGGCGTTGATCGCAGGGCCGAGCTTGTTGCTGCTGGACGAGCCCATGGCCGGCATGAACGCCGAGGAAAAACAGGAAATGGCGCGCTTCGTTGCCGACGTCAACCGCGACCTCGGCACCACCGTGGTGTTGATCGAACACGACATGGGCGTGGTCATGGGCCTGTCCGACCATGTGGTGGTGCTCGACTACGGGCGCAAGGTCGGCGACGGCACGCCGGCGCAAGTGCAGGCCAACCCCGAGGTGATCGCGGCTTACCTGGGAGTGGTGCACTGATGACGTTTTTCTTTGAAACCCTGCTCGGCGGCCTGCTCGCCGGCACCATGTACTCGTTGGTCGCCATCGGCTTCGTGCTGATCTACAAGGCCAGTGGCGTGTTCAATTTTGCCCAGGGCGCGATGCTGCTGTTTGCTGCACTGACGTTCGTCAGCCTGCATGACCAGGGCGTGCCGTTTGCCCTGGCGTTGCTGCTCACGGTGATTGTGATGAGTGTCGGCGCCTTGCTGATCGAGCGCCTGGTGCTGCGGCCATTGGTGAACCGTTCGCAGATCACCTTGTTCATGGCCACGCTGGGCCTGTCGTTCATTATCGAAGGCCTGGCCCAGGGGTTGATGGGCTCCCAGGTGCGGGCGCTGGACTTGGGCATCGACGACGTACCGCTGTTCGTCGGCCCGCTGATGGTCAGCCAGTTCGACCTGATTGCCGCCGCCACTGCGGTGGTGCTGGTGACGGTGCTGGCGCTGCTGTTCAACAAGACCCGCATCGGTGTGTCGCTGCGCGCGGTGGCGGATGACACCACGGCGGCGCTGTCCATCGGCATCAACCTCAACCGCATCTGGCAGATCGTCTGGGCGGTGGCCGGCATCGTCGGGCTGGTGGCCGGGCTGCTGTGGGGCGCGCGCCAGGGGGTGCAGTTCTCGTTGTCGCTGGTGGTGCTCAAGGCCTTGCCGGTGTTGATCATCGGCGGCTTTACCTCGATTGGCGGGGCGATTGTCGGCGGGCTGATTGTCGGCGCGGCGGAGAACCTTGCCGAGGTGTACATCGGCCCGTTGATCGGCGGCGGTATCACGCCATGGTTCGCCTATGTTCTGGCCCTGGCCTTCCTGTATATCCGCCCCGCCGGCCTGTTCGGCGAGCGCGCCATCGAGCGAGTCTGAAACATGTCGATCCCTCTTGCACAACACACCGCGCCGTTGCTGCTGATTCAGCGGCGCATGCCCTGGGCCTTGATTGGCCTGCTGGCACTGGCCTTTATCGGGGTGCCGCTGTGGGGCAATGACTATTGGCTGAACGCGATCCTGATCCCGTTTCTGGTGCTGTCATTGGCCGGGCTGGGCCTGAACCTGCTCACCGGCTATACCGGGCAGACCTCGGTGGGCGCGGCCGGCTTCATGGCCGTCGGTGCGTTTGCCACCTACGGTTTTCTGCTGCGCCTGCCGGAGCTGGGGTTGCCGGTGGCGCTGCTCGGCGGCGGGGTCATCAGTGCGTTGGTCGGCCTGCTGTTCGGCCTGCCCAGCTCGCGGATCAAGGGCTTCTACCTGATGGTCACCACCCTGGCTGCGCAGTTTTTCCTGGAGTGGCTGTTCGTCAAGTTTCCCTGGTTCTACAACTACGGTTCGTCCGGGACCATTTCCGCGCCCAGGCTGGCGCTGTTCGGCCATGACCTCAACACACCGCTGGGCCGCTACCTGCTGACCCTGGTCACGGTACTGCTGCTGACCTGGACCGCGATCAACCTGGTGCGCAGCCAGGTCGGCCGCAACTGGATGGCGATCCGCGACATGGACACCGCCGCCGCCGTGGTCGGCATTCCGGTGGTGCGCTACAAGCGCCTGGCGTTCGCGGTCAGTTCGTTCTACCTGGGCATAGCCGGTGCGCTGTGGGCCTTCGCCTACCTGGGCACCGCCAGCGCCAGTAGCTTTGATATCAATCGCTCCTTCCAGATCCTGTTCATCATCATTATCGGCGGCATGGGCAGCATCGCCGGCAACTTTGTCGGGGCGGCGTTCATCAGTTTGCTGCCGATCTTCCTCAGCCATGCCGGGCAGGCGTTGTTCAGCGGCTCGGTGGATGCGGGGCAGTTGCAGAACCTGCAGAAAATCATCTTTGGCGTGTTGATCATCGTGTTCCTGATCAAGGAACCCGAGGGCTTGATTCGCCTGTTGCACAACCTGCGTGACCGCGTGCGGCAGTGGCCGCTGCGTTTCTGACATTCCCTTAAGAGAATCCCTATGCGTGCATCCTTGAAACGTTCCCTGGTCGGCGCTGCCTTTGCGCTGGCAACCTTGGCCGGTGCAGTCCCCCAGGCAATGGCCTCGCCGGACCAGCAATTCATTCCCCTGGCGACCTATCGTGTGGGCGCCTATGCGTCCAGCGGCGTGCAGGTGTGGGCCGGGATGATCGATTACCTGCGTTACATCAACGAGGTCGAAGGTGGCATCAACGGCGTCAAGCTGGTGTGGCAGGAATGCGAGACCGAGTGGACGGCAGAGAAGGGCATCGAGTGCTACGAGCGCTTCAAGCATGGCCTGGATGGCGCGCCTGTCGCGGTGTACCAGCCCAATGGCGCGCCGGCGGCGTATGCGCTGAGCGAGCGGGCCGAGGTGGACAAGATCCCGCTGATCACCCTCGGCTACGGCCGCACCGAAGCCACCGACGGCACGGTGTTCCCGTATAACTTCCCGGTGATGCTGACGTTCTACAGCGAAGCGTCGACGCTGGTGAACTACATCGCACAGCGTGAAGGCGGTTTCGACAAGCTCAAGGGCAAGAAGATCGCCACGGTCTACCACGACTCGGCCTACGGTCGCGAAACCCTCGGCCCGCTCAAGTTGCTGGCGGAAAAATACGGCTTCGAAAACATCCAGATCCCGGTGGCCGACCCCGGCAACGAGCAGTCTGCGCAATGGCGCCAGGTGCGCCAGGCCAACCCGGACTGGGTGTTCCTGCGCACCTGGGGCGTGTCCACGCCGGTGGCGGTGAAGACCGCCGCGCGCTTCGGCTTTCCGGTGGACCACATCATCGGCGACATCTGGGCCAGTTCCAGTGAAGACGTATTGCCCGCAGGCGCCGCCGCCAAAGGCTACCTGGCCCTTACGCCATACCCGGCCGGGGCTGATTTCGAGATCCACAAACGCCTCAAGCAATACATCCTCGACAAGGGCCACAGTGACCTCAAGGACCTGAAGAACTTCGGCAGCGTCTACTACAATTCCGGCCTGGTGAACGCCGCCGTGGCGGTGGAGGCGATCCGCACCGGCCAGGCCAAGTTCGGCAAGCGCCCGCTCAATGGCGAAGAAGGCCGCTGGGGCCTGGAACACCTGAACATCGACGATGCGCGCTTGAAGGACATGGGCTACCTGGGCCTGATGCAGAACCTCAAGCTGTCGTGCCGCGATCACGAAGGCGGCGGCTCGGCGCGGGTGCAGCAGTGGGACGGCGCCAACTGGACGCTGATCAGTGAGTGGATCGCCGCCGACCGTGGGTTGTTGCGCCCGTTGATCGATGAAAAGTCGGCAGCGTTCGCCAAGGAAAAAGGCCTGACGCCACGCACCTGTACCGGGGACGAATAAATCATGCGCCAGCCCGCCACCGATGCCGCGCAGTCGTCGCTGCTGACGGTCAACGATATCGAAGTGATCTACGACGGCGCGATCCTCGCGGTGGCCGGAGTGTCGCTGAGCGTGCCCAAGGGGGCCATTGTGGCCTTGCTCGGTGCCAATGGCGCCGGCAAGAGCACCACGCTCAAGGCCATCTCCGGGCTGGTACGTGCCGAGCGGGCCGAGGTCAGCCGCGGCGTGATCGAATACGCCGGTGCCGACCTGGCCGGCATCGACCCCAGCCAGCGCGTGCGCCAGGGCATGGTGCACGTGTTGGAAGGCCGCCATGTGTTCGGCCAACTGAGCGTGGAAGACAACCTGCGCAGCGGCGGCTTTGTGCGACGCCTGAGTCGCCGGGACCTGGAGCACGACCTGGAACGCGTCTACGCCTGGTTCCCACGGCTCAAGACCAAGCGCCATACCCGCGCCGGCCTCACCTCCGGCGGCGAGCAGCAGATGGTCGCCATCGGCCGGGCGTTGATGACCCGTCCTACTTTGGTACTGCTCGACGAGCCGTCCATGGGGTTGGCGCCTATGATCGTGCAGGAGATTTTCGCGATCATCGCGCAGCTCAACCGTGAGCAGCAGGTGAGCTTCCTGATCGCCGAGCAGAACATCAACGTCGCGCTGAACTATGCGTCCCACGGCTACGTATTGGATACTGGGCGCGTGGCCTTGAGTGGCAGCGCCGCTGAACTGCTGGCGCGGGGCGATCTGCATGACATTTACCTGGGCAAACAGTAAGGGCGACTTCGCATGAATGAATCCATCCGCAACGCTGATGTCCTGATCATCGGCGGCGGCCTGAGCGGCACGATGCTGGCCGTGCAACTGCTGCGCCTGCCGGGCGCGCGCCGGGTGCTGGTGATCGAACCGCGTGCCGAGCTGGGCCGGGGCGAGGCCTACAGCGCCGTCGAACTGGGCCACACCCTGAACGGCAACGCGGCGCGCATGAGTGTCGACCCGGACAACCCTGACGACCTGACCCAATGGCTCACCGACTACATCGGTGCCGGCGGCTGGCCTGAGTCCGACCAGCAACACGTGCCGATCAGCGAACTGTTCCCGCCACGCGGGATATTCGGCTTGTATGCCCAGCAACGTTTGGCCGAGGCGAAGGCGCAGTCCGCATCCAGCGTGGAGCATGTGCGTAGTGAGGTAGTCGACCTGCAAGTGGATGAAGGCTCAACCCTGCTGACCCTCGATAACGGCCAGCAACTGCGTGGCGCGTTTGCGGTACTGGCTACCGGCATGTTCCCGGCGGCGCGTACACCGCAGACTGAATCCAGCGGGCTGAACGCGGCGGCGGTGGACCCGTGGGACGTGAGCGCGATGCGCCGGATCGACCCGCAGGCGCCGGTGCTGATCATCGGTTCCGGGCTGACCATGGTCGACGCCGTGGTGTCCCTGGAACAGGCCGGGCATCGCGGGCCGATCGAGGTGTTCTCGCGTCACGGCCTGCTGCCCCATGTGCGGCGGCAACCGCCGGCCTGGGGGGATTTCCTTGGGGAGGACCACCGCCTGCGCAGCCCTCGGCAGTTGCTGCGCGAGGTGCGCCGGCAATGCGCGCTTGCACGGGAGCAGGGCATCGACTGGCAGGCGCCGCTGGACACCGTGCGCGTGCATATCGCGCGCCTGTGGAGCCAGGCCAGCGAGCGCGAGAAACGCCAGTTCGTGAGGCATGTACGGCCCTGGTGGGAGAGCCATCACCACCGCTCGCCGCCGTTGAGCGCGCAGTTGGTGGCGCGCTTGCACGAAGAGGGGCGGTTGCGGATCCGGGCGGCGTCGTTCAAGGGGTTGGAACCTTCGGGTGAAGGGGTGACGATTCGTTTGCGTTATCGCGGCGAGCAAGGCATCACCCAGGTCTCGGGCGCAGCGCTGATCAACTCCAGCGGTATCGAATACGACTGGCGCCGCGTGGCGCGGCCGCTGCCCCGGCAGTTGCTCAAGCGTGGGCTGATCCAGCCTGGGCCGCTCGCGTTGGGGATTGCGGCGGATGCGTCGGGGGCAGTGGTGGACGCCCAGGGGCAGGTCAGCCAGCGCTTGTTCGCCATGGGCCCGCCGTTGCGTGGGATGTGGTGGGAGAGCACGGCGGTGACTGATGTAGCGCTGCAAGCCAAGGCACTGGCCGCAAAGCTGGCGCCCCTCCCACATAGGGTTTTCCATTTATCTTGAGGTCTTCACAAGGCCGGGTTTCAGGCCGAAGACTTCGACGCCCTGCGCGGTTGATTGCCCCGTGGTCACCTTCACCCGCTCCACCGGCTTATCCATCGTCTCCCGATACTCCACCGTGTTGTCCGCCTGGATTGCCTGGCTGGGAATCACCATCGCCTGGGCATTGTTGTAGGTCACGATGGTCAGCCGCGCACTCATCCCCAGGCGCACCCGTTGCAACTGCTGCGGCGTGAGTCTGGGGATCGACAGGGTCACCGGAAACTGCGCGCTGCCCTGGCTGTCGTTGGCAATTGCCAAGCCGCTGACCACGCTTACCGAGCCGGTCAGCCGCTCGCCATCAAACCCGTCGCCCAGCACTTCCACCGCCTGGCCCTGATGCAACTGGTTGATGTCCAGCTCCGAAACCTTGGCGGTGATTTTCAGTCGTTCAATGTTCGCCAGTCCAAACAGCACCTGGCCCTGGCTGACCTTGCTGCCGGCCTGCACCGGGGCATTGTTGTTGCCGCCGCCCTGGGATGAGGTGTTGCCCGGTGGCGGCACCACGATGCCGGAGAACGGCGCCTTGACCTCCTGGCCGTCGAGCAGCTTGTGCAGGGCGTCGTATTTCACCGTGGCGTTGGTCAGCTCCATGTCGGCGATCTGGCGGTACTCGCCCTTGCCCTGGTCGATGGCCTGCTGCAGTTCGCTGCGGGCGGACGCGAGATCCAGTTGCTGCTGCTGGGTCTGTTGCCTGAGGTCGTCCAGTTCATTGCGCGGGATGATGCCGCGCTTGAACAGGTTTTCGCTTTCGGTGAGTTTGCGCTGGGTGTTGCCGGCGGTCATTTCGGCGGTGCGCAGGCTGCGGCGGGCGCGGCTGACGGCGGGGCTGCTGTCCCAGTCCTGCATCTCTTGCACGGTGCGCCGGGCCTTGAGCTGGGCGGAAAGCGCTTCGCGCAATTGCACCTCCAGGGTGGCCGGGTCCATGCGCAACAGCACCTGGCCGGCCTCGACGCGCTGACCTTGCTCCACCAGGTTGGCTTGCACGTTGCCATCGAAGGGCGCGGTGAGGGTGATCGTGGTATCAGGCTCGATCTTGCCTACCAGGCCGATCCGGTGCTCCAGCGCTTCGGGCTTGACGGCCAGCCACTGTTCGCTGGCACCGCCCGGATCGGACGCCGGGCTGCGCAAGGCCAGGCCCGCACTGCCCAGCAGGACGATCAACACAGCACCCAGCAGGCGTTTCTGATTAGTAGTCATTGAGGGTGATTTCCCAACTTTCCAGCGTCATGCCCAGGGTCAGGTCGAGCTGGGTCTGGGCGTTCAAATAAGCGATCAGCGCATTCAGTTGCGCGTTTTCGGCGTTGCGCAGGTCGGTCTCGAAACTCAGCACCTGGAAGTTGGTGGAGCGTCCGGCGCTGAGTTTTTCCCGCTCGATCTCGATCTTGCGCCGCGACAACTCCACGGCGCGCTGGGAAATTTCATACTGGCGCCAGCGGGTGCCGAGGTCACGCACCACATCGTTGACGCTGCGTTCCAGTTCCTGGCGTGCATCGGTGATGCGGATGGCCTGGTCCTCCACATTCACTCGCGCGCGCACTTCGGCCTGGCGCGTGCTGATATCGCCGATGGGAATCTGCACTTGCACCCCGGCGTAGCTGTCCCAGGTACGGTTGTTGGAACGGCCGGTATCGTTGTCGGTGTTGGCGCGCACCTGGTTGGCGCCGGCCACCAGGTCCACTTGCCAGCGGCCCGAGTCCTTGGCGATCACCAGGTTGAGGTCGGCCTGCTGGCTGCCGAGCAGGGCGGCGAGGTATTCGGGTTGCTGGGTCTGCGCCAGGTTGAAGGCCTGGCGCTTATCGATCTGCATGGGCCTGGCCTCTAGGGCTTCGGTGGCGCGAATCGGCGTGGACAGGTCCAGGGCCAGCAGGCGCAGTAGCGCCAGGCGGCTGGTGTCCAGTTGGTTTTGCGCTTCTTCCACGCCCAGTTGCTGGGTGGCGATATCGGCTTCGGTCTGCACGATTTCGAATTCGGCCATGCGCCCGGCACTGATCAGCGCCTTGTTCACTTCCAGCAAGGTGCCGGAACGCTTGAGCGCATCCTGCACGATGCTCAGTTGCTCCTGGGCACGCAGCAGTTCGCGGTAGGTGGCAATGATCTGGCTGATGGTTTGCGCGACGGTGGCCTTGAGGTTCAGGCGGTTGGCCTGTTCCGACAGGCGCGACAGGCGCAGCGGCGCGGTGGTGGCGTCCCAGCCGGCACCGCGCAGCAGCGGTTGGATGATTGCCAGGTCAAGGCCGTCGCTGCGGTAGCGACCGGCGCGGTCGGCGTTGCTCAGTTGCTGGGTCCAGGCCATGCTCAGGCGTGTGCCGTACTCGCCGAGCAGGCTGGTGGCGGGCGCCACGTTGGCATTGCGCGTATTGTCGGCGGAGCCCCGGGTGCTGCGGTAGTAACTGTTGAGGGTGAGCTTGGGGTTGAACACATCTTCGGCCACGCGCAGGTCGAACTTCTGTGCCACCCGTTGCAGGTACGCGCTGCGGATCGCCGGGTTGTTGCGCAGGCCCAGGTACACCGCATCCCCGAGGGTCATGGCGGTGGTCTGGGCATTCAACGAAACGCTGCGCTCGTAGCCGCTGCGAGTGGTGCTGGGTGCCGATGGTCTGATGACCACGTCGGCGGCCATGCCGGGCAGGCTGGCGAATGCGAGCAGCCATAGCCATTTACTCATCGCGCAGGGCCTCCACTGGCTGCAACCGCGAGGCGGAGACCGCCGGGTAGATGCCGAAGAACAACCCCACCAGCAACGTGCTGCCCACCCCCAGCGGCAGGGCGGCGACCGCCAGGGCAAATTCCCAGCCCGACAGCCAGGCGTACAACCAGGCCGCCGTCATGCCCAGCACGGCGCCACACAAGGCACCGACGGCGGTGAGGGTCACGGCTTCGAGCAGGAACAGGTTGCGGATGTCGCGCTGGCGTGCGCCGAGGGCCATGCGAATGCCGATCTCGCGACGGCGCTCCGAGACATTCATCAGCATCACGTTCATCACCCCGACGCCACCGCCCACCAGGGAAATCGCCCCCAGGGCCAGCAGCAGATACGCAAAGGTGCGGCTTTGGCGGGTCATGCCGTCGATCATTTGCTGGGGCACCTGGATGTCTGCATCGTGGTCGGAGAGCTGCGAGCTCAGGGCGCCAGCCACGTCCTTGGCAAGGCGTTCCATGTCCTGGCCGGGCGTGGCGCGGATGATCACGTTGCCGATCTGCGGTGTGGCATAGATGCGGCGCATGCCTTCGGCGGGGATGAACAGCGACTCGTTGGCCTGCACCGGCATCAGCATCGCCCGGGGCTGGCTGCGCAGGATGCCGATGATCAGGAACAGATAGTCGTTGATGCGCACACGGTCGCCCAGTTGCAGCGGGTCACCTGGCGCACCGAGCGCCTGGGCCAACTGGTCGCCGATCACGCCGTAGGTTTCATTGGCATCGAAGTTCGACAGGAAGCGCCCCTGCTGCATCACCAGGCGCATCGCGTCCTTGATGTCCGGCGTGCTGCCGACGAAGTTGGCGTTGGTGGTGCGACCGTGGAACACGATGGGCCCGCTGAACAGCGTGAGGGCGCCGATATGGGCAATCCCCGGCACGGTTTGGCGCACGGCCTGCAGGTCGAGGCGGGCAGGCATGGGGATACTGCTGCCGTCCTTGGGCGGGAACTGGGCGATCAGGGTGTCGGTGCCCATGTCCTTGAAGATCATCGCCGCGTCGGTGGCGGCGTTGTGGCCGATATTGATCAGCGCCACCACCGACGAACTGCCGATGACGATGCCCAGCAAGGCCAGGACCGAACGCTTACCCAGCGTGCGCAGGCTGACGAACGCTTCATGCAACAGTTGGCTGAGGCTTTGTTCGACCCGCAGGCTCATAGGCTCCCGGCCTCTTGCACCACGCCATTGCGCACCAGGATCTTGCGCTCCAGGCGCTCGGCGATATGCGGGTCGTGGGTGACGATGATCAGCGTGACTTGCTGTTCGCGGTTCAACGCCAGCAACAGGTCCATGATCTCCTGTGCGGTGGTGCTGTCGAGGTTACCGGTGGGTTCGTCGGCCAGGATCACCGACGGGTTGCCCACCAATGCCCGCGCGATGGCGACCCGTTGGCGCTGGCCGCCGGAGAGGTCGGCAGGGCGATGGTGGGCGCGCTCGGACAGGCCGACCTGATCCAGCATGCGCAAGGCCTGTTCCACCGACTCATGCCGCGACACGCCGCGATAACTCAAGGGCAGGGCGACGTTGTCCAGGGCGCTGAGGCGCGGCAGCAGGTTGAAACTCTGGAACACGAAGCCGATCTGCTGGTTGCGGATAGCCGCCAACTGGTCCGGTGTGGCGTTGAAAATATCGTGGCCGGCGAAGTGGTACTGGCCGCAATTGGGCAGGTCCAGCAGGCCGAGGATATTCAGCAGGGTACTTTTGCCCGAACCGGAGGCGCCAAGGATGCCGCAGCTGTCGCCACTGGCGATGGACAGGCACACATCATTGAGAATGGCCAGCTGTTGCCCGGCCAGCTGATAGCTTTTGGCGATGCCTTGCAGGGAGATCAAGCCTGGGTGCGCGGGGGTATCTGTCATCATGACTACGCCTGCAGTCTCGACGATGCCGTGCTGCCCCCGGAAAAGCATTGTTACAAGTTCAGGAGCTGCCTGGCATGCGTCACGGACTGGTTTTATTTCTTGTTTTTAAAATATTGTTTGAATACTAACCGTGTTCCCGCTGCTTCGCCAGCCATGGATATAGAGCGGTTTCATCCTTTGAAACGATTTCCTCCAGGGGCCTCCAGGCCGCTCAAAATTCATCCGACCAGTCTCAAAGAGCCGGTGGGCGCAGGCTTTTGATCATATGGCGCAGTGTCACTACTTGCTTTCAGGCGGCGGCCCCGGTATAAAAAATCAAATTATTTTTTAAAACAATATTTCCCACGTGGAACTTCTATGGTCACGAAGAAAGTCAGCGCTCCAAACATTACCAAGACTCGATTGCTGGATGCGACAGAGGCTCTCTTCATCAAGTACGGATATGACGCGGTTTTGTTACGGCAGATTACCGAGCGTGCCCAGGTCAACCTGGCGGCGGTGAACTACCACTTCGGGGACAAGGATTCCCTGATGCAAACCCTGCTCAAGCAGCGCCTGGAGCCGCTCAACGAGCAGCGGCTGGAACTGTTGGCGCGGTGCGAGGCCGAGTCCGACGGCCCGCTGGACTGCGACACCTTGCTCGGCGTGCTGTTTGCCCCGGCCATGGGCCTGGAGCGCAGCGACCCGGCCAGTGCCAATGGGGAAGGGCGTTCGTTCATCCGCTTCCTGGGCCGGGTCTACAGCGACACCTCGCCGTTTATCCAGGAATACCTCAAGGTGCATTACCAGCCGGTGTTCCAGCGTTTCTTCGAAGCCTTTGCCCTGGCCCTGCCGGACTTGCCGCGCAATGAGCTGGGGGTGCGCCTGCAATTTGCCCTCAAGGCGATTTCCGGGGTGATGGCGGGTACCGAACTGCGGCTGCTGATGAACTCCATGAGCCTGGGCCGACCGGCGACGGATGCCGAGGTGATGGCCAAGCTGATCACCCTGGTCTCGGCGGCGATTCGCGTGCCGCAGCAGAGCCCGGAAGCGGAAACTGCATTGGCCAAAGTGCTGGACACCCAGCGGGCCATTCGCGAACAAGCGGCAGCTCCCGCTGCCAAGGCTTCACGCTAGGTCAAATCCGATACAAAAAAAAGCCCGCTGGGGCGGCGGGCTTGATATGCAACGTTTGTAACGGATGAGGCTTCACCCTACGTTTCGGGATGTGAATAAAACGTGAAAAATATGTAAGAGAAAGTGTGAAAGTGTTGACGCTGGTAAATGCGGCAACAGGCCACCTCTCTAGATCTTCCAGCGTCCGGCAGTTTTGGCCAGGCGTTGGCGCATCGCATCCACGTTTGCCGCCAGTTGTACCGTCAACAACCGATAGCCATCCAGCGCGCTGTAGACCGGCGTATCCAGTGCTGGCTCGGTGCCTGTGATAGGGCTGGGCCGCTGCAACCGCTCCGTCACCCCCGACTTCAACGCCCGCGCCATCCCCACCAACTGCACCCGAATCTGCCGATGTTCGGTCCTCAACATCACCTGCATCCGCGCCATCGCCTGTTCATCCCGTGGATCGGGCCGGGTATTGCCAAGAATCTCCAGGGTGCTGATGCACATGCGCAAATGCCGCTGGATCGCGTCGAGTTCGGTCATGGAAATCCGCACTTCCTTCGACACCGACGGCATCAGCGAACGCAGTTGCACCATCGACGCATTCAAGCGGTTGAGCAGCTTGACGTGCTCATCATCGGTGACTGACTGGCCATTGATGATCCGGCTGTAGATCGCCGCACAATCGCGCAGCGCACTGGCCAGGTTGTAGCGCCACGAATACACGGCGTACAGCGGCAGGGCGAACGAAAACGCCAAGGCCAGCACAATGCCGATCAAGATATCGACGGTGCGCCATAGCCCATCGGAGATCGGGTTGTCCCCGTGACCGGCGACGATAAACACGGTGATCGCTGACAACAGTGCGATGTAGCCGCCCTTGCCGATGGCGTGATAGGAAAAGAACCCGCACACCGCCGACATCAACAGGTAGGTCAAGAAGGGCAGGCCGAAGTAGGCCTGCTGCACCACCACCACCAAGCCGACGCTGGCGCCGATCAAGGTGCCATAGGCACGCTCCACCGCTTTCTTGCCGATATTGCCGTGGTGCTGCAGACCACCGATCACGATCAGCATGGTCACCGACGCCCACTCACCGTGGGGCAGGTTGATACCGGTGGTCAGCAGGATTGTCGCCAGCAAGCCGATGGACACGCGCACGGCGTGAATCAGCTTGGCATGGCGGTAGCGGCGGTACGGGTCGAGCAGGGGGCGCAACAGGCGCCGGGCGAAGAAGGGCAGGTTCATCGGTAGTAAAGTGGCCTCGAAATTCAGGGGGTACACGGTCCAAGTGTGGGAGGGGGCTTGCCCCCGATAACGGTGGATCAGTCAACCGGTCTGTTCCTGAGCGACTGCTATCGGGGGCAAGCCCCCTCCCACATTTGGGTCTGTAGCGTTTTCAGAAGATGTAGTCGGTAGTCAGGAAGCTTGAATCGCGGTTACGCAATATGTCGCTGACCAGCGCCTTGTTGCTCTCCTGGAACTTGGTCGCCACCAGGGTGCGGATCGAAAACACGCGCAACGCGTCATGTACCGACAGCGTGCCCTCTGCCGAGTTCTTGCGCCCGTTGAACGGGAAGGTGTCCGGGCCGCGCTGGCACTGGGCGTTGAGGTTGATCCGCCCGACCTGGTTGGCGAAAGTGTCGACCAGTCGGCCGATCGCCACCGGGTTGGTGCCGAACAGGGCGCGCCAGGCGGCCGGCTCATCTTCCGCCAGGGCCTGGAAATCGCCGCCCAGGCGCCGCACCCCGTGATAGACCCCGGTGTCGGTGAGGACCAGCGGCAGGGGCGGAAAGATCTTGAGGAAG
>Ga0207656_10000242_pt1 | contig 19035 bp, 13 predicted proteins | sample KBSCornC12_FD_184297 | JGI IMG/M metagenome (GOLD analysis project Ga0207656, IMG submission 184297) | Corn rhizosphere microbial communities from Kellogg Biological Station, Michigan, USA - KBS Corn C1-2 (SPAdes) (version 2) | ecosystem: Host-associated > Plants > Roots > Rhizosphere > Soil ...
TGCTACCCAATCCCGCTCGACTTGCATGTATTAAGCCTCCAGCTAGCGTTCATCCTGAGCCAGGATCAAACTCTCCATAGTTCGTTTTTTAACTCCAATCTGAATCCGAAAATCCAAACTAAAGTAGTTTTGTCCTCGCTCCTTCTGTTTTCCTATCTGTATTTTTAATGTGCTTATGTGTTAATTTGTTAATGTGCTAATGTGTTACCACATCACCACATCATCACATTACCACATCATCATATCTTACCTAGCTTCATTATCAACGACCTTCCTCAGATCCTTAATAATGCTGCTGTCCTCCTTTCAATGAACTTTCTCTTTAGAACTAAAAGCTAAAAATTAAAATCTAAAAGTTGTAAATCAGTGGTTTATGACTTTAAACTGTTAGTTTTTAACTTTTAGTTTCGTTTTGGGTGGGCAAAGATATCATTCTGACCCTCCCTGCCAAAATGTTTTTAGAATAAATTGAAAGCTTCCTCAAGGATATCCCTTTTTCAGTATTTTGGGATAAAACCCTGACAACCAATGCCCAAAAAATATCTCCTATCCTGCTTCCTCCTCGCTATCCTTGTCTTTAGCCCCGGATGCCAGGCCTGGCTAATCCTGACTTCCAGGTATCACGAACCCAAAACCGAAACTCCCGAGTCTATCGCCCATTTTACAAAAAAGCGAAACATCGACGGCTATCCTATTTTACGGGTTGATACTTCCTATCTCCAAACAGTCTTTCTCTGGTCAACTGATTTTCCGGTTTATAATTCCACAGGTCATTTTCTATCCCTGCGGGATACTATGCCAGGATGTCCTGATAAAAATCAACATTACATTGCCATGAAATACATCCTTGAACATGGTGATAAGCATTTTATTCAGGACACTATGATCAATCGTTATGCAACCACTAAAGACTCTGTCGAAGAATCCAGACTGATAGGCAATCACAGTATGTCCAGCACTCAGTTAGATTCATCACTGTGGGAGTTTCATGTCGAAAAATATTCCACGCATCTCGATCAGATGGCACCTCATCTCCTTTCACTGGAAGGAAAAAAAATAAATATTGACAGCCTCTATTCAGATTACCTGGTTATCAATGAATTCCAATTATGTGGCAGACCCAGTCTTCAAAACTTTTTAATCAAAGAAAATATCAAGGATATCAAAAAACTCAATAAGGAATTTGGAAACCGGATTCAATACGTGTTGGTCAATATGGACATGATGAAATGAATCAACCTAAACAATCATCTTTCCCTGTTTGTAATTCATGATTCCAAATGGATATCTTGTCAGAGTAGTGAAAAGAATTTTACCGATTAAAAACTATCAATCCTTCTGGCTGATCACCCTTGCCCTGGTGACCTTGTTTTATATCCCCAGGATCTCAGAAAAAGGAATGTTCATCGATGGATTGGTCTACACTACCATCGCTCATAATTTATCCGAAGGCACAGGTACATTTTGGCAACCGGTTTTGAAAAACTCAGAATTCCTTTTTCAGAAAAGCGATATTTTCTATGATCACCCTCCTCTCGTGTTTGGACTAGAATCCATTTTTTATAAACTCTTTGGCGATCAGACGGAGTGGATCTATAATACATTCATCTTGCTCGTATTGCTTTTTGCATTGCTATTGCTATTCCGTTTGCTTGAACCAGAAAAAAACCTGGGAATCCTTTTAGGTTTCCTACCTATCTTCTTTCTCTTTACGATTCCTGAATTTATTCAAAAGGTGTCGTACAATTTATTGGACACCACACTTGCCGTGTTCACTTCTTTTGCTGTTTATTTTCTGCTCAGTGCAGTTCATCGTTCCAGGCATTTTTTACTTAATACTTTCCTGGGTGGAAGTTTTATTGTGCTTGCTTTCCTGACGAAAGGACCAGTTGGTTTATTTCCTTTAATATGCCCCGCATTGTATATGTTTTTTTATGATAATCAAAAGCAATGGAAAAAACCTCTGTTGGCAACGCTAATGATCAGCATGATCTTGATTGTCTCTGCATATTTATTGTATACATATCAGCCATCCCGAGATTTCTTCGATCATTATCTGAATCAACAAGTCCTGGCCTCTATGAAAGGGGAGCGCGAAAAAGCCAATACAATTTACAATCACCTATCTCTTTTAAAAAAAATAGGGACACAGATTGGGCCCATGCTGATCTTAACTATATTGATTTGGTTCTGGCGTCGAAATAAAATTCAAACCTCTGTTTCATCATCTAACAAAGCTGCCAAATTATTCCTGTTGATTGGATTGTCGGCATCACTTCCAATCGCTTTAAGTGCCAAGCATCACAGCTTTTATTTGATTCCGAGTTTTATCTTTTATGCATTGGCTTTGTCAAGTTTCCTATTAACCTATTTTCAAAAAGATTACTTAATCAAGGAAAGAAATTCTAACAGGATCATTTCAGCATTAGCGGTGGTGATGGTCTTGTCCATAACCGTTTATTCTTTTTCCAGGTCCGAACGATATTATCACACGCATGCCGAATTTTTAAAAGAAATGGAATCCATTGCTAAAGTCATTCCGGATGGATCCGCAGTTGGAGTGCCTAAATATCTCTTGTATCGTCGGGGAGATATTTGCTGTTACCTTGAAAGGTATCATCATATAGAGCTCAATACACCATACACTTGTTGTTCTTATATTTTAATCTCCACCGATGAATGTTATGCCTTTCCTGAAAGTGAAAAATTGATTGAAACCAAAAATTTCTTCGTGTATAACGGGCATGCCAGCATTCCATATTAAAGGCGCCAATAAAAAAGGCCCTGCTGATGCAGAGCCTTTTTATCTATTCAACAGAAGGAATTATTCTTTTCCTCCCTTCAATGAATCTTTCAATACCTGCAGTTCCTCCATCTTGCCATCAGCAGCTAATTGTGCTTGCTTCGGCCAGGTTTCAGGATCGTGCACTTTGTAACGTGGGCCTTGCGCTGCCAGAATCTCCCGAATAGCTTCCGGATTAGCAGCAGCTAAGTCAGCAAATGTATTGATGCCAGCCGCATGTAAGATTTCAGCAATCTTAGGACCTACACCTTCAATCATTTTCAGATCATCACCAGTTGTAGTTTTAGCTTTTGGCGCTTTAGCTTTTGGCGCAGGAGCCTCTTCTGCATGAATTTCTTCTGCAGGAGATTCCTCTACATGAGCTTCTTCTACAGGATTACTTTCAGCAACTTCAACTACTGGAGTTACCTCTGCCTTCTCCTCAACATTAATTGCCTCCTCTGCCTCAGCCTTAGCCTCTGCTTCAACTTTAGCCTTAGCCTTTGCTTTGGTTTCTACTTTAGCTTCTTCCAGTTGCTCTTTCAACTGTGAAAACATGGCCATGTCACCAAGTGTAGTAGGCTCGTATTTGGCCTGCTGCTCCTTGATCACTTTGGTTGTCTCCTGGCCTTGTTTCTTACGCTCTTCTTTGACAACATCTTCAGCTTCGCGTTGGATGTCTTCGAGGTAACGCAAGTGTGAAACCATGATCCGTTTATCATCGCGATTGAATTCAATCACCTTGAATGTCAATGTCTCGTCTACCTCAGCCAGCTTGCCATTTTCTTTGCGAAGATGACGTGATGGTGAGAAAGCTTCAAGTCCATAAGGCAATTGTACAATGGCACCTTTATCATCACGCTTGATGACAGTAGCTTCATGATAAGAACCTACAGGGAATACATTCTCGAAGGTGTCCCATGGATTTTCTTCAACATGTTTGTGGCCGAGAGAAAGTTTTCTGTTCTCACGATCGATGTCGAGGATTTGCACTTGCAGATCTGCACCCACTTTCGTGAATTCAGAAGGATGTGCAAAGCGCTTGGTCCATGACAGGTCAGAGATGTGCACCATTCCACCGATTCCGTCTTCGAGTTCAACGAATACACCATATGGTGTAAGGTTCTGAACACGACCGGTGTGTTTGCTGCCAACAGGATATTTCTTTTCGATCTCGCCCCATGGATCAGGAGTCAGTTGTTTGAGGGACAGTGACATCTTTCTTTCTTCATGATCGATGGTCACCACCTTGGTCTCATATTCCTGTCCAACGGTGAAATAATCACGTGCATGAATTGGTTGATTGCTCCAGCTCACTTCAGAGACATGGATCAAGCCCTCAACACCTGGTGTGATTTCAAGAAATGCACCATAGTCTTCGACGTTGACAATCTTGCCTTTGACGATGCTGCCTTCTTTGATCGTATCACCGACAACATCCCATGGGTGTGGTTGAAGTTGTTTGAGGCCAAGAGAGATTCTCTTCTTGTTCTCATCGAAATCAAGCACCACGACATGTACTTTCTGATTGATCTCGAGTACTTCAGATGGATGGTTGATACGTCCCCAACTGATGTCTGTGATATACAAGAGGCCGTCAACACCACCGAGGTCCATGAAAGCACCGAAGTCGGTAATGTTTTTAACAACACCTTCCAACACCTGGCCTTTCTCAAGACCGGAGATGATGGCTTCGCGTTGTTCAGCCAGATCACTTTCAATAAGTGCTTTGTGAGAGACTACAGCATTCTTGATATTCTCGTTGATCTTGACCACTTTGAATTCCATGGTCTTGCCTACGAATTGATCATAGTCGACGATCTGTTTGATATCAATTTGTGAACCGGGAAGGAAAGTTTCCAATCCACCGGCATCTACGATCAGACCACCTTTGGTTTTGCTGATCACAGTTCCATTGATGATGGTACCATTGTTAAAAGAATCGACCAGGCGTTCCCATGCTTTCAGCAATTTTGCTTTGCGGCGGGATAACACTAATTGGCCCTTCTCATCTTCCTGGCGTTCAACATAGACATCTACTTCGTCGCCGATCTTAAAGCCATCGATGTCTTTGAATTCAGACAAAGAGACAAGACCATCCGATTTGAAATTGATATCCAGTACGGCATCGCCACCAGTCATCTGCGATACTTTCGCTTTGATGACTTCATTTTCATTTACGGCACCGAGGGTTTTGTCATACAGGCTTTCGAGGCGATTGCGCTCGGCGGCGGTGTAGACATATTGATTGCGATTCGAGATCGACCAATCAAAATCATCATGTGCGGTAGGTGGAGGAGTAGCTTCCTTTCTGGGAGCTTCGGCAGTCGCTACAGTTTCTGTAGTTTCTACGATTGGAGTCTCTGGAGACTCGGGAGTTGTTGTTGTTTCTTCTGACATTTCAGATAGTAATGGGTTTGTACATTCCTAACCCCTTGATAATCAGGAATGGAGGTTAAATACTATGGCTCCAAGGGACGGCAAAAGTAAATAGAATTTCTGATTTAAACCCCTCTGCCCCTAAATCCCCTGATGGTTCGACCTGCTATACACATCCATGTGCTACAGCTCACCAACCGAGGGGACTTCCTTTCCGCCCTTTCTGCCCCTAAATCCCCTGAAGGGGACTTCCTTTCCGCCCTTCCGCCTTTTCCGCCTCTTCTGCCTTTTACGTACTTTGGACATCACATCTAAATCCTCCTTATGGACGACAGACCCTGGCTCAAAAACTACCCTCATGGCCTTCCGGCCAATATTAATGTTGACAAGTATCCTAACCTGAATGCCTTCATCAGTGAGGCGATGGAAAAGTTTGTGGAAATGGATGCTTTCTATTGCATGGGCAAGTCATTGACTTATGGAGAGATTGATAGAATGTCAACGCAGCTTGCCGGTTATCTGCAATCGAGAGGACTAAAGCCGGGAGATCGGATAGCGATCATGATGCCGAATTCATTGCAATACCCGATTGCGCTTTTTGCTTGCATTCGGGCAGGGTTGATTGTGGTGAATACTAATCCGCTATATACACCTCGAGAAATGTTGTATCAATTCCAGGATAGCGGAGTGAAGGGGGTAATCATCGTGGAAAATTTTGCTTCGCATCTGCAGGAAGTGATTGGGCAAACACAAATTGAAACAGTTATTCTGACGAGCATTGGTGAAATGCTTGGATCGATTAAAGGGCCTCTTGTGAATTTTGTTGTCCGCAAGATCAAGCGGATGGTGCCTAAATATTCATTACCCAATACGATTAGTTTTAAAGAGGCAGTTGCACAAGGAAAGCGATTTACTGTTAAACCATTTGCCGACACACCTGATCGGGTGATCTCGCATCAGTATACGGGTGGTACAACAGGTGTTGCAAAAGGCGCCATGTTGACGAATAGGAATATTCTCGCCAATATGATCCAGATCAAATCCTGTCTCGATACACAATTCGAAGAAGGGAAAGGGGAGATCACGCTTTGTCCATTGCCGATGTATCACGTGTTTGCATTTATTGTCAATTGCCTGGCGATGATGTCGTATGGTTCGATGAATGTATTAGTGGTGAATGCGCGTGACCTCGGCTCTGTGATTAAAGAATTCAAGCGACATAAGATTGCGTTGATGACCGGTGTGAATTCACTTTATAATGCATTGTTGCATGAAAAGAAATTCACTGCGCTCGATTTTAGTTCACTACGTGTTTCCGTTGGTGGTGCAATGGCCATTCAACGTGCGGTCAATGATCGTTGGAAAGAAGTCACAGGTAAAAATCTCGTCGAAGGTTATGGAATGACAGAAGCATCTCCTGTTGTGTCTGTAAATCCAATAGATGGATCTGGTAAAATGGGAAGCGTAGGTATGCCGGTACCTTCTACTGAAGTGCGAATTGTTGATGATTCAGGAAATGTTTTGCCGGTTGGACAGGAAGGAGAAATCCAGGTTAAAGGGCCGCAAGTCATGCTGGGGTATTACAACAAACCCGAAGAGACTGCCAATACAATTCGCAACGGATGGTTATGCACTGGCGATATCGGGATGTTTGATGAGGATGGTTATTTAAAAATCGTGGACCGAAAGAAGGACATGATTATTGTTTCCGGTTTCAAAGTATTTCCAAATGAAGTGGAAGATGTTGTGCAGGCCAATCCTAAAGTCAAAGAATGCGCTGCGGTCGGTATTCCCAATGAAAAGAGTGGTGAGGTGGTGAAATTATTTATTGTCAAAAAAGACAAGAGTCTTTCGAAGAATGAAATCCTGGATTACTGCAAGGAAAATTTGACGGGGTATAAGATTCCGAAAGAAGTGGAGTTTAGGGATTCACTTCCGAAGACGAATGTGGGGAAAATACTGAGGCGGGAATTAAGGTAGTAATCAGTAAGTAGTAATCAGTAAACAGTATTCAGTAATCCGTGGCCAGTCGGTAGTCATTAGTTGGAATTCAACAAACAGGTAAAAAATAAAGAAGGGCTCAATGATTCGACTTCGCTCACCACGAGAATGTTGAGCCCCTACTTTATTTTTTACAAATTTATCTTTACCGTTTACCGTTTACCGTTTACCGTTTACTGCTTACCGCTTACCGCTTACTTCCTCGCTTCCACCCATTTCTTCATCCACTCATAAGTGAGCGATTTCGGACGTTCAAGTGGGAGCGCCATAATGCGACTCCAGCAGGTAGAAGCTAACACACCGAGTGCGCGTGAAACGGCAAACATAACAGTGTAATAATTATACTCCTTCATTCCATAATGCACCAGAATGGATCCTGAATGGGCATCGACATTGGGCCATGGATTACTTACTTTTCCTAAACTGCCCAGCACTTTTGGTGCGACTTCAAATATTTTCCAGACGATGTTGACGATATCATCATCCGGCATATATTTTTCTGCAAAGGCTTTTTGTGCCATAAATCGGGGATCAGGTTTGCGCAGCACAGCATGTCCATATCCCGGAATTACTTTTCCTTCTGCAATGGTATCCGTGATGAATTTTTCAATTTGTTCGGAGGTAGGTTTGGTGGTGCCCAGTTTTTTTGTCAATTCAAATATCCACTTGATCACCTCTTGGTTGGCCAATCCATGTAAAGGTCCTGCTAGCGCATTGACACCTGAAACGAAAGAATAATAAACATCACTCAATGTAGATCCGGAGAGATGCACGGCATGAGCACTCGCATTTCCTCCTTCATGATCTGCATGAATGGTCATATAGAGTCGCATCAGGCTCTTGAAGTTTTCATCTTCCGTGACGCCCAACATATGTGCATAGTTGCCTGCCCAATCAAGTGAATCATCAGGAGCAATCTGATCATTGTTGTAAAATGACCGGCGATAGATATATGCAGCCAGTTGTGGAAGACAAGCGATCAGATCCATCGCATCCTCGTAGGTGGCATCCCAATAGTCCTTTTTATTCATGCCCTCGGCATAGCGGCGGGCGAACGCACTTTTGCCTTGCATGGATAATACGCCGATTCCCAGTTGGGTCATCGGGTGCATGCCTGGAGCAAGGCTATCCAATGTGCGGAAAGTTTGTTCAGGGATTTGTCGACGACGTTCCCACTCATCGCTGAGCCAGTTGACATCGGCTTCGTTTGGAATTTCTCCCGTCAGCATCAGCCAAAACAATCCCTCCGGCAGTGGCTCGCCGCCTCGTGATGGTAGCGTGGATTGTAATTCAGGAATGGAGAATCCACGAAAACGAATGCCTTCCTGGGCATCGAGAAGCGAGGTCTCCCACAGCATGCTTTTGATATCGCGCATGCCACCAAACACCTGGCCAATGGTGACCTGGTCAATAATGGTCTGATCGTATTCTTTAAGAAAGGGTTTGATCTCGGCGATAGTGGTATTCGCCTTTTCGTAAAATGCGGTTTTCAGTTTGTCCATGGGAGGATCAAAGAATGATGTTCATTGGATTGCGCTAAGTTAAGGCATAATTAATTAAGGCCGAGGCTAAGGCTGAGGCGGAGGAAAAATTAGGCTAAGGAAAAGGCTAAGGCGGAGGAAAAATTAGGCTAAGGAAAAGGCTAAGGCGGAGGAACTTTTCGCCACATCGTGGCATAAGGTTGGTAGCAGCATGATGCCAAAGAATAATCCCCAAGTAGCCGCATCGCGGCGGGACTCCTTACATTTACCACATGATTGCAATCGATGATGTCCTTCTCAGTGATGATATAGTCAAAAAGCACTTCGTTTGCGATTTAGATGCTTGTAAAGGTGCCTGTTGCTGGGAAGGAGAATGGGGTGCCCCTTTATTGAATGAGGAAGTGCCCATCATCAAATCGGTTTGGAAAAAAGTCGCTCCTTATTTATCAGAGGAAAGCAAGAAGGTGGTGAAGGAAAAAGGATTCGCGGAAAAATTCGGAGAAGATGAAGTATTAGGAACGCCGCTGTTGAAAAATGGTGCCTGTGCATATCTCATTTGGGATGGAAAAAATATCGGCAAATGTTCATTTGAACTCGCGCATGCCGAAGGAAAGATAGACTGGCCGAAACCAATCTCTTGTCATCTGTATCCGATCCGGGTGAATAAATTAAAAAACGGAACAGAAGCCTGGAATTATAATCGCTGGCATATTTGTAACCCGGCATGCAAGAATGGAAAGAAACTAAAGGTGCCGCTGTATAAGTTTTTGAAGTATGCCATCATCCGTGCGAAGGGGAAGAAATTTTATAAGCAACTTGAAGCTTGTGCAGCTGGAGTAGAATAATTACTAATTATTAATTATTCACAACTCAAAACTCACAACTCAAAACTCACAACTCAAAACTCACATCTTTTTAAACACCATCTTTTGACTACAAGCCTTCGCTACCGCACTACGAAACGTGCACAATTCACCATATTGATCAGGGGATAATCGCATCGGAGTTTCCACGACTTGTTGATGTACATGGATAAATTGATTTTCTTTTGTCGCCTCCAATAAAAAATGATTTCCCTGAAAATCATAGGCAGCTTTGACTGGAATATATTCTGGCAAATAATCACCGGGCATTGCGATATACATATCATTCGTCTCCGTGAAATCATCTTTGGAAATAAAATCTGTTTTTCGGTTCGTGGACGAGCTACATGCAGGTGATGGAGGATAAATGGCATTGACTGGTATGAAATAGCGATTTCCCGAAAGAGATCCGAATTGATTTAGTATAGCTGAATAATTTATAGAGGATTGCTCACCTGATTTTGGGCAGGTAATTTGAAATTGATTTAATTTCTGAACAGAGAGTGGCATTTTTTCAAGGAAATATTTCTTTTGTTCTTCAGGAGCTAAGTAATAGAACATTCCCGTCACGTCTTCCTGTGTATTTCCCTGGTAGGTATGTTCGCCCTTAATTTTTGTTTGCTCGGCAATCCAAACAGTATCGATGGAAAATATTTGATTCAGATTGGAGGCAGTATGAGGCGTGTTCACAATTTTTCCTCCATCGGGCGTAGCCAACAGCACAGTTTTATTTTCTTCATCCTTGCTGATGGTGCCTGTGGCTTTATAATTACTGGTGCATTCAAGCCACATATTTTCCTGTGGGATCATAAGCATGGCATGATTAAAAGCAGGATAAACAAAATCATTAAAAAAGAGATGATCCTCTTCATCCGCATTAATCGATACTTCGAAGGATTCAATTCCCACTTCCTTGAGCATTCCTTTCATGAAATTGGACAGCGCTTTGCAGTCTCCATATTTATTTTTCTCAACATACGCTGCATCGAACGTCTGCCATCCGCCTATGCCGATCTGCACACTCACATATCGCATGTTATGCTGCAGCCAATGATATAAGGTGTCAATTTTTTCAAAAGGGGTTTTGCAATCTTTTGTCATGGAATGAATAAGCGTAGCCATTTCAGGAGTGACTTGATCTCTTCCTTTATTGAGTTCATACAGAAAAGAGCCGAAGGACTTCCAGTCCGTCATACTTCCGGTGAATCCTTCCACCTGGAAAACGGATGGAGAAAACAGGATGACAGGAAGTATTTCAATATCAGGCGGGCCTGATTCTTCTTCGACCGTGGCTACTTTATTGGTGATCCTCCATGTTTGGATTTGTTTGCCGGAAGAGGTTGCTGAGGTGTGATCAAAATTATAGTTGAGCGTTTTGAAATGAACAATTAAATCAGCAGGAGCCTCCAGAATAAAAGTTGCTTTTTCTATTGATTCCTCTTTATCAACCGGCTGCCATTCCGGGTAATAATTAGTCTGATGATATTTGATTTGCCATTGATATTCCAGCGTGTAAGGTAATTGTCCGCCGAAGGATCTAAATCCAATAGCCCGCTGATCGAGGAAAAGACTATAATCATCGTGCAATGCACGGTCATCAATTTCTGAATTTTTAATCCTTCTGACTAATGCACCGGAAGCATCATAGATGGTGGCGCTGATCAGCTCTGCATGACTGTATTTATTATAAGGAACACCCACCACCGCTTCATTTGAATTTTTATCAAAGAGCGTGACTACTTTAGTTGTTTGGTGGATATATTCTCTTGGCGAAGAAATGATGTAGCGAGTTTCTTCAAATCGAATGACAGCACGGGCGTTTTTAATAAGAGCAGTATCAATCCTCGATACAGCATATTCGGGTTTATCCTGGCCATGAAGAATTCCTGAACAAAGAAACAGGAGATGACAACAGATGATATTTTTTATCCTGCTGTCCATTAAACTTTTGTCAACACTATTTGCTCATTAAATTTCTGCTGGCGGTGATTGTATATGGTTTTAAGCACTTCGTATTCCGCTGGTTGAAATTCAAGTGAAGTGATGACATATTTCATGGTGATATTCAATTTACCGGGTGTCTGGGTGGCTTCATAGATGACCTGTACACCACCATTTTCCAGTGTGTATTTTATCGGTGCCGGGACAGACTCAATAGCATAACCTTCCGGAAGTTCGAGGTTTAAAATGATGGACAACTCTTCAGGGTAATTCATTTCGATTGGGTAATCTCTTTTCTCCAATTTGAAAGGCATCTCATCAAAACCAGTAGGGAAAATTGGATTGATAAATAATTTATCCGGGGTTGTGGTCGCAAGGGGTTGATTGACAATTTTTCCTTTAACCTGGAAAGGCATTGAAGTTTCTGCTGTATTAATTTTCTCCAGGCCGGATATTTTTACAGGGAGATTGGCGCAGACAATAAAATTATCACCGAATTTTTCTTTTTCATTTACCGCATTCGATCGCTGATGTAAGGCGTGATATCCGGTAAACCTCGTTTCAACATCGCCATTCAGGTTTCCTTCTTTGTCAATCGTTCCTTTGATGAGATACACAGATTTACTTGTAGTTGGTTTGATATCGGTCCAATAAGGTTCCGTTTCATCGACAACCCAGGCCCTTCCATTTAATGCTTCTTCCCGTAAAGTGCCAATGGGTCGATTGGGATCTCCTGCATCAATCCAAACATCCTTGCCATCAATTTTGGCGAGGACGACCATGTGATCAAATTGATAGGTGAAGGGATACAGTTCCACCGGCTTTCCATGATCTCGCGTACTGAGTAAAACAGGTTTCGCTTCGATCCCCGATTGTTGCAGCGCAGCACACATCAATTTATTAAGATCGCCGCTACAGGCTGATTTTGATTTTAAAATATCGCCAATGGCAGCATCCGAAGTGTAGTCGTAATAATAATTCCATTGAATATTATGATTGATATAGTCATATATTTTTTGTGCTATTTGCAGGGTTGTGGCTCCTGGATCTGTGTATAAACCGGCGGCTTCTCTGACTAATTCACCAGGACGCTTATTATGAAATTGTCCTCCCCATTCTGTCAATGCATATAAGTCATCTGCAAGTTTCTTCCAGGAATTCATCACCGGTTGAATGGGGCTATTTGGAAATTCTACGGCTTTGAGTTGATAGCGCACCCTGGTGTAGTAATCTTTCATCGTGGTGATGCAACATTCTTCCTTCATGGCCGGTACATCCTTTTTAATATACGTCTTCAAATTAAATTCGACTTTGAAGCTGGATTCATTCATACTGGAATGCGAGCCATTTGACATACCGTATGCACTATGTTGCATCGTGGTCGTATTGATTTCTTCCGATGTGGATTGACTGAGACTATTATCCAATGGAGTGCCCTGAGTGAGCACGACATAATCATACCATTTTGGAATCCTGGTGGTCAGCTCAGCATAGACGATAGGAATATCTTGTTGGAAAAACCAATCTACCGGATGAAATATGCCTGAGGAGACAATCTTATATTGATATTCAACTATAGCTCCTGGTACTAATTTTGGAAAAGCAATTTTCTTCCTGGACCAGTATGCATTTGTTTTTTCATCAAAAATCTGGTTGTTTTCTACTTTCAGTTCTGTTCCGTCCGGAAGATGAACCATGGCTTTTATATAGCTCAACCTTGAAAAATCCTCGTCTGCATAATAAGGGATGACCGCATTTCCAAATTCATCAATCCCTGCTTCTTTCAAAATCTTAATGACGACATGTTCTTCTTCTGAGAAAACATATTTTTCCTGGTGAAGGTCATAGGAAATTGATCCTATTTTAGAAAGCATAACGGCAGTCGCTTCCGTATCGGATTCATATACTTTCATGGAAAGATCTGATGGATCAATTTTTCCAAATTTTATTTTTTTGTCCTGACCAAAAGATATATTGACCAGGCAGCAGAAAAAGAGGAACAGGATAATTGTTTTTTTCATGGAGAAAGAATTAAAATACTACGGTTTAGATCTGGCCCAATGGAAATTTTAAGATTATAAAAATTCACTACTCACTACTCACTACTCATTACTCACTTTTCACTGCTGCCACTACCACCGGATTTTTATGTTTATGAAAAGAGATATAAGCTAAAATGGCACTGATTCCAAGGAACACCGCTCCAAGAAAAAACGGAGCACCGGGTAAATATATAGGACTTCCGGATCGGACGGACCATGCAAATAAGTTGGTCATCATCGGCGGTCCTATGACAGAGGTGGCACTCATCAAACTCGTCAGTGCACCTTGCAATTCACCTTGTTCTCTTGGATCTACTTGCGATGTCATCGTCGATTGCATCGCCGGTCCTGCAATTCCACCCAAACAATACGGAACCAGGAATACCAACAACATCCATCCCGTTGTGGCTAATCCAAATAAAACCATACCGACCGTGTACAGAATTAAACCGATGTAAATACTTCTTGCATTACCAAGTCTTGGATTGATATATCGGGTAAGGCCGCCTTGTACACCTCCGACCAGGAATCCTACGATCGCTAATGAAATGCCGATCATTTTCTGATCCCAGTGATATCGTTCGATGGTATAATAACTCCAATTGCTTTGAACCGCATGAGCAGCGAGATAGACTAAGGTTATCGAAAAAATGAGGTAATTAAGATTGGGATATTTTCTCAAATGCAACAAGGATCCAACAGGACTAGCGCGACGCCAGTCAAATGGCCGGCGATGATCTTTGCTTAAGGATTCGGGAAGAATGAAATAACCCCAGAGCCAGTTAAGAAAACACAAAACTGCGGAAGCGATAAAAGGTACCCGTGGTCCAATTGTCCCTAATAATCCTCCAACCACAGGACCCAGGATAAAACCCAATCCAAAAGCTGCACCGATCATCCCGAAGTTTTGCGCGCGATTTTCTTTTGTACTGATATCGGCGATATAAGCTGATGCTGTAGTAAAACTAGCTCCCGTTATACCCGCAATCACACGTCCTACAAATATCCATTCAATCGTGGGAGCCCAACTCATCAGGATATAATCCAATCCAAATCCAAAGAGGGACATCAGGATAATGGGTCGTCGACCATATTTATCACTGAGGTTTCCAATGATGGGAGCGAAAAGAAATTGCGTAATGGAAAAAGCAAATAAGAGCCATCCATTTAAACTCGCTGCAGTACCGGTGTCGACATGCTCGATTTGCTTGATCAGGGCGGGCATGACAGGAATAATAATTCCCAAGCCAATGACGTCAATCAGGAGAGTGACGAAGATGAAACTGATGGCAGCTTTTCGTTGGCTCATAAGGCTTGACAAGATAGTGATATGAGGAGCTATGCACCGACATATCCTCATCTTAATGTACTTTTGCGAGGCTTTTTTGGAAAGGGTCCGAAATATATTCGCCAGATTTCTCCAAAATCAAGTATACCTGACTAGATAACAAATATTTATACATATATATTTATTGCTATGGCTTTAATCAGTGAGATTCGTAAGAAGAGTTGGTTGTTGATCGTTTTATTGGCATTGGCCTTAGGAGGTTTTGTGGTCATGGATATGGTCAGAGCCGGGTCGAAGGCCAGGGGAAGAAATTTTGACCTCGGATCCGTGAATGGAGACAAACTGGATTGGCAGGAATTCCAAAAAGCTGAGCGCATCCTCTATCCAAATTCAACCGGTGATGTATTCGGCCAGCGCAATTACATCTGGAACTTCATGGTAGAAGATAAATTGGTGCGAGCTGAAGCGGATGCCATGGGGTATAACGTAGGCGATGAAGAATTGGAAGAACTCCAATTTGGTCAACACCTCAGTCCGATCATCCAACGCAACTTCCGTGATCCTAACACGGGCCAGATCAATCGTCAGTCCCTCGAACAAATCAAAGCCAATCTCGGTACAGGAAAACTGCAACCTCAATTGGAAGAATTTTGGGGATTTCAAAAAAATGAAATTATCAAAGACAGGCTGGAAAGTAAATTGAGTGGCTTGCTCAAGAAATGTATTTATACACCCACCTGGATGGCACAAGAATTACAAGCCGAACAGGGATCCTCCATTGACTTTTTATACGTTCAAGTGCCATTGGATAAAGTGGCAGATGCTGATGTTAAGTTAACAGATGAAGATTATACCAACTTCATTAAAGAAAATGAAGGATTAGTAAAGCGCAAAGAAGAATTCCGTTCAGTTGATTTCGTTACGTTCAATGTTATTCCTACTAAAGAGGACACGGCAATCGTACGGGATAAAATTACTGAGCGTCTTGATCCATTCCGTAAAACAGATAATGATTCAGCTTTCGTAGAAAATAATTACGGCCAGCTTGAAGAGGTCTATTATAAGAAAGCAGATTTAGCACCTGTCATTGCGGATACTGTTTTCAAATTACCGATTGGTACAGTATATGGACCTTATGTGGATGGTGTTGATTTCAAAGCCGTCAAAGTGATTGATAAGAAATTAATTCCGGATTCCGTTCAAACGCGTCATATTCTTATACAGGCTAAGACGGCTGCTGAAATGACATCCGCTACTGCAAAAATTGATAGTATCAAAGCCCTGATTGAATCCGGAAAAGAAAGATTTGATTCTCTGGCGATGAAGATCAGCCAGGATGGAAGTGCTTCGAAAGGTGGTGACTTAGGTTGGTCTGCACTCGGCAGAATGGTTAAGCCTTTCAACGATGTCATCTTTTATAAAGCAGAACCTGGAAAACTTTATAAAGTGGTCACTCAATTTGGTGTCCACCTCGTAGAAGTCACCAATCGTAAGTATATCAAGAATGAATCAGGTGTTAAACTGGCTTACCTCGTAGAGCCAATCGTACCATCTGAAGAAACGCAGGCTGCGGTCTACGATGATGCTTTGGAATTCAGCGGACAAAACAGGACCGTTGACCAGATGAAAGCTGCAGTGGAAAAAAATCCTGCATTGAGTGTTGAAGCAGCTCAAGGTTTGAACGCTAATTCATACCAGTTCTCAACCCTAGGTGGTGGAGGAACTGCACGTGATATTATCCGTTGGGCATTTGATAAAGAAACGAAAGTTGGAGAAGTAGCACAGGAGGTTTACATTTTTGATGAACCTACTTTGTTTTACAATGCTCATTATGTGGTTCCTGCTTTGCATTCTGTCACTAAACCAGGAAATGGATCTATAGCGGATGTGAAAGAAAATTTTGCAGCCCAGGTGATGGCGAAGAAAAAAGCAGAGATCATTGCGGCAAAAATCACTTCACCGGATCTTAACGCCACAGCGCAACAATTTGATGTAAAAATTGACACCTTCAATAATGTCAATTTCAATATGAGTTACCTCCAGGATTTGGGCAATGAAGCAGGCCTCATCGGGAAAGTAGCCACCATGAAAGAAGGGGAGACTGCTGGTCCTATCAAGGGTATCAATGGCGTATATGTTGTGCAGGTCATCCACCGGACAGAAGCTAGTATCTCTACAGATATCGTTTCCTTCCGCTCACAACTCACCGGTACTGCGCGGGCGACAATTGACACCCGGTTAATGGAAGCCGTGAAAAGTACCGCGAAGATTAAGGATAACCGGTATAGTTTTTACTAGGTCGTGACCCGTCAACCGTGATCCGTGACCCGGAACGGTTTTAAAATAAATTCAAAAATTGCCCGGTACTGAAAAGTATCGGGCAATTTCATTTTAGGGGCTGCGTTTTCAGTATTCGATGACCATCTTACTCCGAGCCTGTTTAATTCTTCTCCTGTTTACCGGGTGTCAAACCCATACCAGGAAAGTCGAGATCGATCCGGATACGGCCTGGAAGACTGAATTCACAAACGATACCAAAACCAAGCTTCATGATGGGCCTTATATCAAAAAGGATTCAGCAGGTGTCCTGTTAGAAAAAGGAACCTTAAAACAAGGGGTGCAGACCGGTATTCGCGAACTCTTTTTCCCCGACGGAAAAGTAAATGTCAGGGAACGGTATGTCAATGGCAAACTGGACGATCTGTATGAATATTTTCATCCCAATGGCGTCTTACAATTGAAAGGCTATTATGTGAAAGGTGAGATGTATGGTTTGTGGCGCAAGTATACACCGGAAGGCAAACTGATGGAAGAAGTCCTCATGATTGCCAATGAAGAAAATGGCCCCTTTAAGGAATATAATCCAAATGGAACGATAGCTGCCGAAGGCGCTTATCTTCATGGCCCCAATGAATCAGGTACACTTAAACTCTATAACGAATCAGGTGAATTGTACAAAACAATGCAGTGTTACGAAGGCCGATGTTATACGACCTGGCTTAAAGGCTAGCGTTTTATTATTGGTGATCGTTGGATGGTCTTCACTTGCTTATGGACAGCGAGGTGGAGAGCGAATATTTGAATTTGTACAATTGCCGACATCCGCTCGCTCCACTGCACTCGGTGGTAGTCAAATCGCTGCCCTCACTAATGACTATGGATTAGTTGGCGGTAATCCGGCGATGTTGAATCCGGAAATGGATAAGACCTTTATTTTCCAACACGATTTTTATTTCGATGGCATCAGCAATGGATATGCAGGCTATGCTAAATATTTTCCCGGAATGAAATCTATGATTCATGCCGGTGTACATTATGCAGCTTACGGAAAATTCACTGCTGCTGACGAACAAGGAAATGTCCAGGGTGAATTTAAAGCCAATGATCTCTCGCTACAGGCCGGTATTTCAAAAGTATTGAATGAAAGGATGAGTGGTGGGGTGTTGGTACAATATATACAGTCCACATTAGAAGCTTATTCTTCGACAGGGTTGATGATCGATGCGGGGCTTACTTATAAGAGTGAAGATGGATTGAATCACTATGCATTGGTATTGCGGAGCATGGGATTTCAGTTTTCAACTTATTATGCAGGTGACATTCCGGGGAATACTCCTTTTGATATTCAGTTAGGTTTTTCAAAGAGATTGGCACACGTTCCATTCCGTCTTTCTGTCCTGATGCACGATATCAATCGATGGGATCTTCGATATAAGAGCCCGCTGGATGAAAATACAAGTTTGGGTTTTGGTGGAGACGCGCCTAAGGAGCAAAGTAATTTTGCAGAAGGGGTAGATAATTTTTTCAGGCACCTTGTCTTCGGTGGTGAAATCATCATCGGCAAAAATGAAAATGTGATGTTGCGTTTCGCTTACAATCATCAACGCGCCCAGGAATTACAGGTTGTCAATCTGCGCAGCCTCGCAGGTTTTTCCGGTGGCGTAGGCATCAACTTTAAAGCCTTTGTACTGGATTATGGATTTGCAGTCTATCACCAGGCCGGATCGAGCAAGCATTTAGGGATAAGGGTTCCGCTGACATCGATGAAAGGGAAGACTATTGTAGATTAGGATTTTTCTCCCCCCTAGCCCCGGCATAACCCTCTCCCCCCTAGCCCCGGCAAAACCCTCTCCCCCCTTGCCCCCTATAGGGGGTAAAAGGAATTGCGTATTATAATTACAAGTCAGTCTACTTCGAGAGAAAGAAGGAATGTCCTTCGGCTTTCCTGAATGGAGTATATCGTTTTCAAAACATATTC
>Ga0207656_10000244_pt1 | contig 18974 bp, 19 predicted proteins | sample KBSCornC12_FD_184297 | JGI IMG/M metagenome (GOLD analysis project Ga0207656, IMG submission 184297) | Corn rhizosphere microbial communities from Kellogg Biological Station, Michigan, USA - KBS Corn C1-2 (SPAdes) (version 2) | ecosystem: Host-associated > Plants > Roots > Rhizosphere > Soil ...
AAGCCGAGGTCTGGGAGCACTGGTCCTCGCCGGCCGACGACGTCGACGCGGTCCTCAACAGCGTCGTCGAGCTGTCCGTCGGCCAGGCCGCGACCCTGCGCTACGTCAACACCCAGGACATCTCCGAGCGGGCCTGGATCTTCGCCACCCAGCGCGCCGAGGTGCAGCGCGACGGCCGCCTCGACTGGGCCGCCCTCGGCTTCGGCTCGGCCCGCGGCAAGGTGCGGATGGAGACCAAGCTCGCCGGGCCGGGCTCCGAGGCGCGGGTCACCGGCGGCTACGCCGGCGGTCCCGGCCAGCACCTCGACTTCGACACCCTGCAGGAGCACGCGGCGCCGAACACCAACTCCGACCTTGCCTTCCGCGGCGTCCTCGCGGCCGGCTCGACCGCCGTCTGGCGGGGAATGATCAAGGTCGACCCCGGCGCCCAGCAGACCGACGCCTTCCAGGAGAGCCGCAACCTGCTGCTCTCCCCCGAGGCCCACGCCGACGCGATTCCCGGCCTGGAGATCCTCGCCGACGACGTCCGCTGCACCCACGCCGCGGCGATCGCCCAGGTGGATAAGGAGCAGCTCTTCTACCTCACCTCCCGCGGCCTCGGCGACGAGGCGGCCAAGGCGCTGATCATCGAAGGCTTCCTCGAGTCCCTGGTCGAACGCCTCGCCGAGGGCCCCGTTCGCGACAGCATTTCCGAGGCCCTCGAAACCCGCCTCGCCGAGATCCTCTAGTCCTCCTCCCCCTCCCGGCGCTGGGCGCGTGTGGTTTTGACGATCCCGGCGACGACGATCGCCACCGGGAGCAGGTAGAGGACCCAGAGGTAGTGGCCGACGTGGGCGACGGGGAGCACTGGCCTCTTTTTACCCGTTCGCGACTGAGAGCAGGTAGAGGCCGAAGCAGGTGAAGGCGACCATCACCGCCAGCATCCAGTACTGCGAGGCGGTGGCCTTCTTGTAGTCGGGCCAGTAGACGAGGGCGCGGTCGTGGGCAAGCATCAGGCCGATCACGTGGCCGACGACTAGGGCCGCGACCTGGACGTACCAGATCATGTTCGCGGTGAGGATTTTGTAGTCGACGATGTTGTTGGCGGTGCCGAAGAGGTCGGTGTGGCCGGTGCCGAGGGGGTCGGAAAGGATGTAGGTGAACTGCGCCTGCTCCTGGAAGAAGAAGAGGCTGAAGTAGTGCGCCACCAGGTAGGCGAGGGCGATCGGAACGAGGGTGTGGGCGAAGCCTGTGCGCAGCTTCTTGAAGCTGGGCGCGCCGGGGACCGTGCGCATGCCGCGCACACCGAGCGTGTAGACGAGGGCGACGCCGGCGAAGGTGAGCGCCATGAAAATCGTGTCGGTGAGGCGGAGCGAGGCCGTCGGTTCGACCCCGCGTTCGATCAACCATTCGAAGGTGTTTTCGATCCCGGCCTTGAACGCGCCCTCCTGGGCGCCGTCGAAGCTGGTGCTGGCGATCGAGGCGATGACTAGGGCCGCAGAGCCGGGGATGGTCGCCCAGCTGGTCACGGCCGAGAAGGGCCGGCGGCGGTAGAGGCGGCCGTCGCGAGAACCGAAAATCCCCAGGCGCCCGAACATCCCGAAGTAGACCGAGAAGATCTCCCCCCGTTCGCACCACTCCTCGGTGCCGAAGACGGCCATCATCGCCAGCGTGTAGCCGCTGTAGAAGAGGGCCGCGACGGCCGCAGCGTGGGGCGCGAGACCGACGGCGACGCCGCCGCTGGCGCCGTATACGACCTCGAGCCAGACGGTCGCGAGGAGGCCGATCGCGGCGGGCCAGCGGCCCAGCCACTCCGGGTAGTCGAGATGCGCCGCGCGCTCGCCAGCGATCGCCCTGAAGGCGCCCCCGGCGGCGCGGCCGACCGCGCGCCAGGGGTTGAAGGGGCGGAAGATGTCGCCGAAGATCGCCGAGAAGAAGGGGAAGCCGAGCCAGCAGGTGACGAAGAGGAAGGTGAGGGCGAAGTTGCGGTCGGGCGCTTCGGTGCCGCGCAGGCCGGCGTAGATCGCGACCCCGAGGAGGAAGACGCCGATCGCCCCGCAGAGGGCCTGCACGGGCAGGCTGGTCAGCGTCGCGGAGAGGCGCTCGCCGAACGGCCGTTCCCGCTCGTCCTCGAACTGCGGCTTGCGCCAGGCGGCCGAGAGGGCGAAGAAGGAGGCGATCAGGACGATCGAGGCCGCCCACGCGAACAGCCAGGCAGGGATCGGAAGATCCTGCCTGGATGCCAGCGCGTGAGCGACCGGGAGGGAGATCACGGTTCGACCTTGAGGGCGATGATCTGTTCTTTGTGTCCCTCGAGCTCGGCCTCGAACTCGCCTTCGATTTCAGCCGGAAGGTCATAGGTGACGGTGCCGCCGCCCTTCGGGATCTCCTTCGCCACGTCGTAGCCGTGGAGGTGGACCTCTTCTTCGAACGGGACCTTGACCTTGAAATGGATCTGGTCGCCCTTGTGGTAGACGAGTTCCTGGATCCCCCCGACTGGTTTCCCTTCCTTGTCGACGACGATCGTCGGCACTTTGCCGGCGTCGGTGGTGCTGCTCGAATCGCTGCCGCCGCTGCTGAGGACGATCAGCCCGACGACGGCGACCACAATTAGGACACCGCCGATCAGCGCAGTTCTCTGGTTCATCTTTCGCTCCTTTTTCGCGCGCATGTCGGCGCGCGGTTCAGTTGCGTGGTTCCTTGCGGACGGCATTCGTCCGAAAGGAACCACGGAATGGCCTGGGGCTAGTTCAGGCCGGGAGCGGCGGCGGGCGCTGGGCGAGCCCGAGGGCGATCAGGAGCCCGCCGGCGGGCGCGAAGGCGCGGGGCGGCTTCGGCAGGGCGGGGCGGCGGTTGGCGTCGCGGTTGCGGCGGCGACTCGCGATCCGCTCCGAAAGGCGGACGATCGCCTCGCAGCCGGGGTAATGGCCGAGCAGCAACGTCAGCAGAAGTCCCAGCAGCGGCAGCGCCGGCAGCAGGAATGTGACGAGCTCGGTCACGCAAGCCAGGATACTGTCCGCCCTCAACCGAGCCTAAATGCGCCCAGGACGCGACAACATCGCCGCTCCCGACCTGCCCTCCGGCCTCGCCTGGGTCGGGGCTGAACCGGAGTCGATGCCGGCACTGACCGCCGGTGGTCCGGCGATCGTCCACTTCCTCGAATACGCGCAGCTGAACAGCGTCCGCACCCTCCCCTACCTGGCCGAGTGGCAGCGCCGCTACCGCGAGGCGGGACTGAGCGTGATCGGCGTCCAGGCGCCGCGTTTCCCCTTCGCCGCCGAGCCGGACGACGTGGCGGCGGGACTGGCCCCGCTCGGGGTCGAGTTCCCGGTCGCGATCGACGCCGACCACGACCTCTGGGCCGCCTACGGCTGCGGGGGCTGGCCGAGCCTCTTCCTCTGGAGCCTCGGCGGCGCCCTCGCCTGGGCCCACTTCGGCGAGGGCGAATACCGGGCGACCGAGGAAGCGATCCAGGCCGAGCTGCGGGAGATCGACGCGCTGCAGGAGCTACCGGAGCCGATGGCGCCACTGCGCCCGAGCGACGCCCCCGGCGCCGAGGTCATCCCCCCCACGTCCGAGGTCTTCCCCGGCGGCTCCTGGGAGCGGCCCTGGGTGGCGGGGGAGGACGGCGAGGACCTGGCGCTCGATTACCAGGCCGGCGGCGCCTACGTCACGGTCGAGGGGGAGGGCGAGATCGAGGTCGAGATCGACGGCGAGTGGACCACGCTCCCCAGCGACCCCGCCCCCGGCCTCCGCACCCTCGCCGAGCATCCGATCCACGAGGCCCACAACCTGATCCTCCGCCCCGCCCCAGGCGTCAAGATCTGGTCGATCAGCTTCGCCGCCGGCGTCCCCTGAAACGCCAGCGTCACCAGTTCAACACGAGGAGGAACCCGTGATCACCAAGACCGACTTCATCGGCATCCCGTGCACCGACCCGGAGCGCTCGCGCGCCTTCTACGTCGAGACGCTCGGGCTGCGACCTGACGACCGCGGCCGCTTCGAATTCTGGGCCGGTGAGACCTGCTTCTGCCTCTGGGAGCCGGCCAGGCTCGGCATCGAGTTCGCACCGCAGAAGAACGCCCACCCCGCCCTGCACGTTGATGACGTCAAGGCCGCCCGCGAGGAGCTGGAAGCCAAAGGCGTCGAGTTCGCCGCCGACACCTTCGACACCGGTGTCTGCCACATGGCCTTCTTCACTGACCCCGACGGCAACGACCTGATGCTGCACCACCGCTACGCGCCAGTCGAGTGAATGATTGGTGAGTTAGCGCCCCCATAGGGGCCATAACTCACCACTCGTCAGGCGCGCGCGGCGACCTCGTCGCGGATCTCCTTCGGAAGCATGAAGCGGACGTCCTCGTGGACGGTGCGCAGCTCGGAGACGTCCTCGGCGCCGCGGTCGCGGAAGAAGGAGACGAGGCGCTCGACAAGCTCCTCGGGGGCGGAGGCGCCGGAGGTGATGCCGACGGTCTCGACGCCCTCCAGCCACTCCTCCTGCACCTGGCTGTGGTTGTCGATCAGGTGCGAGGCGGCGCCGTGCTCGCGCGCCACCTCGACCAGGCGGTTGGAGTTGGAGGAGTTGGTCGAGCCGATCACCAGGACCAGGTCGCACTCGCGGGCCAGCTGCTTGACGGCGATCTGGCGGTTGGTGGTCGCGTAACAGATGTCGTCTGACTTGCTGCTGACGATGCCGGGGAACTTGGCGCGCAGCGCCGCGATCACCTCGGCGGTCTCGTCGACGGAGAGGGTCGTCTGGGTGATGAAGGCGACCTTGCTCGGGTCCGGCACCTCGAGGCTCTCGACTTCGTCGGCGGTTTCGATCAGGACGATGCTGTCGGGCGCCTCGCCGGTCGTCCCTTCCACCTCCTCGTGGCCCTCGTGGCCGATCATGATGATCGTGTAGCCCTGGGCGGCAAAGCGGCGGGCGGAGACGTGGACCTTGGTCACCAGCGGGCAGGTCGCGTCGATCGTCCGCAGGTCGCGGGCGGCGGCGTTCTCGTGCACGCTCGGCGCCACGCCGTGGGCGGAGAAGACGACCATCGCGCCCTCCGGCACCTCGGTCTCCTGCTCGACGAAGATCGCGCCCCGCTCGGCCAGCTCCTCGACCACGTGCTTGTTGTGGACGATCTCCTTGCGCACGTAGACGGGTGCGCCGTAGAGCTCGAGCGCGCGCTCGACCGTCTGCACGGCGCGGTCGACGCCGGCGCAGTAGCCGCGCGGCGCAGCGAGCAGCACCCGTTTCGGGCTGGTGGCGGTGGCAGGCATTCCTTCAGGGTACAAGGCTTCACAGCCCGCAAACTCGGGCATAAGTAGCCTTGCTCAATGGCAACTTCCGGACGTCATCTCGATCGCCTCACCGCGGTCGACGCCTCGTTCCTGACGAACGAGCACTCGAACAGCCACATGCACGTGGGCGCGATCCTCGTCTTCGAGGGGCCGCCGCCGCGCTACGTCGACCTGCTCGAACACGTCCGCACCCGCCTGCCGCTGGTGCCGCGCTTCCGCCAGAAGCTGGTGGTGCCGCCGCTGGAGGCCGGTCGCCCGCTCTGGGCCGACGACGTCAACTTCAACCTCACCTACCACATCCGCCACACCGCGCTGCCCGATCCGGGCGGCGAGGAGGAGCTGAAGAAGCTGGCCGGGCGGATCTTCTCCCAGCAGCTCGACCGGCTGAAGCCGCTTTGGGAGCTGTGGCTGGTGCAGAACCTCGAACGCGACCGCTTCGCAATCCTGACCAAGACCCACCACGCGATGGTCGACGGGATCAGCGGCGTCGACATCGGCACGGTGCTCTTCGACGTCGAGCGCGATGCCGAGCCGCTGAAGCTGGAGGACGACTGGGTGCCGCAGCCCGAACCGGGCACGACCGAGCTGGTCGCGCGCGGGATCGCCGATGCGGTTGCCGCCCCGGTCAAGCTGGCCGAGCGCGCCGTCGACGTCGTCCGCAACCCGGAGACGACCGCGCGCAGGGCGGTCGAGGCGCTGGAGGGCGTCGGCGAGATCGTCAGCGCCTTCGCCGACCCGGCGCCCGACGTGCCGCTGAACGAGGAGATCGGGCCGCACCGCCGCTACGTCTGGGCGCGCTCGGAGCTCGACACCTTCAAACGGATCAAGGACTCGCTCGGCGGCACCGTCAACGACGTCGTGCTCGCCGTCGTCACCGGGGCGCTGCGCGAATGGCTGCACCTGCGGCAGGTGCGGACCGAGGGGCTGGAGCTGCGGGCGCTGGTGCCGGTCTCGATCCGCGCCGAGGACGAGCGCGGCAACCTCGGCAACCGGATCGCCCTGATGCGCGGGCCGCTGCCGGTCTACATCGAGGACCCGGTGCGGCGGCTGCGGACGATCAGTGACGCGATGGCGGGGCTGAAGCGCTCCAAACAGGCGCTCGGGGCCGAAGTGATCTCCCGCTTCAACGACTTCGCGCCGCCGACGCTGCTGGCGCAGGCATCGCGAATCAACTTCTCGACCCGCCTCTTCAACCTGATCGTCACCAACGTGCCGGGGCCGCAGATGCCGCTCTACGTGCTCGGCAAGGAACTGGAAGACGTCTTCCCCGTCGCCTTCCTGCCCGAGAACCACTGCATGGCGGTGGCGATCATGAGTTACCACGGCAAGATCGGCTTCGGCCTGCTCGCCGACTACGACTGCATGGAGGACGTCGAGGTCGTCAGCAACGGGATCAACGCGGCGCTCGACGAGCTCGAGGCGGCGGCCGGTAAGGCCGCCAAAGCCGCTTAGCGGCGCTCGGCGCCGGGTAGCGGAAGAGCCGACACCCTCTCGTCCCTAGGCTTTTGGCATGCCACTGCTTCTGATCGTCCTCTTCATCGTCGTCCCGATCGCCGAGCTCTACGTGATCATTCAGGTGGGGCAGCTGATCGGCGTCTGGCCGACCCTGTTCCTGCTGCTGGCCGACGCGCTGCTCGGCTCCTGGCTGGTCAAACACCAGGGCCGCGGGGCCTGGCGGCGCTTCAACGAGGCGCTGGCGGCACGGCGGTTCCCGGGCAAAGAGGTGGCCGACGGCGTCCTGATTGTGATCGGCGGCACCCTGCTGCTGACGCCCGGCTTCATCACCGATGTCTTCGGGTTCTTCCTGCTGATCCCGCCGACGCGGGCGATCTCGCGGGGCCTGCTGAAGCGGTTCACGATCGGGCGTTTCGCGGTGGTCGGCGTTGGCGGGCCCGGGCCATTCACGCGGCCGGGCGCCGGGCCGCGTCCGAATGGCGGCGGCTCCCGGCCCAGTCGCGACTACGATTTCGACGCGACCGCCGAAGAGGTGCCGAGCGACGGCAACGGCGGGCCGCAACTGCCGCGGACCGAGCGGGACTGATGGCTGGAGAGGAGCGGCAAACCCCCCGCCTCCTCGCTCGCAAGCCGACCCCCGACGACCGCGCCCTCTACCACGCCCACTTCACCCGCCCCGAGGTGGAGCGATGGCTGCGCCCCTCCCCGCTGCCGCCCTTCACCGCCCAGGTCCTCGACGAGCTCGTCGACGGCGACTGCATCCACTGGCAGAACCACGGCTTCGGCCCCTGGATCCTGATCGAGAAGGAGACCGGCGCCTTCGCCGGCCGCGGCGGCCTCGCCTGGACCGCGGTCGAAGGCATCGCCCAGGTCGAGCTCCCCTGGAGCATCGAGCCCCACCTCCACAACCACGGCCTCGCCACCGAGGCCGCCACAGCCGCCACCGCCTGGGCCCACGACCTCGGCTTCAACCAAGTGATCACCCTCACCCTCCCCACCAACCTCGCCTCCCAGCGCGTCGCCGAAAAGACGGGGTTCGAGCAGGCGGGCGAGGTGACTCACGCGGGGCTGCCGCACCTGCTGTTCAGACGGCGGTTTTAACGCGATTGGCGCATTGTCTGCCTATTGGGATTTTCTAGGCGATGCGGGGACGCGCGGTGGGGATGCGACTGGGGACAGCCCCTCTCCAGGACGCAGCCGGAGCTTCTTCTACCGTTGCCCGATGTCGTTCAGCAAGACCCAAGTCAATCGCGCAGGACAGCTCTGGGCAGAACACCTGCGTGCGGCCGCAGATGGCGGACGAAGGGTCGGGCAGCAGCGGGTTGAATTGATCGAAGCCATTCAAGTCATCGACTGGTGGCGCGAAGAACATTCCAAGCCACTCTCGCGTGTGGCCGCCAACCTCCGCTACTACGCTGGCCATGAGAGCAAGCCCATCGTCGCGCAGCGACTGAAGAAACTGCCGACGATCCTCGGCAAGTTGGTTCGCACGCCGGGGATGAAGCTGGCCCGCATGGAGGACATCGGGGGTGTAAGAGCCGTGCTCTCGAGCCAGGATGCCGCCTATCGCGTCGCAAGCCGTCTACGAAAGAACTGGACGATCACCCGATTCCGCGATTACGTCGCCGAACCGAAAGCCGACGGTTACAGGGCGCTTCACCTCATCAACCGAAATCACGGTCGACTGATTGAGGTGCAGTTGCGGACCCGCCTTCAAGACACCTGGGCCAACTCCGTGGAGATTGATGCCCGTCGTGTCGCGCCTGGCCTCAAGTTCGGTACCGGCCCCGAGGTGCTTCGCGACTTCTATGCTGTCTCAGGGGAGTTCCTTGCCATCGCAGACCAAGGTCTCGCGGCGGACCCCGCGCTTTATCGGCGGCTCATGGAGTTACGAGAGCCAGTCGATACCCTTCGTCGCAGAGCACGACAGCGCAAGGAAAACAAGTGAGTCCGGACGAAATCAAGCACTTCCTAGTCAGCTACAACCTCGCCACCGGCAAGACGGAGGTTAAGTCCTTCGGCACCGACTATGAGGCGGCCCAGGTGGCCTACGCCGAAGCGGAGCAGGCGAACGCCGAGGACGAAAAGCTCGACGTCGTTTTGCTCAGCGCCGACTCTCTAGCGACGATCAAGCAGACGCATTCGAGCTATTTCAGCGGCGCCAGTCGGCGCCTTGAGGAGCTTCTTCCCAGCTAGCCAATGTGGCGGCCGGGCGGCTGCGAGCCCAGAAGCCAATCCCTCGCAGAACACCGGAACCCCTGCCTAGAACCCCAAGGCGAACTTGGCCTCCTCGGACATCATTTCGGGGCTCCAGGCGGGGTCGAAGACCATTTTGGGGTGGACGGCGGTGACGCCGGGGAGGTCGCCGACGAACTCGCGCATCTGCTCGGAGACCTGGGGGCCGATCGGGCAGGCGGGGGTGGTGAGAGTGAAGGTGACGTAGACCTCGGAGTTGTCCTCGATGTTGACGTCGTAGACGAGGCCGAGGGAGACGAAGTCGAGGCCGAGCTCGGGGTCGATTACCTCCTCGAGGACCTCGTAGACGTCCTCCTCGGTGAGGGTTTCGTCGTGGTTGGCCGCGGAGGTCGCGGGCTGCGGATCGGGCGTGGTGATCGGGTCGTCAGACATGGCTCCATGGTAGCCGGGCCGTCAGCGCGGCTCGGGGGGCGGCCCGTCCGGTGCCGGGGTCAGCTCGAGCTGGTACCAGCCGACGTCGCGCCAGGCACCTTGCTTCCAGCCGATTTCGCGGTTGACGCCGACCAGCTCGAAGCCGAGGTGTTCGTGCAGGCCGACGCTCGCGTCGTTCGGCAGGGTGATGCCGGCGCAGGCCATGCGGATGCCGCGCTCGCGGAGGCGCTCGAAGAGGGCTTCGTAGAGGGCGCGGCCGAGGCCCTGGCCTCGGGCCTCCTCGGCTATGTAGACGGAGACGAAGCTGCTCCAGCGGTAGGCGTGCCGCTCGTTGAAGGAGGTCGCGTAGGCGTAGCCGACGACCTCGCCGTCGCGCTCGGCGACGAGCCAGGCGTGGCTGACGCCGTAGCGCTCGATCCGCGCCGCCATGTCCGCCGTGCTCGGTGCCCGCTGCTCGAAGGAGACGGCGCTGTCTTCGACGTGAGGCGTGTAGATCTCCGCGCAGGCGGTGGCGTCGAGCTGTGGATCGGCATCGCGAATGCTGAACATGGGCACGGCAATTTAGAGTGCCGGGCATGAGCGAGAAGGGTCAGATCGTGCGCCGGTCGATCGGGATCGTCTTTCCCGACGGGGGGCTGCTCGCCCTCACCTCGAATCTGCCGCGGGGCGCCGCCGCCCACGGCGACGAGGAGGTGACGGCAGTCCTCTGCGACCCCGATGGCGCCCCGCTCACCTTTGAGGAAGCGCTGCTTTCGACCGAATACGGCGAGGACGGGGTGCAGCGGCGGGCAACGTTGGAGCTGTGGCCGGACGTCGAGGACATGCGGCCGGTGCGCGGCGCCGGCGACCTGATCAGCTCGGTCCGCGTCCGTCGAGAGAGCGGCGACTCCCAGATCGCCTTCTTCCGCTGGTCGGTTGAAGGGCGTGAGGGGCTCGGCACCTACGAGGTCACCCGCACCGCCGATGAGTGAGCCCCAGGCCAACGGGATCCGGGCGATCGTCTCCGACTTCGGAGGCGTCCTGACGACGCCGCTGCTGAGCTCCTTCGTCGCCGTCCAGGACGAGATCGGAATCTCGACCGAGAACCTGGGGAAGGCGATGCGCGCCGCCACCGAGGAGCGGGGCGAAAACCCGCTGTTCGAGATGGAGCGGGGAGAGCTGGCGGAGGGCGCCTTCCTCGACCTGCTCGCCGACGCGCTCGAGCCGCTGGTCGGCCACCGGCCCCACCTGCACCGCTTCCGCGAGGTCTACTTCGAGGCGCTCCACCCGAACGGGGAGATGATCGAGCTGATGCGCGAGCTGAAGGCGAGCGGGCTGACGATGGCGCTGCTGACCAACAACGTGCGCGAGTGGGAGCCGCTCTGGCGCTCGATGCTGCCGGTCGACGAGATCTTCGAGGAGATCGTCGACTCTGCCTTCGTCGGCTGCCGCAAGCCGGAAGCGCGGATCTACGAGCTGACGCTGGAGCGGATCGGGATGCGGGCCGAGGACTGCCTCTTCATCGACGACCTCCACCCCAACTGCGAGGGCGCCGAGGCGATCGGGATGAGCGCCGTCCACTTCCGCGACAACGAGCAGGCGATCGGCGAGATCCGCGCCGCGCTCGGCTAGGCGGGATTGGCGAAACCCGCGTATGCGATCTGGCGAGCGCCGGACCAAGCGGGGCAAGGACGCAGGGAGGCCGAATAGCAGCGCTATTTGGCCGACTGAGGACGCCGCACCGCGCAGTGTCCGCCGCCGCCAGGCGCGTGCGGGGGTTTCGCCAATCCCGCCTCAGGCGCGCTCGCTGATCGGCCTGTCGGCGGCGCCGTTGCCGCTCCCCGACACCGGTTCGCGCCAGCGCCGAGCGAACGGCAGCCGCCAGGAGTGCGGGGCGATCAGGGCGCCGATCTCCGACGGCCCCCAAGACCCCTGCGGGTACGGTTTCACCGGCGGCGGGTCCTGCAGCAGCGGTTCGGAGATCTCCCACAGCCGCTCGATCCCCTCCGCCGTCGTGAACAGGGTGCGGTCGCCGATCATCGCGTCGCGGATCAGCCGCTCGTAGGCCTCCACCGCCTCGCCGCGGTAGCCGGTTTCGTCGAGCGAGAACTGCATGCTCGCCTTGTCGAGCACCATCCCCATCCCCGGCCGCTTGCCGTAGAAGGAGAGCGAGACGCGGGAGGACTCGTCGAGGTCGAAGGTGAGGTGGTCGGGGCCGTAGCGGCCGACCCGCGAGTGCTCGGGGAACATCGCCTGCGGCGGCTCGCGGAAGGCGATCGAGATGATCCGCGCGCTTTCGCCCATCCGCTTGCCGGTGCGCAGGTAGAACGGCACGCCGTTCCAGCGCCAGTTGTCGAGTTCGCAGCGCAGGGCGACGAAGGTCTCGGTGCTGGATTCGGGATCGACCCCGGGTTCTTCCCGGTAGCCCTCGTACTGGCCGCGCACGACCTGACTCGGGTCGAGCGGCTGCAGGCTGCGGAAGACCTTGTTCTTCTCGTCGGTGATCGGCGCCGGCGCCAGCGAGGTCGGCGGCTCCATCGCGACGAAGGCGAGGATCTGCATCAGGTGGGTGACGACCATGTCGCGAAAGGCACCCGTCTTCTCGTAGAAAGCGACGCGGGAGCCGACCCCGATCGTCTCCGGCACGTCGATCTGGATGTGGTCGATGTGGTTGCGGTTCCAGATTGGCTCGAAGAGGCCGTTGGCGAAGCGCAGGGCGAGGATGTTCTGCGCCGCCTCTTTGCCGAGGAAGTGGTCGATGCGGAAGACCTGGTCCTCGGCGAGCACCTCATGAACCATCTCGTTCAGCTTGCGGGCGCTGGCGAGGTCGGTGCCGAACGGCTTCTCCATGATCACTCGCGAGCGCTCCGAGAGCCCGCAGGTCTTCAGCATCTGGATCACGTCCGGGGCGGCCGCCGGCGGCACGCTCAGGTAGTGCAGCAGCCGCATCTCCGACCCCAGTTCCCCTTCGGCCTTGTCGACCGCCACCTTCAGGCCCTCAGGCGCCTGCGAATGCGGCACATAGGAGAGCTTGCTGGAGAACTCGTGCCATTCCTCGCCGCCGAAGCCACTGCGGGCGTACTCCCGGCAGGCCCCTTCGGCGATCCCCCGGAACTCCGCATCCCCGATCTCCTCCATCGAGACCCCGATGATCCGAAATTCCGGCAACAGCTGAGCCTGGAACAGCCGCAACAGCCCCGGCAGCAGCTTCCGCCGCGCCAGGTCGCCGGTGGCGCCGAAGATGACGATTGCCTGCGGAGGAACGTCCACTGAGTCGAGGTTAGCCAGTGCGGTGGAGGTGGTCGCGAGGAAGGTCGACTCATCGTCCAGATCAGACTGCAACGATCAACGGGCTTATCAGGCGTTTGTGGGCTGATTACCCACCTTGCAACTAGACCCGCGCAGGCGGGTCTTTTTGTTGCCTCTCCTGGCTCAGTTATCGGAGCCGGCGCGGTCCCAGACGTAGAGCTCTACCGCCTCGGCGGCGAGTTCCATCAGGCGTGGTGGGGAGAGGAGGCCTAGGACTAGCTCTAGGGCGTCCTCTTCGGTGACGCCGGAGTCGACGGCCTCCTCGCCGCGGAAGCCGGCGGCTAGCTTGAGGGCCTCGCGGCGGTTTTCGCCGAGGGAGTTGAAGGCGCCCATGAGGAAGTCGCGGTTGGGGACCGGCTGGCCGGACTCGAGGGAGCCGTGCCAGGCGGCGAGCATCGAGAGGTCGTGCTCGTCGAGCTCGGAGATCGCCTTCGCGTAGTGGAGCTCGAGCTCGGAGTCGGGGATCTCGTCCACCCACGCGCGGACCGCCTCCCCGAGGAGCTGGCGACGGGCCTCCCGACCGATCGAGTCGGCGATGACGCGGATGGCGTCGGCTGGGTCTACGAAGCAGAGGGGCATCAGTTGGCCGAAAAGGTAGAGCGGGGCGGGGACGACAAAAAGGTGCCGCTAATCCCCTAATTTGCGGGGTCGTGCGGGATGCCCCCCGGAAGGCGCCGGAGCCGTCCCTAGGCTCGGGCGGGTGCCACTGAAATTGATCCATGGGCCGCCCAATTCGGGACGCGCCGGGGTTGTCCGCCGCAGCTTCGCCGGCTCGCTGGAGCGCGACCCGATCCTGGTCGTGCCGACCGTCGACGACGTCTTCGCCTTTGAGCGCGAGCTCTGCACCGGAGGTGCACGTCTTGGCGGCCTACTGGGCGGCTCGGCGATGACCTTCGGCGGGCTCTTCCGCACCGTCCTCACCGCGGCTGGAGCGCCTCCTGGCGCCGAGCTCTCGCCGGCGCAGCGGCTGCGGGCGGTCGCGGTGGCCGTCGCGGCGCTGCGCGAGCGCCTCGGGCCGCTGCGGCGCTCTGCCACCCGGCCCCGCTTCGCCCGCGCCCTGGAGCGGCTGTTCGACGAACTGCAGGCGGCGGGGATCGAGCCGGAGGAGGTCGAGGCAAGCGCGGCGACGCTGGAGGGGTCCGCCTACCTCAGCGACATCGCCTCCCTTTTCGGCGGTTACGAGGAGGTGCGGCGGCGGACCGGCCGCGCCGACGCCCACGGGATCGCCCGCGAGGCGATCGCGAAGTTGCGCGGCGACGGCTCCTTCTGGGGCGAGCGCCCGGTCTTCCTCTACGGCTTCGACGACCTGACCGAGAACCAGTTCGAGCTGGTCGGCGCCCTGGCAGAGCGAGCGGAGGTGACGGTCGCACTTCCCTACGAGGAGGGCAGCGCGGCGCTGGCGGCTCGCGGGCGGCTGCTGCGGCGGCTGCAGGAGCGGATCGGCGCCGCGGATGAGGTGCTGACCGAGGCGGACCCGCTCAACACCGAGAGCCTGGTGCTCTTTCACCTGACCCGCTCCTTCGGCCAGCCCCACCCCAAGCGGGTCGAACACGACGGCAGCCTCACCCTGCTGCGCTCCGCCGGGACGCGGGCCGAGGCCGAGGCGATCGCGGTCCAGGTCTCGCGGCTCGTCCGCGACGGCGCCGATCCGGCGGAGATCGCGATCGCCCTCCGCGATCCCTCCCGTCGCGGCCCCGAGGTCGCCGCGGCGCTGGAGCGGAACGGGATCGCGGCGGCGCTGGAGGCCGAGGTGCCGGCGGCCGGGACGAGCGTCGGCGGCGCCCTCGTCGCCCTGCTGGAGGCCGAGTTCGGCGCCCGCCGCGCCTCCGACCTGCTGCGCTACCTGCGCGGGCCGTCGGGCTTCTCCCCCAGCCGCGTCGACTGGTTCGAGCGGCGGCTGCGGCGCGGCCGCGTGCGCGACGCGGAGACGGCGCTGCTGCTCTGGCAGGGCGAGGACGGGGAGCCGCCGCGCGACCTCGTGCGCCTGCGCGAGGCGGCCGAGCGTTCGCCGGCCGCACTGGCGGCGGAGGTCGGGGCGCTGGCGGCGCGGATGGCCTCGCGGCCGCTGCGCGACGCCGGCGACGGGCCGTCGCTGCCGCAGGGGGAAGGCCTGGAGCTGCGGGCCGCCTCGGAGATCGCCTCGGCGCTGGCCGAGCTCGCCGAGCTGGGGCCGCTGGCGCCCGAGCCGCCGGAGCTGGCGGCGCTGGTCGAGGAACTCGACTTCCGCGTCTGGTCGGGCCCAGTCGAGGGCCGCGTCCGCATCGCCGACCCCTACCGCCTCCGCGCCGCCCGCTTCGACCACGTAATCGTCGGCTCGCTGCAGGACGGCGAGTTCCCCCGCCGCGACCGCGGCGGCGACCCCTTCCTCGCCGATGCGCAGCGGGAGACGCTCGGCCTCGACCCCCGCCGCGACACCGAGGCGGAGGAGCGCTACCTCTTCCACGCCTGCCTGGCGCTCGCCCGCCAGAGCCTCGTCCTCTCCTACCGCGACAGCGACGAGGACGGTGCCGCCACCGCCCGCTCGCCGCTGATCGACGACGTGCGGGCGCTCCTCTCCCCCGCCCCCGACGGCACCGGCCCGGACCCGCTCGAGCAGGAGCTGACCGTCAGCCGCGACCTGGCGCAGGTGGTCGCCCCCCTGGCCGAGGCAGCTTCGGAGGACGAGCTGGCACGGGCGCTGGCGGCATACGGTCCCGGCGCCGACGCGCCGGCGCTGCTGGCGCAGGTCGGGGTCGAAGGCGAGCTCGTCTGGAGGCTCGTCGAGCGGGTCGAGAGCGCCCGCCGCGCCGAGGCCGCTTCCCGCGCCCCCGGCCCCCTCGCCAACCCGGCGGCGCTAGAGTCGCTGGCCTCGGTCGCCGCCTACGGCGGCACCACGCTGGAGGAGTTCGACGTCTGCTCCTACCGCTGGTTCGCCGGCCACGAGCTCGACCCGCAGCTGCTCGACCCGGTCCCCGACCCGCTCGTCCAGGGCGGCCTCATGCACGAGGCGCTCGACCGGCTCTACCGCGAGCGACCGGGCGGCGACCCGCTGCCGCGACCGGGGACCCTGGCCGCCTGGACCGTGCGCGGGCGCGAGCTGGTGGCGGCGATCGTCGCCGAGCGCGAACTGGGCGACCACCCGGCGGAGCGGGCGATCGTGCGGCGGGTCGAGCGGCTGCTGGAGCGCTTCCTCGCCGAGGAGGCCGAGCGCGAGACGGGCGGCTTCGAGCCGTGGCTGCTGGAGGCGCGCTTCGGCGAGCACCCCGATGCCGAGCGGCCGGTGCTGGACCTCGGCGGCTGGGGCCTCCATGGCGCCGTCGACCGGGTCGACCGCGCCGGCGACGGCCGCGCCGTCGTCATCGACTACAAGCTCGCCAGCCAGGTCACCCCGCGCGAGAAGTTCGAGGAGCGGGCGAAGCTGCAGCTTCCGCTCTACCTGCTGGCGGTGGCCGAGCATTGGGGTGCAGAACCGGTCGGGGCGCTCTACCACCCGCTGCGCGGGACCTCCTCGCGGCGCCCCCGCGGGGTCGTCTCGGCCGCAGTCGCCGAGGAGCTCGGCGGCTACGGCCTCTACCCCAACGACGTGGTCGAGCCGGAGGATCTGGAGGAGCTGCTGGACGACTCGCGGCGGCGGGCGGGCGAGATCGTCGCCCGCATGCGCACCGGCGACGTCCGCCGCAACCCCGGGCCGCGCCAGGGTCTGCGCGGCCACGACGTCTGCCCCACCTACTGCACCTTCGCCTCGATCTGCCGCCGCGACCGCGCGCCCCAGTACCTGGACCCCGAGGAAGACGAGCGGTGAGCACCAAGCAGGCCGACCTCGCCCCGTCGCGCGAGCCGACCCCAGAGCAGGCCGCGGCGATCGCCGTCCGCGGCAAGGACGTGTTGCTAGAGGCCGGCGCCGGGACCGGCAAGACCGGGGTGATGGTCGAGCGCTACTGCCGGCTCGTCTGCGACAGCGGCCTCTCCCCCGACGCGGTCCTCGCCTTCACCTTCACCGAGAAGGCGGCGGCGGAACTGCGACAGCGGATCAGGGCCGAGCTGGCGCGGCGGGCGGACCGCGGCTCTGAGCGCGCGGCCACGGTCCTGGCCGGGATCGGCGGCGCCTGGATCACCACGATCCACGGCTTCTGCAATCGGGTGCTGGCGGCGCACCCCGTCGCCGCCGGGATCGACCCCGGCTTCCGAGTGCTCGACGCGCCGGAGACGGCACGAGCCGCCCGTGAGGCGTTCGACGATGCGCTCGTCGACTTTCTCGCTGAGGACGACCCGGCGCGCGAGGAGACCGTCGCCGCCTACGACATCGAGGGCCTGCGGGCGACGATCGTCGGCGTCCATGAGGAGCTGCGCAGCCGCGGCATCGCCCAGCCTCAGCTGCCGGATCCGCCTGCGGCGGACCCGGAGGCGGCGGTCCGGCGCGTCATCGAGGCGGCTAGCGAGTGCCTGGGAGAGCTGAAGGAGGGCGATGGCAAACGCGAGCTGCCAGAGCGAGCGCTGGAGCTGCTCGGGGGCGACGGCCCGCTCCCCTCGCTGGACGAACTGCGCGCGCTCGCCACGACCAGCAAGGCAAAAGCGCTCGCCCCTTATAAGGAGGCGATCGAGGCGGCGGTTGCCCGCACCGCCGAGGCCGGCGAGGGCGGCGTCGTCTACGGCCACCTGCGCGAGCTGCTGCGCCTCTTCTCCACCCGCTTCCAGGCAGCGAAGGAACGCCGAGCGGGGATCGACTTCGAGGACCTGCAGATCCTCGCCGCGCGCCTGCTCGAGCGGGCCGAGATCGGCGAGCACTACCGCGCCCGCTTCCGCCAGATCCTCGTCGACGAGTTCCAGGACACTAACCGGCTGCAGTTGCGGTTAATCGAGGCATTGCGCGGGCCGAAGGCCGAGCTGGTCGTGGTCGGCGACGAGCTGCAGTCGATCTACGGCTTCCGCCACGCCGACCTCGACGTCTTCCGCCGCCGGCGCGAGGAGATCGACCGCCGCGCCGACGCCGAGCTGATGCGCCTCAGCGGCAACTTCCGCTCGCGGCCGGAGGTGGTCGGCGCGGTCAACCTCTTCGGCGAGACGCTGCTCGGCGAGGCGTACAACCCGTTGCGGGTGGGAACCGAGGCGGAGCAGGACGGAGCGGTCGAGCTGCTGCTGACCGCCCGCGACGGCTGGGACGGCGACGGGATCCAGCTGGAGCCGGCGATCGACGGCGCCACGCCGCTGAACTGCCTGGCCGAGGCGCGCTTCGTCGCCCAGCGCCTGCGTGCCCTCGCCGACGAGGGAGTGCCGCGCGGCGAGATGGTGGTGCTCCTGCGCGCCTTCACCCACCTCGACGCCTACGAGGACTCGCTCGAACGCGCCGGCCTGCGCCCCTACGTCGTTGGCGGCCGCGGCTACTGGTCTCAGCAGCAGGTCGCCGACGTCGGCGCGCTGCTGGCGACGATCGCCAACCCGCTCGACGACCACGCCCTCTTCGGCGCCCTTGCCTCGCCGGCCTGCGCGGTCGCGCCCGACACGCTCTGGCTGCTGCGGGCCGCGGCCGGGAAGAAGCGCCACGTCTGGCCGGCGGTGGAGCAAGCGGCAGGGACGGGCGGAGCGGAGCTGGTCGAGCCCGATCGACTGGAGGGAATCCCAGAGTCCGAGCGGGAGCTGCTCTCCACCTTCGTCGCGCGAATCGCCTCGCTGCGCGAGCGGGGGCCGCGGCTCTCGCTGCCGGCGCTGGTCGAGGCGGCGGTGATCGAGACCGGCTACGACCTGGCGGTGCTGAGCCGGCCGGCGGGCGAGGCCCGCTTCGCCAACGTCCGCAAGATGGGACGGCTGGCGGCCGAGTTCGAGCAACGCGAGGGGCGCGACCTTCGCGGCTTCCTCGACTTCCTCGCGGCGCGGGCCGAAAGCGACGCAGAGGCGCAGGCGGCGACCGCCGCCGAGGGCCACGACGGCGTCCGCATCATGACCGTCCACAACGCCAAGGGCCTGGAGTTCGGCGTCGTCGCCGTGCCGGACCTCTCGCGCCGGCTGCTCAACGGCGCCCGCTCGCCGCTGCTCGCGCTCGGCCACGAGGAACAGCCGCGGGTGGGCCTGCGCCTGCTCCGCCTCGGCAGCCCCAAGATCGACCTCTTCGACTACGGCGCCCTCTGCGAGGAGTCCCAGGAGCGCGAAGCCGAAGAGGAGCTGCGCCTCTTCCACGTCGCCGCGACCCGGGCGAAGGAGCGGCTGATCCTCAGCGGTGTCGTCAACCCGCAGGCGGGGCGGGAGACGAAAGGGAAAGCAGTGGTCGAGCGCCTGGTCGACGCCCTCGGGGCGCCGCGCGACGATGACTCGACCGTCCCGGTCGCACCCCCCGCCCCGCGACCAGGCCTGGAGGCCGGATT
>Ga0207656_10000247_pt1 | contig 18850 bp, 17 predicted proteins | sample KBSCornC12_FD_184297 | JGI IMG/M metagenome (GOLD analysis project Ga0207656, IMG submission 184297) | Corn rhizosphere microbial communities from Kellogg Biological Station, Michigan, USA - KBS Corn C1-2 (SPAdes) (version 2) | ecosystem: Host-associated > Plants > Roots > Rhizosphere > Soil ...
CGCTCGGTGCGCGCGAGTGCATATTCCTCATGCGTCTGCGGATGCAGGAACACGGGGAAATCCTTGCCGACCGGCCTGTATCCCGCGCGCAGCATCTCCTCGGGCATGGCGCCGACGACGACGTAGTCGCGATCCTTGACCGCGATGCCGAGCAGGCGATCGCGCACGGCGCCGCCGACGAGATAGGTCTTCATGCGCGCATTATGCCGCGCAGATGCGCCAAGCTTCAGCTTCCCGTTTCAAGGGAAGGACTTATTGCGCTTTCTCTCGTGCCGACGCTGGAGTGGGCGGTGGTGCGGCGGCAGTTTCCGCGACGGCAGTTTTCGCTGCCTGACATGACACCGCCTTGCGTACAGCCTTCTCGCCGGGTGGCTCGTAAGCCTGGCCGATGCGCGGCAGGCGCGAGGAGATCGGCAGGGTCGAACCGTTGAGGCGCCAGTCGTAGATCACGCTGAAGGCGAGCACGCGCGAGACGTATTCGCGCGTCTCCTTGTACGGAATCGTCTCGATGAAGAAGTCGGGGTCGAGCGTGTCGCGCGCAGCGACCCATTTGTCGACTGCGCCGGGCCCCGCATTGTAGGCAGCGCTGCCTAGCCACGGGCTGCCGTCGAAGCGCGCGGCCACCTTGCCGAGGTAGAGCGTGCCGAGCTTGATGTTGGTATCCGGATCGAACAAATCGTTCGCGCCGGAGTACGACACGCCCTCTGCCGCGGCGAGTTGCTTGGCGGTGCCGGGCAGGAGCTGCATCAGGCCGTAGGCGTTCGCACCGGAGCGCGCGTCAGAAGTCCACGCGCTTTCGGCGCGGATGATCGCGTAGGCCCAGGCTGCCTCGACGCCGCCGTCCTTCGCATCGCGCAAGATTTGTTCCCTGCGGGCGAGCGGAAAGCGCAGCGTGTACAGGCGCATGTCATCACCCTGGTTGAAGGCGTACACGGCGCGATCGATCCAGCCTTCCTTCGCGGCGACGGCGATCGCCTGGCGGCGCTGGCCGGCATCGAGTCCGTTCTGGGCGAAGTCCCACTCGCGCCGCGCTTCGCTCAAGCGGTCGATGGCGAAGAATTCGAACGCGCGTGCGAGGTTCTTGTCCTTGCGCAGCGCGGCCTCGGCGGATTTGTCCGCAGGCAGGTCGGCGCTGCAGATCGTGTAGCCGGCATCGATCTGGTCGGCGGCGAGGAAGCCGAAGAAATTCGCCTCGGCCGCGAGCGTACGGAACAGCGCGCTCGCCTCGTCCTTGCGCCCGAGTTTGGCCAGCACGCGGCCGCGCAGGTAGCGCCAGCGCGAGTCGTCGCGCTGCGTTTGGGGCATGATGTCGAGCGCAGCCAGTGTCGCCTTGAAGTCGCCCGCAGCGAGCGCCGAGCGCACGCGCCATTCGCGCGTCGCGTCGTCGGCGAGGTCGGCCGGCAACGCGGTCAGGCGTGCGAGCGCGTCGGGCGAATAGCTCGATGCGCGGTACAGCGCGATCGCGCGCAGCGCGCGGCCTTGCTGGTCCTTGTCGAAATGAAATCGGGCGCGCACCTCGTCCCATTTCGCCGCGGCTGCATCTGCGTCGCGTCTGGCGAGGCGCTCGATGGCAATGGCGATCGCATCACGCGAGCGCGGCGCATCGGGCCAAGCATTCGCCTGCTTGAGCGCGGCCGCCGGGTCGCGCAGCGCGAGCGCTATGTGCTCGGCAGCGGTTTTGTCGGCGCCGCTGAGCTGCGTCGCCAGCGCGGCGACGACGCCGGCATGCGCGGCTTTGGCCGAGGCGAGGTCGATGCGCTGCCAGATCAGCGCCGGCGTCAGCTTACCCTGGCTGCGCGCCCAGCTCGCGGCGGCGTCGCAGGCGTCGGGCAGGTCGTTTGCGCTGAGCCAGATCGACTGGAAATCCTCGGCGAAGTCGATCTTCTCGCCGAGCGCGAGTTTCGCCTGCAACGCGTTGCAACGCTGCTCGCGATTTTTCGTGCCGTCGTCGTAGAGCGCGAGATAGCTCTTCCAGTCCTGTCGTTTTGCGAGCTCCGGCAGAAACGCTTCGCGCAACAGCGTCGCCGGCAGCGAATTCGGCCAGGCCTTGACGAAGGCCTCGGCCTCTTCCGGCTTCGCTTCCTTGATCCGGCGCTGCAGCGAGGCGAGACCGAGATACGGATACAGCGGATAGCTTTCCAGGCCCGAAGCAAGCCGGGCCCAGCTGCCGGTCGGATCGCGTTTGGCCAGCTCCCACACGGCCGGAAACTGTTCGCGCTGGCGCGTGAGTTCCGCGGTGTCGGCCTGTACGGCCGCGGCGGTGAGAAGGCAGCAAGCCAGTGCGGCGCGGGCAAACATTTTCATCTTACGTTCGAATCAGTTGGCGACGGGTGGAGGCAGACGCAGCGGCGCCGGCAGGCGGATCTCAGCGGCGATCGGCAGGTGGTCCGACACAGCGTGTGGCAAAGTATACAACTGCTCTATTTCCATTTTTTCCGAAACGAGAATGTGATCGATCGCGCGGCGCGGGCGCCAGCTCGGAAACGTCGGCGGTGGCGTGCCGTGCGCCGGCGTCAGGCCGGTGCGGCGCAATAGCTGGACCATGCCCGGGCTGTCGAGCGCGCAATTGAAATCGCCCATCAACACCGCGTGCGGACTCGACCAGATCAGGTCGGCGATGAAATTGAGCTGGCGCATGCGCGCCTGCGGCCCGAGCGAGAGATGGACGACGACGACGATGAGCTCCTCGCCGTCGAGATCGAAGCGCGCCCACATCGCGCCACGGCCGGGGATGCGGCTCGGCAGGGCATAGTCGCGCACCTCGACCGGCTTGAGCCGTGTGAGCAGGCCGTTGCTCGACGCGGCGAACTGCGCGATCTTGCGGTTCGGCTGGTGGCTCCAGTACGGAAAGCCCGCGCGTTCGGAGAGATACTCGGTCTGGTTGAGGAAGCCGGAGCGCAGCGAGCCGGCGTCGGCTTCCTGCAGGCCGACGATGTCGAATCCGGCGAGCAGGCGGGCGAGGCGGTCGAGGTTCTCGCGCTTGCTGCGCATCGGCAGCACCTGTTTCCAGCCCTCGGTGACGTAGTGCCGGTACTTGCGCACACTGCCCCCGGCAAGGATGTTGCAGCTCAGCAGCCGCAGGAGCGAGCCTGCGGCGGATTTGTCGGGGTGATTTGCGCTGGCGGCGGACACTCCGCGAGCCTACGGCGCGCGAATGACGATCGCAAGCTCGGGTCATGCGCGCGCGATCATTTCTTCGCGGCGGATTCCTTGTTGACCAGCATCAGCGCAATCTCGAGCGCCTCGCTCGGCCCGATCTTCTTTTCGGCAGTCAGCTCGACGCGGTACTTGCCGTTGATCACGAGCGTCGGTGTCGAGCCAATGCCATACGCCTTGACCAGATTGCTGCCGTTGGCGATCTGGCTGTCGGTGACGAACGAGTTCGCGGTGGCGAGGAACGACTTCGGATCGACGCCGTACTTGGCGTAGAAGTCGTTCGCGAGCGCATCGATCGAGAACAGCTGCTGATGCTGGGTATGCAGCGCTTCGAAGAGGGCGGCATGCGTCTTGTCGAGCACGCCGAGTGAGCGCGCCGTGTAGAACGCGCGCGCAAACGGCTCCCACTGCGGGTTGAACACGGCCGGCAGCAGCACGATCTGCGCATTCGCCGGCAGCTTCGCTTTCAGCTCGTCCATGGTCGGCTGGAAGTGCGCGCAGTGCGGGCAGGCATACGAGAACACTTCGACGACTTCGACCTTGTCGCCGGTCGTGGTCGGTACACGCGGATCGATCAGGAAATAGTCGGCGCCGAGCTGCCAGTCGCGCGTAGGCGCGGGGGCCGCGGTCGCTGGCTTGGCTGCGGCCGGATCGGTAGCAGCCGTCGCGGTCTTGTCGCTGGTGCAGGCCGACACCGCGAGCAGGGCGATGAACAGGGAAGCGAGGCGTTTGAACATGGCGGCTCCGGACAGGACGTGTAGTGGAGGGGAACCTCTAAAAACCGTAGCGAGCGAAGAGAATTTGTGCGTCGCCGGAGCGCAGGAACCGGAGCATACATACAAGTATGTGAGGATTCCGAGCACCGCCGGCGCGCAACATCGAGCGCAGTAGGTTTTTAGAGGTTCCCTAGGGTTTACTTGCTGCTTGCGGCGAGTTGAATCAGGTATTGCGTGAGCGGCACGACCTTTTCTTCACCGCCTGCCGAAGTCGGCGTGAAGCGGTACTTGCCGCCGATCACGATCGTCGGCGTCGAGTCCGTCAGCGTCGCCTTAAGGTAGGCGTCGGCGCGTTTCATCTTCGCGTTGATCGCGAACGAATTGGCCGTGGCGACGAAGTCCTCGGCCTTGACCCCGTATTGCGCATAGACCTTGGCCGCATCCTCGATCGAGGGCAGCGGATTCTTGATCGTGCGCCCGTCCGCGCTCATGATCGCGAGCGGCGCATTCGGCTTCCACACCGCATCGAACATCGCGTCGTGCGACTTGTCGGCGATGCCGAGCGTGGCCGCGGTCAGGTAGGCGCGCTGGAACATCGGCCAGTCTTCGTTGGCCTTGAACGACGCCGGCACGTAGGTCATCACGGCGTTCGCCGGCAGCGACTTCTTCAGCTTGACCATCGTCGGGTTGAAGAAATTACAAGCCGGGCAGCCGTAGGAGAACACTTCGGTCACTTCGACCTTGCCTGCCTCCACTTCGCTTGGTACGGCCGGCTCGACGAGGAAATAGTGCGTGCCTTCTTTCCACGGCGTCGGCGCGGCGAGTGCTTGCGCCTGGGCGAGCGGGGCAAGTGCGGTTGTGGCGAAAACGATAGTCAGCAAACGGGCGAGCATGAGGGATTCCTTTGCAGCAATACGAAAATGGCACCGCCGATAACGACCGGCGATGCCATCGAAGAATGACGCTTGCCGGCGCGGAAAGTTTCCATTCCCTGCCGGAATGACGCGTTCGATCTAGGTCGGCCGCGTCACTTGGCCACTTCGGCCGTCTTCGGCGCCGCCGCGTGCAGGCCTTCGATGTAGCTGGCGAGCGCGGCGATATCGGCATCGGTCAGCGGTTTGGCGACCGCGGTCATGATCTTGGCGTGCTCGTCGTCGCTGAAGCCCTGGCCGCCGCGGAACGCCTTGAGCTTGGCGCTGGTGTAGTCGGCGTACTGGCCGGCGAGCTGCGGATACATCGCGCCCGGATTGCCGCGGCCGTCCGGCCCGTGGCAGGCCATGCAGGCCGGCACGCGGTCCGCGGCGTCGCCGCCGCGATAATACGACTGACCTTGCTCGACGAGTTTCGTGTCGGCCACGCCCGGCAGCGAGGCCTTGCTCGCGTAATAGGCACCGATGTCGTGCATGTCCTGGTCGCTGAGGCTGGCGATGAAGCCCATCATCACCGCGTTCTGGCGCTTGCCGCTCTTCATGAGCTGGATCTGGCGGGCGATGTAGTTTTCGTTCTGGCCGGCCAGTTTCGGATACTGCGAGCTGGCTGGATTGCCGTCCGCGCCGTGGCAGGCGCCGCAGGTGGCGGCCTTCGCCGCGCCGGCGGTCGCGTCGCCCACGACGGGCTTGTCCGCGGCCTGTGCCATGCCCGCACCGAGCAGGATTGCCATGCCGATCACGTACCGAAAGCTCATACCCTTCACTCCGAGAAAATCACAACGTTTGCCACGGGGCAGCCTTTTCCGCGCTGGCTGCGGCACAATCGACGAATTATCTCAGCCGCGCTTGTCAGCGGTCAAACCCGCCGGAACCGACCGATGAAGCACAATCCCTTTCGCAGCGCCGCTTTCCTCACCAGCGCCGCCGAGTTGCGCCAGCTGCCTGCCGACGCAGGTGCCGAGATCGCCTTCGCCGGACGCTCGAACGCGGGCAAGTCGAGCGCGCTCAATGCGATCTGCGACCAATCGGGCCTCGCGCGCACCTCGAAGACGCCGGGGCGCACGCAATTGCTCAACGTATTCGCGCTGGACGACGGCCACCGCCTCGTCGACCTGCCCGGCTACGGCTACGCCAAGGTGCCCGAGGCGATGCGCGACAAGTGGCGGCGCGTGATCGACGCCTACCTGCGCGAGCGCGAGTCGCTGCGCGGCGTCGTGCTGATCGTGGATTCCCGCCACCCGCTCAAGGAGTTCGACCAGCAAATGCTGGCCTATTGCCACGACATCGGCCTGGCCTGCCACGTGCTGCTGACCAAGGCCGACAAGCTCGGTCGCGGCGAGGCGGCGCGCACGCTGGCCGCGGTGCGCAAGGAGATCGCCGCCGCCGGGTTCGCCGCGACCGCGCAGCTGTTTTCGGCGCAGGCCAAGACCGGCCTCGACGAGGCGCGCGGCGCGCTGGCCACGCTGCTGTCCCAATCCTGATACGCCGCGACGTCAGTTTCTCGCGGTCGGCGAGGTCTTTTGTTTCGCGGCTTCGCCCCTATTTGCTTTGCGCTCGTCCCTGATCGCTAGAATCAAAAAGCGGCCATCCTTGGCCGCACTTTTCAAATCGTCCTTCCAAGGCACGCGAAACCCATGTCCGGACCCAGCGCGGTAAAAGAAACCCCGATCGAACGCCGCGAGCAGCTCGTGGACTACATCGCCTCCGGCGCGCGCGCCCCCGACGCGTGGCGCATCGGCACGGAGCACGAGAAGTTCGGTTTTCGTCTCGACGACCTGCGTCCGCCCACGTACGCGGGGCCGCGAGGCATCGGCGCGATGCTCAACGGACTCACGCGCTTCGGCTGGGCACCGATCAGCGAGACCGTCGACGGCGCGACCAATGTGATCGCGCTCGCGCGCGGCGACGGCTCGATCACGCTCGAACCCGCCGGTCAGCTCGAACTCTCGGGCGGCCAGCTCAAGACGATCCACGAGACCTGCGAGGAAGTCACCGGCCACCTGAGCGAGGTCAAGACGGTCGCCGATGAGCTGCAGCTCGGCTTCCTCGGCATGGGTTTCCAGCCGAAGTGGCGACGCGATGAGATGCCGTGGATGCCGAAGGGCCGCTATCGCATCATGCGTGACTACATGCCCAAGGTCGGCAAGCTCGGCCTCGACATGATGACGCGGACCTGTACCGTCCAGGTGAACCTCGACTTCGCCAACGAAGCGGACATGGTGAAGAAGTTCCGCGTCTCGCTTGCGCTGCAGCCGATCGCGACCGCGTTGTTCGCCGACTCGCCGTTCACCGAAGGCAAGCCAAACGGCTATCTCAGCTATCGCTCGCACATTTGGACCGACACCGACCCTGATCGCACCGGCATGCTCGACTTCGTCTTCGAGGAGGGCTTTGGCTACGAGCGTTACGTCGACTACCTGCTCGACGTGCCGATGTATTTCAGCTACCGCGACGGCAAATACATCGACCTCGCCGGAAAATCGTTCAAGAAATTCCTCGCCGGCAAACTCGATGATCTGCCCGGCGCGTTGCCGACGATGAAGGACTGGGCCGACCACATGACCACGGCCTTTCCCGAGGTGCGCCTGAAGAAGTACCTGGAGATGCGCGGTGCCGACGGCGGCCGCTGGAGCCGGCTCTGCGCGTTGCCCGCGTTCTGGGTCGGCCTGCTCTACGACCAGGCCGCGCTCGACGCCGCCTGGGATCTGGTCAAGGATTTCACCATGGTCGAGCGCCATGCGCTGCGCGACGGCGTGCCGAAATACGCGCTCAAGCTGCCGTTCCGCAACGGCAGCGTGCGCGATCTCGCGCGCGAGGCGCTGAAGATTTCGGGCCAGGGCCTGGCCCGGCGCAACCGGTTGAATTCGACCGGCGCGAACGAAGCGGTCTTCATCGAGCCGCTGATCGAGTATGTCGAGGCCAATCAGACGCCGGCCGAGCGCAAGCTCGAACTGTTCCACGGACCATGGAAAGGCAGCATCGATCCGCTGTTCCACGAGTTCGCATATTGATCGCATGAAAAAGGCCCGCAAGCGGGCCTTTTTCACGTCCGTGCATCGCCGGATTATCTCTATTTGTCGGCTTTCGCCGCCTTGAGCCCGCGCACTTCGAGCAGCGGCTCGACACTCGGATCGCGGCCGCGCCAGGCGCGATAGAGCGCGTCGGTTGGCTCGGTGCCGCCGCGCGAGAGGACCATCTCGCGGAAGCGCTGGCCGTTCTCGCGGGTCATGCCGCCATGCTCCTTGAACCAGTAGAACGCATCGTCGCGCAGCACCGCGGTCCACAGGTACGAGTAGTAGCCCGCGGCGTAGCCGTTGCTCCAGATGTGGGCGAAGTAGCTCGTGCGGTAGCGCGGCGGCACGAGTGGGTAGTCGACATCGTATTTCTTCAGTGCGCTGCGCTCGAACGCATCGACGTTGTCGATGATGGTCATCGACCGCGACAGCGTGTGCCAGGCCATGTCGAGCAGGGCCGCTGCGACGTTCTCGGTCGTGGCAAAGCCTTGGCCGTAGGTGCCGGCCTTCTTGATCTTCGCGATCAGTTCCGCCGGCATCGGCTCGCCGGTCTTGTAGTGCTTGGCATAGTTGGCGAACACGGAAGGCTCGTCCGCCCAGTGCTCGTTGAACTGCGAGGGGAACTCGACGAAGTCGCGCGGCACGCTGGTGCCGCCGAGCAACGGATACTTCACGTTCGAGAACATGCCGTGCAGCGCATGGCCGAATTCGTGGAACATCGTGATGACATTGTCGTGACTGAGCAGTGCGGGCTGGCCCGGCGCGGGCTTGGTGAAATTGCAGGTGTTGGTGATGACCGGCTTCTGTCCGAGCAATCCCGACTGGCCGACGAATGCCGTCGCCCAGGCGCCGCCGGCCTTGTTGTCGCGTTTGAAATAGTCGGCGTAGAACAGCGCGAGCGAGGTGCCGTCCGCATCGAACACCTCGAACACGCGCACGTCGCGCTGGTAGACGGGAATGTCGTGGCGTTCCTTGAAGGTGATGCCGTAGAGCTGGTTCGCGGCGAAAAACACGCCGTTCTGCAGCACATTGTCGAGTTCGAAGTACTGCTTGATCTCTTCGGAATCGAGCTGGAACTGGCGCTTGCGCACCTGCTCGGAATAGTAGTCCCAGTCCCAGGGGCGCAGCGCGCCGCCTGCGTTCTTCGCACTCGGCGAGTAGTACTGCAGGTCCAACGGCCTGAAGCGGATGCCGTCCTTCTTCGCCAGTTTCTCCATCTCGCGTGCCTCGCCTTTCGCCTTGTTGATGGCGGGGGCGGCCATGTCGGTCATCAGCTTGATCGCGCGCTCTGGCGTCTTTGCCATCTGGTCGTCGAGCGTGTAGGCGGCCCAGGTGTCGTAGCCAAGCAGGCGAGCCTTTTCCGCGCGCAGTTCGGCAATGCGCGTGATCGTCTTGCGCGTGTCGTTGTCGTCGTTGTGCTCGGCGCGCGCGATCGAGGCGGTGAACAATTTTTCCCGCGTGTCGCGATTCTGCAGCGAATCCAGTGCAGGCTGTTGCGTCGTGTTCTGCAACGGGATGACGTACTTGCCCGGGGTCATGCGCGCGCGCCCCGCTTCGAGCGCGGCGGCGAGGTCGGTCTCGGAAAGACCGGCCAGCGCGTCTTTGTCGTCGGCGACGAAGGCGCCGTCTTTGGTCGCGGCAAGCAGTTTGCTGCGGAATTGCGCGGCGAGCGACGACAGCTCCTTGTTGTGTCCGCGCAGGACTTCCTGGTCGCCGGCCGACAGTTCCGCGCCGGCGCGCACGAACAGGCGGTAGTAACGCTCGGTCAGGCGCAGCGATTCGGCATCGAGGCCGAGCGTGGCGCGTTTTTCGTAGATGGCCTTGACCCGTGCGAACAGTTTCGCATCGAGGAAGATCGCGTCGCTGTGTGCGGCGAGCTTGGGTGCTTCCTCCTTCTGCACGCGCTGCAGGATATCGTTCGTGTTCGCTTGAGCGAGCGCGGAAAACACGCGCTGCACGCGCGTCAGCAGGGCACCGGTCTTCTCCAGCGCGACCAGCGTGTTTTCGAACGTCGCCGGTTCCGGATTGTTCGCGATGTGTGCCACCTCGGCGATCTGGCGGCGCATGCCTTCCTCGATCGCCGGTTGGAAATCGCCGTCGTGGATGCGATCGAAAGGCGGTGCCTCGAACGGCAGCGTGCTCGCCTCGGCGAACGGATTGCCAGGCAGCGGATCGGTGATGTCGCTGACCGCGGTGTCCTTCTTCGCCGATTCGGGTTTGTCCGTCACCGTTGAACAGGATGCCGCCAGGGCGGCGACGGCACAGAGGAGAAAGATACGATTGCGGAACATGAGGGTCTCTTGCAAAAAAAGTCGCGCCGCAACGCGGCGCGAACAGTGGATGGACGCAGCCGGCGAAAGTCTACTTCGATTCGGCGGTCTTCGCGGCCTTGAGCCCGCGCACTTCGAGCAGCGGTTCGACCGACGGATCGCGGCCGCGCCAGGCGCGATAGAGCGCGTCGGTTTCCTGCGTGCCGCCGCGCGACAGCACCATGTCGCGGAAACGCTGGCCGTTCTCGCGGGTCATGCCGCCGTGCTCCTTGAACCAGTAGTAGGCGTCGTCGCGCAGCACCGCAGTCCACAGATAGGCGTAGTAGCCGGCCGAGTAACCGCCGCCCCAGATATGGGCGAAGTAGCTCGTGCGGTAGCGCGGCGGCACGAGCGCGTAGTCGACCTGGTAACGCTTGAGCGAGGCGGCCTCGAACTTGTCGACGTCCTGCTTGGCTGCACTTGGCGGCAGGCTGTGCCAGGCCTGGTCGAGCAGCGCGGCGCCGAGGTATTCGGTCGTGGCGAAGCCTTGGCCGTAGGTGCCGGCGCGCTTGATCTTCGCGAGCAACTCTTCCGGCATTGGCGCGCCGGTCTTGTAGTGCTTGGCGTAGTTGGCGAACACCGAGGGCTCGTCGGCCCAGTGCTCGTTGAACTGCGAGGGGAACTCGACGAAATCGCGTGGCACGTTGGTGCCGGCGAGATAAGGGTATTTCACGTTCGAGAACAGGCCGTGCAGCGCATGGCCGAACTCGTGGAACATCGTGATCACGTCGTCGTGGCTGATCAGCGCCGGCTGGCCCGGCGCGGGCTTGACGAAGTTGCAGACGTTGAACACGACCGGCTTGGTGCCGAGCAGTCCGCTCTGGTCGACGAAGCTGTCCATCCACGCGCCGCCGGACTTGTTGTCGCGCTTGAAGTAGTCGGCGTAGAAGAACGCCATCGACTTGCCGTCGGTGTCGAACACTTCAAACACGCGCACGTCGGGTTGGTAGACGGGAATGTCCTTACGCTCCTTGAACGTGATGCCGTAGAGCTTGTTCGCGGCGAAGAACACGCCGTTCTGCAGCACGTTGTCGAGCTCGAAGTACTGCTTGATCTCGTTCTGGTCGAGGTCGTAGTCCTTCTTCTTCACCTGCTCGGAATAGAACTGCCAGTCCCATGGCGCGAGCTTGAAGCCGCCCTTCTGCGTGTCGACGAGCTTCTGCATGCCGGCGGCCTCGTCCTTGGCCTTGGCCACCGCGGCGGGGACGATGCCGGTCATCAGCTTGATCGCGTTGTCCGGCGTCTTCGCCATCTGGTCGGCGAGGCTGTAGTCGGCGTAGGTCTTGAAGCCGAGCAGCTTGGCCTTCTGTGCGCGCAGTTCGGCGAGACGCTGGATCGTTGCGCGCGTGTCGTTCGCATCGCCGTGTTCGGCGCGGTCGATCGAGGCCTTGAACAGTTTTTCGCGCGTGGCGCGATCGCTCAGCGATTCCTGCGCCGGCTGCTGCGTCGTGTTCTGCAGCGCGACGACGTACTTGCCGTCGAGCTTGCGGCCCTTGCCCGCTTCGAGCGCGGCGGCGAGATCGCCGTCGTTGAAACCGGCGAGCTGTGCCTTGTCGCCGACCACGAGCGCGCCGCCCTTGGTCGCGGCGAGCAGCTTTTGCTGGAACGCGGTCGACAGCGAGGACTCTTCCTTGTTCAACTCCTTGAGCTTGGCCTGGTCGGCTGCGGACAGCTCCGCGCCGGCGCGGACGAAGGCGAGGTGATAGCGGTCGAGCAGGCGTCGCGATTCGGGATCGCCTCCGAGTGATTCGCGGCTGTCGTAGAGCTTCTTCACGCGTGCGTAGAGCTTGCCGTTGAGGAAGATCGCATCCTGGTGTGCGGCGAGCTTAGGCGCGAAGTCCTCCTGGATCTTCTGCATGTCGTCGTTCGTGTTCGCCTGGGCCAGCGCGAAGAACACCTTCGACACGCGCGTCAGCGTCGCGCCGGTCTTTTCCAGCGCGACGATCGTGTTGTCGAACGTCGGCGCGTCGGCCTGATTGGCGATTTTGTCGACCTCGGCAAGCTGCTGCTTCATGCCCTCGTCGAAGGCCGGCGCGTAGTCGCTGTCGTGGATCTTGTCGAACGGCGGCGCCTGGTACTGCAGCGTGCTGACAGCGAAGAACGGATTGACCGCAGTCGCGGTTTCCGCGGCCTTGGCTGGCTCGGCGGGCTTCTGCGGCGTTTGCGCATGGGCGGTGAAGGCGATGGTCATGGCGAGGGCGATCGGTCGGAGTCGAAGCATGTTGGAATGTCCCCGGACAAGGTTGCGATGAAGGAAAAAGTACGCGCACGCGCGCGCGACGGACGCGCAGCGTAGCGAGGTTGCAGTGCGGTGGACATGTGCCGTTTGGGCTAGATTTGCCGGAAAGTGGGCCAGGGAAGGCCGCTGTCTGATTTTCGCGTCGGGGACTCGCGCAGAATCAACTCACGTCGCGTAGCGTCCAGTTCGCGCCGATCAAGAGGCCAAGCCGGTGCTTGAGCACCGCATGTGGCAGCACCGTGGTGATCTTCACATCGCAATGCAGGTCGGATTGGTGCGCGTCGACGATCGCCTGGGCGTCGCTCGCGCCGAGCAGCGGATCGACCGCATCCGGATCGGGCTGCATCGAGCGCCAGCGCTCCCACAGGCTCGGCTCGCGCAGCGCGGCCTGTAATTGCGCAGCGAAGCCCTCGGCAGAATTGCCGCTGTAGGACAGCGATGGAATCTGCCCGCGCGCCTTGGCAAGATCGGCCACGACGATGAAGAACGTCTGTTTCGAGGCGGGCATGGGCCACTCCTGGTTCGAGGGGAGATCGAGTTTATCAGTTCGGCGCACCGTCCCCGCCACGCGTACCGGCCGCAAGCGCCAAGGCCGCGCCGATCACCGCGGCAAGGCAGGTCCAGCCGAGGTAGCGCAATTCGGCCGACGGCGCAATCAGCGGCAACGGTGCCGCATAGGCGAGGCCGCTCGCGAGCACGGCGAGCGCGGCTTGCGCATTCGCGCGCGCGCGCCGACGCCAGGCCAGGGCGAGCGCGGCCACGCCGAACGCGAGGTAAGGCCACGGCGCGAGCACTGTGGTGTCGCGCACCGCCTCGATGAGGCGGATGCACACGCGGTGCAGCGCCGAGCGGTTCGGCGCCACCGGCGGGTTGTCGCGAAACGATTGCTCCTCGTCGACGTAGACCAGCTCGTGCGGCCATTCGCGCGGCTTGCTGCCGAACAGCGCAGTCGTCAGGCGCCAGCGGTGGGCAAGATAGGCGCCGGGATGCGCGGTCACCGCATCGACCCAACTCGTGCGCAGCGTTGTGGCGGTGGTGTCGTCGAGCGCAAAGAACGGCCCGATCACGCGGCCCTTCGTCGCGGTGAACACCGGCACGTTGGACCAGGGCACGTAGGCTTCACGCAGATCGCCCAACGTCAGTTCTGACTTGCGCGCGGCCGGTGGCAGCAGTACTTCGTCCACCGCGAGCGAGATCGCGACGAGATCCCACATGCCCGTTCCAGGCCAGAGCGTATAACGTCGTTGCGCCGAATGGGCGCTCAACATGGCCAACGCCTGCAGGCTCAGGCATAGCGCGACCACGCCGGCGATCAGCCATGCATGTCTGTACCGTGGCGCGAGGAAGCGTGAATCCCGGTGCAGCCAACCTGCATATGCGACCAGCGGCGCCGCGGCCGGCAGCACGTTGTGGCGCAAGGTCATCGCGAAAATGAGCGCAAGCCAGAAAGCTGTTAGCCAGCCCGATACGCGCGCATCGCGCCAGCGCAGCAGCGCACCGACGGCGAAGACGAGCGTAGCCATCAACATCACGTCGCTCCACACGTGCGCGAGCAGGACGAAGACGACCGGCGCCGACGCGCTGACTAGCATGAAGGCGATGCGCACGACGATACCGCAGTCGAGGGCGCGGGCGATCAGCGCGAGTCCCGACCAGAGCAGCGCGAGCTGGATCAGGAACACCGGTCCCGGTCCGATCCACAGCACGTTGGTCAGCTGCCACAACCAACGCAGTCCAGCGCCGTAGATGTTCGTGCTCGGCGCGCCGCGCGCCTGCGACCAGATTACCGCGCTGTCGAGCGACATTGCGCCGGGGTAATAGCACGCGGCGCTGAATGCGATGCCGGCGAGCGCCAGCATCGCCAACGGCCACCACGATCCGTGCGTATCGAGTGCGGACGACATGGACCTAGCCGAGAAGGCGATCGCAGACGTTGCCGAGATGCACGGCGAGCGCCGCCGGATCGGGCGCAGCGCTGTGTGGCAGTACGCCGAGGCAGGGCGCTTCGAGGCGCTCGCGCAGCGTGGCGAGATTGTCCTCGCGTCGCGCCATCTGCGCATCGACGCTGCTCGCGATCCAACCGGTCAACTCGGCGCCGTCGGCGCGGATTGCACGCGCACTGAGCAGTGCGTGATTGAGACAGCCCAGGCGCAGGCCGACGACGAGGATCACGGGCAGATGCAGTGCGCGCACCAGATCGGCTTGCATCAACCGTGGCCCGAGCGGAGCCATCCAGCCGCCGACGCCTTCGACGACGATGAATTGCGCATCTGTGGACAATGCGGCAAATGCCGCGTCGATGCGCGAAAGTTCGATTGCGACGCCTGCGTCGGCCGCGGCGAGATGCGGTGCGATCGGGTCGGCGAAGGCGTAGGGATTGACGTCGGCGTAGGTCGGCGCACCCGCGCTGTGCGCGATCAGCAGTTCGGCATCGGCATTGCGCAGACCGGCCGGCGTGCGCTCGCAGCCGCTCGCGACCGGCTTCATCCCGACCGCGCGCACGCCGTTCGAGTTGAGCGCGGCGAGCAGCGTCGCCGCGACGAGGCTCTTGCCGACGCCGGTGTCGGTGCCGGTGATATAGACGGCGCGGCTCATGCTTGGCCGGAGGGCAGGGCCGCGATCGCGCGGCGGCAGCGCGATCGCTGCATGCGGCCGATCGAGATGACAACGAGAGTGACCGCGAACGAAGCGTCGACGAAGCCTTCCAGCCGCGTCGGCTGGCGGCGGCGGATGCACATCACGTTGTCGAGGGCATTCGCCATGGATCGAGTCTTGCGGGTGCGAGCGCGCAGCATAGGCGCTGGCGTGCGCGAAGCAAAGACGCCCACTGGAGTAGAATGCGAGGATTCCCTCCGCGGACGAATCATGTTCACTGCCGCTGCACTTCGATCCGACAGCAAGCCCGAGCAGTACGCCGAACTCGCCGAACAGGCGCGCGGCCTGCTGCACGGCGAACGCGACCGTATCGCCAACGCGGCCAACTTTGCCGCGTTGATCTACAACACATTGCCGGGCCTCAACTGGGCCGGATTCTATTTCTTCGATGGAGCCGAGCTCGTGGTCGGCCCGTTCCAGGGCAAGCCGGCCTGCGTGCGTATCGCACTCGACAAGGGCGTCTGTGGCGCAGCCGCATCGACGCGGCAAACCCAGGTTGTGCGCGACGTGCACGCGTTTCCCGGCCACATCGCCTGCGATGCGGCGTCGCGCTCGGAAATCGTCGTGCCGCTCGTGATCGACGGCAATCTGCTTGGCGTGTTCGATGTCGACAGTCCCGAGCTCGCGCGCTTCGACGAGGACGATCGCGTCGGCATGGAGCGCTTGGCTGCTATTTTTCTGCAATCGCTGCGCGCCGAATAGGAAACGATGATGGCCGCCAAAGAAACCCCCGGAAAGATCCGCAACGTCGGGCCGAAGTCGGCCGCATGGCTGCGCCAGGTCGGCGTGCGCACGCAGGACGATCTCACCCGCCTCGGTGCGGTCGAGGCGTTCATGAAGGTCAAGCGCGCCGGGTTCCGGCCAAGCCTCAACCTGCTCTACGCGCTCGAAGGCGCGCTCGCTGACTGCCACTGGGCCGACTTGCCTGACGAACGCAAGGCCGCGTTGCTGGCCGGCGCCGAGGCGGCCGAAGCGGCCAATCCGATCAAGACGCGCTGGCAGAAACAGGCCGACCGCAGCGCGGCCGGTGCCTCCGGCGCCAGCAGTTCGAGCGACGATGGCGATGCGTCTTCGTCGGGCTTTCTCGACGACGATCGAGGCAGCGCGTCGTCCGACGGGCCGGCGAACCGATTCGACTAGCTCCTGCTTCCGCGGAAGGTCAGGCCTTCACCGCCGCATGTGCGCGTGCATCCTCGCGCCAGCGCGGCGTGGTGCGGATGCGCGGCAGAGCTTCGGCGACGCTGTTGACCAGCGACCACATCTGCAGGTGTTCGTCGTTCATGAAATGCTCGGCGACGACCTGCTGCATGAACGCCTGCAGCGGCGCGTAGAAGTCGCGGACGTTGAGTAGCACGATCGGGTTGAAGTAGATGCCGAGGCGCTTGAGCGTGATTGCCTCGAACAGTTCCTCAAGCGTGCCCGAGCCGCCGGGCAGGGCGATCACCGCGTCCGATCCGGTGAGCAGCTTGTGCTTGCGCTCGCGCATGTCCTCGACGACTTCGAGGTTGGCGACGCCCGGATGCTGCCATTCCACTTCGGTCATGAAGCGCGGGATGATGCCGATTACCTCGCCGCCGGCTTCGAGCGCGCCGTCGGCCAGGGCACCCATGAGCCCGACCGCGCCGCCACCGTAGACGACCTGGCAGTTCGCGCGCGCGAGCGTGGCGCCGAGTTCGCGCGCGGCATCTAGGTAGACCGGGTCGCAATAGCGGCTCGAGGCGGCGTAGACGCAGATGCGCATGGCGGAGATTCCGGGATTCGAGGCCGCACATTCTAAGCGCGAGAGGCAGTGCGGCGAACACGGGCGTTGCGCTTGCTAGACTAGGCACTGCCCCACAGCATACAGGTCCCCTGATGTCGTCAGCCTTGCCGAATCTTGCCGAAGCGCGCGTGGCCGTGATCGGCCTCGGCTATGTCGGCTTGCCGCTTGCGGTGGCGTTCGGCCGCGTGCGGCCGACAGTGGGCTTCGACATCGACCTGGCGCGCGTGGACGAGTTGCGCCGCGGTCATGACCGCACCGATGAAGCCTCAGCGGAAGAAATGCGCGCGGCGTCGCAGCTCGGATTGACCGCTGTCGCCGCCGATCTCGCCGACTGTGACGTGTTCATCGTCACCGTGCCGACCCCGATCGATGCGGCCAAGCGTCCCGACCTCACCCCACTCGTGGCCGCCAGTCGCACGATCGGCCGCGCCATTCGCCGCGGCGGCGTGGCGATTTTCGAATCGACCGTCTATCCCGGCGCGACCGAGGAAGTCTGCGTGCCCGTGATCGAGCGCGAGTCGGGCCTCAAGCACAACGTGGATTTTTATACCGGCTACAGCCCGGAGCGCATCAATCCGGGTGACCGCGAGCGCCGGCTCGAGAATATCCTCAAGGTCACCTCGGGTTCGACGCCAGCAGCGGCCGAGTTCGTTGATGCGCTGTATCGTCAGATCGTGCACGCCGGCACTTATCGTGCGCCGAGCATCCGTGTCGCCGAGATGGCGAAGGTAATCGAGAATACGCAGCGCGACCTCAACATTTCGCTGATCAACGAGATCGCGCTGATCTGCCACCGCCTCAACCTCGACACGGCCGAGGTGCTTGCCGCGGCGGGCACGAAATGGAATTTTCTGCCGTTCAGGCCGGGCCTGGTCGGCGGGCACTGCATCGGCGTCGATCCGTACTACCTCACGCACAAGGCGCAGGAGGTCGGTTATCACCCCGAGGTGATCCTGTCCGGCCGGCGCATCAACGACGGCATGGCCGCGCACGTGGCCCAGCGCGTGGTCAAGCTGCTCGCGCGCCGGCGCATCCACATCGCTGGCGCCAAGGTGCTGGTACTCGGTCTTGCGTTCAAGGAGAACTGCCCGGACCTGCGTAACACGCGCGTAGCCGACATGATCGCGGAACTAGTCGGTTACGATGCCGAAGTGCACGTGCACGATCCGTACGCGGACGCGGACGACGCGCGTCGCGAATACGGCATCGAGCTGCTGCCGCGATTGGGCGACGAAAAATACGACGCGGTGATCCTCGCCGTCGCGCATGCGCCGTTCCTCGCGCTCGGTGCGGAAGGCGTGCGCGCGCTGGTCAAGCCGGGTGGCGTGGTGTTCGACGTGAAGCAGGTGCTGCCGCGCGAGGCAGTGGACGATCGGTTGTAGGAGAAATCACATGCGCATCCTGGTCACCGGCGCCGCCGGCTTCATCGGCGCGGCCTTGAGCGAACGCCTGCTCGCGCGCGGCGACGAGGTGCTCGGCTTCGACAACCTCAATGATTACTACGATCCGGCGCTGAAGGAAGCGCGGCTGGTGCGTTTGACGCCGCAGGCGAATTTCCGTTTCGTCAAAGGCGATCTTGCCGACCGCGCCGCGGTCGACCGCGTGTTCGCCGAGTTCGCGCCGCAGCGTGTCGCCCATCTCGGCGCGCAGGCCGGCGTGCGCTACTCGCGCGAGAATCCGCGCGCCTATGTCGACTCGAACCTCGTCGGCTTCATCAACATCCTCGAAGCCTGCCGCGAAGGCCGCATCGAGAACCTCGTCTACGCCTCGTCGAGTTCCGTCTACGGCGCGAATCGCAAGTTGCCGTTCGCGGTGCACGACGCCGTCGACCATCCGGTCAGTCTGTATGCGGCGACGAAGAAGGCGAACGAGCTGATGGCGCACACCTACAGCCATCTCTACGGCCTGCCGACCACGGGCCTGCGCTTCTTCACCGTGTACGGCCCGTGGGGCCGGCCGGACATGTCGCCGTTCCTGTTCGTCGGCAAGATCCTCCGCGGCGAGCCGATCGAGGTGTTCAACCACGGCGACCACTCGCGCGACTTCACCTATATCGACGATGTCGTCGAG